>Ga0123354_10006457_pt1 | contig 17419 bp, 6 predicted proteins | sample TergutLab28metaG_2_FD_97872 | JGI IMG/M metagenome (GOLD analysis project Ga0123354, IMG submission 97872) | Labiotermes labralis P4 segment gut microbial communities from Petit-Saut dam, French Guiana - Lab288 P4 | ecosystem: Host-associated > Arthropoda: Insects > Digestive system > Gut ...
ACATGCCTTCGGATACGCACCTACACACCTGACAGAAGCCTTCGGATACACACCTACACACCTGACAAAGCCTTCGGATACGCACCTACACACCTGACAGAAGCCTTCGGATACACACCTACACACCTGACAGAAGCCTTCGGATACGCACCTACACACCTGACAGAAGCCTTCGGATACACACCTACACACCTGAAAGAAGCCTTCGGATACACACCTGACAGAAGCCTTCGGATACACACCTACACACCAGACAGAAGCCTTCGGGTACGCACCTACACACCTGACAGAATCCTTCGGATACGCACCTACACACCTGACAGAAGCCTTCGGGTACGCACCTACACACCTGACAGAAGCCTTCGGATACATACCTACACACCTGACAGAAGCCTTCGGATACACACCTACACACCAGGACTACACGCCAGACAGAAGCCTTCGAATACACACGTACACACCTGAAAAGCCTTCGGATACACACCCACACAGCTGACGCAAGCTTTCGGATACACACCTAAACAGATGACGCCAAGCATCGCATTACCTTCGGCACAATAACCACATTTTCACACTGCAGTATAAAATGACCGTGTATCAAGTAACAATTATGAAACCCCATAAAAACTACGAGCTGCAGTGCAATAAAGGTGCGGCGCTGTAGCTGGCAACAGGACAATGAGATGTTTGTCTAGACTTGAAGACCCCAAAAAGACTTTTCTTTATACGGTAAACGCGCTGGCTCTCTCAGACAATGCGTAACCTTGACCGCCGTTGTTATGGTGCTCCATAAATAACGTAGCTACATAAAAGTTGCATCCTAATGTGAACAGCACAAATCACCAAAATAACTGTGACAATGGTTCTAAATCAACATACGGTACTAAATAACGAAACGTTATGGGAAGAATTTGTGAGGCATATTTTCCTTTGAAGTGCTCGACCATAGTAAGACTAGCAACAACTATAACTGCCAAATATTAATAGGATTACCAAATAAACAGTGAGGATAAAATGGGCGGGACATGTAGCATGAATGGGGCGAGAAATGCATAAAAAGGTCATGTCAGCAAAATCTACAGGAAGCAGACCATTAGGTAGACAAGGCACATATATGAAAGGACAAGACTTCAAACAAATAGCGTAGGCGGCTTATTTATGGTTCATTTTATAGTGCTCTCGGTAGGACGAGTAAGGGATGAACTCGAAAGGATTTAAAAGGAAGCAGTCAAGGCATAATTGGGATCTATCCAGACACTTGCATGAATGGACTGACAAAAAATACCAACAAGTTTGGAAACGTCCGCAGACCGTTTATCACTTTAGGTGTTTGCCCTGTTACTGTACCTAACGTTAAATTCGTGATTACCTTAAAAAAACAACACAAAATTTTAACACACGCTACATGATTTCTCCATATCTTAATTACAGATTTACGATCGATTATCGAAATATCGTAAGTATGAGAATTTACAGTCGATACCTCTTAAAATGCGGATTATGGACGCTTACGCTCCATACAGCTGGATGCGCAATAGTCTACTGTTTCTTCAGTCTCAGTTCGCACCTCACAGAATACCACCACATCTCACCACAATACTGTAGGCCGGTTCGCGGGCCGCACGTGTAAAATTCACAATACGTGGTACACCTGACGGCTTAAATTGTTGAAAAATTCTTACAGTATGTATATTTTTCAAACAGGGCGCCCAGCAGCGTAGCACAACCTGCAAGGCCGCAAGTTGTACACCCTTGATACAGAGTGTCTGTCCCGGCCACGGGCATCAGTACAATGCAGACAGCAAGCGTTCCCGCTTGAGACTTCTCGTGTGGTAGATGTGATGGACCGTCACAGACTGAATTTGTCATCCCCGTGTATATGATAAAGAAACTTCATGTGCCATAAATTTGGTGTATTCCTTGTCTTGCCCAACAACTGGTAGTTCTCATTCCATACAGAGAGTTAGTTACAAGCGGTTCACAGCTGCAGGCATTGACACCAGTTCTGGAAGATCAGTTTTTAAAGATAATCTACAAAATTAGCAGGCGCAGCTAGATCGAGCCGATAGATACGGGGGTAGCATGACGGCAAGTGACAGATCATTATTAGCTCAAAAGTGCAACATTATTATTCATACAGTCACTCGAATTGAAGCATTTAATGACACAATGTGCGACACAAGCATCTTGTCCCACCGGAAAAGTCTGAGTGCAACATCAAATGAATTTCAGCCATAAAGCAACCATAAAACAATTCTAGATGTGTTAAAAAGCAACAACTCCGATCCGAAGACAGCGTTTTTCTTGTGCACCAATGCGACCGTTGCAAGTGAGTTATGAAACTCCGTCTTACAGCCCTACCATTATCAGTTATGAATACTTATTGATTCCCAATTTAATTTTGGGTATGGAACCCTCTCGCACTTGAAATATTTCTGTGGAACCCTAAAAAAATCATACGCTGACACTACAAACTTAGACCACAAATGTGTAAGTACAAAAATAAACAAATAAATGTTAAATAACGATATGAGACCAATATTCTTAAACGTACATACTTAAAAATAAAAGTCACATTTCATGTACATGAAAAATGTGTACAAAAATTTAACTTCAAAAACAAACTTGAGGTTCAATAACAAAACAAAACAAAAAACTCATTTTCAATATACTCTTACTGTACGAATTCTAGAACAGAAACAATTCCGAAATAGTTAGAATAAATCACTGTCCAATAAAAATTAAAATTACTTTAAATGAAGTTAATAATAATATCAATACTAGGTTCATATCATAATACAATTTTCTTGCAAAGCTCTTATTTTCACTCTACATAACACCACTTGGGAAACAATGACTTATGGAAAGGTGCTCTGTGCATATAATTCGTAACTGTACAACACTTGATGGGGACAAAACTTTTCTGAAACAGAGGTTTGCGCTGCATATATTATTAGACGTTTACAAGACAGCTTGAGCATTGTCACATACAATGCAATACAAACAACAAAATGAGGGTTTAAAATTAGAGCCAGAAATAGAACTCACAAAGGAATGGAACACAAGTTACCTCCTTATATTCTGGCTTCATTTCTCTGCAAATGTAAATTTATGTATTCTGACTAGTTCATAGGCTATTTATGGGATAATACTAAAGAGGAAAAAGAAAAGAATAAATACAAATAAATAAAGTGAAATGGCTAACCTTAGTGAAATTGTGGGTGTGATCTACTTCAATACACTATACTGTCATTCACAATATACAGGGACTTCAGAAAAACACAAAACCTTAATTGGAATATTCAGTACACCAGCAAAGTTGCAAACTGTATTTCTCTTTCATGTCACAACACTTTCCCTAACCACCTTTATACATTACACAAACTAGTTGCTTATAAATTAATAAGTTTTTTGTATCTGGACCAAATTTATTGAAGTGAAATGTGTGCTGAAAGGGAATTCTCTGCATCCTTTCAGTTGTCACATAGTCACGAGACAAGTTTCTGTATCCTAGCTCATTACACCAAAAGGCCAGTGATACTTGGCGATTTCTGTGTACCGTGAGTGTGAACTACAAGATACACACACATCACAAAACACTGTGTCCATCTGTATGTCAAGCCACACGTATGTTTCACCGCCAGAACTACTACATGGATTTTCATAGAATTTGATACTGGTAGACACAATACTAGAAGCGGTTGGATGGATTTGCAGTGGTGACTGTTGGCCCCATATAAAGCTTCAATTGAAAGTAATCCAGTTCTTCAATGTGAGTTACCACCAAAAAAATCAGTACATAACATAAAATACAGGCATCATTATGGTAATTTACATCAGATTAAAATACTGCAACACTAATTTTTGTGAGATATGCAATTCTCACAATGGTGACTATGAAGTTGGCTGGCTTGTGAGGTGTGACATCATCAACATTTCACAGTAACAAACTACCCCTGTCTTAAGGGTTTGTCTCAACCAAATGTAGTATCAACACAGCAAGACATGTTTTCTGCTTGGGACCAAAGGGCTGCTAAAAAATATACTGAAAATGCAGCCACTGACATCTGACAATAGGTAAACCTTTAGCTTGGGGGTTTGGCAGAGAGCTAAAAACACATTATCTTAAAAAGCAGACCAGGTTATGTAATGTCACACAGGATCTTCGACTTGCATCAGTTCTATTGGTGGAAATACAATGTCACAGTTTACAAGTGTTTCAGAACAAAGTTCAGAAAGCATACAGAGGAGAATTTGAAAGTAACATGACAAACAAGAAATTTACATTACAAACTTCACTGAGTATAACCTGTACCCTTTACCAGACACTATTACATGGGATTTTTAAATCATGACACTGTAAAGTTTCTGGTAAAATTCAGCCAGCCTAGTCCAGTTCAGTGCTTATGCCAGGCTCAAGCAGCATCAAAGAATGAAAACCCTGTAAATGAAGATGTGATTGTTGGGGCACATAGCATTCATGATGACCCAAAATTCATACTAAATTTAGTTTCGAAACCTCCAGGCAACAGACTATTATGAGCAGATGGGCGATGAAAGCAGGATACAGTTTGCAGATACAAATGGTAACAAATTGACTCCAGGTGATTTAGAACATGGCTTAAAGACACGCTCTTGTAAGCTACCAACTTCTTTCACCGCAGAAATAGCATTCTACAGATATTGTTGAAATATTCTAGAGAAGACTATAAGCAATTAAACAATTCTGATTTTGAGACACTGTGAAACACAATACATTCTAGTTCACATACAACCATACTATGAACCATTTCACAGACTTTACTGCAAACTTGGCATACAAAATTTCCGAAAGATATCGAGCCGTTCCCAATTTCTGTCTAATTTATCAATAATAGAGCCTAGTTTATATAAGACCATAAGTGGCATTTACATGTATCCCAAATTGCATTTTGTGGATTTTGTACAAATTTTATATGTAGGGTTTTCAAATTTTGATGACACAAACGTGCTCGCAAAAGGGACATAGTTCAGCACTTATGCCGGGCTTATGCAGTCATATAATGTAAACCCCATAGAAGATTTCCATCAAAAATTGTTTTGCAATTCAATTTTCAGGTATATTGATCGACAATAAGATGAAAAAGTGGAAAGATTCACCAAGTAAAATGCATTACAAAAGGGTGCATGAAGATCAAGTAGAATAACAGGAATGACTATCAGAAACAAATGAAACTTTGCATGTTTTGTTAATATACATTTACACACAAAACTCTACATTTAAAAGGAATGAACCCCTGCCTATTTTACTGCTATCCCATTCAGTTTTCTACGTGACTGGAAGAATTAAATATGAGCTGAAGCATTCTAAACTAATTTCACAACATATTACTACTTTGTTGAGATTCTAGACTAGTCCATACATATACACACACTCTAATTCCCTCAACACCTTGGCTAATCAAAAAATTCTCATATCTCAAATCCATCACACTGGCATGTACCTCAAGGCAGTATGGAAAACAGTGACACATACATCATGCCCACTCCCAATCAAAAATCTGTAGACAGCACTTCACATAAGTGTTATTATGTCATCTTTCAATCAATCCCATGAAGGATCATGTCACCTGATTTAGTGGGCACCTTCTCGCCATGCCTACTTAAAGAATCCATACCATAACCCCTTCCAGTTACAAAAAATTATAACAAATGGTCAGTTAAATCCTTCTTCATGGGCAGTTTCTGCAACAAAGTGGACTGGATATATGCTGCACATTCTCTTCCTGACTTAACTGAAATGAGTCACAATAACTTACTCACATGGCAGACAACAGTAAAATTCGCAAAGCTGTCTCACTATCTTGCACTGTTGCCTGATTAAATGTGTACCCATCAAATGAATACACTACAAAAACTAATGTACAAACAGTCTGGAAAATTAACAAGTTTCTTTCCTCTGCATACTACCATACACACACTACATATCCATGTGATTCTGTATCAATGTTCACAACAAAGATAAAAACTGTGATTTGTATTTTTGAATTTCTACTATTGTGTATACTTTTAAACACGCAATTCACAGGAGGAAAAGCACATGAATCTCCAATGCAGAGACAAAGATAAGTGAAAACATCATAACCAGCCAATCCTCCACACACACACACACACACACACAGGGAGCACACCAACCACATACACCAGTTTGAAGTTGGTATACGTTATAGTGGATGTCACAGTGAATGTACAGTACTTGTGGTTACAGCAAATGTTGGAAATGATGCCTATGGGAATGTAACAGAGGTCATAAATGCAACCTAAAGCACTACATGTGTGGGACATACCACAACCAGCAGGGTGAACAGATGCACAGAAACATTTTGCTTATCCCATATTTGAATGTACATATTCATATACCAAAATATATATAAGTAGCTACAGCTATTTTGAACTTCAGATATCTATGTTTTCTAAACAAGCTTCCCTGAAGACGATTTTATAAAAGGACAAAACATATCTCATGGATCTCCCTGTTGGAGAGGAAGTAAATGGTTGTTAATTCTTAACCTGCATTTACATCAGTTCTTTATAACAGCATGGTTTCCAAACACAAAGGAGAGTTACATACAGTGTCTTGTAAGACAAACGTCGCTACTATCGTAACTTCCACAAAATTCTGTGAGAAAAATCTTCCCAGACCGTGAACTGTTCTAACCATTTGGATTATTCAGGTGGCTTATTAAATGTCAGCTGCGCATTTCTGTGCTGCCAGAGTGAACTTACCTGAGAACAGTTACACCCAGTATCAAGTCACACAAACGTCATCAAATTGGCTAAATTCAGATATTAAGCAAGACCTTTTGAAACAAATGATTCACATGTCACTGTAAGGATAGATTAATTCTAGGACACAACTTACGATTGTATTCAGCGCATAAAACATTGCCAATTTTTCATTATTTTTTAAAGTGCCGTAAAAATTGCACAGGTAAAGAATTTTCAGTGAGCCAAACCAGACAATGGTACCTGGAATACAAAGACTTGTCCAGACGTAACGATAATTAGTTCAAGGTCCACTACGTACACAAGCCACACATACCCGTAACATAAATAAGCAGATACGGTATTATTAACACTAGGGCCCGTGTTTTAAACGTTCCACATACTTACCTGTGATTGTAGCACCACGCCCTCTTGCAAAATGTATTGTCACAGCTTAGAACAAAATGTCTTTGCATTACTTTCACACACACACAACACTACTACCACCATTTTCAACATCGGCACACCTTGTTTCGTTGCTTTACGTTCGCAGGTAGCACCACCATACGGTTAACAGACACAAGACATTAGGTCTATGCCCTCTTCGTTTTCAATAGGTATACTATTTAGGCATCACGATTTTAAGCACTGCGGAAATACTTGTTAGTTGAATCTGTGTCGAAATGTCACAGTGTAATGGTGAAAGTGCAGACGACAAAAATGTCAGAATACCTTTAACATGGATACTTGTAGCAACAACCTTCACACATGACAGTAGCGCTCACACGTTAATGGTACTCTGTACGACTGAGACTCGTACACCGCACTGCCATCTTCCCGTCGAACACTAATACTATGATCGTCAGCACCACAGAGCAAAGATATTTTTCGTTCTGTGGTGCTTTACCATCAAATACGTATCGTCGTTTGTACAGGGAAAACTGTCCAAAGGGAGAATAACGTTTAATGGTACTTACTAAACCGGGGGTGCACAAAACTAGGGAGCCAGCTCGCCCAAGCGACTAGATGTTGTACGGTGGCGCGTAATATTTTGGGATCCACAGTATGACTCGAACTTCATGCACCCATCTGGTGCTTAGAATTTTTATGTGGCTCCTAGATGTTTAAAAAAAGAGATCTCGGTTTACTATCTTGAAAAGTAGCTTTCACTGTGGTATCGTCTCGCAGATGGAGGAATTTTCCGATTGTCGTGACTGGTACGGCTAAGAATCCACGCAATATTGTTACGCTTTTCTATGCCTGGGAAGGCTCTGCTAATGTATGCCGTAACCAAAAGTGTCTACATCTCTCAGTAAATGAACACTAAAATTCGGCTCTTGTCAGAGTTGCCAATTCTAATCAAATGAATACATCACCAGCTGAATCCTATACAGGTAAAGTTGAATCACACTGAAGAACCTAGCAAACATGTTCCAAGTTGCGAAACTTTCCCACATATTTGCTTATTTTCAGTTTAAAAAATATTTGCACGGCATCAGATTTTAGAAAAAATATATGATCCTCTATTTTCCGTGATGATTCTTGCTCTGTTCGTGGGTAGGAGGATGAAGGCGAGTTTTGTGGCCACCCTTGGCGGCTGTCCAAGCGGCGACAAAATACTTTTAATGAAAAAATTTAATTTTCTAGCCCAAACAAAGTTTAAATTATCAAACTAAAAGAAAATAATTTTGACTTTAAAGTTCATAATTTCTGTCAGTTGTGGTAATTGTAATTACTCTCCCCAGGCCCCAGAAAACCTAGTTATGCCATTGCCTTGCAGGAGACCTATCTCCTTCTTTACTTCGATTTAATACTCAGTTTAAGGTAAGTCTGCCTCATTAGCTAGCGCAGCTGTTACTTTTCCAATCAAATGGCCCACATATCCCAGAAGACTTGAAGCTTCTGATATTTTTCCTTCACAGTCACCTTTAATTATCCTCTTAGTAATGCATCAAGCTTATGAAGTCACTGATGAGAAGACCCCCACACATAGTTGGTCAACCGCAGTGCACAATAGGTAATAGCTTTCATATCTGCAACTACTTACTAAAAAATGTTTTGGCTCATCTAAAAAATAAAACATGTAAAGGCACTGTTTCACAGATAGTTCAGCCATTATTATTATTATATGTTGCATAACAACAAAAAAAACCTCACTTCTTCAGTCAGTCACTGTTTGACGAGATGCTCTCCAACTGCTTATGGCTTTTTACATTCCACTATTTGGACAGCAATACTGTAGCATGATCAAAACACAGCTCTGTCTCTGTGCAAAAGAGATATTTGAATATGCATTCTTTATATTTTAAAATATTCATTATTTTTTCCTACAAAATCCTTTTCAAATTTAGTCAAAATGGTTCTTCCATCTGCTGTGCAGTAACCACTTCACAGCAAAAAAATGCACCCAAGTCTTTCGGCTGAGCTGTCAACAGCTACTAGCACAGCCTCATTGTAAAAAACTCATACATCCACTTCTTTTGTGAAGCTGTGACTGCAGTTTTAAACATCTAAACATAGAAATCTTACTATTTACTTATTACTTTTGAAAACAAATATGGTTACTTCCTAGACTGTAAATTCAATCATGTCACCTTTAAATGTGTAAGTTATTGCACTACACATCATTACTGAAATCATCATTTCCATTTTACATAACAAATTATACCGTATTACATTTTTATTTATTTATTTTTATACTGAAAAGGATAATAACCCCATTAGCATATATTCTTTTCATACACTGACCTAGTACAAAAATATTTAGTTTACTCTTGTCTAGTGCATACAAGACAAGGTACAATGTTAATTTAAAATTAGTCCAAAACTAAATGAAATATTATAAAGGGTGTTTACCTGAAGTAACAGCAGGCAGGGTTTAATTATCAACTACACATACTGTTCCATCTATCATCACTAAACAAGGCACTAGATTTAAAACCTATATATATATATATAAACAAAAACAAAATTAAACTCCCATCAGAGATGTTCATGAAGTTTTTTTTAACATAGTTTCCACACGAACACCTACTGCTGCTTAAATAATCAGTAACCAAGCAACCTCAATCCACATACATTCAAGCACATCTGATGTGACAGCAGAAAATGGCATCTGTCAGCTATGCAGGTCCAAAGATGCAACATGACTAGCGTACATGTCCTTCACATAACCCTGTAAAAACAAATCCAGAAGGGTTAATTCTGGGGAATGCAGTGCCATAGTGAATGGCATATCCCAACCAACTCAACATCTAGAAAAAATGCAAATCACGCTGAGGTGCCTGGTCTTTCTGGAACACAATGTTCAGTTGCAGTTCTTACAGTTGAGGTAACACATGTTATTCCAGCACATCCATATACACATTTGCAGTCAGTCTTCTCCAAGGTTCTGCTTGTGCAGCTTCAGACACTGACCTGTTCATAGCCCCATATTCTAACATTGTGATCACTGACCTGCCCGGATAGTTGAAAAAACTTTATGTAAACAAACTCTGCAAGAATGCTCTACCTCTGTCCATTCTAACATGTCCACATCACAATTACAATCTCTTTGGTTTGTCAGTGTTTTATAATACCTACACAATTTGCACCTTCCATGTATGCACTTCAAGACACTTGCAAAGCACTCTGTAGATGGCTGAGTGTGTGACATGTGGGTGTGATGAATGGCAAGTTAATTTATTGGGTAGTGCCGAAATAGCTTCATCTTTTTCTCTTATTGTTTAAAAATGTGGCATTTTCTTGTTTCCCCCCATGTGCTCATATTCCACCCAAAGTGCCAACTTTATTTAATCACTGGAACAACACCAGACATTTATATTAACACACTGCTCACAGTGCCTATCATTCATAAACAGGGACAGCTACTAATTGGATACTTTTCTCTACATCCACAACTTCACATTCAGTACCTTCCTAAGCAAAATCCAATAATTAATATCAGAAACAGGAAATCAGTTTCCTTTCATTTTTCTCACAATGACACAATGACGACAGAAACAATCATTATAATCATGCCTTCCAGTATTAGGCATATTGAAATTGTTTTGTGTATCAGAGAACAGAAAATTTGTGTCACAGGTCTGACCAACCCCTCTTTCCTTTTGGTTCAGATTTTTGGATCTTGAACCATGAAGCTTTTTCTCTATCCATTCCCTGATTTTCATAAATACAAATACTGAAAACAGAATTTCAGAAACTGATGTTCCTATTTTCAGGTAAAAGCATGAGGAAGCATCACTGAAGTTTGGCTCCTCAGAAAGCTATTTTCTACTTCTCAGCCCAGTACAGATATATTTTGATGCATTCAGTATTTTTGGAAAAGAAGCAAATATTGGCAACACATTACTCTCCTGAGAATTTAACGCAGTGGACTCACATAGATGAGTATTTATTACTTATGGAAAATATGTGTAATTCTAAACAGAGGTGAACATACACTGGTGGTCTAAATGAACCACGAGATCCCCCGACAGAATTGTCAACTTATCTACCTTGACAAACATACCTGTACTGATGAAAAGTGCCCTGCTGGCATGATGAATTTCAGAAAACTTAAAGTGTTTACAGGCGTTTTTTATAGACAGGGCTTCCAGATTCATGCAGTCCTCCTAACACAATGCATTTCTGCCCATACCAGTCTTCTCTCATCAGTCTGTTCTTAACGTGACAGACCAAGTTTCATACCCACATATTTGTACAAGCAGAATTACAGTTGTGTATATTTTAATCTTTAAACAGTAAAAGTTGCAATATCCTGCACCTCCAGGACCGAAGGTTTGTTGGATATCATGATTCTCCACACATTAGAACATTACACTAAATTATTAAATCAACAGATGACGTCTGATGCAAGATTTGTTCTCACAGCAGAGTTTAAGTCTTCTTGTTATGTCAACTGGTAAACAGCTACTGATATTATGGAGGAATGCTCTGCCTCCAAAACACAACCATTTACCAGAAGACACTATATGAAGGCTTGAATGTTCAGTACTGTATACATGGTAGTTAGTTTCTCTTAAGTGGAAGCAACAACATGGTGATGACAAGAAAAAGTGTCTTGATAAGCAGGAACTCTACTGGCAACAGGGAGTATAAAAAACTTGCACAACTTCAGTTGTTACTGAATTAAAGATTCTTTCTACTTTTTAATATGGACAGTTCCACAGTAGTGCTAGGAACTCTTATTTACAATCTGAGTTACAAGCTGATGAATAAGCAATTTAAAATTACATAAAGTATTTATCTGCATAATAATTGTAATAAATGTTTACACATTGTAAGTTGTAACAGGCACAGATGAACATGCAAAAGTATAAGCTGAAAAAACATCCACTGCTCAATGAGTTGGTGAAAAAGTGGTTAAAAATATTGACACAAAATGCCTACAGACATTAACAATTTGAACATTACAAATTTCAATTTAGAAAGATGTTCCTTTACATTCTGTATACACTATACACAAACTATAATGTACAGATGAAAGCAAAGAGAGAGGGTTACCAGGTTTCAGTTTGATGAAGTAAATTAAACAATTAAAACTAGAAACATGTCTTAAGGAACTTGTGTCAAAACGACAACCGTAAGACCTAAGTGATCTCTATAGAAATAATTTGGTATTTATAAAACACCAAAAACACAATATAAAATGCAATATGTATCGCCCATGTTCATAGGTGGTATTGTAATGTAGGCATTCCACATGAATGAATGCAGTACAAGTATTAAACTCATGCCCAATTACAAGCTTTGAAACTTACATAAAATACAAATTTTTAAGGATGAAATAATGTTTGAACAACCTTCTCTGGTGAATAGTTTTCAACACACATAACACTATTCTTTATCAACAATAATTACCATGAATATCATCTATAAGAACATAAATATTAGAAAGGATCATGGTTAAGTGACCTCTGTGCACAGAGCCTGAATTAAAAAGTACCAGAAATATGACACAGAGAGCTAAGTAACATAACAGTAATATGTATCAGAAATATACAGTATGTCTTCCTGCGTATGGTACTGACATATTTATATCACTTTCTAACAGCCTATCATTGAGAAACTTTAGGTTCTCATAGTAGCACTCATGACGAATCAAGTCCTGTGGGATATTATACTGTGCTACTGATGTTTTGGACAAGCATGCTGCTTCCATTTTCAGGGAGAAGCAGGCTTGACCTGCCAAGAATACTTTAATGTTCAGTCACACTGTGACTATGCTACAAGTTCATCCTGATTTGAGCCTTACAGTTACTTCTTAAGAACAATAAAAGCAATGTGTGTAAATTACAAGAGATGCCAGTAATGTTACTCCAGTGCATGCATATGCTCTATGCTTTGTTTAAACAGACTGAGGTTCATCCAATACAAGCAGGAAAGAACTTGAGGCTCAACTCTGTCAGTAAAAGCTGCTGAAATGAATCATGTTTACACAAGTTTCAGTTCCATCTAGAAAGTATTGCAGAAAGTTTGCTGTAATTTCCTGGAATCATAATTCCAAACACATGCACTTACTAACACTTCCACCTCAATTTTTTAAGCACTAACACTCTGACCATATGCTCTTTCTGTCACTATTTCAAGACTTGCTATGTTTGTTGTTATTCTGCTTTCCTTCAGAAAGTTTTCAAGAACCACAGGAGATTCAGCTGAACACAACAATTAATTTACTCAGTGTTAACAACATGTTTCATCACTGGTTTGCTGAGGGCTCAATTTCTTACAATTGAATATACTGTATGTAACGGGAATGAGTCGACATAAATATGAGAAACCTTTACTACCTCTTCATGCCAGTTTTTAAACAGGCACAAAAATTCAAACATTTTGAAAACATGACAATGTTCAGCTGTGGTATGTGGAAAAAATATAAAAAAAATGGAAACAAGTACATTTGGGGTTGACCTGGAAAGGCTCTATGTGGCAAGTTTGAACAAGAAACCCATTACAGAATGTTGGATGCTTCTGAACAAAAAGTGAGTGGCAAAGAAGCTAGGTTTGACTGTTGCTGAGACAGCATGCACATCAGACTAACATTTCAAAATCATCAGCAAGAAACACTGCTCAAACTGCATCATACCAGACAAGTTTCTATGAATCACTCAAGTTTTATGCATCAACCTCAACCTATTTAAATATTACACTCTGTGCGAATGTGTGCATGCACACAAGCACACACATGTTCTAAGTCATCATTTTCAACACCCCTTATTATCCACGTAAGTTGCTATTATTGTTCTTATGGAGTTAATTTGACACTAAATTTACGATTAACTGGTAGTATTCAGCTGAAGGCAGCCTGGTGCTGGCCAACAGCTGGGAGGATACATTAATGAATGCACATGTGGGAAGATGTATTAAAATTTACTGTAATACAATACTGAATACATTTAACTGAAAGCCAGTTTCAGTAATGATGCTGCATGCATGCATGTACTGCACCAGTCACATGCTGGAGAATCTCTCTCTGAACTAAAGGGAGAAATATTTAGTGTACGGAACACAGCCAACCAAGCAGAAAAAAGGTGGGATTTAAACACATCTCTAAAGTATTAGAAAGGTTTTTAGCATAGTGACATTCAGAGACAAACTGGAGGTCATGATTTTAAACCTCTAAGCTGGTAACCCTAAAACCATGGAACACATTGTTATGAAGCAAACAAATTCTGCTTTACAAAAGTGAAACTGTATACATTTAAGAACTATTGTAACCACAATATTGATACATAAGAGTTTGTTTTCCCAAATAAAGATTTCACAGAATATAAATCCTATACTGACAGACAGTGTAAACATTTAGTTCTTCTCGTATCAGTTGCCGGGACTATTTCATAGAAGAACAATTGAATTCTTGTACAGCACATGTTCATTTTTCTGTACAGTCCTCCCTAAAGGATCCCTCGCTGCATAGATAGAGATATTTTCTCACATAATAGCTACTAAATAATTAAATACTAAAATAACGTGTTAAAAATAACCCATCAAATTACATAGTCACAATAGCAATATACAAAAACATGGCACTTCACAGAAGTGTTGATAGAAACAGCTGTAAGAAGCAACACACAACTTCAAACATGTTTGTGGCATATGGCTACTCCATTCAATCTAACACAATCCACAAATACTACTAATACTTTGTTCATGTTAAATACAGAGTCACACAAAAGTAACTTGACACAAGGCAACATGTATACAGAAGAGTGTTAGTGACTTTTGTGCCACATGTATTATACATTTGACCATTCTTTTATTTCCAATATTAATGCTACTATTCATCTACCAGTATCATTCTTCATAAACTCCAGTATGTTTGATCCCCCTCCCACACACACACACACACACACAAAACCATTATGTAATACTATTCCTATACAAATTGTGTACCTGATCTAGAGAATTCACTTGCAAATAAAATACAGCATTTCCACAGCCTCCATGCGTGTGTGGATATATTCATAAAATAAGTTCTGTAATACAGTTCCTTGTGAGTGGCTTTTCTTATGCACCATTGTTCAGTCAGAAAAAATGTTTTTTATAAGAAAGATAATTTCATAAAATGAATACTGGCAGGGAGAATGCATAACCAGTGTCACTTGCCACCAGTTAATTTACTGCTACTTTTAATTTTAATTTTACAAACAATTTCAGCTATATGAATATTGAATACCTCCACATTTGCACATTATGGTTATAAATTCGAAAGCTACATTAAAAACAGGCATCCCAACAAGCATACCCAAAATGTAAGTCCTCTACATATGTGATATTCTGAGCAGCTGATGCATACAATAATGACTAAGTCACTGGTGTTTGCCTTCCCTCACATTACTTTACACTTCATAAACTCCCTGTCAAGCTCTCTGAATATCAGACAACCATAAAAGCTTAGCACTGATGATTAAAAACATACCCTTTAAGTTGATTCTCCACATAAGAATCAGCTCACTGGAATTTCAGTTGAGGGTGCAACATAATTTTATGTCCACTTCCACCTGTCTTTACAACCACAAGTAACTTTGAGCATTCTAGCATAAATCAAAATATTTGTAGAATATACGCAACATTTTCCAATATTTACATAAATATGTTAACTTTAATCATACATATTGTAAATGCCCAATAATGCAATGATCACACACACAATGACCGTTATACCCAAGTGTAATGTAACATTCTGCCTACCCTTTTGCAGAAGAAACCTTGTACATAGCAACTGCCGATTCCTGGTTGGCACTGAACACCGATTCATTTTACACAAACCTACAAACACACTCCCTGCACTTACTGGTATAAAATGCCCATCAAGATAAACATTCAGCAACACATGCCAATACATTTTACACATTTATGGTCTTCACATTCCTTTCACTTCAGTGCCACTAGTCTATGGCAGATTAGAACAGCTCTGTACCCTCCAAAATACCAGGGTGAATATTTACACAATCCCTGTGTTACTAGATGGCCATGTGCAGTATACTGACAAACTTGCCAGAAGTCACATGTCTGTATCAATAAGGTACGGTTTTAAATAAGTTTCAGTTCAACAAATTGTTTTTCAGTTTTTTACACCATGTACAAGCTATTTCGTCCGGTATTCATTCCCAGGTGGTGTACTCGTTTGTTAGATCACAACTACAAATGGTAGCCTTCAAAATATACTCTGTCCCTGCTTCCACAAGAAATGGTATAGCAAACCAAACCAGCAAACCAAATGGGGTAATGAACTGTGATGCATCCATCTTTTAAAACATATACCTATGAAGCTTATTTACCAATCAATTCGATTGTACACAATCCACTATAGTGAATGAGGTTATCATTTCCAACAGTTATGCAAATTTTTAAATGGTGAAATGAAACATTATCTAGTACTTAGGCTGTGGGTTTGCCATGTAGAACAAGCCTTAGGAAAAAAAAAGAGTACTTGGCAATTGTTAGAAGTCCTAGGTCACTGGGAATCCTGTCACTCATTGTTTACAGAGGGCTACCTATCTCAGAGATGAGCAATGGGACTAGTATGCAGAAAGGTCTGCTACATTATTAATTTTAAGTTTTCAACTTATGACATGGCAACTTACTTCCAGACCACCCAATCCCCTACACTGAGGCATGTACAGGGTGCAAGCACACATGCACACACACACACACACACACATATATATATATATATATATATATATATATACACGATATTTACTCGAATGCAAGGCAAGGGTTTTCCCTTAAATTTGGCACCCAAATAAGTGAGGTTGTATTAAATTCGTATATGAAGTGTTGAAGCAGACTGCATCAAACAACATCCCCTCAACTGGACCATGCAGAAGCAGACTGTGTCAAACATCCCTCTTAACTGAACCATGCAGTCAAATCCCCACCTGCATCACCAAATCGTCACATGAGATATGTGTTCTTCTGGAATATTACACAGCTTAGAGTGGTAATTCATTACTGATGCTTCAGGATAACCTATTGGCCCCTTCTACATAGATCAAGAAATCCAAGAGAGAGAAAAGAACAAAACTGAAGTGCCGATATTTTTTTTTTTTGGGGGGGGGGGGGGGGAAAGGAAACTATTACTTTCACATTTTTAAAAAAGAACTATGTCTGAAAGATTGTGTTTTTTTTTTTTTTTGAAAAAAAAGCCCAGCATCGGGGGGTGCCTAAA
>Ga0123354_10006459_pt1 | contig 17418 bp, 11 predicted proteins | sample TergutLab28metaG_2_FD_97872 | JGI IMG/M metagenome (GOLD analysis project Ga0123354, IMG submission 97872) | Labiotermes labralis P4 segment gut microbial communities from Petit-Saut dam, French Guiana - Lab288 P4 | ecosystem: Host-associated > Arthropoda: Insects > Digestive system > Gut ...
CGGAGGATACGAGATTCGAACTCGTGAGGGCGTGAACCCAACTCGCTTTCCAAGCGAGCGCCATAGGCCTCTAGGCGAATCCTCCGCGGATGATCATACCGAATGTCTGGCGTGTGACGCGAATATGAAAGGCCCCCCGTGCACCCGGAAGAGCTCCCTTACCTTTGCTGCCTTCCGGCCCTGGAGGAGTTGGGGGAGGTACCGCCGCACGGAGGACCGGGCAGCAGTCTATCGTATGTCACAGGTGTGCCGGGTCGTGGGATGTGCCAGATGTCCGGCAGGGCACCCTGGTGTGGCCGGTCGAGAATTCTGCGGAACACAAGGCATGCTCCCCCGGTGTGACCGGTCGACGGTTCTGCGGAACACGGGAGTGTTCTCCCTTGTCACGACAGGGGCACCGTACCGACGTGGCCGTAGCCGTCCATGGTGTAGACGGTGATGCCGGTTGAGGTCGCGACGTAGAAATAGTCACCGACACGGATGCCCCTGGTTCTAGGATCGTTCAGAGCTGACGGGAAATCGGTATAGGAACCGTGGTAAATCGTCAGTTCGGCTTTCTGGGTGAAGGCGGATCCCGTCCAGGCATAGACCAGATAATCCCAGGTGATGGTGTCGTTGTAGGTACCGTCGGAGTTTTCCGTGTAGTCCGAACTCACGGTCGGAAGGCCGATGAGACCCTGGTCGGAGTCGGCGAAAATCGCCTTGGGGTCCTGGGAGACCTCGGTGGAGTCGGCGTCGATATGGGTCGTGGAGATTTGACTGACATCGTAGGGATCGGAGACATTGAACATAGATAGTTTTAAACCCTGGGTGGCCCCGTTATCATCGGTGTCGACGCCTACACCGAGGAGGAGCCCGTCACCGAAGGGATGAAGATAGGTCGAGAAACCGGGGATTTTCAAGGCGGAGAGGACTGCGGGTGAGGTAGGGTCTGACAGGTCGACGCTGAACAAGGGATCTCGCTGCTGGAAGGTGACGACGTAGCCGACGGGGCCTTCGAAGCGTACTGATTGGACGGACTCGCCAGTGGCCAGGTCCGGGATCGAACCCACGAGTTTCCCGGACGAGTCCAGAACCCACAGGCCGGCGGTCGTGCCCTTGCCCCCCGTGGAATCGTAAACGGTCGTCGCCACGCGTAGGTACCCGTTCCATTCATCCAGGGAATATTGGTTCACCAGCGTGCCGGGAACCGAACCGTCAGCGCCGAAGGAGAGTTGCCCGCCGGTGACAGACAGCCGGACGATCGACGTGGTCGGGCCCTGGGTTTCGCTAGTTCCTGATGCTGGGACAATACTCGTGTTCCATTGAGTAGATGCCACGTAGAGGTTGTCCGTACTCATGTAAAGGGTGTCTGCCCGGCCGAGGACGGCCTGCTCACCCCACAGGGTACGCTCGGTGACATTAATGGCAGTGACAAGGCAGTACGAGGGTTGGTCGACCCGCGGCATGATCTGGATGTCCCCCGGGGAAACGGCGACTGGACCGTCACCGGTGTCGACGGTGGGGACAAAAGTCACCGGGCGTGAGGGATCGGCGCCGGTGGTGTTCACCCAGTACTGGCTGACCAAATACAATGTTCCATCACTGAGACGGGAACCGGCGTAGGAGCCGGACTGGCTGAGGACCGTCAGATACACCGGGTGCACCGGGTCGGAGATGTCGTAGAAGATGGCTTTGACACTCGTGGCGCTCATGCCTACCCAATCGCCTGAACTGCCCCAGGATTCGGCCTGGGCGGCGAATCCATGGGCGAACAGGATCAGGGTCGAGCCAGACATCATCATCCCCACTACGGGACCGGTGAGGACCTCACCGTCAGTGTGGAGGGCCGAGATATCGATGGTCGCCACATGGCGGGAGACCGATCCAGCGGCGGAGACGACCCAGACAGTGCTGCCCTTGCAGATATACAGGTACGAACCATCGGTCTTGACGATATCGGCCTCGTCGATGCCGTCCACCTGGACATTGGTCTGGGAATAGGTGCCGCTGGCCGCAGTGGTGAAAGACGACTCAGCCTGACCGGGAATAGTACTGGCCTGGGGATAGACCGGGCCCTCCAGATTCTTCATCATGGACTGCCCCGAGGACATCACCGTCTGATAGAGGTCCTGGTAGTCCGCGGCGGTCGTCGACCCGACGCTGGCAGGAGATGTCGCGCCGGGGCCTTGGGCTGGTTTGGACTGCCCACCTATCCCGCTGATCACCGGACCCGGCACAGAACTGGCGACCATGAGAGCGACCAGCGCCACCGAGGTCACAGCGCCAACGAAACCTCCCAGACGTCTGCCCCGCAGTCCTGGCCGCGTGCGTGCCCGGGGAGTCAGCGGTTTGGAGGTTGGTACGGATGGGATGGTTGGTGACTGGGTGGGTGACACGGGTTCTGGGGTTGCCAGACGGGCTTCCAGGCGGGCGACCAACTCGGGGGCTGGGGTCATAAACTGTTTCATGTCATGGAAGGGTTCGGTCCATTCATCCTTGTCAGGCATGGGTATTCTCCTTGGTCAGGGCTTCTTTCAGCATGGTTCGCCCGCGGGTCAGTCTCATCTTCACCGTGCTGGGTTCGACATCCAGCAAGGCGGCGATCTGTGCGGCGGGCAGGTCTTCGAAATAGAACAGATGGATAACCGTTCGGTACGTCTCGGGAAGGGCAGTCACCGCACGAAACAACTCGTCGTACTCCTCAATGGGGAAAGCGAAGATTTCCGGCGACTCATCTGGCATCCCTGGGGGCAGGGGAACGACGCGGGTGCGCCACGAACTGGTGGCCACACGACGGGCCACGGTTAATGTCGTCGCGATGAGCCAGGCTTTGCGGTGTTCCTCATCGTGGCAGACCGGCTGCTTGCGGTGATAGGTCAGGAACACCTCTTGGAAGACGTCGTCCGCATCGGGCCGGCAGCCAGTGTGAGTCAGACAGATGGCGTACACCATCTGTTGATAGCGTTGGACGATCTCAGTCGTGTCCTCGGCCGTGGATGACCCGTCACTGGGCCTGGGTGTCGCAACCATGGCCTGCCCCTTCCTGAGGTACGCAGCCCCCCGAGAAAACCGCTGAACCCCCTGAGATGATCATCCTGTCATAGATAACTCCGGGATGAGGCAGGAAAGGTAACAGGCTGTGAGTGAAGTCATGGTGACAATGTTTCGATGGGGCCCGCACCACCTCTCGTACTGAGCAACTCCCAATGCCGCGATTTATGATAGCTACGGCTTGTGTCGGTGGATGGGGGTACAGTATCCCCATGCAGACAAGTTCAGCCGAAAGACTGTCCGTCCTGGCGCAGATCCCGACAGTTTCGCCGCTTCTCGAAACCTCGGGAATGGAGCCATTCGAGCAGTTCATCCAGACCCTGGCCTCGCTCTATCCGCTCCTGAATGAGCACCTGCGGTGCGAACGTGTCCACGATCTGGGCCTCCTGTTTCGCTGGGAAGGCAGTGACGCCTCGCTGGCCCGTGAGCCACTGCTCCTGATGTCACATTTCGACGTTCTGCCTGCTGCTGAAGAGGAGTTGTGGACGTACCCACCCTTTGACGGCATCATCGCCAATGGTCGCGTGTGGGGACGGGGGACGCTGGACGGCAAAGGTCCGCTGGTCACGATCTGCGAAGCTATCGAATCCCTTCTGGCAAGCGGATTCAGACCTGTCAGGGATGTCTATCTGAGTCTCAGCGGCAATCAGGAGATCCGTGGCGATGCTGCTGCTGCGATCGCGCAAACCCTGAGGCACCGCGACATCAAGCCCTACCTGGTCCTGGATGAGGGTGGGGCCGTTGTGGACACGCCGCTACCGCTTGTCAGCTTGAACACAGCCCTGGTCGGTGTGGCCGAAAAGGGCATGATGACCGTGCGTCTGAGCGCGCAAGGAGAATCGGGTCCAGCCTCGGCGCCCACATCGCTGACGGCGGTGGCCCGGATCGCCCGGGCGGTGTCGCGCTTGACCGCGTCGACCTTCGCAGCGCACCTGCCCGACACGACGATCACCATGCTGTCCACGCTGGCTCCGTACACCCCTGGGGTCACCCAGGCCATGTTGAAAGCCCTGGTCATGGCACCGGCCCTCACCGGGCAGGTTTTCGCCCTTCTCGGTGGTGAGATCGCGGCCACGGCTCGTACCACTCTGGCGGCGACCATGATCGAAGGCGGTACCTCGGCCACCGTCTTGCCGGCGTCTGCGTCGGCTATCCTCGACATTCGTATCGCAATCTCGGAAACCACCACGTCGGCCCTCAACCGGATCACCTCGCGGATTTTCGATCCCAAGGTCACGGTGACCATGGTCGAGGGCTGGGATCCCACTACACCCTCATCCCTTGACAACGCCCAATTCGACGCCATCAGGGGGGCGGTCGAGACAAGTTATCCTGGTACGTTGACCGTTCCCCATGTCCTTCTGGATTGTACGGACGCACGCCATTTTCGCGACTGCGGCGAGGCGGTCTACCGATTCACCCCCCTGACCATGAACGGGGTCCAGCGAGCGGCGGTCCATGGGGTTGACGAGTGGGTGGACACGAACTCTTTGTCACGGGGACAGCTTTTCCATGAGCAGCTCATCCGTACTGTGGCGGGCGCACCGGCAGTGCCCCAGATGGCGACCTCCGCGCAGCCAGAGGCGGTTGAGGGGCCGGGCGAGGCGGCTGCCCACATGTCTGAAAAGAAATCATTCTTGCCACCTGTACGATGGATTCTTCCGCCGCTTAACACCTCCCAGACACTAGGATCGGACTCGGCTGGTCAGGGGAGCCAGACTCCGGTCGCCGCGGACACGGATGGGCTTTTCACCGTTGAGGAAATCATCGGACACCCCTGGGACAGCGAGGACTTGGAGGACGACGACCTTCCACACCCGGTCTCACTCGGCATGCGCGGCCTGGCGACAGTCGAGGAGATCATCGGACACCCCTGGGGGACCACACCCGTCCCGGAGGATGAGGAACCACCACGTCCGTCCTCGACTGGGATGCGCGGTCTGGCTGTGGTCGAGGAGATCATCGGACATCCGCAGGACTCCACACCGGCGCCGACCCACGACGAGCCCCAGCATCCATCCTCGACCGGGATAAGCGGCTTGGCTGTGGTCGAGGAGATCATCGGACACCCGCAAGAGGTTAGCACCGGTCCAACAGAGGCTCAGAGCACACAGCAAGCCGAACCCGACACATCGGGGGTAGCCGCTTTCGAAAGAATCATCGGACACCCCTGGAACACTTCCCCGGGGACGATCGACGACGAGAACCACCTTGGCGCACCGGATGCGCCCGGCCTCGCCACGGTCGAAGAGATCATCGGGCACCCCGCGGACACCGACACCGGCTCCACCGACGACCACAACTCACAGTCGGCCGCTCCTGACACTTCAGGCCTGGCCGCCTTCGAAAAGATCATCGGACACCCCTGGGACACCGACACCGAAACCACCGATGACCACAGCCCGCAACCAGCCACACCTGACACCTCAGGCCTGGCCGCCTTCGAGAAAATCATCGGCCATCCCTGGGACACCGACGCTGGCACCAGCGACGAACACCGACCGCAGTCATCCTCACCCGACACAGCTGATCTGTTCATCGTCGAAGAAATCATCGGACACCCCGAAGACACCAGCGCGCAGATAGCGGACGATGACACTGCTCCCCCCGCCTCATCGGGCACCTCAGACCCACTCGTTGTCGAAGAAATCATCGGACACCCCTGGGACGCCCCGCCCGCAACTGACGACGGCAACAACCTGCTCGTTGTTGAAGAAATCATCGGACATCCCTGGGACACCGACAGCCTCCCCGAGGACACCTCAGCCCAGAACACTGCCCCCACCACACCCGTCCAACCGATTGTCGAAGAGATCATCGGACATCCCTGGGACGACCAGGTCATCCCCAGTACGCCCGTGACCCTCCAGCCCAGCGCGATCACGCCTGACTTCCCTGGTCACGAAGACATTTGGGACGAAGACATGCCGTGGAGCAACATCAGTCCACAAGACGGTCCCCTCCACCCGGCTCCACCGGATTCACCCGAAGTAGCCAGCATGTGGCAATACAACGGTGCTCCCCAGGGGAATCCGTCCGACTCCACTCACCGGCAGGCTCCGGTTCCTCCTTCGACAGGTGTACACGACAGCCCCTGGAACGACAGGGTCAATCACGGGGACGACTCGCCAGTCGACCTGGTCGGAGAAGAGTGGGCCGACATGTTCGGTCCGCCCGCAGGCATCCAGCCCGTGTCTGACGTTGACTTGGACGGAAACCCCTACGCGCCGTCGCTGCCGGAGCCCGGACACACGACAGTGGCTGGATTCATCGTGGAACCCCTGGTCGACCTGACCGAGGAACCGCTGGTCGACCTGACCGACTCGTGTGACAACCCGTGGGCGGAAGAGCCTCGCTCCCCACAGGCGGACCGGCCCAGTCGCCACAAGGATGGAATTCCGGAGACGACCGAGCTGGAAGACGAGTGGGACCAGGACGGACCCGGCGGGGTACCTGTGCCTGGCGTGCCTGCATCCGGCGTCCCTGCATCCGGCGTCCCTGCATCCGGCCCACCCGCAACTGGCGCACCTCGCCCGCCAGACATCCCCGCCACCCCTGCTGCCGAGGGGCTCATATCCGTGCCTTGGAACCTCGCCGCCCCCGGCGACACCCCCTCACAGGAACCTCCCGCACCCCCAGACAGACCGTGGATATCCTCGACGCCGTGGGAAGCAAGAAGCCCCTGGGCACGACCGGACCAGCTACCAGACACATCCTCTGCTCCTGAGGACCCGCGTACTCCCCCGGGCCGCCCTTGACCGTCCAACCCTCACTGGGCTGAAACTGGATTCATTTATCTGACGTAGACTGTTTGGCATGGCAGAGCCGCGTAGACGAGGTGCGAGAGGGCCGGCGCCCACCCCTGCTGCCAACCTCCGTGATGTCGCCCGCCGCGCGGGTGTGTCACCCGCGACAGCCTCCCGAGTCTTCTCGGGCCACGCTTCCGTACGCGAAGAAACCCGGACGAAGGTCCTCCAGGCGGCCGAGGAACTGGAGTACGTGATCAACGGCTTGGCCCAAGCCATGTTGGGCACCGGACAACGCTCCGTGGCATTCGTGACATCGTCCCTGGCCGGCCCAGCATTCGACGAACTGGTCAGTGGCGCGGAAGACGTTGCCATGCACAACGGCAGCCCCTTCCTGGTGGCCCTGACCCATGGCGACACTGACCGCGAGCGCGCCATCATCGCAACCCTGCGCGAGCAGCGCACAGCCGGAGTCCTCCTGACCGGCCCAACCGTGCCGGGAAAGGAATCAGAGTCGAGGATCGCCGAGTACGCCCGTGCCCTGACATCGGTCGACGCCACGCTGGTGCTGTGCGGGCATCCGTACCTGCCTTCGCTGCCGACAACACCAGCCGTGAACTACGACCAGATCGGAGGAGTCCGCAAAGCCGTTCATCATCTGAGCGTCAAGGGCCACCGGCGCATCGCTTTCCTCGGGCAGGCCAACTCCACCCTGGCCAACCAACGTTTTCTCGGTTATTCGCTGGGATTGAAAGACGCGGGATTGAGCATCGACCCCAGTCTGGTGGTCGCGTGCGCCAACCGGGTTGCGGACGCGCACACGGCGGCCCTGCGGTTGCTGAACAGGCTCGATCCGCCCACAGCCATCGTCTGCCTCACGGACCTGGTCGCCACGGGCGTCTATCGCGCCGCCCGGGACTGCGGGATCGACATCCCCGGCCACTTGGCTGTGACGGGATTCGACGACTCACCGTCCTCGGCTGACCTGACACCGTCGCTGACCACCGTCCGGGTACCCTTCTACCAGGTGGGCGCGCGCGCCGCGCAACTGGCGCTGCGACTGGCCAATCAGGACAGCCGGGAAGATATGCCGACCGACTTGATCGTCCGGGACTCCACCGGTTGATCGATGTAGCGCCTCACCGTGTCGGTGTCCGAGGGTACGATCGCCGTGTCGATCCCCCTGTATTGCCACCTCTCCGAACCCTTGCCCAGGATGAGGACCAGCCCATTGTCAGGCGCCGCATCGAGGGCGCGGACGATGGCTTCGGGACGATCGGGAACAATGTGTGCTGGTGCGTGTCCGACAGATCGCACATAGCTGTTGACCTGTTGGCAGATGTCAACCACCGGGACCTGCCCGGGGTCATCCTCCGTGAGGTAGATCTCCTCCGCGTTGAGTCCCGCCAGGACTGCGAACTCCTGACGACGGTTCAAGGCTTTCTCACCCGGCAAGCCGAACACCATCGTGATGGGCGCGGACGGATAGTCATGCCTGGCCCACGCCAGCAAGGTTTCAAGAGACAATTTCTGGTGTGCGTAGTCAACGATCACCGTCGTGCCGCGGTCCAGGTGGAAGACCTCCATCCGGCCAGGGACACGGGCCTGATCCAACCCGGAACGAATAGAATCCAGTGGTACGCCGAGGCAGGTGGCCGCGCCGATGGCAGCCAGGGCATTTTCCACATTGAAGGCTCCCGGAAGTCTGATGGAAAACCGCTGGTCGGCACCGTCCAGGCGTACTGTGAAACTTTGGATCAGCCCAACTTGCTGGAGATCACAGCCCATGATGTCAGCCCGGACATCGTCAGGACCGCGCAGGGCGAATGTGACAACCTTCTCACACTTACTGGCAGCCGCCATGACGCGATCGTGGTCCTGAGTACGGGCGTTGACCACCGCCATGCGCGACTGGTGGAACAACTCCAATTTTGCATTGAGGTAATCTTCGTAGTCAGGATGCTCATGGGGCGAGATGTGATCCTCAGAGATATTGAGGAAACATCCGACTTCGAAGCTAACGTTCGCCACGCGCTTGTAACGCAGGGCCTGACTGGACACTTCGACGCACATGAAGCCCACCGAACTGGTGACGCCGTTGTGCAGGTGCCGGTAGAGGTCCAAGGTCTCGGGGGTGGTACGGGTGGCTTCTTCGTCCACGACGCCATCTTCGTACCTGATGGAGGTGAGAACGCCGGGCCGCGGCTTGCCCAGCGCGCGCGCCCAGGCAGTGAGAATGGAATGGATGAACACCGTGGTGGTCGACTTGCCCTTCGTGCTGGTCACGCCGATCAACGTCAGGTCGTCCCAGTCGTGGTCATAGAACAAAGTACCAACAGTGGCAATGGCCTGGCGGATATCCGACACCTGAACACACGGGACACCGAGGTCGGGATAGGCGATTTCACTGACGTACGCCACTGCGCCGCGGGCGATGGCCTGGCGTACGTACTCGGGACTGAAATGGATGCCCTTGCACACGAACAACGCCCCCGGACCGACTTCTCGGGAGTCGTACGTGACTTGGGAGATGATCGGATCCGCGGCATCGTCGCCGCCGCGTAGCACCGTGTGCCAGAGGTCCTGGGCTGAGGACTCTCCTGTCGTCTGGCACGCTGGTGTCACCAGTAGTGGTCTCAGTGCGGACACATAGTCACTGAGACGGTGCTGAATCATAGGATCCTCTCCCTGTCTCCTGTCCATGAGCGTACCAGACGAGTAAACATCTGCGCTGACACCCATGGGATGGGCCAGCGCACTTGAGCCGTGAAGGGGGTATCGGCTAGCGTTTCCAGCGACACGACGGGAGCATGACAATGGGTTTCGCTGTCACGGCGCAGCAAGTAGGGCTCATGGCTGTGTTCATTGTTCTTGGGTTGTTCGGGGCGCGCAAGAAGTGGATCGGCGATCAGGCAGTCACGGGGCTGACCAACATCCTGATTTATTTCGTGACACCAGGGGTGATCCTCCAGGCTTTCAACCGTCCCTTCTCCATGAGCAGGCTGCACGAACTGGGCATCGTCGCGCTCGTGGTGTTCCTGGCCTTTCCGGCGATGACGGGGTTGGCGTACCTGATCTACCTGAAAGTTCCCGACCTGGGCATCCGGCGCGATCTGAGATTCTCGCTGATCTACTCCAACGCTGGTTTTCTCGGAATCCCGCTGTCACAAGCACTTTTAGGTACGGATGGGGTCTTCTTCGCCGTGGTGTTCATGGTCCCGTTCAACATTTTCGTGTGGACCCAGGGCTGGTCGATGTACGACTCACGTCAGTCCGGGCCGATCAAGAGACTATTCAGCAATCCCGCGATCCCGTCCGTGATCGTGGGCATTGCCTTGTTCCTGGCGCCAGTGTCGCTGCCGTCGATCGTCGTCACCGGGTTGAATGATCTGGCCGGCCTGAACGCGCCATTGGCCATGTTCGTTGTGGGGGCCACTTTGTCGAAAGTACGGTGGCGTACCTTCGCTTCCGATCCGTGGATTTGGCTAGGCACAGCGCTGCGCAATCTGTTCATCCCGGCCCTGGGCATCCTCGCGCTGTGGTTCGTGCCGCTGTCGACGGAAGCCAAGCTGGGTGTACTGATCCCGCTGTCGTGTCCGGTGGCGGCCTTCCTGGTGATGTTCGCGGTCACGCACAAGGTGGACTCCGACTTCTCCGCCAGGTTGGTCAGCCTGTCCACGTTGGTCTCGATCCTGTCCCTGCCCGCCACGGTTTCGGTGGCCTCAAGCTTGTGGTCGTGATCAGGACAGCGTGGCCCGTCCCCACAGCCACACGACGAATCGGAGCGTCCGGACCATCGGTTCCACCTCGACCAAGACGTCAATAAATCCGGATCTATTTCTGGCACCCCGGTGCCGCCAACCCGATTCTAGGCTGCCCGACCGGGAATGATCGGGGGGTGTGGAGGTTGTCATTCACGGTCACAACAGGTCGTACACTGGAAATATGACCATTGAGATACCGCCACAGTGTGGGGTGGTCCAACTCGTCATGCTGGATCACGGGGAAGCTGTCAGCCTGGCTACTATGTTGAAAGCCATGGCCGATCCCGTGCGTCTTTGCCTCCTGCACTACATCGCCGAGCAACCGGAGACCACGGTCTGCGCTTGCCATCTACCTGCCGCTTTAGGGATTTCACAACCAACCTTGTCTCATCACTTGAAGAAGCTCACCGATGCTCACCTCATCACCCGTACTCAACACGGACGTTGGGCTCGTTATCACGTCAACCGGTCGACACTCGACAGCCTCGGGGCTACCCTGGACGGTCTAGTCGCCTCCCCGCCCGCTGAGGTGGCCGGATCGAAGCGACGAACCGCCCGATAGGAACATATCGATAACTGACATATCTACTTGCCGTATACTGACCGCATGTCATCTACCGATGGACGGCCCCCGGTCGTTCATGTCGAGAATTTCCGAATGAACTTCGGAACCACCCAAGTCATCAAGAATCTCAGTTTCGACGTTTATCCTGGCGAAACCTTCGGGCTGCTCGGCTCCAACGGTTCCGGCAAGACCACGACGATCAGGGCTCTGCTCGGCATCTATATACCAGCCGCCGGGACCCTCCACATCAACGGCCAGCCCTTCGAACCAACTCAATCCGGCGAACTCGGTTACCTTCCCGAAGAGCGGGGCTTATACAAGAAGGAGACCGTACTCGACACGATGGTGTATTTCGGGCGCCTCAAGGGCATGTCCGCCGCCGCCGCGAGGACATGGTCGCTGAGGTACCTGGCACAAGTCGAGCTGGCGGACAAGCCGAAAATTCGGCTCGACAAGCTCTCCGGAGGCGAGCAGCAAAAAGTACAACTCGGGGTGACCATCATGAACAATCCCAGGTTGCTGATCCTCGACGAACCGACCAAAGGCTTCGACCCCGTCAACCGGCGACTGCTGATGAGCATCATTGAGGAACGCAAGAGGGCTGGAACCACCATTGTCATGATCACCCACCAGATGGATGACGTCGAGCGGCTCTGCGACCGGATCATCCTGCTCAAAGACGGGGTCAGGCACGCCTACGGAACCGTCGAAGAAGTCCAGGAGCAGTACGGGGGCACGACGGTCAAGATTGAGGCCGATCAACCGCTGCCCACCTCGGCTTCGTACACGATCCTCACCGATGAGCACGGCCATTCCGAGATCGCCCTGACTGCCGGTTCGTCCGCATCCGCAGTGCTGAACGAGCTTGTCAACCAGAGGATCACGGTGTCGAGCTTCACCCCGGGACGACGCTCGCTGGAGTCGATCTTCATCGAGGTCTACGGACGCAAGGAGGTGGACTGATGGCACGCGGAAACGTCAGCACAGTGGTGTCCTTTGAAGTCATTCGTACTTTGCGGACCAAGGTTTTCTGGGTGGGCTCGCTGCTGGGACCCCTCCTGATGATCGTGATCATGGTCGTTGCCTCCTTGTCCTCCGCCTCGGCGTCCACCACGAGCTCCACCGTCGATCAATCCTTCCATTTCGAGTGGGTCGACCATTCGGGGATCGTGGACCTCGCCATCGCTGAAGCCGCCGGTGGGACCAAGATTGACGATCCCGCCCAGGGGGTGGCCGATGTCAAGGCGGGCACTACTGACGCTTTCTTCGAATTCCCCGCCAACCCGGTCAAGGATCCCGTCCAAGTGGCCGCCCAAGACCGAGGGATCATGGACTCCCAGACGGTCGCCGGCGTGGCTGCTCAGATTCTGCGAGCCTCGGCGAAAGTGCAGGTGGGCAACCCCACCCTCATCCCTCTCGTGTCGGACAACATCAACACCACGCTGACAACGTACAAAGACGGACAAGAAACCCCCGGAATCTGGGGCGCCATACCGCCGCTGGCCTTCATAGTACTGTTCTTCATTATTGTTATCATGCAGGGTAGCCGCATGCTCGCGGCAACCCTGGAAGAGAAGGAGAACCGGGTCACGGAGATGATCCTGACCACGATCAAGCCCACGTCCTTGCTGATTGGGAAGGTGATCGCTTTGGGAGTGATCGGGCTGATCCAAGCCCTCGTCATGGCTGCCCTCGCGGTGATCGCTGCCGTGGTTCTGGTCAAGATGGGGGCGGTGGCCTCCATCGACTTGAGCAAGCTGGTCTTGCAGCCTGTTCCCCTGATCTTCGGGGCGCTGATCCTGATCGGGGGCTTCCTGCTGTTCACCAGTTCGCTGGTCGCCATCGGGGCGGCCATGCCGACAGTCCGCGATGCCCAGGGAATGTATGCCACAGTGATGCTGCTCCTCGTCATCCCCATTTATGTAGTCATGTTCACACTGACCCAGCCCTCCAACCCCGTCATTGTCGTGTGTACCTTCTTCCCCTGGACCTCCCCGATGGTGGCCATGGCGCTCAATGCTCTCGGAGTCCTGCCGTGGTGGCAATCCCTGATCGTTGTGATCATCCTGTTCGCCACCACGACAGTCGTCTTCGTCATCGCTGGCCGCCTGTTCCAGTACGGATCTGTGGAATATTCCAGGAAGCTCAACATCCGTACTGCCTTGGGGGCCAAGGCAAAGTGAAGGCCCCCGGACTCTAGCAGACCCTGACGTTGCTCTTCTGCACCAAGTCAGCGTGGCTCGGAGGCTGGCCTGGAGTCCCCGGTTGGCGGCGCGACTCGAATTCGCGGCGCAGCACCGGCACGACCTCGGCTGCGAGGAGTTCCAGCTGGTTCATCACCGCTGACAAGGGCAATCCTGCCCGATCGATCCAGAACAGCTGGCGCTGATAGTCACCGTAGATCTCCCCCAGTTCGAGCATCCTTTCGATTACTTCCTGGGGAGAGCCGACCGCCAGCGCCGTGGTCGCGAGGGCGTCTTCCAGGCTCATTCCCTGCTGGTGGGCCACCGAAGCGTTGAAGTACGGCCGGAAAGCCTCACGGGCATCCTGGGAGTTCTCGGCCAAGAAGACTTCTCCGCCCAGCCCGACGATCCCCTCTGCAGCACGGCCAGAACCGTAATCTTCGAAGCCACTACGGTAATGGTCGATCAAATCGGCGGCCTCATGCGGGGTCATGGCCAAGGTGTTGAGGAACAGCCCGTCACCGTAGGACGCAGCTTCGTCGGCGATCACCGGGCGGTGCACCGTACTGTGCCAGACATAGGGAGGCACCCCGTCCAGGGGTCGCGGAGTGGTGGTGCAATCCACCAGCGGGGCACGGAATTCGCCTTCCCAATCGACCTGCTCTTCGCGCCATAAACGGTAGAGCAAATTGTAGTTCTCCAGGCCCAGGGCCACGCACAGCGGGTTGCTCCCTTCTGGGTGGTGATGTCCGAGGAAGGCCTCAGGGGGACCGAGGACGACATCGAGGCGACCCTGGCAGATGTGCTGCAACGTGGAATATTCCTCGGCTAGCCGGACAGGATCGTTGGTCGTGATGATGGTGACTGCCGTTGACAAGCAGATCTTGTGGGTGTGCGCGGCGATGCTCGCCAGTAACAGCGTGGGAGAGGAAGAAACATGGTCAGTGAGATGGCGCTCGCCGAGGGCGAAGACATCCAAACCCACCTCTTCGGTCATCCGGGCGATACGGGATACGGCGTCAATCCGCTCCGCCTCACTCGGCACCATGCCTGTCACAGGATCGCGCGTGACATCCGCAACCGAATAAACTCCGAACTGCATTGATTATTATGCTCCTTGATCAGCCTGGATTCCGACACGGCACAACCTGAGCGAGTGCTCTCCCGAGTCGAAACCCCGCGAAGCACCAGCCCGATTTCGATGATTCGGGGGGAGGGTTCTTCGCGGGGTCGTTACCAGAAGTGTTACGTGGTTCAACTCCCGAACTCGGGGTTCTATTCCCACAATCGGGCGAAATCCGACAAACTGCACATTCGTGCGTGCAGTCTGGTTGGGTGTTCAGGATACCGGCGAGCCTATCACAGGATCACAGGGGGGAAAATTCCTCACGCCGACCGATCAAAGGCTGGGGGCCGTACACGATTCCCGTTGTGGGGAAGCGAATCGGCTGGGGCGACTGGAAGTCACGCATGGCCGTCATGAAGGCCTTGACGCCGGGCAGCCAGAGGAGACCGACACCGATGGCCAGAGGAATCATGGCGAGCGAGAACCACCACGACAGCAGGAACGACAAGGCCGTGACTGTCAGACACACAAGTCCGCCGACGCGTATCCACAGGTGGCCGGCCCAACTGTTGTACGCCGCGACACCGGCGGCGACGACCATGAGCAGGGCGATCAGAGTCACCACGATGACCCAGATGATGGCCCACACGGACACCGGGTCGGGATGGGTCCACGCCAGTAACCGGGTACTGGAATGAAAATTGACGAGGTTCGCCGACTGCCACCACCACCACGCGAAGGCACCGACGGTGACCGGGACCGACAGCCAGCACGCCGCCATGGCGATCAGGAGCATCCAGGGGCGCCGCGGCTCCCCCGTGTGCCGACTGCGGGGGTACTGTGCCACGACCTGAGGTTGGACCGGGGGCAGCGTTGCGATGTCGGCCACGACCGGGGGACCCATCCAGGGCCCGGTTGGCTGCTGCGTGGCCACCGACTGGCGCCTGCGCCTCCACTTGTCAAAGCCAGAAACCGGTGAGGCGTCAGGACTGTCCTGGGGCCTCACCGGGTTGACCGGAGGGACGAGATCTGCCATCAGGCTTTCATCGTGCCTGTCTCAAGGAAGCGCACATGCCAACTCAGGGCCTCGCGCAGATCGTGCGGGGTGTGCAGGCTGGAGGTCTTCTCCGCGCGCTCGACGTAATCCAGCAATTGGTCGCGATAGTCCGGATGGGCGCACTTCTCGATGATCAGGCGGGAGCGCTTGCGAGGAGGCAGGTGCCGCAAGTCGGCCACACCCTGCTCGGTGATGACGACCATGACGTCATGCTCGGTGTGATCGTGGTGGCTGACCATCGGTACGATGCAGGAGATGTCCCCGCCTTTGGCCACCGATGGGGTGACGAAAGAGGAGATGAAGGCGTTGCGGGTGAAGTCGCCTGACCCGCCGATGCCGTTCTGCATCTTGGAGCCCATGATGTGCGTGGAATTGACGTTGCCGTAGATGTCGGCTTCGATCAGGCCATTGCAGGAGATCGCGCCCAAGCGGCGGATGACCTCGGGGTTATTCGAGATTTCTTGTGGGCGCAAGACGATGTACTTGCGATAGAAGCCCGCGTTGTCGTTCATCTTCTCGGCGTACTCCGGGGAGAGCGAGAAGGCGGTCCCGGAGACCACCGACAGCTTGCCGGAGTCGATCAAGTCGACCATGCCGTCCTGGATGACCTCGGTCAGCGAAACGACGTCTTCCAGGTCGGAATCGAGCAGCCCGGCCAAGACGGCATTGGCGATGTTGCCCACACCAGACTGCAAGGGCAACAGGTTCTTCGGGATACGTCCCTGCTTGACCTCGTTCATCAAGAAGTCGAGGAAGTGACCGGCGATGGCCTTGGAGTCCTCGTCGAGCGGCTTGAACGGGGTGTTGCGGTCGGGGTCATGGGTTTCGACGACAGCCACGACCTTGTCGGGATCGACTCTGAGGTTGGGCTCGCCGATGCGGTCACCGGGGTGGAGGATCGGGATCGGCACCTTGTTCGGGGGCATCATCGGGGCGTAGAAGATATCGTGCATCCCCTCCAGGTCCTCGGACTGCCAGGTGTTGACTTCGAGGATCACCCGGTCGGCGCACTCAAGGAAAACATTATTGTTCCCTACCGAGCTGGAGGGCACCAGCTCGCCGTCTTCGGTGATGGCAGTCACCTCGATGAGGGCGACATCCAGGTTGCCCTGGAACCCCTGTCGTACCTGAGGGCCTGAATGGGACAAGTGAATGTCGTTGTAGCCGGTGATCCCTTGGTCGATGGCTTTGCGCATGGACGGATCGGACTGATAGGGCATGCGGTAGCTGACTCCGCCTGTCTCCGCCAGGACGCCGTCGAACTCGGGCGCGGTGGAAGCTCCGGTGAGCAGACCGACACTGAATTCCTCACCACGGGCATGGGCCTCGTTGATCCGGTCGGCCAGTGCGCCGGGCAGAACCTTGGGATAACCGGCCCCGGTGAAGCCGGAAGCGCCGATATTGTCTCCATTGTGGATGAACATGGCAGCGTCGGCCGCACTCATCACCTTGGCTTGGAATTGGGAGGATCGGATGCGCGACATTCTTTATCCTTTCTCACGGAATACACCACGGATACCTGGATTGCGTTTCGAAGGGTACTAGTAGATACCGCATCTAGGGTACCGGAGATTCTCGGCGATGGAGTTTTTTTTCTCATTACTCCATGACCCGAATCCACCGATCCATTGCTGCTCCGCAACGCTGTGGCGGCACGCTGGCTCGTCGGGCGTCGCTCCACAGACGTCCAGTCTGCCCTCACGCCACCCGCCGACCCATCGCACCCCCACAGTGTCGCTCGCAACGCAAGCGATCGGTGGATTGGGGCATGACCCACAACATGAGCCGGGAGTACGGGGTCCTTCATCTGGCTTGAGCGTACGTCACTCAACTTCGTTTTGACGGATCGTACTTGAGCGTATTAGACTCAACTTCATGCGTACCACAGGGGTGCGCAGACTATCTCATATGGAGGAATCATGGCCCGTGCAGTCGGCATCGACCTCGGCACCACCAATTCATGCGTCGCCGTCCTAGAGGGCGGCGAGCCCACCGTCATCCCCA
>Ga0123354_10006465_pt1 | contig 17413 bp, 19 predicted proteins | sample TergutLab28metaG_2_FD_97872 | JGI IMG/M metagenome (GOLD analysis project Ga0123354, IMG submission 97872) | Labiotermes labralis P4 segment gut microbial communities from Petit-Saut dam, French Guiana - Lab288 P4 | ecosystem: Host-associated > Arthropoda: Insects > Digestive system > Gut ...
CGAACAAGGACGCCGCGCCTTCCATGCGGATATCGTTGGCGGCGCTCTGACCGTAGATGATGGCCCCCAGCCGGCCCTGCGAGGGCACGGCGCCTTCGATCGACACGCCGCCGGTGTCGTAGTTCTTGGCCGGACTGGCGAGGCGCACCGGCAACGGGTCGGCGCCCGCGCGCGGCGGCATGAAGCCTTGCGAGGAATAGATGCGGTCGGCGCCGATCCCAGCCTCGGCCACCCATTGCGACAGCTCGTCGTAATGCAGGTTCACCAGATGCCGCCGGAACTGCTCCCACAGCGCGACCCAAGGGTTTTGCCAGAACGGCCGCCAAAGCGCCGGGAACCTGCGCGGCGGATCGATCTTCAACAGGCCCATGGCGCGGTCCGCCAGACGCCAGAAGATCGAAAACTTGCGTGGCGGATCGACCTCGTCCCACGAGCCGTGGTGCCGGCCCGTGAGCGCGTCGATGTCGGCCAGCGTGAACGGCTGCGCCCGGCGGTAGGCGGACAGATCGGGCACGCCGTCGCCGCCCTCGCCGACATACGGCCCGTCGCCGCGCAGCCAGTGACGGAACTGCCGCAGCGTGGCGGGGTTGTAGTCGTACCACTGCGCGTCCCCGAAGAACGGGTTGATGTACACGTCCGGGTCCAGCGCCACGCCGATGAACAGCGCCGGGTGTTCTTGGGCAAAGCGCGCGATCAGCGCCGCAGCCTGCTGCAAATTGCGTTTTTTGTAGAACCGCACCGGGCGCATGTAGACGTTCAGGCTCAGGGAGCGGCCCAGCTCCGGGGAGGGCACCGAGCCGGGCAGGTCGGCCAGCGCCGTGTCGGGCATGACCTGGTTGTGGTCGTTCCACTGGCACAGGCTTTCGTCGCGCTCGAGCGCGTCGTTCACGTCCCACTCCACCGATTCGCAGGCGGAGTCGGCCCAGATGCCGCCATTGAGCGTGAACAGCACCGGCATCTGTTCTTGCACCGCATGGCGGATCACGTCGTTCAGGCCGTCCTCGGCGATCAGCCGGTCGCCGCAACGCTTGTCGGCGACGAAATCGGGGTCGAAGGCGTAATCTTGCGCCGCGCCCCGGGTGGTGCGCAGGTACAGGATCTGGACCCGGAAGCCGACCTTGACGGTGCGGCTTTCATAGGGGCCAAAGGTTTCCTTGATGCCTTCCGCGCCGCCTCGCGCCACGTGGCTGGTGGCGATGGGAATGTAAAAAATATCGTCTTCGGTCACGCCGCGCGCGTCCAGCAGGGCCGACCAGCGTTGCTTGAAGGCCGGGGCGAACCCGCTGCGCCGCAGCAGCGTGGTTGGGGCGCTGCCTGCGCTGTGGGCCACGAGGGCGATGACCTCGATGTCCGTGTCGTGCGTGCCGATGTCGAAAGTGCCGTCGAAGCCCGAAAGGCACGCTCCGTTCACGCCGGGAAATGCGGCGGCCACGTCCTCGCGCGGCAAGTTGCAGGGCAGGGTGGCGATGGGGCGGCCCGCCAGCGTGACCGCGATCTCGCCGAGCGGCTGCGCGCCGAAGGCCCAGCCGGCCACGCGCAGGCGCCGGTCGGGCAGCCGCTCAAAGTGGTCGATGTTCCAGTGGGTGGCCGCGGGCGGCGCATGGGCGCAAGCGCCCTCCGCGCGCCCGCGCGCCGCGCGCACAGCCCGCGTCAGCAGGGCGCGCAGCAGGCCGTTGTGAAGCGCCAGGGGGAGTCGCATCCGCCGATGGTTCTCGCAGTTCGGTGATGCACGCCCGGGCTTTCAGCAAATCCGCGGCAACTGCTCCCCGCTGAGCCAGTCCACCACGCGCCGACCGCCCAGGCGGGTGTCCATTTGCACGAAGTGGTGCGCGTCTTCGGTCACCACGCCGATGCGCGCGGCGCGGCGGCCCAGCGGGTGGGCGCGCATGGCGGTCAGCACGGCGTCGGCGGCTTCGGGGGCGCAGACGGCGATCAGCTTGCCTTCGTTGGCGATGTAGAGCGGGTCCAGCCCCAGCAATTCACAGGCCGCGCCGACCTGCGGCAGCACGGGGATGGCGGCTTCCTGCAACACCATGCCGGCGCGCGACTGGCGGGCGATTTCGTTGAGCGTGGTCGCCAGCCCGCCGCGCGTGGGGTCGCGCAGCGCGCGCACGCCGCCGGGCGCGGCGGCCAGCATGGCCGCCACCAAGCCGTGCAGCGCCGCCGTGTCGGATTCGATGGCCGTCTCGAATTCCAGCGATTCGCGCTTGGACAGCACCGCCACGCCGTGATCGCCGATGGTGCCCGACAGCAGCACCACGTCGCCCGGCCGCGCATTGGCGCCGCCAATGTCTACCTCCGGGGCGATCACGCCCAGCCCGGTGGTGCTGATGAATACGCCATCGCCCTTGCCGCGCTCCACCACCTTGGTGTCGCCGGTGACGATGGGCACGCCCGCCTCGCGTGAGGCGGCGGCCATGGAGTGAACGATGCGCTGCAAGTCGGCCAGCGGCAGCCCTTCTTCGAGCACGAAGCTGGCCGTCAGGTAGAGGGGGGTCGCGCCCGACATGGCGAGGTCGTTCACCGTGCCGTGCACCGAAAGGCAGCCGACGTCGCCGCCGGGAAAGAACAGTGGCGAAACGACGTGCGCGTCGGTCGCCAGCGTCAGCCGCGCCCCGGCGGCCAAGGGCGGCGGGGCGAACACCGCGCCGTCGTTGCCCTGGCGCAGCCATTCGTTGTCGAAGGCGGCGGCGAACAGCTCCTCGATGAGTTGCATGGCGGCCCGCCCGCCCGCGCCGTGGTTCATGTCGATGCGGCCATGGCGGATGTCGAGCGGGCGCAGGTAGTCTTTTTTGATGGCGGCGGTCATGCTGCTGCTTCCTCGGAAACGACCGGAATGTTTTTGAATCGGCCATACGAGTAGTGCGCCGCGCACGCGCCTTCGCTGGAGACCATGCAGGAGCCGATCGGGTTCTCCGGCGTGCAGACGGTGCCAAAAATCTTGCAGTCGGCGGGCCGCTTGACGCCGCGCAAAATCGCCCCGCATTCGCACGCCTTGTTGTCGGCAACGGACTGGTAGGCGATGGCAAAGCGCTTTTCGGCGTCGAACTTTTCGTAGGCCGCACGGATGGCGAGGGCGCTGTCGGGCACCTCGCCCAGCCCGCGCCATTCAAACGCGGGGCGATGCGCGAACACTTCGTCCATCAACGCGATGGCCGCCGCGTTGCCCTGGCGCGTGACGGCGCGGGTGAATTCGTTTTCCACCTCGGCGCGGCCCTCGTTGACCTGGCGTACCAGCATCAGCACGGCCTGCATCACGTCCAGCGGCTCAAAGCCCGCGATCACCACCGGCTTGCGGTAGGCGGCGGCAAACGGCTCGTAAGGCGCGGAGCCGATCACCACGCTGACGTGCGCCGGGCCGACAAAGCCGTCCAGCGGCACGGTGCCGTACTGCCGCACTTCGGGCGATTCGAGGATGTGCGTGATCGCCGCCGGGGTCAGCACGTGGCAGCACAGCACGCTGAAGTTGGCAAGGCCCTGCTGGGCAGCGGCGCGAATCGCCAGCGCCGTGGGCGGCGTGGTCGTCTCGAAACCGATGGCGAAGAAGACCACTTGCCGCTGCGGGTTGTCGCGCGCGATGGCCAGCGCGTCGGTGGGCGAATACACCATGCGCACGTCGCCGCCCCGCGCCTTGGCGCGCATCAGCGACAGGCCATCGGACGCGGGCACGCGCAGCGTGTCGCCATAGCAGCAGACGATGGCGTTGTGATCGAGGGCCAGCCGGATCGCCATGTCGATGCGCCCAATCGGCAGCACGCACACCGGGCAGCCGGGGCCGTGCACCATGCGCACGCCAGCGGGCAGCAGACCATCGACGCCGTAGCGCGAAATGGCGTGCGTGTGCCCGCCGCAAAACTCCATGAAGCTGTAGCGCCGCCCCGGTTGCACTTCGGCGGCCAGACGGGCGGCGATGCGGCGGGCAATCTCGCCATCGCGGAATTCATCGACGTACTTCATGCGGCGGCCCCTTGCGCCCGCGCCAGTTCGCCGAACATCGCCAGCGTGCGCTCGGCTTCTTCGGGGTCGATGCGGCCAATGGCAAAGCCGACGTGCACGACCACGTAGTCGCCCACGGCCACGTCCTCGCCCGCCAGCGAGACATCGATGCTCTTGCGGATGCCGCCGGCGTCAATCGTGGCGCGTGAGCCTTCGTGCAGTTCGACGATGCGGGCGGGGATGGCTAGGCACATGGTTTGATCTCCTCATTCGACAAGGTTTGCGCCGCCACCCACGCCTGCCCCAGTGCAAGGCCGTTGTCGCCGCAGGAATGCGTTTCCGGCCGCGCCACGCGCAGGCCAGTGGAAACGAGGCGCTCGGTCACGTCGCGGGTGATGAGCTTGTTGAAGAAACAGCCGCCGCTCAAGCAAACGATTTCGATGCCGTGCCGACGCGCCGCATTGGCGGCCCAGTCGGCCAGCGCGCTCGCCAATTCATGATGAAACCACGCGGCGGCGCGGGGCGCGTCTTGTGGCGGCCATGACAGCAGTTCCGCGATCAGGGGGCGCGGGTCGAGCACGCCATCGCCGCCGATAACGGCTGCCGCGCCGCGTTCGGGAATGTCCTGGTTGGACGAAGTCGCCGCCGCTTCCAGTGCGATGGCGGCTTCGGCTTCGGCCTGCCGCCGCGGGGCCAAACCCAGCGCCGCCGATGCCGCGTCAAACCAGCGGCCCGCGCTCGTCGTTTCGGGGCAATTGAGGTTGCGCGACAGCAGGGTTTGAATCATCCGGGCTTCCGACGCGCCCGCCTGCGGGCCCAGCCGTTCGGGGATTTCGTTGCCGCGTCCCATGGCGTGCAATACAGAAGCCAGCACGCGCCAAGGCTCCAGCGCCGCCGCGTCGCCGCCGGGCAGGGCCAGCGGCCAGAAATGCCCGAGGCGCTCAAAGCCGTCCGGCGACACCTTGAGCAGTTCGCCGCCCCAAGCCTTGCCGTCGCTGCCCAAGCCCACGCCATCGAGCGCGAGGCCGATGACCGGCGCGTCGATGCCGTGCTCGGCCAGCACGCCCGCGATGTGCGCGTGGTGGTGCTGCACGGCGACGGCGGGCACGTTCCATTCATGCGCCAGCGTGACGGCCAGCCGCGTGCTGAAAAAATCCGGGTGCCGATCGTGCGCGATCGCCACCGGTTTACCGTGCTGGGCGACGAGATCGCGGGCCGATGCTTCCAGCGCCTCGCACGCCGCCGCGTCGCGCAGGTCGCCGTGCGGGGCCGACCAGTGGACTTGCGGGCCGTCTGTCAGGCAAGCCCGGTTTTTCAGCCACGCGCCGAGGGCGAGAACTTTCACGCTCACACACCAGCTCCGTGCGGGTGATCGTGGTGGTGATGCTCATGTCCCATGGCGTGCTCGATCCAGTGCAGCCAGGCATCCAGCCCTTCGCCGGTGTGCGCGGAGACTTGCAGGATTTCGATGCCGGGGTTGACGCGCCGCGCCGCCTCGATGCAGCGCGCCACGTCAAAGCGCAGGTGCGGCAGCAGATCGATTTTGTTGAGCAGCATGACTTGCGCGGCGGCGAACAGGTCGGGGTATTTGAGCGGCTTGTCCTCGCCCTCGGTGACCGAAAGAATCGCCACCTTGGCCGCCTCGCCCAAGTCCCACATGGCGGGGCAGACGAGGTTGCCGACGTTTTCGATGAACAGCAGGCCGTCGCCGCCGTCATCGTGGTCGTGCGTGTGCAGGCGGTTGAAGGCTTGCGACACCATCGGCGCGTCGAGGTGGCAGCCCTTGCCGGTGTTGACCTGAATCGCGGGGACACCCGTGGCGCGGATGCGGTCGGCGTCAAAGCTGGTTTGCTGGTCGCCTTCGATCACGCTGATGTTCATTTGCGGATGGCGTTTTCGCAGCGCGTCGATGGTGGCGCACAGCAGCGTGGTTTTGCCCGATCCGGGGCTGGAAACGAGATTGAGCGCGGTGATGCCGTGCGCCTCGAAGTGCGCCCGGTTGCGGTGGGCGATGCGGTTGTTTTCGCCCAGGATGTTGGCCTCGATGCGCAGGGCGCGCTCTTGCGACAGGCCCGGCACGGAGACACGCGCCGCGCCTGCGCCGAAATCCAGATCGTCCTTGCCGGCGCCCGCCGGCGCGTGCTCATGCTTATGCGCCGATTCGATCGCCGCGCCCGTGCCACCGCAACCGCATACCACACACATGTTCCATCTCCTTAATCTTCGACCATCAGATCGACCACGCGAAATTCCGTGCCGCCGGTCGGCTGCACCTGATAACCGCCGCAATGCTGGCACGGCTCGCCGCGCTGCGCCAGCGGCGTTTCGCGGCCGCAGGCCAGGCACCAGGCGACGCCGGGCGGCTGGTCGAACTCGAAGCGCGCGCCTTCCAGCAAGGTGCCCGGCGCGATCGCTTCCAGCGCGAATTGCAGCGCGCGCAACTCCACGCCCGCCAGTTGGCCCACTTCGAGCCGGATCGAGCCGACGCGCTTGAAACCTTCGCGCCGTGCCGCCTGCTCGACGATGGACAGTACGCCGCCGGCCAGGCTGGCTTCATGCATCGGCGCGCTCCCGCGCCGCCGGGGCGATACGGAAGTCCACGCAGGGATCGTAGGCGGTCATGAGGGCAATGATACGTTCGTTGTCCGTGGCGGTGAGCGTCTCGATGGCCTGGGCCACGGCGCCTCGGGGGTGAAAGTTCCACTCGGTGGGCGCCAGCACATCGCAGTGCGCGACGCGCTCGCCGTCGATGCACACCTGGTGCATGAGCAGGCCGCGCGCCATTTCCACCCAGGCCAGGCCGCAGTGATCTCCCAGCGCCAGCCGCCCGGCGGCCAGGCGCGGCGCGCCGGTGCTTGCCAGTTGAACCGCTTCGGCCAGCCGTGCGCCCAGGCGCAGCCAGGGGGTGTCGGGCAGCTCAGCCTCGGCCAAATCCGCCAGCCGCGTCCACGGCCCGGTTTCGGCGCAGGCGCCGCGCCACACCGGTTCACGCGCCGGGAACTCGCCGCGTTCCAGTTGCGCGGCCAACGCGCGCAGGTCCTCGTCGCGCTCGTGCACGCGCAAGACCGGGGCCGCGCAGCGCACAGCTTGCGCCGGCGCGCGGCAGGCGTGCAAAAGCTCCGGCAGCCAGCCCGGCGTGCCGCTGCTCCAGTGCGCCATCCAGCCGCGCGGATCGCGCCGCCAGTGGGCCAGCCATTCGGCGGCGGGCAGGCCCAGCCAGGTGCGCGCCAGCCACGGCTCCAAGGCCTCGACGCCCTGCATCCAGGCCGCCAGCGGCGCGCCCGGCAACACCGGCGCGGTCCGCAGATCGGCGATGGCGCGCTGCTGAAAACCCTCGGCCCGATCGCCGGGCGCGAGCCGGCGCGGCCAGTCCAGCGTGATGCGGCGCAGGTGTTCGCGCAGCGTTTCCATGTGCAGGCGCTGCCGGGCGACGGCGGGCACGGGCGTGGGCTCGCCGCGCGCGGCCTCGATGGCCAGTTGCGCGCACAGGCGGTGCGCCTCGCCGCACTGGTTGAACACGGCGGCCAGCAGGCCGGGCAGTTTTTCCAGCGGCTGGCCGGGCGTAATTCGGCCCACCCAATCCGGGCGGCTGCTGCGCAGATTCGCGCCACAGGGCGCGCCCACCCGCACCGTCAGTTCGCCGGCCAGCTCAGGCATGCCGGCTGCCACGCCCCAGGAAAAATGCGCGCCGCGCCGGCAGGGCAGGGGATACGTGGGCGGGCGCCGGCATGGGCGGCGCGGCAGGCGTGGCCGCTGGCGGGCGCAACTGCGCCAGCACGGCCTGCGCGGTGGCTTCGGCGGTGGCGGCGTCGGCGAACTCGAACATGGGCGAAAACAGCGAGCACGCTTCATGGCTGCCGAGGCCGCCCCAGGCTTCGTGCATGCCGATGAATTCGAGGCGTTGCCCACCGACCTCGCGCGGGCGCGCCACGCCGACGGGCAACGGCGTGGCCGGCGTGGTCAGCGGCAGCCAGACGAGGTTCATGAACCACGGCGTGACCAGCACGCCCAGCGCCGCATCGTCCTCGGCCACCGGCTCAAAGCCGACGGCGCGCACGCGCAGCGCCGGGTTCATCAGCGCCACGCCCTGCATCCGCGTGGCTGCGATATGCCGGTAGCAGCGCGTGAGCAGGTCGACGTGCGCGCTCAGTGGCTCAGGCATCGTTCTGAAGAACCATGAATTGATCGGCATCGCCATCGCAGACCGGGCAGCGCCAGTGCGCGGGCAGGTCGCTGAACGCCACGCCGGGCGGAATCTGCCAGACCGGGTCGCCCTGCGCGGGGTCGTAGACCCACCAGCAGATCTTGCATTCCAGCCGCGCATCCTTGGGCAGGCGCGCACGCTGGCCCAGGTAGCTGCCTTCGAAACGGGGGGAATCGCTCATGTGCCTTCTTCGATCCAGTCCAGCGCCTCGCCCAGACGCTCGAGCGAATCTTCCAGGTCTTGCGGGGCGGCGCACGCCACTTCGGGCAGGGCGCCGATTTCGACGGTGTTGAGGATCACCGCGTCCTGCGAGTTGTAGTACACCACGCGCCAGGTGTGGGGCACGCAGGCGTTGGTGATGCGGCAGTTGCCATAGCCGCGCGAGAGCATCAGCACGCGGCCCGTGCCCAGGTGGTGGTCCATGAAGGCGATGTCTTCGGCCGACATGGGCAGCAAGGTAAGGTTGATGACGTGCGTCGGCTGCCCCGGCTGCCAGCGGCGGTATTGCTGTTCGATTTCGGTCAGCAGCGGCGGCGCGTTCTGCACGTTGGGCGGCAGGGGGCCGTCCCATTGGGGCATGGCGTCGCGGGCGTCCTGCGCGGCGAGGCGTTCGAGCACGGCGGGGATGGCACCGACTTCCACGGCATCCGTCGCCGCCGCGCCGCCTTCCGAGCGGATCACGCGCCAGATGCCGGCGAACACCGATTCCTGGATGCGGATGTCGCCGCGCGCGCGGTGCGGCGCGTCGTCCCACGAAGCCAGCGCGCTGACCTCGCCTTCGCCCAACACGGTGTTGACGAGCTGGCGGTCTTCCTCGCGCAGATGGTCCAGCGGCACGCTGCGGTTGACGCCGTCGGCCAGCGTGGCGATCAGCGCCAGCCGCACGGCGCGCAGCGCGGCCTTGGCGGCGGTGCGCGCCGTCACCTCTTCGGGCTCGGGCAGCACCGGCGGCTGGAATGTGTTCATGCCCTTGGGCATGGACATGTAAGCCAGGTCTTCGTCCTCGGCCTGGCTGCCGGGGCCGATGGCGCGCACGGGAATCGGGAATGCTTTGGTCATGCTAGGCACTCACTACGGGAATGCCGATGGTCGGCGGCCTGGAGACCGGCAGGTGCAACGCGGCTTTCACGGCTTGTTGAAACGGCGCCCAGTCGAGCATGCCGGCGATCGCGGTGACGTACTGGCCATCGCGCAAAAAAACCAGAGTGGGCCAGCGGGTGACGCCGTAGCGGCGCGCCAGTTCGTCTTCCCGATCGCGCGGCGCGACGCCGATGGCAAAGCGCCGCGACGCGCCACGCTGCAATTCGGGCAGCACCACCGCCACGTCCTGCCCTTCGGGGTAGCGCACGGCATCGCCCGCCAGCAGCAGCACGCGGTCGCCGCCCTGGGCGGCCCAGTCGGCGATGGTGGTGTCATCGACCCACGCGGCGCCGAATTCCACGGTCAGCCGCGTGACCAGGGGCGTGTGCAAGGGCGGCGTGCCGGCGGCGCTTGCGCTCGCCTCAAGGCTGTTGCTCATGGGGGTACTTCAAAAATCAGGTGCCGGACGACAGCGCCAGCAGTTCTTCGCGGCTCATGCGGGACGGCAGCGCAAACGGGGTTTCCTGAGTGGCGAGGCCCGCCGTCAACAGGGCCTGGGTGGCTTCGATTTCGGCGGCGCGCGCCGCGTCGATGCGCTCCTGCGCGCTGTCCAGGAAAAGCAGCAGCCAGTCGCCGGGTTGCACCTCGCCGACCAGCGCCGTGCGCACACGCTGCAAGCCGTGGCGGCTGCGGCACAGCGCAAAGCCGGGCGTGACCGATTCGACCTGCGCGGGAATACCGATGCACATGCGTAGCTCAAGCCTGTGGCATGAAGCGCGCATCGCCGATGCGGCAGGCCTCGGCGGACGAAGGGCGCTCGCCCTCGTAGCGATCCAGCCGCAACTGCGCGAGCGTGACGGCTTCGCCCGCCTCGAGCGCCTGGGTGCGCGCCCGCGGCGCGGCGCCCCAGGCCGTCAGCACTTCGATGCCCTTGGCGAGCGCCGGCTCCAGCGCCGCGCGCACCACCGGGCGCAGGCTGCCGCCGTAGTCTTCCAGTTCCTCGGGCTGGCAGCCAATGAGCAGGATTTCGCGCGGGTAGCTTTCGGTCAACTGCGCCAGCGCCAGCACTTCCTGGAAGCCGGTCTGGTGCAAGCTCATTTTCTTGGCGCCCAGAAAGCGCGGCACGTCGTCGCCCGCGACGCAATGCAGCGTGCCGGGCGCGAGGCCGTAATCCACCGCGTCGAAAATCATCAGGTGCGTGGCCGCCTGCACGTGCTGCACGAGGTACAGCCCCTGCGTGCCGCCGTCGATGAGCTGCACGTGCGGCGCAAACTCGTAGCGCTGTTGCAGCGCTTCGATGCAGCGCACGCCAAAGCCCTCGTCGGCCCACAGCACGTTGCCGATGCCGAGCACGCAGATGGCGTCGTTGCCACTCATCCGTCAGTCCTTGAAGATGCGGTGGCCCGACACCATGGTGCTCATCAGGCTGGTGCGACCCATGATGTCCTCGCGGATGGCGGCGTACACGTGCAGGATCACGAAGCAGACCATGGCCCACATGCCGAGGTGATGCCAGGTGTGCACGTCCTGCGACTGGCCCATCAGCGGCGTGACCCAGCCGAACAGCTTGTCCTGCCACGAGCCGCGCTGCGCGCCTTCGGCATAGAGGGCAAAGCCGGTGAAGATCATGAACAACGTGACCAGCAGATAGCCCAACGCGATCGCCAGGCGCGACAGCGGGTTGTGACCGATGAAGGGTCCCGGACGCTGCCCCATGAAGGCGTACCACTTGATGACGCTCCACATGCCCCTCCAGTACGCGCCGGAGAACAGCGGCACCGAGAACAGCTCGCGCGCATGGCGGTTGCCCACGAAGGCCCAGTACAGGCGCCCCAGCAGCCCCACGGCCAGCACGTAGCCGGCCGAGAAATGCGCGAAGCGGATGTAGCCCATGATGAAATGCGCGCTGGCCTCGCCGGCGCGCGTGGCCAGTGGCGAGCCGATCAGGTAGCCCGTCACGCACAGCACCGTGATCGCCAGGGCATTGATCCAGTGCCACACGCGCACTGGCGCTTCGTACACGTAAACCGACCGGACCATGCGGCTGTGGCGGGCCAGTTCGGCTTCGTGGATCTGTTGTTCGGCGGCGGCGTGCGCGGTGGGCGTCATGGCGGGCTCCTCCTTGTGCGGTGGCGGTGGGTGCTCGAAACGCGCCGTATCACAGGCGCGCCGCGAGCATCACGAGGCCGGACGCGCCCAGACCCGCGGCGGCAAGCTGGTGCACCCAGCGCGGCGCGGACTGCATCCGCGCGCCGGCGACGTAGCCCGCGCCGTGCAGCAGCGCCGAGCCCAGCAGCATGCCGGCGATCATCGCCAGCGCGGCGGGCTGGCCGTTCAGCAAGTCGTTGCCGTGCGCCAGGCCGTGCACCAGGGCCGAGGCGCCCACGATGGCCAGCCCCGCCGTGGCGTTGAGCTTGCGCCCGACGAGCAGCAGCACGCCGAACAGCACCACGCTGAGGGCGACGCCGATCTCGATGCCCGCCGTGCCGATGTGCGCCTGCGGCCCCAGCAGCGCGCCGACGGCCAGCAGCGCCATGAACACGAGCGGACCGGCCAGGCGCTTGCCGGCGGGCAGCGCCAGGCACGACCAGGCGCCCACGGCCACCATGGCCAGCAAGTGATCCAGCCCCAGGAACGGGTGCGCCAGGCCGGCGGCAAAGCCGTCGCCGGCATGCCCCGGGTGTGCCTGCGCCGCGCCGGCGGCGGCCAGCGCGAGCAGGGCGGTGAATGCGCGGCGGGCCCATGGTTTGTTGAACATCGAAGTCATTTCGTTGGTCCTCATGCTGATGTGCGCGCTCAACGCACGGTGATGTTGGCGAGCTCCTGGCCGTCCGGACTTATCACATGGGTGGAACAGGCCAGGCAGGGGTCGAACGAATGCAGCGTGCGCAAGATTTCCACCGGCTGCTCGGGGTTGACCATCGGAGTGTTCATCAGGCTGGCCTCGAACGCGCCGATCTGATTTTGCCCGTCGCGGGGACTGCCGTTCCAGGTGGTGGGCACCACGCACTGGTAGTTTTCGATGCGGCCATCCTTGATTTTGATCCAATGGCCCAACGCGCCGCGCGGCGCGGCGACCGAACCGACGCCCTTGGCTTCCTTGGGCCAGGTGGCGGGATCCCATTTGTCGACGTTGGCGGTGCTGGTGTCGCCGGCCTTGATGTTGGCGATCAACTCGTTGTAGTCGCCCTGCATCATCTCGGCGCAGTACTGCCCTTCGAGCGCGCGCGCCAGTGTGCGGCCAATGGTCGTCGGCAGCAGTTGCTTGGCGCTGAACTGCGTTTCGGGCAGGCCCAGCGCCTTGGGAATCGCGCTGTTGATCGCCGCCGCCGAAGACTCGACCTGCTCCTTCACGCGCTGGCAATACTTGTGGCCTTGCAGCGCATGGGCATAGCCCAGGATGTAGCGCGCCAGCGGCCCCACTTCCATGGCGTGGCCGCGCCAGCGCGGTGCCTTGAGCCAGGAATACTTGGCGCTTTCGTCGATTTCATCGATCTTGGTGCGCGTGCCCTTGGTGGCGGCGCCCAGCACGTAGTTGGGTTCGGTCACGCCGTCCCACGGGTGCAGGCCCTTGGTTTCGTCGGCGTACTTGTACCAACTGTGGGGGACGAATTCCTGCACCTGCTCGGGGTCGCGCAGATCCACCTCGTGGATCTTGGTCCAGTCGCCGTCGAGGATCGCGCCGCCCGGCAACTGCTGGGTTTCAGGGCGGCCCATGACTTTTTCATAGGTGCCGTAGTCCAGCACATTGGTCGCCGACAGCCCGCCGCCGTACAGCCAGCCGGCCTGCTTGTAAATCGTGCCGATGGCCAGCACGTCGGGGATGTAGACGGTGTTGACGAACTGGTTCATCTCCTGGATGCGCGCTTGCACGAAGTTCAGGCGCTCCATGTTGACGGGCGCGCCGGAAGCGCCGTCCTGGTCCAGATTGATGGCGCAGGGCACGCCGCCCACCAGGTAGTTCGGGTGCGGGTTCTTGCCGCCGAAGATGGTATGGACCTTGACCCATTCCTTTTGCAAGTCGAGCGCTTCGAGGTAGTGCGTCACCGCCATCAGGTTCGCCTCGGGCGGCAGCACATAGGCCTTGCTGCCCCAGTAGCCGTTCATGAAGGGGCCGAGTTGGCCGCTGTCGACGAACTTCTTCAGTCGGTTCTGGATGTCGCGGAAATAACCCGGCGACGACAGCGGATGGCTGGGCGAGACGAGCTGCTGCAACTCCGAGGTTTTCTTCGGGTCGGCCTTGAGCGCCGAGACCACGTCCACCCAGTCCAGCGCGTGCAGGTGATAGAAGTGCACCACGTGGTCCTGCACTTGCAGGGTCTTGGCCATGATCTCGCGGATCAGGTAGGCGTTTTTCGGGATCGTGATGCCCAGCGCGTCTTCCACCGCGCGCACCGAGGTGAGCGCGTGGCAGCCCGTGCACACGCCGCAGATGCGCTCCACGAACGCCCAGGCGTCGCGCGGATCGCGGCCCTTGAGAATCACTTCCAGGCCGCGCCACATCGTGCCGGTGGACACGGCGTTGCGGATCACGTTGTTGGCGTCGACGTTGACCTCGCAGCGCATGTGGCCTTCGATGCGCGTGACCGGATCGACGACGATGCGCCGGCCCGAGTTGTCCAGCTTGAAGCCCTGAGTTTCGATGGCACCCATGACTTGGTTCCTTCCTGCTTATCGTTTAGTTCGTTTCGACGCTGCTGTGGTGCTGCGCGGGCCGGTGCGCGGCGCGCCGGATGGCGGAAACCGCCGCGTGCGCCACCACCGCCGCGCCCACCACGCCGGCGGCGACGGCGCCCACCTTGTCGGCATTGGCCTCGACGCCGAACTGCGGGATGTCGGTCAAGCGGTTGTAGAACGAGCCCTTGTCCCAGAAGCCGTCTTCCGAGCAGCCGATGCAGCCGTGACCCGATTGAATCGGGAAGCTCGTGCCCTGGTTCCAGCGCAGCGTGGAGCAGGCGTTGTAGGTGGTTGGCCCCTTGCAGCCCATCTTGTAGAGGCAATAGCCCCGGCGCGCCGAATCGTCGTCGAAGGCTTCCACGAACTGGCCAGCGTCGAAATGCGGACGGCGGTAGCACTTGTCGTGGATGCGCTGGCTGTAGAACATCTTGGGGCGGCCCTGGCGGTCGAGCTCGGGCAGGCGCTCGAAGGTCAGCATGTAGGTGATGACACCGGTCATCACCTCGGCGATGGGCGGGCAGCCCGGCACCTTGATGATGGGCTTGTCGGTGATGAGCTTGTGCACCGGCACCGCCTGCGTCGGGTTGGGCTTGGCGGCCTGCACGCAGCCCCAGGAGGCGCACGAGCCCCAACTGATGACGGCCTTGGCGTCCTTGGCCACGTGCTTGAGCTGTTCGGCGAAGGGCCGGCCGCCGATGATGCAGCTCATGCCATCCTGGTTAAGCGGCGCGTTGCCCTCCACCGCCAGGATGTAGTTGCCCTTGTACTTGGTCATGATCTCGTCGAGGATGGCCTCGGCTTGGTGACCGGCGGAGGCCATCAGCGTGTCGTCGTAGTCCAGCGAGATCATCGACAGCACCACGTCCTTGGCCAGCGGGTGCGCGGCGCGGATGAACGATTCCGAGCAGCACGTGCATTCCAACCCGTGCAGCCAGAGCACCGGCGTGCGCGGCTTGGTTTCCAGCGCGTGGGCGATCTGCGGCACGTAGGCCGAGCCCAGTCCCAGCGAAGTGGCGGTCAGGGAGCAGTATTTGAGAAAACTGCGGCGGGAGATGCCTTGCCGGCGCATCACCTCGTAGAAAGTTTCCATTCGGGGGCCTCTGTTTGTTTACTGCGGGTTGGTTGCTTTACTATGCAACAAATTTTTCGATTTTGGTGTGCAGGTCATTGACCAGACTGGCGAATTTCAGGGTAAACACCGACGGCGTGCGGGCTTGTAATTGGCGCCAATGCATCAAACGAAACGCTTGTCGCATGCCACTGGCGTGCCATTGTAGGGACGTTCAGCGCCGCGTGCAGGCCGAAGCGTCCGGACAGTCTTGCAGCCTGGTTCTCACGTGTTGCGCCGGGAAGCGTTTTTGTTCGGGGCGGCTGGCCGCATGGCCATCAGGCGGGTGACTTGGGGCATGCGGCCACCTTGCGGGCGATGACTTCCATGCACACCCGGTAGCGTTCGCTGATGCCGTAGCGCAACGGCGCGAAGCCCATGTCTTGCAGCAAGCGGTACAGCCGCGCGCGGCCAAAATTGTGATAGTGCTCGATCTCGCCTCAATACGGGTTGGCGTTCTGGCGGTCGAGCAACTGCCAGGCGGGGGCATCGCTGTTGGGCATGGACAGCAGCAGGATGCCGCCATCTTCCAGGCGCTCGTGCGCGGCTTGCAGGCCGGTTTTGGGGTAGGGCAGGTGTTCCAGTACGTCGGCCATGCTGATCACCCGGCACGGGCGCGGCAGGCGCAGCGCGGCGATGTCGCTCAGGTGCGCCTCGATGCCCGCGTTTTGCAGCGCCGTCACCGCCGCCGGGCGCAAATCGCAACCCACGGCCTCGAAGCCGTATTCGCGCGCGGTCATCAGCAGCGCGCCATTGCCGAAACCCACGTCCAGCCAGATGCCGTCGGCGGCCAAGGGCAGCACTTTCTCGATCATCCGCGCGGCGATCGGGCGCTGGCGCTCGAAATCCGCGCCGACGATTTGCCCCGGATTGACGAACCCGGCAAGCCGCGCAAACGCCGCGTCGGTGAAATAACCGTCCGTAAATACGTGGCCACAGGCCCGGCAAGTACACCACCGGATGAGTGGCGACAGTTTCCCGCCTCCCGCCGTGGCCTGGAGATACAACGGGTGGCGCGAGCCATCGCCTTTGCGCAGGGCGGAAAAATCGGTGCTTGCGCACAAGGGGCAGGCGTCGTAGGCGATGCGGTCTGAAGTGGTCATGGGCAAGAGGCTTTGGAGCAACGCTGAACCAGTTCGCCACTTTACCTGTCGCGGCGAGCGGCCTCACTGCGCCCCCAGCGCCACATGCCGGCCGAAGTGCTCGGCCAGGAACGCCTCGCCGCGCTCCAGCACGAAGTAGCGGAACGCCTCGGCGGCGGGCGAGAGCAGTTTGCTGAGGGTGTGCACCACGTTCCAGGCGCGCAGCACCGGCGCGCCCTGCACGTCCAGCAGCGCGACGCGCCCGGCGTCCAGCTCCAGCCCCAGCGTGTGCAGCGACAGAAAGCTCACGCCCATGTTGGCCATCACGGCCTGCTTGATGGTTTCGTTGCTGGTCATTTCCATCACCACGCGCGGCTTGGCGTGGGATCCGGCAAAGAACTGCTCCATCGCCGCGCGCGTGCCGGAGCCGCTCTCGCGCACGATGAAATCCAGTCGCAGCAGCGCCTGCACCGGCAGCGCCTCGGCGCCGGCCAGCGGATGCCCGGCCCGGGCGACGAACACGTGCGGCTGGGCGGCAAACGGCTCGGCGCGGGTGGCCAGTTCGCTGGGCGGGCGGCCCATGATGGCGATGTCCACTTCGTTGGCGTGCAGCATGCGCACCAGTTGCTCGCGGTTGCCGACGGCGAGTTTGACCTCGATGGCCTCGTGCTCGCGCCGGAACTCGGCCAGCAGGTACGGCAAAAAGTATTCGGCGGTGCTGACCATGCCGATCACCAGTTGCCCCGTTTCCAGCTTCTGCAGTCGCGCCGCCGTGTCTTCCGCGTCCTTGAGCGTGGCCAGGATCTTGCGCGCCGGCACCAGCATGTACTCGCCGGCGGTGGTGAGCGCCACGCGCCGGCCATTGCGCTCGAACAGCGGCAGGCCGACGTGCTGCTCCAGTTCCTTGACCTGCATGGTCACTGCGGGCGGCGTCAGGTGCAGCACCTCGGCGGCGCGCGCAAAGCTCAGGTGCCGCGCCACCTCGCTGAACACGCGCAACTGGCGGAACGTAGCGTTTCTCATGGGGTGGTCTCCATTATTAAGTTTTTACTGAATCGAAACCAAAGAAACTTTGAATTTACTTTAGTTGTGGCGTTTTTTAAAGTCCCCTCATCGCATGAAGGAGACCACCATGAGCCAGACGGCGCAGGCCGAAACCACGCAGATCACCGACGCCAAGAAGCGCTACAGCGCCGGGGTTCTGAAGTACAAGCAGATGGGCTACTGGATGCCCGACTACGTGCCCAAGGACACGGACACGCTGTGTCTGTTTCGCATCACGCCACAAGACGGCGTCGATCCCGAGGAGGCCGCCGCCGCCGTGGC
>Ga0123354_10006466_pt1 | contig 17413 bp, 17 predicted proteins | sample TergutLab28metaG_2_FD_97872 | JGI IMG/M metagenome (GOLD analysis project Ga0123354, IMG submission 97872) | Labiotermes labralis P4 segment gut microbial communities from Petit-Saut dam, French Guiana - Lab288 P4 | ecosystem: Host-associated > Arthropoda: Insects > Digestive system > Gut ...
ACCCATAAACACGTACAAAATTGTTGCAATCCCAACTCCGTGCATCACGCCAAAAATAATCGAAGACACAATCACAAACGCAATATCATTCCGGAGTATGCTGCTAATTGCCTTCCTGAAAACGATTTCCTCCACCAGCGGTCCGATAAATGCAACATCGATAAATATAAACAAAGGATATTTATTAAAAAAAGAATCCAAAAGATCCTGATTATCATTCGTCACATTAAAATGCGCGAGAATTATTCCAATTATGATATTCGCCAAAAATGTTGCAGCTATTCCCAGCCCAATTATCTTATATTCCCTTTTTGTAAGGCTCGTAAAATCATTTTTCAAAGTTTTGCGATACATTAAAATGAAAATAATAAATAAAATAGCCTCGGGCACCACAAGCGCCATCGTCATGCTGCTGTCCGATGTGGCACTACTAGCCGATTCCCGCATTATTAGTTTTACTGCCACCACGCCAATCGCGAACAAAAACGTCAATACAAAATATAAAACAATCGCCCAAATCCCTTTATTTCGCTCTTTCCTTCTTGTGGCAATAACGTCTTCGTCATCCATCTTATTAAACTCCATATTTTTATTCAAATACCAAACATCAGCAGTTTTTATCGCTATCCCAACACACTGCCGCTTTTGTTGTTAAAATTTGGTTGTTCGTTATTTATTCCTTGCTGCAATGTGCCAGAACATTGTTCCAGTTTTCCCTTGGCAAATGCATCCGATTTACCATAACCTGTTCCCACATCTAAAATATACATCAAATCATATGGTTTTGAAAGTCTTTCTATAGCCGCAATAGAAACATCAGTATAAAGTTTATTTGTTGCGCAAGCTAATAAAATCTGCCGGTCTTCAGGATACCTTTCGTCCAGCTTCCCAATCAATATGCAACGCGCTTCTCTAAACGTACATCTCATAGAGCCTTGTCTAATATAATCACGGTCTTTAAGAAGTTTAGCTGCTTTTTCAGCAAGCTGCCTTGCCTCAACAACAACTTGCACTTCTTCCCTTGATGCTCTTTCATCAGGAGTTAAATCTCCAGCCACGATAATGTTATACAACTGCGTTTGAAATTGGTTTTTTTGATTTTCCATATTTGTCTCCTTCTAATTCAAAATCTTTCACGAACATCAACCGCAAAAAATAAAGCTTGCGTATTTTTACTACTATCTATTTCGCAACGCATTTTTGATGAAATTTTGATTTTTAATGAGAAATCCGCGACGCCGCATACACATAGTATTCAAGGAGCGGATTTCGAAATTGAAAATTAAAATTTCGCAAAAAGGCTAAGCGAAATGGTGCGGCTGATGGGACTTGAACCCATACGTCATAAGACACACGCCCCTCAAACGTGCCTGTCTGCCAATTCCAGCACAACCGCATTCATATGACAGCCGTCAGAGGACAGATGTCAGAACCTCAACTCAACTACAAATAAAATATAATAGCTTTCACTCAAATTGTCAAATTATAATTTTGCGCCAGCAAAATATCCACAATTTATCATTCATCATTTTTCATTTATCATTTTGCGCTAATGGCCTGCAGTATCCCCAGCGCAGCAAATGTCATCACCAAACTGCTCCCCCCATAACTAATAAACGGCAGCGTTATCCCCGTCAGCGGAATCAAATTAATCACCCCACCTATAATAATAAAACATTGCAGCCCAAAAGTTATAGTCAGTATGCACGCTGCCCACTTTTCGAACCCTCTCGCGTTTATCGCAATCTTAAACCCTCTATAAATAAATATAAAAAATAACAAAATAACCGCGCATCCGCCAAGCATTCCAAGCTCCTCGCACACCGCCGAAAATATAAAGTCCGATTGCACCTCCGGAATAAGATTGGGCTTGCCCAGCCCCAGCCCGCTCCCGAAAAATCCCCCGCTCGCAATCGCAAATAAGCTCTGCGCCGTCTGATAGCTCTTGTTTGTAATATCACCAAAAGGATGCAACCAGTTTGCAATCCTCACCTCAATATGATAAACGTGCATCGCAGCATACCAGCCCACAGCCCCCAACCCGGCCAAGTTGATAACCAGCTCTTTCCACGTCCCCTTGGCGATAAAAAGCACCACCACATACGTGAGCATAAATAAAACCGTCGAACCCCACTCGCCTTGCAATATAAAAAATGCGCAATAAACATAAACAGCCGCCATCACGAACCATTTCTCTTTAATATCAAAAATCTTCCGTTCATTGTGCTTAAAGAAAAACGATGCCAAAAATAATGCAAATAATATCTTCACAATTTCTGATGGTTGAATACTGAAAAAATTGCCAATAACTATCCAGTTCTTTGCCCCGCCTATAGAAACGCCAATCACTTGCGTTAGCACCAAAAAGAACAGCCCCACAAAATAATAAGTCCATTGCAAATTCCGCCAAAAATTCCAATGCTTAAACGCTAAAAAACAAACTGCAAAAGCGACAAGCCCAACTCCATACCATATAATCTGTTTTGTTCCAATTGTATAATTAATCCTGCACAGCATCGCCACCCCAAGCGTCACAAGCATCGCGGCAATAATGAATAAATATCCTTCCCCCTGCTTCGTCAGCCGGAAAACAAGATAAACCGTGACCGTCATAGCAATAACAATCCCACCGGCATACAAAATGTGATTATCCAGCGGCTGCCTATAAAAATATAACAAAAGAAACACCATAACATTGGTGAAAAGGTAAAGCACTAAAGGATTGTATATTATTTTTTTCATATAAATTCCGTTCTAAGTTGAAAAAAACAAGCACTCAGCCATTTAAAGTGTGAGATTTTTGATGAAGTTTTAATTCTGGACTGAAATTGAACACCACGCCGCATACATTTAGTATGCAAGTGGTGGGCAATGAGGGAAGAATTGAAAATTCACAAAAAGATTACACTTTAAACTCAAACTCCATCTCACCAACTCTTATTCTATCTCCATCATCCAATAAATATGGTTCGTGTATTACATTCCCGTTTAGTATCGTCCCATTCCTACTATTTAAATCCTCAATCCTCCACTCCCCGTCCTCAAACCAAACGCAAAAATGCCTGTTTGAAACAAGCATATCCTCCAACATAATATCACACGCCGCCGACCGCCCGATAGTATTCTTCATCTTATCCAGCGGATAATCATTCCGTGCCCCGGTATAATCTCTATCATTTTTAACCAGCACTCTCAGCACCGGGTTATTTTGCGAGGCCACGAACTCCTCTTTCGAAACCATATTCCGAATATCCTTGAAAATCATCCTAATAATCGCAAAAATAAAAACGTATATCGTCAAAATGAAAATATATTTTACAATTGAAGAAATCAATGGATAAAAATTCATATTTTTATAATATCCACCGCTCCTCTTCTTGTCAAAAATTAGCACAAAAAATAATTGCCTTTATTAGATAACTATTTTTCTAAGAGGCCATAAACTCTTTTTGAATGAACTCATTTGTTTTCTTTATCATTAAATCTGTTTCTTCCGTGCAGTCCCAGCGATAATAATCCGCCAACTTTTCCAGTAAATTATCTTGCAATAACATCTTAACAATAACCGCTTCATCAAATTTCTCGCATCCCACTATAGATAGCATATCTCGCATCAATGAATAAAACCCTGCCATCGAAATCTTTCGCCACTCATCTTTTTCTGCCAAAATTTTTTCATAATAATCTTCCAGCTCAATCTCACACTTTTTAGTCAATATATCCTGCCCGGTTTTCTCATCTTTTCTTTGTTTCTTAATAAAAATAACATCATCGTAGAATAATAATTCTGCAACACTATTCTTTTCAATTCCGGTAGCTTTTCGTATAGAAGAATTCAACACAACTCTATGTAATTCATCCAGCGCATACCCTTTTTCTTCTCCCGACCTCTTTTGAATAATAATTACACTCCCCGCATTGGTAATTGAAAGAATTTCTCCTTCCTCAATTTCCATTAACATACATACAGCCTTTGGAATCTCCAGCATTCCCAATTCATTAATCTTCCCCTGCAGTTTAGCCATTTTTTTCTCCTTTAAATATTATTGTTCAGCGTTGTTCAATCACTGAACAATATAAATATAATGGAAATTTATGGAAAGGGCAAGAAAATTCGTTCGACAAATTTCGACAATCTAAGAACCTGTGTTCAATAAAGAGGATGAGCGATTGTCGAACGGCTTTTTTTCTAGGCTAGGAGCGACGATTGAGAATGCTGTCGCATTTGATTGAGGAGCGACAACGCATAGGGAAAAAGCCGTCGACAAGCGATTATTCAATTTATTGAACACAGGTTCTAAAATACCCCATTGACAAGTCTTCCGAATATGATAATATACATATAATTAAATCAGCATTAAATTGATGCGGGAACCGCTATCAAAAGTGAAAAAACAACTGAAAGTCCTTTGAATTAAAAGGAGTTTTTTTAATTTCGAAATTAAATTTTTTACAAGGAGGTGAAATTTATGGCAAACAAACCAAAACTACCTACAATAAAAATACCAAAACAGAAACTATCACCTAGAGAAAAGATAATAGCGAGAGCCAGTGATCCAAAAGTCAAAAAAAGTATTGAACAACTTATAAAAAATAGTTTTTCACTTAGATTCAAATAATATTTTGAAAAACACACTCAATTTTAAAGAGTGTGTTTTTTTATTGACGAAAAACTATATTATGATAAAACCATTTTGGAGATATTAATGGAAGATATTACAAACGTCTTAAATATTCTATCTATTTGCTTTGCCATATTGTTTTATTATTTATTTTTTAAGATGTTAACTAGTATAAAAGATAGAACATCTAAAATTACAATATTTTTGCCATTTTTAATAATTGCTCTAATATGGCTGACATCAAGTTTAATTATAGGAGTAGTAACTCCTACAAGATGGAGTTTAGAACTAAAACAAATATTCTGTATGTTTTCAGATTTAATACTATACTCTGCTGCAATTTTCATCACATATTCCCTTATTAAAAAAATAAAATTTCAATCTCTAAAATTACCTGAATCATTAGATTATACCGACGTCAAATCATACATAACCAAAAATATAATAGATAAACTCAATTGGGGCGGAGATAAAAAAGGCAAAAATTACATAATTGATGCTCTCCTCATCGGCTTCTTCCACCAAGGCAAAGGCGAGCTGGAGCACACCAAAGTCATTTATCCCGAACTTAAAGAGAAGTATGGCGGAAACGCAAATCGAAATATTGGATACGCTCTTGACATTGCATGGGAAAACACAAATGAAGAAATTTTAAAAGAAGTCTATCCTTCAGCTGTAAAATCTAAAAGACCCTCTCCCGGTGAATTCTTAAAATATCTTATCGATGATTTAAAAGAAAATTTACCTAGAATATTATAGATAAAATTATTGACACTTCCTATATAATACTATTAAATAATTCTTGAGGTGAAAACTAAATGGACGAAACACAAAAAATCTCAATAAATGAAATAAATCGTGAAGTAGCGCGTTCTATTTTAGATGAAATATACACCGCTCTCGCCGAAAAAGGATATAATCCCGTAACCCAAATCGTAGGCTATATTATGAGCGGCGACCCTTCCTACATCACCAGCTACAAAAACGCGCGTGCTATGGTAATGAAAATCGAGCGCGACGAGCTTCTCGAAGAGCTAGTCAAAGTCTATGCTGAAAACAAACTAAATTAGATTTAGTAGGGGCGGACGACCTCGGCTGCCCTAACTTCGAAGAAACAGCATTATTCGCAGGGGACGATGGTAATCGTCCCGCACTTCGAAGAACTTACCCCAATAGTAGGGGCGGACGACCTCGGCTGCCCTAACTTCGAAGAAACAGCATTATTCGTAGGGGACGATGGTAATCGTCCCGCACTTCGAAGAACTTACCCCAATAGTAGGGGCGACCGTCTCGGTCGCCCGTTTTTAAGGATAACTTATATGAAACTAAAACTACCGCGCGCAATAAAAACCATCGGCTTCATCACTGTCGCCATCGCCCTCTCAAAACTCCTCGGTTTACTTCGCGAAAGCATATTTGCCCATAACTACGGTGCAACTTCGGTTGTTGATGCCTACAACGTCTCCTCCAATATGCCCCTAGTCTTTTTTGATGTCGCACTTGGCACCGCCGTCCTCTCCTCATTTATCCCGGTTTTCAGCGACATTTTACATAAAAAAGATAAAGCTAGCGCATTTGCCTTTGCTAATGCTTTTTTTAATCTAATCTTCTTTATCGCCCTCGCCATCACCGCCGTCGTCCTCCTATTTCCGCAAAGCTTTATCTCCCTTATGGCGCCCGATTTAGTCAATAAAACCCTCGCCGTCCACCTCCTCTACATCCTCTTCCCAAGCCTAATCTTCACCGCCCTCGCCTACGTCTTCGTCGGCATACTCCAATCCCTCGACGAATTCAATATCCCCGCCATAATCAGCATAGTTGCCAACGTAGTTATAATCTTTTATCTTCTATTTTTAGATAAATATGGCGGCATCTACGGCGTTGCTTGGGCTATTCTTATCGGTTGGTCAATGCAAATGTTCGTCCAAATCCCTTCCCTAATAAAAAAAGGCTACCGATGGCGCCCCACGCTTCATTTTGAAAAAGGCACGCTAAGAACCGTCGCCATAATGGCGCTTCCTATCTTAATTTCCAGCTGGGTTCAGCCCATTTGCGTTGTTATCAACACGCGTTTTGCCTCAAGCCTCGGCGAAGGCATAATCGCAAGCCTAAACTATGCAAACAAACTCTACATTCTCCTCACCGGCATATTCTCCTTCGCAATCACCAACTACATCTTCCCCAAAATGTCCGCAGCTGCTACCAACAATAATTGGAGCGAATACAAAAACATCCTAAATAAAGCGCTGAAAGCCATCGTGGCAATCATGCTCCCCATCACCCTCCTCACTATGTTCCTCGCCACTCCCCTAATCAAAATCCTCTTTTTCCGCGGCGCATTTGACCTCGAGGCCGTCGCCCGTTCTTCCACCGCCCTTTTCTTCTACTCCTTCGGCATGGTCGCCCTCGGCGTCAACGAAATCCTAAATAAATCCCTCTTCGCAAGAAAAAGAACCAAAATATCAATGTTTGGTTCCATCATCGGTATTCTCGGCAACCTCCTCAGCCTTCTCATTTTCTCCCAATTCGGTGCCCTCACCATCTCCACCCTCGCCCTCTCCGTCGCCATCGGCTCAAATGCCAATATGATATTCCTACTCATCGCAAACAAATTCTTCAACAAATTTCCTGCTGAGCCTAATACTGAACAAAATAAGAAAATTGCCTTCGGCGATGTCGCTACGCTCCAATAAGGTATATTTTCTTGTTTTCGTCGTCATTGCTCTTCGAGCAATTTCCTAGAAAATAAAATAGCCGCTCAAACTTGAGCGGCTTTATTAAACCCATAAAATCAAGGACCAATTAAATCATTATTACATATAAACAGAAAACCATTACCATATGGCCCGAACGATACATATATCCCATCCTTAGTGAAGTTAAAATAAGGCTCACCATATTGATCATAAAAATAACCAAGATATTCGAATCCATTAGCATCTAATAAATCACCGTAAGAATTTATTCTATCAAGATATGTATTAGGATCAATATTATCATAAAAATAACCCATCGCCGGTGCTTGATCTGTTAATTTTGTTGTTAAACTAGCACCTATATAAGCCCCAAAATCAGGAACTGTTGGATATTCTGCATAATATACAATATTGCCATTTGGCGTTGGAACCGGCGTTTCACCGGGCGCTAAAGTAGGTGTTGCGGTAGGTGCCCGGCTCGGCGTTGGAGTAATAGTTGGTGATGGGATAAACGTAGGTGTAAACGTTGCTGATGGTATAGATGTTGATGTCGGTGCACTTGAAGGTGTCGGTAAAATCGTTGAACTCGGCGTTGATGTGCTCATAGCATTCAAATAATTATAAATTCTATATACCAGCACCGCAGTTTCCGCTCTAGTTGCATTATCAAGCGGCCTAATTGTATTACCATCACCAATTATAAGATTTGCACTCGCTAAACCATTAATTGCTTCTTTCGCATAATCGCCGATTAAATTACTGTCACTAAAATTAATAGCATTTGCGTTTCCCATTTCAATCTTGTTCAAATATCTAAGCATTCTATATGTAAGCACAAACATATCTTCCCGCGTTATCTGCTTTTCAGGCGCGAACAAATTTCCCCCAATCCCGTTCGTAAGCCCCAAAGTCTTTGCAATTCCTATATCATTTGCATAATAAGAATTGCTGTCAACATCAGCAAAATTAGTATTAACCGCCACATTCACTCCCAGCATCCTCACCATAAGGCACATATAATCCGCCCTCGTGATATTGCTCCCCGGTGCGAACATATTGTTGCCAATCCCGTTTATTATTCCTTGATTCGCTAAGCTGTCAATCGCATTTTCCGCCCATGAATACTCGCTCCCCACATCAGAGAACTGACCGCTTGCCAAAACCGCCATTGGACTAATCAACATAAAACATAGTAAAACACTAATTATTTTTTTCATTTGCATCTCCTCAAATATTTTATAAAACCCCTTATATACGAAATCTATTAAAAATTTCTAAAATTGTCAAGCATTTTTATTCAGCAAAATAAAAAAGGAACTTGCCTCAGCAAATTCCCTCTATACTTATTACTTGATTAAATTTCATTAAACCTTTTTACACCCTTCGTCCCAATCCACCAATATCCCAAGCATCCGCCAACCGCAAACAGCAACGCCGCAAGCCATAGATAAACCATAAGGCTCATCCAAGGCAAAGCAAAATAATATAAAACGCCCAGCCCAATAACCACGCCCATTGCCCCAAACATCGAAATAAGTGCCGACATCCCTTGCTTCACCACTGCCATTTCAGTAATCCAATCAAGCTTTGGCGCAAGAAGATTTAGCAGCAGCCCCATATTGGCCATTAAGAAGACAAAAGCCTGAGGCAAAATAAATAATAATAACCAAGAGCTTATATCACCGGCAAAGAAACTCAGCAAAATCGAAGCAATAAGGCACGGCACGCTTGTGAGTATAATATGCGTGAGTATTTTTGACTTCAAAATATCTTTCGTTGGCACCGGAATCGATTTCGCAATCCATATATATTTCCCTTCAAGCGAAATAAGCGAAGCGCTAAGGTCGTTCATCGAAGCAATCAGCGTTATCGCGACGGCAAAAATTAACGTTATTGTAATCCCGCTGCCAAGTAGCGAAAGGTACGGCGTAATCTGCCCCATTATCATACCCTTTTTAACAAGCAAATAAATGCTCCCAACCACCGCTAGTATGCTTCCCAATGAAGTATTTAATATTATAGAAGGCTTGCTCCAAAAATATGCAAGCTCTTTCCTAATCATTGCGCCCACTTGTGAACTCTTCTTTAATTCTTTTGCCACATATTTCACATTCGCTGTGTTCCTCGTCGACGTTAATAGTTTATTATAATTAATCGAAAGCAGCCAAATGCAAATCGCAAACGGAATTAGCATCCAAAGAACAAAGTAGAAAAAGTGCAGAGCATTACTGGTGGTGAGTGCCGAACCAAAATAATAAAATGGCGGCACCGCTTTTTGGAAACTAGCTGCGAGCTCCTGACCTTTCGAAACCAACGCGCCCAAATATTTTTGTATATTAAAGTAAAATTGAAAGTACCCAATCATAAATGCAAGCGATAATATCAGCACAAATATATTTTTATGCCTCATCCTCGCCGTGAGAAGTGATAATACCCACGCCAAAAGCAGCGCAAATGCCAAAGAAAATAGCGGCAATAGGAAAAAACTAATAACAAAGAATATAATGCCCAGGGCGGTTGCATAACCAAAATATGTCCAAACTGCAATTGCCGGAAGCGCAATTAAAATTGAGAATATATATTCGTAAACCAGTAGCACAAAAATTCGCGAAACCAAAATTGTTGATGCTTTTATCGGAAGTGATAGCAAACTTTCATTATCCTTAGCCTCAAATATTTGCGACGTTGCAGTGAACATTGTAGTCAGCACGCATAATCCGAAAGCAATAACAGCATATAACGCGAAATAAAGCCAACCAATGCCCACCTCAAAAAATGGCTTTATTATAACTGTAAACATTGCGCCAAACGCGACCATCAGCGCGCAGCCAATATATAAAAATAGAAAACCGAATAAAATCTTTCTGCCCATCCCTGCCGTCTTCGACCTTGTAGCCCGCGCAAATGTCGCTGAAAAAAGCGCCTTCAAATTTAACTTAAATAATGTCCCAAGCATAAATATCGCCATTCCTTCCAGTTTCATTTTTTTAATGGCATATAGCCAATCGTAAACTGCAAATTTCAACCGCGACAGGAAATTTTGATGAAATTTTAATTTTTAGAGGTTCTAGCGGATACGCCGCGTACATAATGTACGCAAGTATTCGATAGGTTCTCTAATAATTGAAATTTCGCAAAATTAACCAAGCGGTTTATTCTCCTCTTCCAACTCAAAGAATACATCCTCCAAAGAAGAATCCCCCTTAACCGCACTCGTCTCCCCAAACGCCATCAGCTTTCCGTCTTTAATAATCGCAACCTTATCGCAAATCTTCTCCACCGTCTCCAAAACGTGCGAAGAAAAGAACACACTCGCGCCTTTTTTGCACATATCACTCATTATATCTTTCACGCTTTTCGACGCAATCGGGTCAAGCCCCACAAATGGCTCATCCAAAATTATTAGCTGCGGCTCATGCATAAGCGCAGAGATAAGCGCTAGTTTCTGCTTCATACCATGTGAATACGAAGAAATAGGGTTCGCCAGGCTATCTGTCAGCTCAAAAATCTGCGCATATTTCGCAATTCTCTCATTTCGCTCCTCACCCATTTTGAACACATCCGCCACAAAATTAAGATATTTTATTCCGGTTAAAAACTCATATAAATCCGGATTATCAGGAATATAAGCAATTTCTTGCTTAACTTTAATAGGATCCTTCGCCACATCATGGTCGCAAACAGTTATCTTCCCCTCATCAAAGTTCAAAATCCCGCAAACAGCCTTAATAGTAGTCGTCTTTCCCGCTCCGTTATGCCCAATAAATCCGCAAATCTCCCCGGGCTTAATTTCAAGGCTTAGATTATCCACCGCCACCTTATCCCCAAACTTCTTTGTTAAATTTTCAATCTTTAACACTTTTTTCTCCTTTCAAGAAATGCGTAGCATTTCAACCAACATTATTCAATATTCATTATTCTTTATTCAATATTCACTAATAATTAATAACTCCCACTAAATCATACCCACTTGCCTCTATTATTTTCACTTTCACAATATCTCCAGCCGACCTCTGACCTCTGCCGTCTGTCATCTGCACCACCCCGTCAATATCCAAACTATCCGCTTTGCTTCTTCCAATTAAATTCCCGTCCACATCTTTGCCTTGCACAATCACGTCTATTACTTCTCCAATTTTCGCTTTACTCATTTCCCCCGCTATATGCTCCTGCATCGCCATAAGCATCTGAAACCGCTTGTGCTTCTCCTCCTCATCAATCTGCCCATCAAGTGCGTATGCCGCCGTCCCCTCTTGCGGTGAAAACTCAAACACTCCCGCCCTCTCGAACTTCATATCATATACAAAATCACATAATTCTTGGAATTGTTCTTGCGTTTCTCCCGGGAATCCCACCATCAGCGATGTCCTAATCACAATATCCGGAATTTCTTTTCTCAGCTTCCCAATAAGTTCAACCAAATTTTCTTTGCTTGAATCTCTACCCATTCGCCTTAAAATATCATTATTGCAATGTTGAATTGGAACGTCAATATAATTTAAAATTTTATCCTCTTTTTTTATAACCTTAATAAGTTCGTCGCTTATCCTCTCCGGATAACAATAATGAAGCCTAATCCACTCTATTCCGTCTATCTTAGTTAAATCCTTTAATAAATCTTCTAATTTATATCCGTCATCGTCATAAGCGGTTGTGTCTTGCGCAATAACAATTAATTCTTTCACCCCTTGTTTCGCTAACTTCTGCGCTTCACTCAAAATTTCCCCATACGGAAAACTTATGTATTTCCCCTTAATCTCCGGAATCACGCAAAATGTACACGCATTATCGCACCCCTCCGCAATCTTCAAGTATGCACATCCCTTTGGCGTAGATAAAATCCTCTGACCTCCAACATCTGGCCTCTGATCTCTGATTATCCCATCAACTTCAGGCAACACATCAAATATCTCATCGCCAAACCTCTCCACCATACATCCCGAAACGAGAAGCTTCCCCTTATATTTCCCCATCTCACGAATCATATCAATGCTTTCTTCCGTCGCATCATCAATAAAGCAACACGTATTAACAATAATCTCATCCGCCTCACTTGGATCATTCACAAACGTCTCCCCGCGCTTTGCATACTCCGCCAGCATCTTCTCAGAATTGACCAAATTCTTCGAACACCCCAGGCTCACCATACATATCTTTTTGCCCAAAATAATCACCTTCTTTTTTAACAAAAACATTATATAATAACACTATAACAACGTCAATATATTGACAAATCAGTCCGTCATTGCGAGGCGAGATTCATCGAGCCGTGACAATCCATACAATCTTCATAAAATATCTCCACATTCTACGCTTTATCAATTTAAAGTTTAGTCATTCCGTGCTTGACACGGAATCTCAGCCGCACAAATACTCCACATTAATCTATCAAAAAATACGCATAATGTAACAAATAATCAAAACTAAACTAAAAAAGAGTCCTGTGCAATACAGAACCCATTTTCAAGCGCTTAATCTATACATCCAACCAATTGTGTCAATTCAAGATAAAACGGTTTTTGTTTAACCTCATTTGGTATTATTATAAACAAAATCCAGGCGCAACGCCGGCCAGAATGCTAGCGTACCCACTATTAGCCCCACCGGCAGGACCGCCGGCACCAAGGCGTACATTACAGAATTGAGTAGCAGCATCAAATCGTGGCGAGCGCAATAATGAAATAACGTTTGATCCCTCATCCCCTTGATTTTGCACTCGAAATGCATCGGTTGAATTAGCTGCGTACAACGCATAAGCGGTTTGAGCCCAGAACTCTGAATAGTTAGAATATCCGGTGTTAGCTCCTGGCGAAGTTCCTGATAAATCGGCAAATTTCTCGCGAACAGATAATAAGAATAAATCATCACTTGAAGTTTGATTCGTGCTACCGTTATATGTTTGCGCAGTAATTTTGTTAACCATCTTTAATCTTGTTGCTAAATCAGAAGGTAGAGCCTCCCTTATTTCACTTATCCCACCTGTAGAAGAAGTCCTCATTTCACTCTCATTCCAAGAGCCTACATTAGTATCAGTACTATTCATAGCATAAAGTGTTGGAACGCAGTTTTTGAAGTCCATTGTAATTCCAGCTTTTGTAACTCCTCCATTCGGTGTTGTTAAATCATCCTTGTTGAAGTCAATAATTCTAGCAATTTGGCTAACATTAAATGGTTCTCCAAGTTCAATAACTTTTTCATCACCCAACGACCAACCATATTTCTCATACACTTGCGTTGCATTTAATCCATTAGGCGCAATATCATTTTCAGAAACATAAGCTATTGTTGCCCAACTGTTATTGCCGAAGATTGGATCAACGAACATAGGTGCCGATCTTTCCGGGAACAAATCAAACAAGCTAGGTTGCGCTTGAGTTGCAGTTCCGCTAACAGTGTCTACCGCAGAACCTTCAACAATTATCTCAAAGCCACCCCACTCTATCCATTTTTCTTGCGCTGCAAGGTATGTGTTTGCATCGTATCCCCCTGATAATTCATCGACGGACTTAAACTTCACGCTTGTGAATAAAGGCTCAGATGAAGCATTGTACGCAACTGCGCTGTTGTAGTAATATACTTCTAATGCAGATGCAAGCGTCCCCGCATCAGCGGTATATTGGGTTGAACCTGCGCCAACATCTAACTCATTTAACGTTATATATGGTGCAATATATGTGTCGAACTCTGTTTGTGTAAGCAGCGTCCCGTCAGCCTTAACCCAAGCAATGCGTAGTGCTCCATATACGTCTACTAATGTTGGCGAAATATTTTTAAATGTTGGGTTTTTGTCTATGTTTTTCCCGGCAGAAATATCTGCGGTATCTAATCCGCTTGCATCATCCGCAACCCACTTGTCCTCCTCAACTGCGATTTTTATACCATCGCCCGACGTGAATGAAAGTTTGTTTGCTACTCCTCCTGTATAATATGTATACAATGCCAATGTGCCCGATACAACCAGCGCCAGAACCAATAGAATGGAGAGAACACTAGTTATTTTCCTCTTTTTCTTACTTTTAGCCATTTTCTTTTCCTTTCATTAATTAAATATTTAAAAATTAACAAAAAAACCGCTCGATGTAAACACACCGGCCAGCATATTGTTAACAAAAACCGTGTTTATTAAGCTATTTCTTAACCGATGTAAATTTTTACCATTTTTTATTGTCATAATCTCCTACTCCTAAATCTATTTATTTTTATAATAGCATATAAAATTTACAAGTACGAATTGTTGCCAATTTGTTATAAAAATTTAACACTTTTGTAATATTTTAAAAACAAATATAGTTTAAAATATCCCCATATTTGACAAAATCCTTATCTAATGTTAATAAAATTATATAAAGAATTTATCATTTAAAAAACGGAGTTTTCCTATGTGGCAAGTTGTTTATCTTTCACAAAGAGAAGAAGAAGTTCAAAGAATAATAGAACTTTTAAATAGCAATAAAATCCTAACAAAAATGAACAAAAAAAGTGATTCTGATATTGAAATTCTTGTCCCTTCCACAGAACTTTCTGAAGCGCAAGAACTAATACTCAGTAGTTAGTAATTGTTGTTAGCAATTAGGATAATGTAATTTCTTCGAAGAGTTTACTAAACCTAACTACTAACTGAAGCTCAAGAACTAATACTCAGTAGTTAGTAATTGGTTGTTAGCAATTAGGATAATGCAATTTCTTCGAAGAGTTTACTAAACCTAACTACTAACTACTAACTGAAGCTCAAGAACTAATACTCAGTAGTTAATAATTGGTTGTTAGCAATTAGGATAATGCAATTTCTTCGAAGAGTTTACTAAACCTAACTACTAACTACTAACTACTAACTACTAACCTACGGAGGTATACTTTGAAATCAATCAACACAATCGCAGTCTTAACCAGCGGAGGCGATGCGCCAGGAATGAACGCCGCCATACGTGCCGTCGTCCGTGAAGGCATATTCAATGATTTAAAAGTTTTAGGTGTGCGTAAAGGTTTTAATGGCCTGCTTCACGGTGATTTTGTGGAAATGACGGCCCGAAGCGTTTCCGATACTCTCGGCCGCGGCGGCACCATTCTCCAAACTGCGCGCTCCCACGAATTTCACTCCCCGGAAGGCGTGAAGGCCGCTGCCGAGCAAGCAAAATACTTCGGTGTTGACGGGCTCGTCGTCATCGGCGGCGATGGTTCTTTCCGCGGCGCACGCGATTTAAGTGATATCGGCTTCCCCGTTATCGGCATTCCTGGAACTATTGATAATGACATTCCGTGCACCGACTATACTATCGGCTTTGACACTGCCCTAAACACCGCTATGCAGGCTGTCGATAAAATCAGAGATACCGCTTCATCCCATCACCGCTGCAATATTGTTGAAGTTATGGGCAGAAATTCAGGACAAATAGCAATCAACGTCGGCATCGCTTCCGGCGCTGAAGCAATTATTATTCCTGAAATGAAGCTGGAAGAACGCCCCGACATTGTCAATGTTATAAATGAAGGCATACGCCGCGGCAAAACTCACTTCATCATCGTTCTCGCCGAAGGCGTCGGCGGTTCTGAAGAGTTAAAGGCACGTGCGGAACAAGAAACCGGCATAGACACGCGCATTAACGTTCTAGGTTATATGCAGCGCGGCGGCTCACCAACCGTCCAAGATAGAGTGATGGCAAGCCTTATGGGCGTCCACGCAGTCCAAACCCTATTGGCAGGCAAATCCAGCCGCATTGTCGGGCTCAAAGAAGGCAAAGTATATGATATCGACATCGCCGAAGGCCTTGCAATCCAAAAACCAATGGATCGAAAAATAATTGAAATTGCCATGAACCTTTCAATTTAAGAGGTAATAATGAAACCAATTATAAACTATAAAATTCTCAACTCCACATCCCTAAAAATAATTCTTATCGTTATGATGTTGCTCGGTCATATTTATCAAATGTTTAGCAACGTACCTGCGCTATTTTCCATCCTCACTAGAGCTGGTTTACCCATAATAATGCTTGTTACTGCCGAAAGTTTCCACTATACTCACAATAAATACAAATATATTTTAAGGCTCGGCATCGCAAGCGTTGTTATGGCAATTGGCTCAATAGCTTTAATGGGCATAATTCCAAATAGCACTCTCTTCCTTTACAATTCCGCTTTCACTTTATTTTTTATCACCACCATTTATATGCTATGCGTTGATAAAGTTAAAGAAGGCAAAATATATATTGCTCTCATCATCGCGATTATTCCTATAATAACAGCAATCCCTGCTGCACTTTTTGTTAATAATCAATTTATACACGACCGTATATGCCTTTTAATCCCCTCAATATTCACTCTAATGGACGGCGGCTATTTTATGGTAGTTCTCGGTGTGCTTTTCTATATATTTAGAAAGCATAGATATATCCAGGTTATTATCCTCCTCATTTTTGCCTCCTTCTCCTCACCATTCTTTGTCAGTCCATACGCTCCATTTATGGCCCTTGCCGCAATTCCAATCCTAATGTACAATGGTGAAAAAGGTCATGGCTTTAAATATTTATTCTACACCTTCTATCCCCTCCACATCTGGATTTTATATATTATAGCAACACTATTATCGAAAGGGATACTCCAATGAAAGAATTCGGCACATATAACCATAAAGAAATTGAAAGCAAAATATATGATTTTTGGCTTGATAATGATTGCTTCAATTCCTCATCCAAGAGCACCAAAAAACCATTCACTATCTCTATGCCCCCGCCCAACATAACCGGCCAGCTCCATATGGGTCACGCCCTTGATCAAACAATGCAAGACATCCTCACACGCTTTAAACGCATGCAAGGCTATGAAGCTCTTTGGCTTCCGGGCACCGATCACGCCGGAATAGCCACCCAAATCAAAGTGGAAGAAACTCTCCGAAATGAAGAAGGCAAAACTCGCTATGATTTAGGGCGCGAGAAATTTTTAGAGCGCGTTTGGGACTGGAAAGAAAAGTTCGGCAATCGCATAAATGAGCAGATTAAAAAACTGGGTTCTTCTTGCGATTGGTCAAAAGAACGCTTCACAATGGATGATGAATACGCTGATGCCGTCAAAGAAGTTTTTGTCAATCTATATAATGAA
>Ga0123354_10006468_pt1 | contig 17412 bp, 9 predicted proteins | sample TergutLab28metaG_2_FD_97872 | JGI IMG/M metagenome (GOLD analysis project Ga0123354, IMG submission 97872) | Labiotermes labralis P4 segment gut microbial communities from Petit-Saut dam, French Guiana - Lab288 P4 | ecosystem: Host-associated > Arthropoda: Insects > Digestive system > Gut ...
CTATACCGTTAAAATTCCAGAATGCATAAAGTCTACAAGTACAAGCCCACACTGCTGTGACACCAAAAATATACGACAGTGAGTCTCTTCCATTAGAAGCTGGCGGCCGTTTGTCTGCAGCATGCATACAAACATCCGCCACGATAACAGTGACGTCCTGTAAAGTTGCTGATATTAAATAACAGAGTGTATACAGACAGATATATGTGTTATAACAGAAAGTATCCATCGGAGTACATACGAGGCAGAGCGTGTTAGGTAGGTCGTATTGGTCCACGTGGTGTACTGACACCACATAGCCCGCCACGACATACGCAAAAGTCCAGCACTATGCATTCAACACAGATCGTTATAACGCGTTGGACTTGTATTTGGTAGGTACATGGTTTGAATCTCGGCGAACACATCTGGATTTTTAGTGTGGTGCATTCCAAATGAAAGGTAAAGTTATCTCGTTTTTTAGTTCGGACTGCATAATTATTCTGACTCGTCATTAAGCATCTTCTACAGACGAAATGTTGGTGTTAAATAAACCATGCATCTATCACTGGAATTCGAATCAGTGCTACTAACAACGTACGGTTGTAAGTTCGATTTCACACTGATTTCAACCTGACCCGTCCTGAAGTTCAACAAAATAATTTTTAAAATATTTCAGCCACTATTCCAGAGAAAACGCACTGCGTGCCTTTCACAGAACTTTCATTGGGCAATACCTTTTAAGTAAAAGGCAGCCGTACATTCTGAGACTTATTCAAACCTCTAAATATCTTGTGTCAGCTAAGGAGAAGCTTGTACTGTACTTGCTTATTCTTTTTTTGGTTTAAGTTTGTTTAAAGACGCTGTCAGCAGCTCAAGATACATGGCATTGACTTCTGCAATGACGAATCGGACGGTAGGGGTAGGGAAGCGGTCATGTCCTAATTTCAAGTACTATCCAGGCAAGGGATAAGAAAAACCACGACATACCTCCTGTTGTATCCGTTGCGGACCCGATGAGGAACGTATCTTAAATGTTGTTCCCAGGGAGGACGGAGCACGTAACTCTGGTTAAGACGGGGAGTCGGGCAGGCAGCACACACTCTCAATAATCCCCAATTAGAAACTATTGGAGTTTTATTTGTAAGAGTATGGAGTACTAGCATTTACAATTAAAATGTATAGGTGACAATTCTCGCCAGTGAACTCTTCGATACCGTTCTTACTCACTGACTGTCCAGCTTAGGACTGCTGCTCAGAAACAGATCGAGCTACGCAGCAGACTGCTCCCGCAGAACAGAGCAACTACTGTTTCATGTCTTGCTGCACACACTGGTCGCGCGACACACTTAATGAGTCCAGTTATAAACAAAAGAAATGGAAGGAAATTGTATTGCTCCCATGCCTGGTCTTAACAGAGGCGAGAACTAAACATGAGTAAATTTAGCTTATGACTAACATAGAGTAAAGCATGAATGCTAGAAAGAAAACCACAACAACAAAAAATCAGTGTGTCAACTACACAACACTCCTTCCAATCAGTCGATAGCTATGTCGAGATTGGGCCCTGAACAACCCAAATAAAAATCAGGAATGTTAACCAATATATTTATCTCAGTAATTAACCAACGTGATGCACAAAATGTTTGTTTTACAATAAGTATATTTCATGCCTCTACATGTTTCGAGCACATCTGCTCGTCATCAGGAGGTTAAAATTGCATTATACAGCCTCTGGTATCATCACACCTATAGGTGTGATCACACATTTCAGCCACTATATTAGAGAAAACGCACTACGTGCGTTTCACAGAACTTTCATTGGGCACATGTGCTCGAAACATGTAGAGGCATGAAATAAACTTAATTGTAAAACAAACATTTTGTGAATCAAGTTGGTTAATTACTTAGATAAATATACTGATATGCATGGTCAGCAAAACGTGAAAAGTTAACCAATATGTCAAGATGTTTGGTGCTTTTATTCAATTACAAATGTAACACCCAATAAACACTTGAAATTTATTTAAATTAAATACTTAAAAAATGTAGGCCTAATATGAGGCAACCCAAATAAACGCGTTAGGTTAGGCCAACCTGGCCCTGACTGAACATAACCCACACAGTATATCACTAGCAAATACAGTCGACGCGTTCTTCTTCTATTTTCTACTACATGTTTCGGTTATATATATATATATATATATTGGCCATCATCAGGTGGAATAGTGGTACAGAAGGAAAAGTGCTACAGAAGTGGCTTCCCCTTCACAATCAGTCTAATGAAATACATTAGATATTATTTCCAAAAGAGAAATAATAGAAAGGAACAGCAAAACACGAAAATCAATACAATTTTCCATAAAATTTGCATTAAATCTAAAATGTCATAAATAAGGTAGGAGATTTAACATTCATAGGTCCGTGCATCGCTAATATACTCGCAGAGTACAACCAACAAATGCAACGTTTCAAAATTTATTTATTTCTGTAAGACGCTCTGCGTGTTTCAGACGGGTTTCCCGTCTATCATCAGGAGCTCAAAACTACACATACAGCGTCAGGTATTTGTCAGACCGATACCTGACGCTGTATGTGTAGTTTTGAGCTCCTGATTATGGACGGAAAACCCGTCTGAAACATGTAGAGCGTCTTAGAGTAATAAAGAAACTGTGAAACGCTGCATCTTGTTTGTTGTACTCTGCGAATGAGTTGGAGATGTTTCTGTGTATTACATTTCTACTGTAAGGAAGGAAGGAAGGAAGGGAGGGAGGGAGGAGAGGGTTCTTCTGTAGCACTTTTCCTTTTCTACCTGTATTCTCTGATGATGATCAATACGTACGACCGAAACATGTAGTGCAAAACAAAAACCGAAATTTAGAGTTTGTGTGTTGACCAAAGCCACACAATCAGCAATATGGGCATAAAGCCTGTGGATCTATATACTTTCCAACTAGGAGCCCCGGAAATATTTTCAATGGGCCTGTTGTGCCACAATCTGTATTTATCGTCGCACCTGTCAAACCCGGGACTCCATGTCAGAGACAATCGGCTACGTGGCCATCAAACGGTACCATAAATAGAAGCACGTGACCTTGTGTGCCGCATTGCAGAGAACACTGGCCACTTGATCAACACCTGTTCAAGCTACAGTAACCTTCACTGATAAACATTACGATATAGGCCTACACATAAATATTGGAACACGTGAGAAACTGCAAGGAAATAATCAAACAATTACATCTTCTTCTCTAAATGAATTTTAAATAAAATCATCATATCTACAATATATTAAATACTTATTTCGACTGGACATTTAATTTGTACATTCTTTTCGAGAAAACTTGCTGCAAAGAGCGAAACCAAATGAAAAGTAAATCCATCCAGCACTTGCGACTTACACAGCAGAAACAACAAAATATCCTTGCGATACGAGTAGTTTAAAACTATGATGAAACTATTAATGTTCTTCGTTATTATATAGTTTCCACTAACGAGCACATAGCACCGACAAATTCAGAACTGCTTTTTCAACATCTGTGAATAAATATGGTCTGCTGGGATGTGACTAATGTGCTTTGCAAACAGGTATCAAAGTTTCAAAGGAACGTACTGCTTCTATTCCCATGCTTATCACTTTGACCCTGAAGATGTAGGCAGTATGTTGCTCCAAAACGCATATACCTATTTACCACACTACGTCACGTCGTAACCTATACGATACTACGAGACTTATTCAGAAAGTAAGTACCGTTTCGCTGTAAAAAAAATCGAGTAAGGTTTCGTGTAAAATTTTATTTTTATCAGATTTTACATTCTTCAAATTATTTTTCCACATATTCACCGCCATTATTGAGGCACCTATCGTAGCGGGGCACAAGATTTTGTAAACCCTCCTCATAGAATGCGGCCGCCTGCGATGTTAGCCACTACTGACAATGCCATAGAGTACAGTCCTTGAAATCTGAGGAAAGTGCAGGGACAGATCAGAAAATGTGAAACGTCTGTCGTCACGCACTCTTTCGTTGACATTACGCACCAAATCATCATTCACCAAAGATGGACGCCCACTTCGCGCCTCATCGTGCACGTTCTCTCGTCCTTCATCGAACATCCGAAAACATTTCCTAACTATGCCAATACTTATCGCATTGTCACCATACACTTGACAGATCTGGTGATGAATCTGACTTTGTAGCACATTCCTAGCTTTCAAAAAAACAAATTACAGACCTATTTCACAGTCGGCTGCCCCTTCAATTGTCTTAAAACTGTTTAACGCACAGGAACGAACATAAACATAACACGAATTTCATGAAATGGCGTCTGTGGCTTCTCAATTGATAGAGGAAGTCACTGCACATGCGCAAAGTGACAGTCTCGAGGATGAGCGAGAGATATGCGCAGACGGTACTTACTTTCCGAATAACCTACATATAATGGTAACCGAAAGAATAAGCTCAAACGTTAACATTTAAGAACTGCATTCCGGAGATGTGCGACCAAGATAGCGACAAAAATATCTGAGGCTTTAGAGGCTTCCGCTTTGTCCCTTCAGTCGAATTGCTTCTTAGGACCTTCATACGGGTCACAATTTCATCCTCCTCCAATCTTTTCAACTTCATAGAAATGAAATCATCCTCTTATAATATTCCACCCTAAATAACATCTCGTACACTGGAGATTTAATATAAACCGCCGTACAAAAATCAACAAACACATCTAGCTACATGCCTTTTTCGAATTTGCTTTAAAAATATATCATTAGTTTGATATTTTTCCGTTCATATAACTTGTTTATCTAAATCTAATGGCTGAGCTTACTCTTCACCTTCTACAAATTTCATAGGTAATCTTGTAGAATACCTCGTTAGCTGCATGTACAAGAGAGAATACCAAACTTCTATCTAGGACACTGATAGCTTGCCTTGAGATACGGACACATTGCAGCCGTTCCTTGCAGCAAGACAAAGACGTAAGACAAAACAAAGTGCGACAGTAGCAAGGTGCACTATAATCTCTGGTGGACTGTATCACTGATAGCACTAGTCTTCTGCCTTCTTCTTCTTTTTTTTTTTTTTTGTAACATTTAGAAAATTGTAAACTGGCAAAGAATTATCTTCGCAATTTAAGCCAAGTGCAGTTTATAACTTATTCAATGCATCCAGTACAATCCCATGTATACTCCTTTCTCCTTAGCAGGACACAACACGTTCATACTTTTTTATTTTCACAGGCTCTTTATCGTGCTTTTCGCTAAACTTATATTTTTCGCATGACAAGCAATGGAAGGGCTGTTGTGTACTGAACAACTTTCAATTTAAAAATTGTAACCGGTATTTAAGTCGGTTAGTTTCATTTCATTTTGAGAGCTGAATAAATATGGCAGATACAAGCAATGAAATGACGGAAAAAGACAGGTTTTTGCGCTGCAAACTTCGCAGTTTAAGATAATCTGCCGTGGTTCACACAGTGGAAAGACGACGTAACGAAATGTAAACGGTATAGTCGACTTCAGTATTCACTGAGGAGCGGGTGTGATATCACGTATTAAGTGCTAGTAGATTACGGTTTTGTTTTTACCAGCCCTTGTCCGAACGATATTCAGTACCTTCCGTGAAACAATGATTTATTAAAAATTGCTTTAATATCAGAAATTTCCTCGGAGTATTTATACCTTGCAGGCAACCCAAAATTATGCTTGACTTCACGCTTCCGCCGCGAAGTACATGAAATCTGCGCTCTTCCAGAATATTACGCAACGTATAGTTGTAATTCCTTACCGACGTTTCGGGGCAACAAATCATTCCCATCTTCAAGGGTCAAGAAGCCAAAAAAGCTGGGGGCCGATAATTTGTCCCGAAACGTCGGTAGGAAACTGCCACTATATGTTGCGTAATATCCCGGAAGAGTATAGATCTAACCCACAATAAATTTACAGGTTTTAGCGCATAATTATCTGTTCTTTCATTTTTCCTAAAACACCCTTTTAGATTTAAAAGTCAGAAGTTTTGTGAGGTGGGGACAAAGTTACTCTCAGATTTTCAAATCTCTTTAAATACACAGTGAGTTATTCTGAAGTGATTCACGTGTATATTATTACACACACTATACTACAAACAGCAGAGTTAGTGAGCTTGTTCCTTGCAGAACGTAAATAAATAAATACAAGAAAGCAGACGGCGATTTAAAAATCAGAAAATTCTTTGCCTGCATTATTGAAGAATTGTTTAGTACCTGAACTACTGCAGAACGAATATCGATAGGCCTTTACATTTTGAGCTATGGCAACAGAAAATTTAACTTCATATTGCTTTCGCTGTTCCTATATTTTGATGTACAGTACTCTCAACTAACAATATAAAATATGGCAAACTTTAATCAATGCAACTCCAAGGCCCAAATAAATCGTTCTTAATCATTCCCATTATCAGTCAGAAGAGTTTCTAAAGCATTTTTCTGAATAACTGCATAGCATCTCCGCCACGCTTAAGACTTTTATGTGTGGGATAAATCGATCAGAAAATCTCTTAAAAATTTCCCTATATTAAACCGGAAAAAATATCCCGTATTTCATATGTAAAAAGAATAGTAATTTTAGGTGTCTTTTCAAGTACACGTCGAAATTTTTGTCAGTAGACACAAGCACTCCTCTTGGCAAATATAATACAAATGGAAAAAATCAAACTTCCTGACAAAACTCTCTTATAAACGGGATGCGTATCTCCACATAAAATTACTCTCCACATTCACCAACTAATTTCACTCAACCACAACCGCTCGACTGGTTCCATTGCCACCCAGAATAGTTACAACACTCAATCAGATTTGTCTCAATATTCCCCTGTCCCTCTAGGCATATGCCGCAATATTACTTAACATTACCTCGCGAATTCTTCAATCCCAATCCTTGGAAATTCACTATTCACTATTAGAGAATTATTCGGCGCTTTTCTCTGTAATCTAAAATTACTACCAACTCGTTAAATGAAGTTCAAATCAACAAATGTCAACATTATCAGCGCAGTTATTATCACTGTATTTAAAAGTTTAAAGAGGTGAATTCGCTTAAATCCATAGGAGTTACGATCCGTCCAAGCATCCTAATACACGGTTTCTAAGCCTTTTCGTAATAATTAAAACATATTAATAGTTATAAGCTCAGACCTCCATTTAACTTAGTAATGTGCAAATACTCTTATCACGCAGACCTGAAAGGCGCTGTAAATCATGCACTGCTTCATACCGCTCATGGGTCCAAATAACTTTCCAGTCATGGATGTAGCTCTGTATCAATTCTATGTTTGTGTAATGCTTGTGTGGTTGGTCGATCTCTCGACCAAAAAATTCCACAGAATTTTATAAAGAATATTCAGGACCCTGGAAAGGGGAGACCCTTCATCTCTTCGGACTGCAGCGCCGCAGAGATAGATAAGACCCATTTTAAGAAAATTCCATCCTGGCTCTCATTTTACGACCTGAGGCAGGAATTAGAAACAACTTCTAAAACACAGATGTTTTAATAAACTTTCACGGTGAATAAAGTAAAAAATAATGTACTTAATCAGTATTGTAGACGTGGAAGAAGCGGAAAATTTCTGGGCGGCAAGAAATTCAGATATAACAGAATTGGATAGAATATTTAGACAAGATGCATTTCGCCCTGGCCTAAAAGTTTGAATCTCCTGAAGAGGTCGTTTCATGTAAACCTGCGTATGTGTTAGGCGAGAGATTAAACATAAAACTTACAGAGTGAGGTTTAATTTCAAGCCGTAAGAGCAAGTCTGCATTACAGTCAGTTCGAGAGTTGTGCCCTCGAGGGTTAATATAATATAGCCTCCTTGCAAATAACCAACTTGACCCACAATTTTTCATGTATGTTTATTTCTATTCTCTACAAGTTTCGGGTAGCCATGTGCCCACTATCAGGAGAATTATTGTATCAATGCGACGTCTGGTTTATGTCACTCTGTGTAGATGACCGTCTGGTATGCAGGTTATTTGCATACCAGACGGTCATCTACACCAATGTTTCTCAAACTTTGTGAGACCGCGGCCCGGTAAATTCTTTTTTCATAAGACGAGGGCCCGGTCCCAACAAATTTACTCGTAAATAGCTTCCTATTTTTTTTAAGTTCATACATTAAACTAAACCTAAGTATTAATAATTAATTATGGTATGATCATAAAGAGTATTATTGTACTTATGTATACGGTGTGGCATGTTGACAAATATAAAATTGCATTTAAATTAATTGTCAATTACTGGACTAATGAAATCTTGTAGCATATTGTAGTTTCCCCGGACCATCATCTGGGTCTGAGTTTTTCGACACATTCACGAATATTTTTCCTCAGAATATTTCCACTATAAAACATTTATTCATGAAAATTGCTTAGAAAACTAAAATGACAAATTCTAGAAGAACCTCTCGCGGCCCAGTATAATTGATGCCATGGCCCGGTAACGGGCCGCAGCCCGGCGGTTGAGAAACCCTGATCTAAACAGAGTGACATAAACCAGGTGTTGCGTTAATAAATAATTCTCCTGATAGTGGGCACATGGCTGCCTGAAACATGTAGAGAATATAAATAAACATACATGAAAAATTGTGCGTCAGGTTGGTTATTTACAAGGATCATACCAAGCTGCACGGTTAACAAAACATAAAAAAAATAATGTAGCCCTTTGGGCATGTTTAAATGAAGCAGAAAATTTAGACTCACCCGAAGAATGTGGCTGGTTCTGCCTGGCTTCCTCATCCTGGCTCAGTACTGTCTTATAAGTCGTTGATACAGATCCGAACCTTGGACTGCCCTTCAGTTCTGCCGAATATGGATCACTTACGCTGTCCCTGGAACAAAACAAAACAAAAAACTTCAGCGTGACCCGGTCTGTAATGTCAGGCTTCGTATTTTCCCTTACTGGGATTTCTAGACACAGTAACAAACAGGGTATTCTGAAAAAAAAATACAGTAAAAGGGCAAATGAAAGTAATAATTTTGTCATAAAAATGTAGCGGCCAGTTTATTGTATTCTAAACTTTAATACATATAAGGTAATTTAAAAACCGTGGCTGACATAACGTTAGATTACTTTGACAAAACTACGTATCTTTCTCAAATGTTTTATATGAGTATAAAAATATAAGGAATAAATATGTATTACTCAAAATAAATTATTTTTATAATACTTTCAGCCAGCTTTTTAGTTCTTTAATGTATGGTGACAACTTGTGTACCGCCCGTTCTGACAATCAAGTCGCTTAATGTTAGCCACACAATGCACATAGGTCTGTTTGCGTTTTTTTTTGTCCTCACAATTAACAGTTACCATTTCTCCGTACATTTAGTTCTCCTGTGTGCCTATCAAACCAGTAGACAATAATTCCTGAAATTATTTTTAGTAGAGCCAAATCCGTGGAAGGATAACACTAAACTGGATATTCAAGGCGTATGATAGGAGAGCGAAGACTAGATTTGTCAGCTCAGGAAGGGGCAAGTTTTGGGCTGTTGTGTACACGGTAATGAACCTTGGGGTAACATTCAACTCAGGATATTTCTTGGTTACCTAAGGAACTACTGGTTTCTCAGTAAGGACTCTGCTCCATATATTTATGCAGTGAATTATTTAGTTAAGTAGATAGACGGTTGGTAGGGTAGACAGACAGTCAGTCGGTCTGTCAGCCAGTCAGTCAGTCCGCCACTCCCTTAGTTAGTTAGTTAGTTAGTTAGTTGGTTGGTTGGTTAGTTAGTTAGTGTCAAATTTGATGTCTCTGTACCCCAAACGTGCTACAAAATGGAGAGGTGCAGTAATTTTTTACTGGCGTATAATAGATTTCATGAATATCTCAGACACTCTATAAATCGAATTCCTTATCTCCAAAATGTAAAATAATAGTAGCAAAAATTGCTTGATAACGTCCACGTTATTTGGTTGCTGTTTTTCCAGGTTTTACGCCGCTTAACTCTATAGATTTACACCTATGTCCCAGAGGATTATGCTGCCTCCTTCGTCAGTACTGAAACAATTTATTCAAATAGACGCGTCTTCTCAGAAAAGTCAGTGTCAAATTACAAACCTGCAGGATGTCAAACTCAGACAACCATGTGAACAACATTCGCCGTGAAATCCCGATAGCCTCTATCCTCCTGCTGTATTGAAATACGTTTTGTAACTAGCCGTTAAGGTTAGCAACCTGCGACCCCTCTGGTGTACTGGTGGTGTGTTACTTAATGATGCTGTCCGTATATCTGATATATAGCGTCGATGATACGTGAATGAATGATTTTGACGCATTCATGGAAATGTACTGGTATGGGGAGACGAAAATGTTCGTAGAACACCGTATCCCAGTGCCAATTTTTCTACTCTTCGAAAAAAGTAGTGGCCTGGGATCGAACCTGGGCATCCAAAATGACAGCTTGGCGACAAACCGCCCATGTGTTTCGTAAGATTCTTACAAAAACAGCGAATTTTTCCCTGTGTTTCTAATGTAAGTACAATGTGTTCTCCGTGAGGTACGAAATTAATCTACATTTTATACAATGTAGGTTATCTTCAAAGTGTCAAAGTACCCTGAAGTCAAGCTATCAGTAGACGCCACCGATCTCAATCACACAATCCAGTGTAATTTTATAACACGGTGGTTTCCTTAATGCCGTGAGTAGGTCGATATATCAAGACGAGCCATTTCTTTAAAGCTTTTTCTACAGAGAAAATCTTGGCTGAGTAACGAAGCTGATCCCACTCTTCATTCCCATGGTACATTCCAAGAGAAAAATGAGGCAATCTCCGAGGAATTTGTGCGACATGAAGAGATATTTTGGGGCCCACGAAGAGACTTGTACATTCAAGGCCTCATCCTCGAGACAAATCGCTGACGTCCGATATCCATCTGTCTTGAGACGCCTTGCCCCACATTCTACTTCAATTTTCACGGACAGTTTTGTTTCGAATAGCTTTATTTCTTACCATTCCATTTTATTTTCTCATTTTCACCATGTGTTGCCATTTGGCTTAGACTGAATGGTCAGATGATACAATCAAGTCCAAAAGAAAATATTGATTGGTTACCAGATTTCGATATATCGTTTCATTATAAATTGTTTTTCTTATCATCAAATACGTTAACATGTCCTCCGACAGTACTGTTGAGTCGAAATTTGCCGAAAACCGAAAAAGCAACTTCCAATTTAGTAACATATATGTATTTTACCTCTTAACTTTTTCTATCGTCTAACATTCAAAAATCACACACAAATAAAACGCGACATTTTGTAGACTGGATCTGCTTTCGTTACCAGATAACATGGTTAGAAGGACCTTTGGAGCCAGAAATTGAGAATAGTTTTTTTTAACTCTAGAATATGCAAAAAGTCCACGAACTACGTGGTCCTCAAACGTACTTCTGGTCTATACGTACCTTTTAGTACTACGTACAGTCCAGAGTCCATAGACTATTGTTATCGTGATGCTTATTCTGTCAAGGTACCTTTCCAGGACTCTCTCGAGAATTCATGGCGTATATATTCAGTGAAATAGTAACATCAGTACGTTTGTGGAAACTCTGTCTGGAGATTGGGTTTGCCCGTACTTTTAGTTCAACTGTCAAACAGTATTCCGCTAAAATCAGTTAAAACTGTTTCACAGTGTTTCCTGCGTAACATGACATTTTCAACACGTGGGTCTCTTTGTCTTCCAGTTATTCTGAATAAAGTTTAATAATGTCTTCATACCTGCTGTCTGATCCCTCTCTCTTTTAATTTTTATTTTTATCCTTTATGTTCTTCATCCCTTTGTTCATATATGCATAAACAACCATAATAATAGCGGTAAGCACAACCCGTATGTTAAAAAAAAAAACTCGTACATGTTTCCGCCATTGGTATAAGCAATCATCGAGCTGCACAGTAATTTAAAGTTCCAGTAAACAGTACGTGTATAGAAAGGTAAAGTGATCCCGTTACAGGCTCGGTGTGTCCCAGAGGGTAGGTACAGGTATAGCTCTACTCTTCCATGACCGCGGCACTAGAAGGGGGTGAGTGGTCAGCAGGACGCCCCGGCCGCACTTTACCACTGGGAAAGGCCCGGTACCCATTTTACAGGAGGCTGGGTGAGCACCAGGGCCGGTCTGGACGGGCGAAAAATCTCGTCCCCTCCGGAATTCGATCCCGGACCGTCCAGCCCATAGTCAGTCGCTATACCGACTGAGCTACCCGGCCCATAAACAGTAGGTGTATATTAGGCGTAAAGTACGAGATACCAACTTATTACAGATTAGATACGATAACCATAATATATCAAAATCACGTTTTCTTTCTGATCGTGAATTCTAGAATTATATTTTTACGGAGACATTACCGGTTAAAAGAAATAATGATATTCCAGTTTGTACGATTATATTGGCGAATGCGCCCTTGACTAGCAAGAATTATCTCTGTGTCGTACTTTTCCATTGCGTATTTATACACAAACAAGAAAAGTGACACTCGGCCACAACTTATAACTTTCACAACCTCAGTTATATTTTTCGGCTTTTCAGTTAGACAGTTTGGCTTTAACATATTACGACTACAAAACCTGTAAGAAGTTGAGCCCTTATACTTGAATTATACTGTATACTGCTTTACACTACTGAAACTTTCAATTAGTATACAACCTGATAAATGCTCATATGAAGAGCCGAAACATGCAACTGAGAAATTTCAATACACAGGTTATACTAGAACGTTACTGTCATAGTTTATTTTTACTATCTTACTACGTGTACGAAGACGTCTGTGCAGTATTCTAGAGCGTATTTTATTGCGAAGGGGTACAGTAAAATAATAGTTAAACTAAGAAGCTCTTTTCAAATGAACTGCCTACATCAGGGGTGCACAAATTCCAGGCGAAAGGCCGCCGTGCCTACTATATTTTGTAGAGTGTGGCCTAATATTCGTGGTTCGGCAGTATGTAACTTGCTTTCATGTCACTCCCTTGACGTCTAAAATTTTTAGTTTTTCCTAGATTTTTTAAAAAATTGTGCACCCCTGACCTACATTTGTATGACAAAAAAATCTGTATTTTCTGAGAGCCAACCGCGATCCTGTATATCTTGCATTATTTGCCTTCAAGGTTCTGATCACGTAGTGTCTAAATTTGTTATACAGCTTGGTGGGGAGAAGCTGCTGCAAAATCTCGTTGCATAATAAGCAGGATTCTTGGCAAAGGCGCTAAGCTTTTGCCCTTAATTCCACTACTTAACTGTCATGAAACGAAGCTTCCCCTTCGACAACAGCAATGTCTCTTCGAGGAGCAACCAGACACAAGGACAAAGAAAAAACAAGGCTTTTACCTCATCGCCTCTCTGACCTGAAAGCCTTAGTATGGGCTAATAATACTAACATCTCTGGTAGAAACGACATTTTGTCTGACTTCTGTGATTAATTGTCTTTTGTCCACTGTGTCTTTATTTCTCAAAAATGTCCATGCCTTTTCTGAAGAAAAACTAATGTTTTCAAGCTCAATATATTTCGTACACCCGATTCTTCGAGAATTAACAAATAAGCTGAGTTTTTTCTTCGTAGTTAAAAAAACACTGTTTTTCGCAGATCAGTGTTTATCCGTCACATGACCTACTCAAAACGTACTTAGCCTTGGGAAGTTAAAAGCAGAGTAACAAATGTATTGAGACTGCGAGAAGACAGGACACACTGGAATAGTAACTGCACAATCTTCTTATAAAGTGGATTACTGTAGTTTTGGAATCTCATGTGACTGGTTTCATTAATGCATACAATCTAACTTATTATACCAAGAGACAAAAGTTTAGGTCATTATCACCTAAGCGCAGATATATTTGACGTGGTATATTATTCTTCACAGAACCTAACACTGTCGAGCGCTGTGGATATCTTGCCTTCATCCCAGGTCTCTGTGAAAATCTTTACGTTTCCTGTATTTTCTTTTGGTTCCTCTCAGAAAAGTTCTGCCGATGTATCTCAGTATAACGACCGGAAGTTTCCTTTGAAACTTCCGACAAGTGTAGAAAATTTTCTCTTTACCATAGTGCCTTAAGCTTTCCAGGGCCCACCCATACTTCTATCCACTGGAAACTAGGGATTTTTCCCTCCACAAACATCTTCTTATCGCAAGGTTTAATTAAGAAACAGGAAGAGTTTTCCTTGAACTGCCCTTTCAGAGAACATAGAGATGGTTGACCAGCGAATTACTTTTTCATTCTTGGCGATTTATAATTTAAGGAACACATACAACAGCTACTAAACTGCAAGTGTCCCAGGATTTAACTGCTCTGATCATTTAGACTCTCTTCCTTTTTCTGATCAAGAAACTGCCTGCTTTTATGGAACTACAAAGCTCACAAAACCCACAACTCTCCATTCGAATTCGGACCACATCCTTACATCCTATTTCTCCCCCACACATTGCAATATGATCCAACATTTACATCTAGCTCTGTTCGTTTGGAACATACCGACTAAACCTCTGTGAATCTCTGCGTTCTCCATAATCCGTTACCTTCTAAAACAAATTCTCTGTTTATCGTCACTACAATGTCTGGAAGTGACGACGGAAACCGTATTCGGAAATCTGCTGCAGGGGTGTCACGAAATTTCTCCGAAGGTCTCGCATTGTTTCAAAATTATAAAACACCAATGTCAGTGTTAGTTTCGGGAACATAATGAACCACAAGTGACCAAATCTAGGAACTTTGGGGATGTTCCAACACTAGTATTTAACTTTCGCTTCACCGAAAATGCCAAGTTATAAGGCGCATTATAATGATGCAAAACTCGTCTGGCCAAAATATGGCAATTTTTAACAAAATACGTAAACCGACGTTTAGAAACTTTGAGGTTTGAGTTATTCACACATGCATATTACGATTTGCCAAGATATTATGTGGTATAGTTTGGAATACTGAATGCAAAATTCTTTGAACCCTCCAAGTTTTTGGAGTAAAATATTCCTAATAAGTATACTTTGTCTCTCAGATATGAAAAAAAAAATCATGATTCTTATCTCTGATTTTCACTTTCTCATTGTTATGATTATCTTGGATTTGAAATTTTGTGTTGGAGATTTTGGTATTTTGTTTCTGTGTCCTAAGTTCTAATATCGAGCATATCATCATCATCTTCCTCCATGGATTAGGTCGTTTGACCTGTTCCGGCATCGATGCATTGCCATCGTTTCCTGGGGCGTCCACGATCTCCAGGAAACGACGGCAATGCATCGATGCCGGAACAGGTCAAACGACCTAATCCGGCATCGATGCGTTGCCATCTTTGCCGGATTAGACACATGTCACATTTTTTCACACAAAATTTTGGTTCTTCCAAAGATACTCCTAAAGTACTTGGGCTAATTTTTTTCCTCTTAAATTTCTCAAAATTCAAGCACTGGCCCTATTAAGTACTACAAGAAATAAACAAGCAGAACCGGAAATATGTAGCGATAAAAATTGTAACCATATTTTCATCAGGACAACAACCGCCCCATCACAAGTTTGCCAACTGCTGTAGAAAATACTCGGTCGAATATTTAATTTTAAGGTCTCGTCTCTCAAGTCTTTGCAAAAATAAACGGTTCCTGCAATACTTTAGCCCAGTCATTCATGTACGTGCTCTAAATGTATGGACATTAGTGCTGAATTGGTCTGCTCTTTATTAAAGCGACTCACATGGAGAAGTTCTAATATCCACCCAGTGATTCGATGAAAATTCGATACAAAAGTAGAAACGTATGATGTACCTAGCCGTTCATTAACTCGTATGCCATATACATGGAAGCTAACATTACCTGTAGACCGAAACCCCTCTCCACATTCACTCTTGCTCTCGTGTAATTATACCGCTAATTTTGACAGTAATGCACAGTGAACGGGCAATTAGGATGGAATTGTGTGTAACTGAACGCAATGTTTGATGCTAACAAACGGTTCTTTAATATGGCGTGATGCAACTGATTGGGAATTCCAGCAATTCGCAAACAGGCCAACCGTGCCGATTCGGTTGCGTAGCTTAATTTCAACTCGCATTTTCAATATATATGCCACATACGATAACATAGATCTGAATACAATTACATGATTCTTCTATCATACTTTAGATTGCTTCTATACAAGAGGGAAAGCTTTAAATAAAAGCCTATTCAAAACGAAGATAAAAAATATCCAGCGAACTGTGTTATTTTGTTTGCCCCTTATGGTGACGGTGCAGATTATCTTCTGGGACGCGACGCCGTGTAGTTATACATAAACCACCTTTGCGGAGAAAAGTGCTGTTTCTATTTTCTGCGTAGACCAACGTATCGGAACAAAGGGAATCCAGCAACTAAACATTAAATTTTCCACACTAATGTACACTTCATAAGAATTAAGTATATATCTGAAATTGTGAGTCAGAATTAATTGGGTGCAAATCAGCAGGCGTTTTGGAGGGCTTGTATTTAATTATTGAAAACACTTCGTACAACTGTTTTACTAGCAAGGAGTATTTTTTTACGTTTTGCTGACCGTGCATGTCAGTATATTTATGTCAGTATTTAACCAACTTGATGCACAAAATTTGTTTCACAATAAGCTTTATTTCATGCCTCTACATGTTTCGAGCACATGTGCCCGAAACATGTAGAGGCATGAAATAAAACTTATTGTGAAACAAATTTTGTGCATCAAGTTGGTTAAATACTGATATAAATAGCAAAGAGTAGTTTTCCGCTATTCAAATTCCTTTCTAATAGGTGTTAGTTCATAAATTTTAAGCTAAAAGCTTCAAAATCAACAGAAATTGCAAGACTCCAAATCGCCCCCTAATTTGTAATCATTCTGAATTCCGATCTCCTTTGCGAAACAAAAGTTGAAGCTCATAAGTTTCTGACACACTAAAGTGGCTTATCGAAGAGAAACACGAACAGTATTCAATGAGGTACAAAAATACAGACATTTCGTACCGTACAACTCACGAGCAAAATCGGTGTGTTACACAGAAACAAGATTTAACGTAATGAAGCATCTTAATTACTTACAGCTCACGAGACTTATTAGTCAGTACTGATCTAATTGTAAAGTACGTGTCAGACGAATAGGCAGTAATAGTGCCTCACATGCAGCGTTACTTGAACAGAGACCACGGCAACTGTCAATGATTACGTTACCACGGTTTGATCGCGGAAGAGAGGTTACAGACTGTAGAAAAGGAGGAGAAGTGTTCTATCCTGCGTCTCTGTATTAGTCTCTGCCTTACCAAAATACGTTAGAATAATTTGTTATAACTAAATCGAACATTTCATTGGAATATTTTTCAAACCATTTAAAACCACATTATTGGATTAAAATGGATTTAAAATATCTCCTACATGTTTCAATCCCTCTATGGGATCATCCTCAGGGAGCATAAAATAATGTAGGACTAAAGTTACAAAGA
>Ga0123354_10006470_pt1 | contig 17411 bp, 16 predicted proteins | sample TergutLab28metaG_2_FD_97872 | JGI IMG/M metagenome (GOLD analysis project Ga0123354, IMG submission 97872) | Labiotermes labralis P4 segment gut microbial communities from Petit-Saut dam, French Guiana - Lab288 P4 | ecosystem: Host-associated > Arthropoda: Insects > Digestive system > Gut ...
ACACAAAGGAAATCAGCAGTACCGCGACCGTCGCCGCCAGCGCGATCACCCGGTTGGTCACCCCCAGGGCAAGCGTCGAAATGACTTTGCTGCGGACAGCGGCGTGGGCCTGCGGGGTGTCGCCAGTGGCCGCCTCAACGATCTCCGGTTCCGGTGGTACGGCCGTACGCGGCCCACGCCGTACCCCCGGCCGGGTCGATCCCCGGCCAGGGACGTGGCGTGGCGGGTTTCCCGGCATCTATCAGGCCTTGAACCTCGGGAAGGTGCTGGCGCCGGCGTAGACCGCCGCGTCGTCCAGGTCTTCTTCAATGCGCATCAACTGGTTGTACTTCGCCACCCGCTCAGACCGCGCCGGCGCGCCGGTCTTGATCTGGCCGCAGTTGATCGCCACCGCCAAGTCGGCGATCGTGGTGTCCTCCGTCTCGCCCGAACGGTGGCTCATCATGCAGTGGAAACCAGCGCGATGGGCGAGTTCCACCGCGTCCAGCGTCTCCGTCAGCGAACCGATCTGGTTCACCTTGACGAGCAGCGCGTTGCAGGCCCCCATCTCGATACCCTTGGCGATCCGCTTCGGGTTGGTCACGAACAGATCGTCGCCCACGATTTGAATCTTGCCGCCGAGGGCCTTGGTGATCTTCACAAAACCGTCCCAGTCCTCCTCGTCGAGCGGATCTTCCAGCGACACCAGCGGATAGGCGGCGACCCACTGCTTGTACATCGCGATCATTTCGTCGGAGGTGTGCTTCTCGCCGTTCTTGAAGACGTAGCGATCCTGCGCCTTGTCGTAGAAAGCCGAAGCGGCCGCGTCGAGCGCCAAAGCGACATCTTTGCCCGGTGTCAGCCCGACGTTCTTGATGGCTTCGACGATGAGGTCCATGGCCTCGGCGTTGGAATCCAGGTTCGGCGCGAAACCACCCTCGTCGCCCAACCCGGTCGACAGCTTGCGCTTCTTCAGTACGGCCTTGAGTTCGTGGTACACCCGGGTACCCCACTCCATCGCCTGGGCGAAGGACTCGGCGCCGATCGGGGCGATCATGAACTCCTGGACATCGACGTTGGAGTCGGCGTGGGTCCCGCCGTTGAGGATGTTCATCATGGGTACCGGCAGCAGGTGCGCGTTGGGACCGCCGAGGTAGCGGTACAGCGGCAACTCAGCGGACTCGGCGGAGGCGGACGCCACGGCCAGGGACACCCCGAGGATGGCGTTGGCCCCCAATGCGGCCTTGTTGTCCGTACCATCCAGATCGATCATCACCTGATCGATCAGCCGTTGCTCGGACGCTTCCATGCCCAGCAGCTCCGGGCCGATCTTCTCGACCACGTTATCGACCGCTTTCAGCACGCCCTTGCCGCCGAAACGGGTCTTGTCGCCGTCGCGCAACTCGATGGCCTCGAAAGCACCGGTCGACGCGCCAGAGGGCACCCCGGCGCGGCCCTGCGAGCCGTCGTCCAGGACGACCTGTACCTCGACAGTCGGATTGCCGCGCGAATCGAGGATTTCGCGTGCTTCGATGAAGTCAATTGTTGCCACAGTGGGCCACCTTTCCAGATTAGGGATCAGGATAAGCTTACCGCCTCGCCGGGGATTGGCCGATCAGTCCGCCCGGTGAGCCAGCGATTCCTCCTGGCGAGCTTGCTCATGGTGGCGGACCACCTCGGTCACGATGAGCGTCAGTACCCGCTCGGCGAACTCGGGATCAAGCCCCGCCTCTTCGGCCAGTTGACGGACCCGGCGTCGTTGTTGGGCTTCGCGTACGGGATCGGCCGCCGGCAAAGCCAACTCGGCCTTGAGCTGACCGACCCGCCGGGTGATGGCGAAGCGCTTCGCCAACACCTGGACCAGCACCGCGTCCAGATCGTCGATCGAACGACGGGCTTCAGCCAACTCTGGCGGTACCCCGGTCATGGGAAACCTCCTCTTTCACTCATCAAGGCTAGCCCCAGCCCCCGCCTTAGGTAGACAATACCGGGGTGGGGTACATGATTCTCATCGTCGGCGGCCTGGCAGTGGTGATTGCCCTGTCGACGGTGTCCAACCGGCTTGGCATCGCGCCCCCGCTGATCCTGATGCTGGTCGGCGTCGGTGTCAGCCTGCTGCCGTTCGTGTCCTCGATCCGGATCGATCCCGAGTGGATCCTGGCCGGGGTACTGCCGGGGCTTCTCTACGCCGGCGCGGTCGCCATCCCCACCGTCAATCTGCGCCGGGACTTCTTCGCCATCGGCGGCTTGGCCGTCCTCCTCGTCGTGATCAGCTCGGTTGTGCTGGGTTTCATCATCCACCTGGTCATCCCCGAGGTCGGCCTCGCGCTCGGCATCGCCTTGGGCGCCATCCTCAGCCCCACCGACGCGGCAGCCACCACCATCGTGCGACGGCTCGGGGTGTCCAGCCGAGTGGGTACGATCCTGCAGGGCGAGTCCCTGCTCAACGACGCGACCGCGCTGGTTCTGCTGCGATCCGCCATCGCCGCCATCGCGGCTTCGGTCTCGGCGTGGAAGGTGATCGGCGACTTCCTGTGGGCGGCCCTGGCGGCGGCCGTCATCGGCGCGCTGGTCGGGTGGGTCGGCGTACGGCTGCGCGGCGTGGTTCACAATCCCGCACCGGCCACGGCGATTTCCTTCCTCCTGCCCTTCATCGTGTACATCCTGAGCGAGTTGGTCCATGCCTCCGGCCTGGTCGCGGTGGTGGCGGCGGGCATCGTGGCCGCCGAACTGGGCCCCAAGTACCTCGACGCCCGGCAACGGCTGGCCGAGCGGTCCAACTGGCAAACCCTGGAGTTCCTGCTGGAAGGCACCGTCTTCCTCGCCATGGGCCTGGAGTTGTACGGCCTGGTGGTCGATCTGAACCGCGACCACGAGACGCTGCGGCTCGCCATCGGCGTGGCGGGTTTGGCTTTCGTCGTGATCGTCCTCGTCCGGTGGATGTACGTCGCCGTGCTGGTACACGGCACGTCGGCCAGTGCCGACCGCCGCGTCGAGCGGGCCGAGCGCTGGCGGAAGGCCCGGGCGGCGAACGGCGCGGACGGGAACCGCCCGCCTGACGACTCCCGGCGCGCCCGGCGGCGCCAAGCGCTGCGGGAACGCCGGGACGAGGTGATGGAGCGCCTCGACCAGGCCAGCCCGGCCGTACGCGCGCGTTTCGACAACCGCCTGAAACAAATCCGGACGCGCATCCGGCGGTACCTGGCCGATGTCGACTACCTGCTCCGCGAACCCCTGGGCTTCAAGGAGGCCAGCCTGCTGACCTGGGCCGGTTTGCGCGGCGTCGTGACCCTGGCGGCCGCCCAAACGCTCCCGCTGACAACCCCCCACCGCTCGCTCCTGGTCCTCATCGCCTTCATGGTGGCGGGCGGCTCGCTGGTCCTGCAGGGCGGCACCTTGACGGCGCTGGTCAAAGCGCTCGGCCTGACCGGGCAAGATGCCGCGCCCGAGGGCGAGTGGGCGAAACTGCGGGCCGAACTCGGCCAGGCCGCCGACCGGGTACCCGCGCCAACGGATCAACCGGCGGATCAGATCGCGCTCGCCAAAGTACACGCCATGCGCCAGACCCTGCTCGATCTGCGGTCGGCCGGCACGTACACGAGCAAGTCGCTCGCCACGGTCCTGGCCGAGTTGGATGCCGAAGAGATCAGCCTCCAGTTGCGCCTGAGCAGCGAGGGCTGAACCGGCCGGGACACCTCAACCCTCGTACCCCGGCAGAATCAGGTCGTGCATCAGGAATTGCTTCTCGTCCCACGGCAGGAAGGCCGACTGGGCGGCGTTCATGGTCAGCCGGACGACGTCGTCCATGTCGTAGTGAAAAGTCCCGGCCAGCTTGGTGAACTCGTCGGTCAGCGTCGTGGCGGACATCAGCCGGTTGTCGCAGTTGACGGTGACCCGGATGCCGGCGCGGTACAAGGTGTCGAAGGGATGGTGTGCCAAGTCCGGCGCCACCCCGGTCTGCAGGTTGGACGTCGGGCAGATTTCCAGGGGTACGCGCAGGGTCGCGATGTAGTCGGCCAACCGGCCAAGACGCGGGACCGCGCCCGACCGGTCGATGTCGTCGGCCAGGCGTACGCCGTGGCCGATGCGGTTGGCGCCGCAGACGTGCAGGGCCTCGCCGATCGACGCCAGGCCAGCCGCCTCGCCCGCGTGGATGGTCAACAGCAGATTGGCCTGCCGGGCCAGGGCGAACGACTCGGCGAAAGCGGCGGCGGGAAAGCCCAGTTCCGGCCCGGCGCAGTCCATCCCCGCCACCGAATCGTCCCGGTAGGCGATCGCCAGCTCGGCGATATCGGTCGTCGGCTCAAGCCCGCGCAGTTCGCACAACAACTGCCGGGCGATCACGATCTGGCCCTGTTCGCGGGCCGCCGCCATCCCGTCGGCCAGCCCGTCGCGGACCGCCCGGACGGCATCCTCCAGGGACAGGCCCCCTCGGGTGTGCTGGGCCGGCGCCCACCGGGCCTCGGCGTAGACCACGCCGTCCGCCGCCTGGTCGAGCACGAACTCCTTGGCGATCCGGCGGATGAAGGCGTACGTCTGCATCAGGGCCACGGTGACGTCGAACGTCGTCAGGTACTGGGCCAGCGACCCGGAATCCGCCTGGTCGAAGAACCACCGGGCGATCCCCTCGCTGGTGTCGGCCGGCAGCGCCACCCCGGCCGGACCGGCGAGATCGAGGATGGTCTGGGGCCGCAAGCCGCCGTCGAGATGGTCGTGCAACGCCACCTTGGGCGAGTGGCGGATGAGGTCGGCCAACTCCATGGTCACTCCCATTCGATGGTGGCGGGCGGTTTGGAGGTGATGTCCAGCACCACCCGGTTCACCTCGCGTACCTCGTTGGTGATGCGAGTGGAAATCTTCTCCAGCACCTCGTACGGCAACCGCCCCCAATCGGCCGTCATGGCGTCTTCGCTGGTCACCGGCCGCAACACCACCGGATAGCCGTAGGTACGCTCATCGCCCTGGACGCCGACCGAGCGCACGTCCGCCAGCAGGACGACCGGGAACTGCCAGATCGCCCGGTCCAGCCCGGCGGCCGTCAGCTCCTCGCGCGCGATGGCGTCGGCCGCCCGCAGAATGGCGAGCCGGGCTTCGGTCACCTCGCCGATGATCCGGATGGCCAGCCCCGGCCCGGGGAAGGGCTGGCGCCACACGATGTCTGAGGGCAGGCCGAGTTGCTCGCCGACCGCGCGTACCTCGTCCTTGAAGAGGGTACGCAGCGGCTCGACCAAGGAGAAGCTCAGATCCTCCGGCAGCCCGCCCACGTTGTGGTGGCTCTTGATGTTGGCCGTGCCGGTACCGCCGCCGGACTCCACCACATCGGGGTAGAGCGTGCCCTGGACGAGGAACTGAATGCCCTTCTCACCGGCCAGTTTCCGCGCCTCGGACTCGAATGTGCGGATGAACTGGGTACCGATGATCTTGCGTTTCGCCTCCGGGTCGGTCACCCCCTTGAGCTGGCCCAGAAAGTCACCGGCCGCCCGTGCCACCACCAGGCGCGTCCCGGTGGCGGCCACGAAATCCCGCTCGACGCCGGTGGCCTCGCCCTCGCGCAACAGCCCGTGGTCCACGAAGACGCAGGTCAGTTGGTCGCCGACGGCCCGTTGGACCAGCGCCGCCGCCACCGCGGAATCGACCCCGCCGGACAGGCCGCACAACACCTGGGCGTCACCGACCTGGCTCCGGATCGCGGCGACCGCGTCGTCGACGATGGCCGCGGCGTCCCACCCGGTACCCAGCCCGGCGATCTGGCGCAGGAACCGGGACAGAACCGCCTGCCCAAACTCGGTGTGCATCACCTCGGGGTGCCACTGGACTCCGGCCAGCCGCCGTACGGGGTCCTCCATCGCCGCCACCTCAGCGCCCGCCGTGGCGGCCAGCGCCCGGAAACCCGCCGGCGCCTGCCGGACGGACACCCCGTGGCTCATCCACACCGTGAACTGATCGGGCAACCCGGCCAGCAACTCGCCGTGGTCGCCCACCGTCAGTTGGGTGCGGCCGAACTCGCTCAGGTCGGTCCGGTCGACCTCCCCGCCCAGGGTCAGGGCCATCGCCTGGAAGCCGTAGCAAATGCCGAACACCGGAATACCCAAGTCGAACAGCGCCCGCGGTACCTGGGGGGCGCCCGGCACGTACACCGACGCCGGACCGCCGGACAAGACGATCGCCGAGGGCGCCAGGGCCGCGATCTGGTCGACCGGCAGCGAGTGCGGCACGATCTCGGAGTAGACGTGAGCCTCGCGCACCCGGCGCGCGATCAGTTGGGCGTACTGCGCCCCATAGTCGATGACCAGGACGAGTTCACGGGATTGAGCCATAGCGCCCAGCTTAGATGATTCGCCGGCTAACCGGCTTGCTCGGCCGCTCTGGCCTGGGCTTCCAGAGCCCGAACCGCCCGGCGCAACGCCTGGTCGGGGTCGACGTGAGCGGCCTGGGCGCGGGCGACGAGGGCCAGGATGGCCTCACCCACCTCGTCCTCGCCGATGGGTGCGTCCGCCAGCGCCACCCCGACCTCGTGGGAACGGATGCGGGTCACCACCTTGACGGCCCGGGCCAGCGCCGACAACGGCTCGGGAATGCCGTCGACCGCCGACGCCCGGTGCTTCTCGGCCTTCTTCCGCTTCTCCCACGATCCCCAAACGTCCTCCGGCACGCCTTGGCCCGCGTAGACGTACGGGTGCCGCGCGATCAGCTTGTCGGACACGCCCCCGGCCACGTCCGCCAGATCGAAGGCTGCCCGTTCGGCCGCGATTTCGGCGTGGAAGAAGACCTGCAGCAGCAGGTCCCCCAACTCCTCCACCATCTCGGTGTCCGACCCGTCCTCAACCGCCTCGACCACTTCGGCGGTCTCCTCGATCAGGTAGGTCATCAGGGACTCATGGGTTTGCGCGGCATCCCAGGGACAGCGTTGCCGCAGCGTGTGCATGACATCGTACAGCCGCCCGAGCTGGGTCATGGCCGCGTCGCGCGCGGCAACTGGATCGGTCATGCCGGCATGGTGAAGACCGTCGGCGCGGCCAGCGCACCGGCCGTGAGATTATCCTCCCGGGAGGACACGGCGAGATTGGCCGAATCCCAGGTGCCGTACCGCGGATTCAGCTTGACCGGCACTGCCTGAGCGGCGGCGAGCAGACCATTGTAATCGAGCGTCTGGTTCGTCAGCATGGCATTGATGAGTTGAACATCGATATACCCGACCATCGCAGCGCGGGTACGCGAATCGGTCCACAGGTTGTACTCGGCACCGGTTGGATCGAAGTTGGCCTGCCAATACTGATCGCGCATGTCATCGGTAATGGTCTGGCCCATCGAGGCCAGCACGTTCGCGAACAGCTGCTCGTCGATCAGGTTCGTCAACATGAACCCGGTGAAATCCATCCCGTCGTACTGCGAGCTGGAAGAGACGATGTCCCGCATGGCCAGCGCCGCCCGGTCGACCGACGTTTCGGTGATGACCTGGCCATCGACGACAGCGGCGACACCGCCGCCCGGGCTGCCGGAGCAGCCGGCCAGCGCGACCAGCGCCACCACACCGACCAATCCGGCGACAATCCTCTTCAATGCCATGGACATCCTTTCCGGAGGTACATACTACCCGCCAGTCAGGCCGGTGGTGGATACTGGACCTATGTCAACCACACTGGCCCCCGGTTCCCAAACCGTCCTGGAACGCGATACCCAGCTTGAGGACGACCAGGGCCACGAGCGCCTGTCCCACTACGTCTCGCGGGAAAAACTGACCGAGGCGATGGTGATGGGTACGCCCGTGGTCGCGCTGTGCGGCAAGATCTGGGTACCCTCGCGCAACCCTGAGAAGTACCCGGTCTGCCCAGAGTGCAAAGAGATCTGGGAGTCGATGCCAGAAAACCACTGATCAGCGGGACGCCTCGCCGCGCTCGTACCAGTACCCGCCCGGCGCGAACAACCCATCGACCAGGCGGTTCAGCAACCCGGCTTCCTCCAGCAGGTCCAGTACGGTGTACCGGGCGCGCATGGTTTGCCCCTGGTAGTACTTGACCCGCAACCCCTCCAGGCTCACCCCGATCTGCCCAGGATGGCAGACGGCCCCCACCTCGCGCAGCATCTGCTCGACCACCCTGGCCGGCAGTACCTGGGCGGCCACCCGGGTCCGGATCGACGGCCACTGGCGGCGGATCAACTCCAACCGGGCCCGCGCCTGCGCCCGCGGTACGTACTTCAGCGCCGACTGGCGCAAGGCCGATTCGCGGATGACTGGAATCGGCTGCAGCGCGGTCACGCGGGCCTCGTCCTGCGCCGGCGTCGGCCAGGTGGCCAACCGGGCGTCGACATCAAGCCCAGTCAGGTCGAGTTCCAGTACCTTCTCGTACAGCGCGCACATCGCCACCGTACCGAGCCCGACTTTGAAGCCGTGCGTCAGCGGCGGGTCCCAGTCCCGGCCGTAGCCCTCCATCTCCCACTGGTGCGAAAAGTAGTGCCCCGCGCCCGACGCCGGCCGCGACGAGGCGAACACCTGCATGGCCAAGCCCGACATGATCAACCCCTGCGCCAGCTTGGCGATGGCGGGGACCTCGCCGGCGGCCAGGCCTGCCGGGTCGCCCAAGGCATCGCGCAGCGGTCCTTGGACCATCCCCCAGACATCGTCGTCGATCGGGTCCAGACCCAGTTCGTCGGCGACGATCCAGTCGGCACCGGCGGGGATCTTCTCGATCAGGTCGCCGTAGCCGGTGGCAGTCATCCGGGCGGGGGCACCGGCCATCACGTCCAGCGGTACGACGACCCCGCGCGGGGCCGGGCACTCCTGGGTGGACTTGACGCCACCCCAGGTGATGGCCGCGCCAAACGAGGTGTACCCGTCGACCGAGGCGGCCGTACAGACGTTGAGGTAGCTGCGGCCGACCAGGTGGCTGGCCAGCTTGGTGATGTCATTGAGGGACCCGGCCGCGACCGACACGGCTACGGCATCGGTACCGGCGAGCCGTGCCCGCAGATCCTCCACCGCCTTGTCGTCGGCGAACAGCGCCGGCGAGGCGGGATAGATGATCGGGTCGTCCATCGCGATCCCGGCCGACGCCAGCGAGGCCTGGACCGCGGCTCCCGCCACCGCCCAGGTGTTCCCGTCATCGACCATGACGGCACGCGCGCCCGGGAACAGTTCGGCGAAGAGGCCGCCCGTACGGCCCAGGACATCGGTACCCATGACCACCGCTTTGGTGTCCAGCCCGCGCGCCAGGGCCGACTCGATCAGATCATTGCTCATGCACCAAGTCTAGACGCGCGCCAGAAAGGCCTCCAGAGAGGCGAAGAAACCCCGTCCGTCGGTGGTCAAGGCGATGTCGGCGTCGACGTTGTGCTCGGGGTGGGGCATCAGGCCGACGACGTTGCCGCGCTCGTTGGCGATACCCGCGATGTCGTTGACCGACCCATTCGGGTTGCCGATGTAGCGCACCACGACGCGCCCGCTGCCTTCCAGTTCGCGGATGGTCGCGGCATCGGCCTGGTAGTTTCCCTCGCCGTTCTTGATGGCGATGGTCAGTTCTTGCCCCGGGGTGTACGCATTGGTCCACGCCGTGTTGGTCGCTTCCACCCGCAAGCGCTGGTCGAGGGCGGTGAACACCCGTACCTCGTTGCGGATCAGCGCGCCCGGCAGCAAGCGGGCCTCGCACAGAATCTGGAAGCCGTTGCAGATTCCCAAAACCGGCAAACCGCCGCCGGCCTGGCGGACGACTTCCTCCATGACCGGCGAGAAACGGGCGATGGCCCCGCAGCGCAGGTAGTCGCCGTACGAGAATCCGCCCGGCAGGATGACCGCGTCGACACCCTTGAGGTCGTCGGAGGCGTGCCACAAACCGACCGCTTCGCCGCCCATGAGGCGGACGGCCCGGGCGGCATCCTGGTCGTCGAGGGAACCCGGAAAGGTGACGACACCGATCCTCATGCGACGACCTCGAAGTTCTCGATCACGGTGTTGGCGAGCAGCGACTCGGCGAACTGGCGTACCTCGTCCAACCGGGCCGGGGTCACGTCGCCAGTGACCGCGATCTCGAACCGCTTGCCCTGGCGTACCGAAAACCCCTGGTACCCCATCCTGACCAACGCGCCGGTCACGGCCTTGCCCTGGGGATCGAGAATCTCGGGTTTGGGCATCACATTGACGACGACCACATGGGAGTCAGTGGGTTCTTGATGGGGGGTCGTATCAGTCATGGGGCAAGTCTAGACGATGTGGAGTTGACGGCGCTGCCTACTCAACCAGTTCCCACCACGACTCCGGGCCCCCACAAAGTGCCGCAGCAAAGCGAGGACACTTTGTGGGGTTACTAGACGATGTCGGTACGCCCGGTCAGCCGGTGGTAGGCCTCGACGTACCGCGCGCGCGTGGCGGCGACGATGTCAGACGGCAGCGGTGGCGGCGGGGTTTCCCCGTCCTTGTCCCAACCGGAATCGTGGGCCAGCCAATCGCGGACGAATTGCTTGTCGAAGCTCGGTACCACCTGGCCCGGCTCGTAGTGGACCTCGTCCCAGAACCGGGAGGAGTCCGGCGTCAGCACCTCGTCGGCCAGCACGATCGTACCGTCCGGGCGGCGCCCGAACTCGAACTTGGTGTCGGCCAGAATGATGCCGCGGGCCTCGGCGATCCGGGACGCCTTGGTGAAGACCGCCAGCGTCAGGTCGCGCAGTTCGGCCGCGGTATCGGCACCGACCAGGTCCGTCAACTGGGCGAAGGAGATGTTCTCGTCGTGCTGGCCCAGGTCGGCCTTGGTCGAGGGCGTGAAGATCGGCTCGGGCAGCTTGTCCGCGTGGCGCAGGCCGGCCGGCAGCGGAATCCCGGTGACGGTTTGCGATTTCTGGTACTCGGCCCAACCGGAGCCGGTGATGTACCCCCGGGCGATGCACTCCACGGGAATCATCTCCAGCTTCTGCGCCAGAATCGTCCGGCCCTGCCAATCGTCGGGGATGGGATAGGGTCCTGGGTCGGCCTTGCCAACCCGCGATCCCCAGACGACGTGGTTGGACACGACATCGGCCAATTGGCCGAACCACCACAGCGACATCTGGGTCAGGATGATCCCCTTGTCCGGGATGGGCGTCGGCAACACGAAATCGAAGGCCGAGATCGCATCGGTGGCGACCATGAGCAGCTCGGAGTCATCGGGCACGCCGTAGAGCCGGCGTACCTTACCGGAATGAAGCAGGGGAAAACCAGAATCCATGGTTCCAGCCTACCGTCTGGTACGCCAGGTTCATCCCGCCCGTTTCTGCAGGGCGGCCCACTCGTCCTTCAGGCCGACGGTACGGTGGAACAGCCCGGCCCGGTCGGGGTCGGCGGCGAAATACCCGATGCGTTCGAACTGGGCCACCTGACCAGGGGCGATGTCACCCAGGCCGGGTTCGGCCTTGGCCATCACCACCGCCATGGAATCGGAGTTGAGGTCGTCCAAGGGATCGCCCGTCGTCTCACCCGGTACCTCCGCCGAGAACAGACGCTCGTAGAGCCTCACCTCGGCATCGAGCGCATGGGCCGCCGAGACCCAGTGCATGGTCGACTTGACCTTGCGTCCGTCGGGAGCGTTGCCGCCCTCGCTGGCCGGATCGTACGTGGCGTGGACCTCGGTCACCCGGCCGTCCGCGTCCTGGACCACGCTGGTCGCCGTCACCAGATAGGCCCCGCGCAGCCGGACCTCCCGGCCCGGGGACAGCCGGAAGTACTTCGGCGGCGGGTCGAGAGCGAAATCATCCTGCTCGATCCACAGGTCGCCGCTGAACGGTACCTGGCGCGTTCCGTCACCGGGATTCTCGGGATTGTTGCCGATCTCGAACCACCGGGTCTGGCCGGCCGGCCAGTTATCGATCACCAGCTTGAGCGGGTGCAGGACCGCCATGCGGCGCTGGGCCGTCCGGTTGAGCTCCGCCCTGACGTACGACTCCAACTCCTCCAGCGAGTGCCGCGAATTGGTCTTGGTGACCCCGATCGCCGTACAGAACGCCCGGATGGCGGCTGGCGGGTACCCCCGGCGGCGCAATCCCCGTAGGGTCGGCATGCGCGGATCGTCCCAACCGTCGACCAGGCCGTCCTCGATCAATTGGCGCAGTTTCCGCTTGCTGGTCACCGTGTTCGTGAATTCCAGGCGGGCGAACTCAAGCTGCTGCGGTTTCTCGCGCGGCAGATCGAGGTGGCCCAGGTACCAGTCGTACAGCGGGCGATGGGTGACGAACTCCAGGGTACAGATCGAGTGGGTGACGCCTTCGAGCGCATCGGACTGGCCGTGAGCCCAGTCGTACGTGGGATAGATCACCCAGGTGTCGCCGGTCCGGTGGTGGTGGGCGCGGCGGATGCGGTACATCACCGGGTCCCGCAACTGCATGTTGTCGGCCTGCATGTCGATCTTGGCCCGCAAGACCTTCGCGCCGTCGGCGAACTCGCCGGCCTTCATCCGGCGGAAGAGGTCGAGGTTTTCCTCCACGGTACGGCCGCGGTAGGGCGATTCGATCCCCGGCTTGCCGAAACCGCCGCGCTGGGCCGAAATCGTCTCCTGGTCCTGGTCGTCCACGTAGGCCAGCCCGCGCTCGATCAGCGCCTCCGCCCAGTCGTACAGGGCCGGGAAGTAATCCGAGGCGTAGAAAATGTGACCGGCCTGGAACCCGAGCCAAGCGATGTCATCGATGATGGAATCGACGTACTCGGTTTCCTCGGTGTCGGGATTGGTGTCGTCGAAACGGAGGTTGCACGTGCCGCCGAACTCCCGCGCGATCCCGAAATCGGTCGCGATGGCCTTGGCATGGCCGATGTGAAGGTACCCATTGGGCTCCGGCGGGAACCGCGTCTGGACCCGGCCAGCGTAGGTACCGGCCGCGTTGTCGGCCCGGACGGTGTCGGCGACGAAATCCCCGGCGGTGGTTGGTTCGCTCATCTCGCCAGATTATCACCCCGCCAGCGCGCGCAACCGGGCCAGACAGGAATCGCGGCCGAGGATGGCCATCGATTCGAACAGCGGCAACGACACCAGCGTGCCGGTGATGGCGAGCCGGACGGGCGCGAAGGCGTTCCTCTTCTTGTAGCGCTCCGGCATCGCGTCCACAATCCGCGCAGTTAGCGCGTCATGGACCGCCTGAACGGTGAACTCGCCCAGTTCCTCTAGTGCCTCAATGGCCAACGGAATCACCACCGCGTCGTCGCCCACCTTGGCCTGGGCCTCGGGATCGACGGTCAGGTCGGCGTCATCGACCAGCAGGAACCGGACCTTACCCAGCGCGTCCTTCAGCGTGGTCAGACGGGGGGCGATCAACGGCGCGGCGGCGCGAATCCGGTCCTTTTCGCCGTCTGACAAAGTACGGTCCGCGGCTCCCGGCAACTCCGCCCGCTGGTAGGCGTCGATGTAGTCGCAAATCCGCCGCGCCAACTCATCGTCGGAGAGCGAGCGGATGTAGTACCCATTCAGCCAGTCCAGTTTCGCCAGATCGAAAACCGGGCCGACCGTGTTCACCTTGGCCCAGTCGAAACCGGCCACGAAGCCGTCGAACGAACACACCTCGGCGTCGTCGTCGGCCGGCGGGTACCCCATCAACTGCAGGAAATTGCGCAACGCCTCGGGCAGGTACCCCGCCTCCCGGAACCAGAGCAGGCGGGCGGCCGGGTTCTTGCGCTTGGAGATCTTGGACTTGTCCGTGTTGCGCAACAGCGGCATGTGGCACCACTGGGGCGGGGTCCAGCCCAGCCACCGGTACAGCAGGATGTGCTTGGGCGTGGACGAGATCCACTCCTCGCCGCGGACGACGTGGGTGATCCCCATCAGATGATCGTCGACCACCACCGCCAGATGGTACGTCGGGAAGCCGTCGGCTTTGAGGATGACCTGGTCGTCGGGGCGCGGCGCCGCGATCTCGCCCCGGATGGCATCGACGAAGGTGCACTCCACGTCGTCGGGGATCAGCATCCGGACGACGGGAGTGTCCGAAAACCCGGGCAGTGCCGCCCGCTCCTCGCGCGTTTTCCCATAGCACAACCGGTCGTACCCCGTCGTGGACAACTTGGCCTTGGCCTGCTCGCCGCGCATTGCCGCCAGCCGTTCCGGCGTGCACCAGCAGTAGTACGCGTGCCCGTCGGCGATCAATTGCTCGACGAAGGGCCGGTAGGTGTCCAGGCGTTGCGACTGGCGGTACGGGCCGTAGGGCCCCCCGACGTCGGGCCCCTCGTCCCAGTCCAGGCCGAGCCAGTGCAGGGTATCGAAGATCTGGGCTTCGGAGCCCTCGACGTACCGCGCGCGGTCGGTGTCCTCGATCCGCAGCACGAACTTCCCGCCGGTTTTCCGGGCGTACGCCAGGTTGAACAGAGACATGTACGCGGTCCCGACGTGGGGGTCACCGGTCGGGGATGGCGCCACGCGCACCCGGGCCGGGGCCGAAGAGGTGGTCATACCGCCCAAGTTTACCGGTGGCCGCACTCATCACTGCAGTGCCCGCCGGGCGTCGTCACCGTGATCCGCGTCGATGTCTTGGCCGCGCCGCAACAGCTTCGCCGTGTAGATCGTGGAGTACGAGATGGCCCGCGACGTGATCGTCGCCACTCCCGTCGCCAGCATGATCGGCAGCGTCAGCGCGTAGTCGCCCGTCATTTCTACGACCGAGCCCAGCGCCGTCAGCGGCGCCCGAGTCGCCGCCGCGAACACCGCTCCCATGCCGACCGCCGCGTACAGCACCGGCGAGCCGACGCCCGGACCCCACCAGTGGTTGGCCACCACGCCGAACGCCATGCCCGTCATCAAACCCACGAACAGGCTGGGCGCGAACACCCCGCCCGAACCCCCGATCCCCAACGACACCGATGTCGCGATGATCTTCGCCACCGCCAGGATCAGGATGAACCCCAGAGCGTAATCGCCGGCTGCCGCCTGGTACATCACCGGGTACCCCACCCCGTACATCTCCGGTACCGCCAGCAGGATCAGACCCGTGACGATCCCGCCTGCGGCCGGTCGCAGCCACTCCGGTTTGGGGCCTGTGAGCCACCCGCGCCAGCCCGGTCGTGCCGGCCCTTGGCCCCGCCACGCCCGGTCGAACAGGTCCTCGACCCAGGTGATTGTCTTGGCGAACAACTGGCCCACAACCGCGGCGATGACGGCCAACAGGGCGACCAGCAGGTAATTGCGGGGATTGTTGAGGGCAATCCCGGACGGGAAACCCGACAAGAAGGGCGCGTTCGGCGTGAACAGCCGGATGAACGCGTCGCCGACCATCGACGACAGCATGATCGCGAACAGGGCCTCGGCGCTGACCGCCCGCAGGATGATCTCCGCGCCGAAGAACACCCCCGTGATCGGCGCGTTGAACGTCGCCGAGATTCCCGCCGCCGCGCCGCAGGCGACGAAGATGCGCAACCGTTTCGCCGGTACCGCGAACGCCTGGCCGATGCCCGACGCGAAGGCGGACCCGATCTGTACGATCGGTCCCTCACGGCCCACCGAACCGCCGCCGCCGATGGTCAGCGCCGAGGCGAGGGCTTTTACGATCGAAACCTGCGGGCGGATCTTGCCCTGGTTGTACGTCACCGCCGCCATCACCTCGGGTACCCCGTGGCCGCGGGCCTCGGGGGCGAACCGCGCCACCAGCGGCCCGTACAGGAGACCGGCGATGACCGGGATGACGAAGTACGACGCACGACCCAGCCAGGCGAAGTGCGCGGGCAGAGCGGCGTACCCGCCCTGGCCGAACTCGGTCTGGCCGGTCGCGAGCCACGTGACGCCGAAGACGAGCCACCGGAACGCCAGGGCGCCCAGCCCGCCACCCACGCCGATGACCAGCGCTGCCACGGCCAGTCCCCAGCGGGACACACGGACCCATTGCGTGAAGGTCAACGGCGGACGCTGCGGCGCGACCGGCGATTCAGGCGATGTCATGCGCACAACCCTAATCCGATCCGCAAGGCGACCGGGCGTACTCGCCAGCCGTTGCCCCGGCGGTACGGCTCAACCGAGGCTCAGGCCGAGCACGACCGGCGCGTGATCGCTGCCGCTTTGCGTGTCGAGGATGTCGGCGGCGGTGATGTGGCCCCGCAGCCGCTCGTCCACCACGAAGTAGTCGATCCGCCACCCGATGTTCCGCTCGCGGGCGCGCGCCCAGTGGGACCACCAGGAGTACTTCACCTGATCGGGGTGCAACGACCGGAAGCTGTCGATGAAGCCGTTGTCCAAGAACGCCTGGAACCCGTCGCGTTCCTCGCGGGTGAAACCGTGCTTGCCCTCGTTCTGTTTCGGATTGGCCAGGTCGACCGGCTGGGCGGCTACGTTCAGGTCGCCGCAGAACACCACCGGCTTGCGCTCCCTCAGCGACACCATGTACTCGCAGAACCCCGGGTCCCACTGCCCCGACCGCAGATCGAGCCGGGACAGGTCATCCTTGCTGTTCGGGGTGTAGACCGTGGTCAGGAAGAAGTCGGCCAGTTCCAGGGTCAAGACGCGGCCCTCGGCGTTGGGGTCGCCGAAGCTATCAGCCGACAGGCCGTAGCGGGCGGCCAGATCGGCCGGCAGATCGGGCGTCACGCCGACGACGGCGCCCGGGCCGTCCTTGCGTACCATGATCGCGGTACCGGAGTAACCCGCCCGGTCGGCGCTGTTCCAGAACTCCTCGTAGTCGGGCAGATCGATCATCACCTGGTCGCGGCGGGCCTTGGTCTCCTGGAGGCAGACGATGTCGGGGCGCTGGTCGGCGAGGAACTTCTGGAACTCGCCCTTGTTGATGACCGAGCGCAGCCCGTTGACGTTCCACGAGAAGATGTTCATAGACCCAGTATGTCAGGCTGGCGACGGTACCAAGCGGCGGACGAGTCGAGATCAACCAATTAATCAACCAATCAGCAGCGCCTCAGCGACCATGTCGTTCGTGATGCCACGGTCCGGTACGGCAGGCAGCATGACGAGGCCAGCGGCCGTGGGAGCCGGCGGTACGTCGACCGCCAGTACACGTGGGTTGATCTTCAGCGTCGTTCGCATAGACTCAGGATATCATCATCACACATCATGCACCGGAATGGCGATGACGATCGCCAGAAGTCAGCGCCACATCGGCGGCGCCAGTACTGTGGGGGATGCGCGCTTGGCCCACGGAAAATACCATTTCAAAGGGTACGTCATTGCATCAATGTGCCGGTTATGCACAGGTTTTGGTGACTTGGTTTTGGGTTGTGGATAAGTGGTGTTGGGGCTGGTGAGTGTCGGTTTGACGGAGTAGAATCGTACGTATGTTCGACACGGTGGATGGGTGGTTGGCGCAAGCGAGGACGACGATGTCCGAGTACGCCGCGCTGCGCCACCAGATCGACCAGTTGGAGGCCGACTCGGCCGTGCTGCTGGCCCGGGTCGTGGACGACTACACGTGGCCGGAGGATCTACCCGAACCGGACCGGTTCGACGCCTACGGGGTGCAACACATTGACGGAGTGGCGTACGGGGAAGACCTGA
>Ga0123354_10006475_pt1 | contig 17405 bp, 8 predicted proteins | sample TergutLab28metaG_2_FD_97872 | JGI IMG/M metagenome (GOLD analysis project Ga0123354, IMG submission 97872) | Labiotermes labralis P4 segment gut microbial communities from Petit-Saut dam, French Guiana - Lab288 P4 | ecosystem: Host-associated > Arthropoda: Insects > Digestive system > Gut ...
GACTGCACCAGTGGCGCACTGGAATACTGACAACTGGTGACAAGATTCTGACTGCACCAGTGGCGCACTGGCTTACTGACAACTGGTGAAAAGAGGCTGACAGCACCAGTGGCGCACTGGCTTTCTGACAACTGGCGACAAGAGTCTGACTGCACCAGTGGTGCACTGGCTTACTGGCAACTGGTGAAAAGAGGCTGACAGCACGAGTGGCGCACTGGCTTACTGACAACTGGTGACAAGAGGCTGACTGCACCAGTTGTGCACTGGCATACTGACAACTGATGACAAGAGGCTGACTGCACCAGTGGCGCATTGGCTTACTGACAACTGGTGACAACAGGCTGAGAGTAACAGTGTTGCACACTATCACATAGGAAACGTCAGTCTGCCGTAACGAAATGCTGCCATCTTTATAACAAGATATTTTGTCGTATGTGACTCAGCAACCAAGTTACAAAGCTAAGAGTCATAAAGCTCGCCAGAAAATTCCCCATATTTTACGGAATCAGAATGTTCATCACCGTGTTCGCAACAGTCCAGTACCGGTCCGTGTTCTCAGCCAAATACATCCAGTTCGCACCCATAAAACATAATTACTTCTCAACATTAACTTTAATATTATTATGCCACATATTCTACAGTCTTCCACGTCTCCTCGTTTCTTAAGGAGCTCCAATACAAAGTGTATGAATGTTTTAATCAGACACTAAGACACAAAAACTTCCCATTCAGCAGTCCCAAACTTCACCACTACAAGCACTAACACAGACAGTACATACATATTACATGCACGTCGAAAAGAAGCATCTGAAGTTTTTTAATACTCAACTGAACGCACTGGGTTTTGGCCACGTCACAATCTTAATAATTTAAAATTAAATTTGCTTTAAAACATCCTACAAGAACAGCCATACAGAACATTCCATCCAACACACTCTATATACATTACAGTAATAAAAGTTCGGCCCTGTTTTATGAAGACATCAAAGTGGAGAGAAACTCCATTCAGTTCCTTTAACAGAAGGTAATTTCTAACTTCAGAGTGTCTATATATCTATATAACCTACACAGTTCAACACTGAAGAGAAGTTTTCTTTTGTTTTAGGTAACGCTGCCAATTTCTCCCCACTCTTCTACTCAATTGCCTATGATAATGAGGGTGTAGCACAACCCCCGTCTTAACCCTCCTTCGTAAATATTCTTGTAGCTCTCTTCTTATTATGATTCTTTTTCTTCATAATCCTAATAACCCTTACCCAGTACATTGATGCTGTCCGTGAGACGTAAGTGCGTGTGTGTGTGTGGGTGTGGGTGAGCGTGTGTGTGTGTGTGTGTGTGTGTGTGTGTGTGGGTGAGCGCGCGCGTGTGTTTGTGTGTGGGTGAGCGCGCGCGTGTGTTTGTGTGTGTGTATGTGTGCGCGCGCGGGCGGGCGCGCGCGTGTGCGTGTAGAGCTCACTTTAAATACGGAACATAACAGAGAATACCCAAGACATTCCAAAATTTACCGCGTATGCTAACCAATATGTACGGTAGCCAGAGCTGTTAAAGCCATGTACCAGTATTGCAGTACAGTTACTGTATGCGATTCGAATCCTCACTGTCACTATATCGGTGCACACTGTTACCAATATGTACGGTAGCCACAGCTGTTAAAGCCATGTGCCAGTACTGCAGTACATTTATTGCATGTGATTCCAATCCTCACTGGCACTATATCAGTGCACTGTTACCAATATGTACGTTAGCCACAGCTGTTAAAGCCTGTCCTGTGAACTAACGCTGTCCAAGAACCTCCTCCCGTCATGAACGCCGTTGCCACATTTCAGTTCAGCACTGCTGTCTTACTAAAGACTGATTCTTTTGGGTCGTTGAGGGTGCATTTCCCGACGCTTCGCAAGATCTTAGTGGCTTCACTTTCAGACTGAAGCAGTAAAAGGACAGCTTTATTCACTTTGAAGATAAAAGCAGCAAGATATCTCGGAACGACGGACACTCTTTGTCCAGCGACACAGCGCTACATCCATAACTTTACTGTCCAAGTGCGAACAGTTCACATTTGTCAGATATGCTGGAGGACAGAGAGCTGTCTCGTGGCGATCAGACGAGACACTGGACAAGTTCCTGTTGTGACTCACCTGTGATTCGCACGTTGGCAGGTGAGCTGACTACCACCTGGCGTGTCAGGCGATGCATTGTTCTGCATCTGAACTGCGGGAACTGGTCGCTGTACTCCAAGTTGTGCACCAGCAGCTCCCCATTCGGCAGCAAGTGGTACTTGCCATCTAGAAAAAAGATGACAATGTAGCATCACACAGCGAAGTGCAGAAACATGGCGGACAGTTGGCTACGAGAGGTGGACAGAATGTGGGCAATGTGGAAAGCAGCAAATTGTAATGGAACTTTGCGTTGGGTGTAGGAAGACTGTTTCGTTTTCCTGCAACACATTTTGCAGTCCAACAAATACGCGTTTTGCAAGCCACGCTTGAGATGCGCGCAGACACGCATGTACAAAATGTGGCCACTGTATCGCGCGGCCGAACACGTCACGCAGGCCTGCCAACTGCCCCAATCATGTCTCTTTGAATCGAGGCTTAACCAGGCTGCAGCGTCCGTTGTGTTAGATTTGAGACTTAAAATGCCAGATGTTGGCGTTTAATTCTATTTCAGTTTGGAATATCGATAAGTATCGGTGAAAATCACAGACGTAAACTTCCACGAAAAACTCGTCTGGTGCCTCTGCAGTTGCTATATACCAATGGTTCTCAATCCGTGTTCCGCAAAACCCTGAAGTTCCTCCAGGGAAAATAAAAGATTTAACAAAGCACTTTTGTTCATAATGAAATTGGCAAATGTAATTTGTAATTTGTAATTTGTAATTACCTTCAGCACTAATTTGTAATTACCTTCAGCACTAATTTGTAATTACCTTCAGCACTAATTTGTAATTACCTTCAGCACTAATTTGTAATTACCTTCAGCACTAATTTGTAATTACCTTCAGCACTAATCGGCGAACGCTTTGTTTTATTTTATTGTCAGTATAAATCCCCAATAACAATATTTTGTTCTTCATTAATGTTCTTAAATATTTTTATTCAATTGATTAAGTGCTTATAGTTTTTAAAAAGTTTCATTTAATTTTTATCCAAAATAGCATTGAAGTGGATACCGAAACAAAAGAGAGCACGAGTAAGACCGAAGAAAAACTGGATGGAAGGTATAAGGAAGGCCATGAACGAAAGAAAACTAAATGAAGGCCAGTGGGAAGATAGAAAGCAGTGGAGTCTAGGCGTCAGACAACGCAGAACGACGTTCTGAAACCGACATACACACAGACATATATTTCGTTTTTGCACCCAAGAAGTATACGTATATCTGCACGCTTTTCTCAGAAATTCAGACGCATCAGACACGTTCGGAACGTGCAAGACCTCTGGCCTGTGCGAACGGACTGCCTGCAGTAAGCTACTGATATCAGACATACAGGTGCTAGTCTACAGTGTTACTACCATAGCTACATCTAACTGTTGAACTTGCTAACCCTCTTAGAGTTAATAGCAAATTTTCTTGTGGCTTTTTCGCTGTCTCTTGTGATGGATGGATACAACACAGCGACAGAGCTGGAGAGCGACGTCTGCCTTCAGGAGATGAATAGAGAGAATTAAAAGAACGTGCTGGCAGAAGAGGATTGTCAGAGGAATGGTCCAACTTCGAGTAACAAATGATGGGCTCTACCGCTCAGCACTTCCAATTAAAACCTGGCCCTTGTGACACAAACGATTGTTACTGATATCGCTGTACAACTGGCCGCACTGAAAACATGTTCAGAACACATGTGGTACACATCGCAACCAGTTCTTGAGAACTCTAGAACACTGCGGTCACTATATGCACTGGCAGATTAACATTCAACAATTCTACGTTCTGCCCACACAGTGTATTTATGTGTTTGTGTGGATCTCAGAACAAACAGCGATTATTTCCCTATACAGCATTAACTGACTGGTTTTTATAACAGAGATCTAACCCTTTAAAGCCCAGTGGTCACTATATGTACCGCCAGTTTAACATTCAACAATTCTACGTTTTGCCCACACAGTGTATTTATGTGTTTTGTGTGGATCTCAGAAAAAGCAACGATTATTTCCTTATACAACATTAACTGGCTGGTTTTTATAACAGAGATTTAACCCTTTAAAGCCCAATGGTCACTATATTTACCACCAGTTTAACATTCAGCAATTCTAAGTTCTGCCCACACAGTGTATTTGTGTGTTTGTATGGGTCTCAGAACATACAGCGATTATTTCCCTATACAGCATTAACTGACTGGTTTTTATAACAGAGATCTAACCCTTTAAAGCCCAGTGGTCACTATATGTACCACCAGTTTAATCTTCAACAATTCTACGTTCTGCCCACACAGTGTATTTATGTGTTTGTGTGGAACTCAGAACAAACAGCGATTATTTCCCTATACAGCACTAATTGACTGGTTTTTATAACAGAGATTTAACCCTTTAAAGCCCAGTGGTCACTATATGTACCACCAGATTAACATTCAGCAATTCTAAGTTCTGTCCACACAGTGTATTTATATGTTTTGTGTGTATCTGAGAACAAACAGCGATTACTTCCTTATACAGCATTAACGGATTGGTTTTTATAACCAAGACGGAGTGTGTTTACTGCGCGGTACATACTGAATGTTAATTATCTTAATAACAGATCATTTGCAGCAGTTCACGGTAATTCTAAGCCCAGTAGACGTGTCATCCTTTCGGGGGTCCCCCACTGTCCAATATTAGTCACCATTTACTTGAATGACATACCAACTACGCAGAATGACAACGAAGTGGCCATTTCGCTGTATGCTGCCGGTTAGAATGTCACGATTCGCTCAGTACGCAAACAGCTATTGACGAGTACGTTAAGCAGTGCTGTTAAATGTAGAATTAAGTTCAACGCCAGTAAATGTTCCATCATACCATTTTCCAAATGGCGCAGTCACTACCGCCTTTATTTCCCCCTCAATAAAATCTTTTCATACACCCACAAATTGGACAGTTCAGGTCAGATATCTGGGGCTACCCTCGACCACACACTGATCTACAAGCACCACATCAGCAAACCACAGACTGGGGCAACTCTATCCTATCCTTAATAAGTCATCCCCTTTCAACATTAAACATCTATAGATTTCGTAAAAATGAGAGCAGTGAAGGCGATACCGAATTTTCAGGAATATGTATAAATCCGTATCCATACTGTCCACATTTGTCCGATTTGGATGAAAATGGGCGTGGGATATCACGTTTGGTGTTTTGTGGCACGGCCGTGGGAAATAAAGAAGGCCTTGACACGTTCTGTGCGCTGTGACAGAAGTGCACAGTTCGCACTCCGACAGTGCAGCTAGTCAATCAGGAAATGTGATGAACTGCCTCTCTTTAACAAATACCAGCCAGCCACTGTTGTTGGAAATGCGGGATTTTAGAGCTTCCTCTGGGTTAACAACGTGGATACCAGACGGTACGGTGACGGAACCAACTACACTATAACATGAACACTAATTTTTTGGGTAAATGTGAGGCACCGATATAGAGCTGGTAACTGCACCTGCCGCTTGCTCTAACAGTGGAAAACACCGCATTTTGTGCATGCAGTGTATTTGACAGTTTAGTATAATCGTCAGAATAAACGGTGAATACTTAGCAAACAACCGACTGGTTCCTACAACGGAGATTGATTGTTTACTGCGAGGTACGAATTTTATGAAAATTTTACTCTTCAAGAGGTTATCCGTGGTCTTCCTCAGTCCTACATAAAGTGCCAAAATTTGCACGCTTTACTGAATGCTCTTTATGCAGTCCACAATATGCCGATATCAAAACTCAGCCCAAACATATTACCCACTCAGATACTCTCCCCCACCCCCCCGTCCTTCAGCACAAAATATTCAGCCCTCCATCGCTTTATCTTCCTAATTTTTCAACGCTTTGTTTTGTCTCCAACTCACCTTCCTCAGAAGGACAAGCGGGCAATGTGTGGAAACATTTACGTTCGTACATTTTCAGAGTCCCTGTAACAATACGATGTTTCTCACTCCCCGTACCCCCTTCTTTCACTCAAATCCATTTACGCGTGTCAGATTGCGGTCCGCCTGTTTTGCCTCCAAGTGACTCCTTCTCCAGACAACAATAAAAAACGTAAGTTTGGATTTACTGGAAGTGTTCCAGGAGATACAGCCAGTGGCGTGCCACAGTGCTGCTGCCTAGCCTAACATCACGACAGTTCATAAATTTCAGAACAGCAGCGAGATAACGATTAGCGGTGTTTTGTCCCTCCATCTAACAGTCCAGAAAAACTGACCGACAGTGTCACTGGTGACACAGATCATAACAGTACTATTCAGAGGTGACATGTACCTATTTCAATTACAAAGTCACACCCACAGGGAAGTACGGGGTTTCGTCCGACAAAGGGTTGATTTCTTTGACAATACCGAACATATGTTTACAGCAACCATAAAGAAAGAAGGCCACTCAGAATTAGAAGTTCCTGTTTACCGATGTAATCAGATTTCGAACCGCATACAATAACTACCGCAATACAGAAGCCGGTAAAATTCCGTGCCGATAGGAAGCGTTAAATAAGTAAGGTTCCCTACGTCATAAAAATTAAATAAGGAGTTGCCGTAACCTTTGCATTTCTTTCAGTTTTGCCACTTAATTATCACTGTTCTTCAACACAAGCCCAGAATATATCGATGCATTTGTCCCATTGTGACACTTGTTGAAGCATTCTACTGCCGTACAAATAGGGCTTGTGGATTCGCAACCATTAACGAACAGCCCTTTCCACTTCCTCATTACTTTGCAATCGGCGACCTCCCAAGTGCTGCTGCAGTAGCCCAAACAAACGTTCTGTTAGAAGGTGCGATTCTTCAGCAGTTACTGTTGTGTGACTGGCAATTGCTCGACAATCCACCGTACTGTTTGGCCCGCTAACGAAACAGTCAGGACCTCGCTTATTGCCCGGAAATAAGGGAATGAAAATAGTTGTTCGTCAGGGGTTGCGAAAGACAAAGCCCAGTATCCAACCTGACGAAATTGTTCAACTGGTGCTAAGATGGGATCAATGAGACAATTTGCTCAAAGACTGCGATGAAAAATAACGATGTTTCGGTGAAATGTGTCAGCCACATTTAAAGTTGTAATGACCTTTTACTTTATAACCCACGGAGCCACACTCTTGAACATCTTTCGTATATTCAGTGTTGTTAATTACAAACTACGTGATGTGGCTTTAAAATAACCGGAATGATGTTAGAACATTTTTTATTCAAAAAATTACACAATAGAAATGTTGTCACCCTCAATGTACTCCCCTCCACGATCCCTACACGACTCCACCCAAATCTTTCACTATTGGAAGCAATGCTGCAGGTCGTCTTCTGATAGCTTATTCCTGCGCTCCGTCGCTTTTGCCTTCACTGCATCTACGGACTCAAACCTGCTTCCTTTTAACGCAGACTTGATTTTTGGAAATAAAAAAAGTCACATGGGGCTAGGTCAGGTGAGTACGGTGGATGATCCAACACGGTGATCTTGGGCTTCGTCAAAAACATCTTGACAGGGCGTTGTGCGCAGGTGCGTTGTCTTGGTGAACAACCCGTGAGCCGTTCTTTCACATTTCAGGTCGTCGTCGTCTTCTTCTTCTTCTTCTCTTTCTCCTTCTTTTTCTTCTCCTTCTCCTCCTTCTTCTTCTTCTTCTTTTTCTTCTTCTCACCCGTTCACGAAGGTCTGTCAAAACCTCCTTGTAGTAGACCTGGTCAACGGTCTGACTTTCAGGCACCCAATCCACGTGAACAATCCCTCGAAAGTCAAAAAAAGAAAAGATCATAATTGCCTTAAATTTGGATTTGATATGCTGTGTTTTCTTTTGCCGTGGTGAACTGTGGCTCTTCCAGCGCATGGATTGGCGCTTACTTTCTGGGTCGTATTGAAAAAACCCTGATTCATCACGAGTTAAAACGTTTGGGTCGTTTTCAATATTTTGAAGAATGTCAGCACAAATGTTGATTCGAATTTCCTTTTGTTCATCAACGAGAAGTCCCGGTACCATCTTCGAACACACATTTTTTTTCATGTTGAAATTTTTATGTAAAATCTGTCGAACAGTTTTCTTGTCAATGATAATTAACTCAGCAACTGCTCGAATGCTCAGGCGACGATTTTGACTAACAATTTCACCGGCTTTTTCGATTTTAGCATATGTTTATGATGTGCTTGGACGACCGGCGCGCTGATCGTCTCCGATCTCTTCCCTTCCCTCTTTAACCCTTTCAAACCACTCGAAAACTTGAGTACGAGATAGAAACTCATCTCCATAAACTTTCTTCAACAAATCTTACGTTTCTGTAGCGGATTTTCCAAGTTTCACACAGAATTTCACATTGACGCCTTGCTCCACGTTGACACTTACCATGATTCCGACGGAGAACAAGAACACGATCCACTTCAAGCAGAGGCTACTGCCAAACTGTTTGGCGCAAGACCTTGAAATTGTAACCGTGAATGGAGGGGAGAGCACAAGCCAATACCACACACCGCTCGCTGCCGCCAAGTTTACAGGGAAACGGAAACAATTAAGTCCGGTTATTTTATAGCCACACCACGTACGTGTGATTTCAATACAGCATCAAGTTTTAAACGTTGCAATTGTCCACTGAGGTAGCTGCACAGGGTTTTACACAGTTTTACCCTTGGGTACTCTGAGCGGAACAAACAAACAAACAAATAAAAACGTGTGTGCGCGCGCGCATACATACACACACACACACACGCTAGTCTTTATAAGATGTGAAAGTATGTACATGTGCTAGACCGTTTCAACATTACTGACATCCGCTGTGCACTACGTCCAACCGCTCACAAATAACATACATGAAGGTCCTTTAGGATTCCTTGTTTATCTTAACTATCTACCATATTTTATTACAACAGCCAGTGCTGAGTTTTAAGCAGCTATAAAATATTTCGTGATATTTTATAATCTACTTAGTAATTTATAATTTATATTATTCAAATGGTACATTTATACAGTCGCTTCTGGGAAACAAAGATGGCAGACTGTTCCCGTCAAGGTGTTTCTGGGCTACTGAAAATGATTCATCGTTGTTCAGTAAGTACCTCTAATGATTTAAATGAAAACAAACGAAATCTGCCGAATCACAGGCTCCGATAAATCGCGGTAGGTACTGTCGCTGCTGCTCAAAGGGACCCGTTCAATAAGACTATGCGGCCCGGAGCTCACAGCCTGCATTGTCGTTAGTGCACAAACAGTGCTCAAACACTACATCACGCAACAAAGCAAACAAAAACATCACAATGCGTCTAGAGGCAGCATGACGTCAGACGACTTTGTAGATTATTCAGCAGTCTGTATAACCGACGACAGAATTTCATTCATCCGTATGCAGCATCTCGAGAACCCCGAGCCGGTTGTAATGAAACCTGACTTTGGGGAGTATTCCTAAATTTTAAAGTGTTTCTGAACATTTGGGAGCGTTCCTAAATTTTGAGAAGTGTTTCTAAATTTTGGAGGTTGTTCCTAAATTTTGAGAATTGTTTCTGAACTTTGGGGAGCGTTCCTAAATTTTGAGAAGTGTTTCTAAACTTTGGGGAGTGTTCCTAAATTTTGAGAAGTGTTTCTAAACTTTGGAGAGCGTTTCTAAATTTTTAGAAGTGTTTATGAACTTTGGGGAGTGTTCCTAAATATTGAGAAGTGTTCGTAAACTTTGGGGAGTGTTCCTATATTTTGAGAGGTGTTTCTAAACTTTGGGGAGTGTTCCTAAATTTTGAGAGTTGTTTCTAAACTTTGGGGAGCTTCCAAAATTTTGAGAAGTATTTCTAAACTTTGGGGAGTGTCCTTAAACTTGAGGTAAAAGGTAAACCAATCCCTCTACAGGCGCTGAGGGCTCCAGGATTTTGAGGTTCCCAGAATTTCTAGGCAATCGGGAATGAAGGTGGCAAGGTTGCCAACCCTAAGCAGCGATCGCATTTACCCACCAAATAGTATCCCTGGTACTCATTTCTGTTAGAGACTAAGTCGACCCCAGGGCCATAGTGCGATCGGAAGGATTATGTCAATGAAAAAACACAACGACCTTCCAGCTGTTAGAGCAGTGCCTCAACCAACTGCGCCATTGCGAGCCTCCTTAAATTTGACGAGTGTTACCAAATTTTGTGGATAAATGGCATTTTATCTAATGACAGTAACAATGGACAATTGCATGATTTTCTTCGAGCCTCTACAGCCTAACATGCTACACACGTCAGAGTGCAGAAACGTGGAAACGTGGGACAGAGGCTCTTGAGAGCAGGCAAATACCCACACACGCTCTGCGAGCAAAACACTTGTACCTGAAAGTCTTATGTTTGTCGGTGTACCCGGAACAGTTGGACCGACCGCAGGCAGGCAGTCTGTATATCCAAAGATAACGTCACAAGTTAGGTCTGGTGTTATGCTATAACTAAATTTCCTGCCTGATCCAGTTCTGGAACTTCTGCTTATACCTTCATACTTAACGTGTGTTTTGAGGACCAACACAGAACCCCTCAGTAGGGCTGCCGAGGTCCCTGCCGATGCACGAACGGGAAACTGTCGAAGGCAAGTCCTGGCATTTATCTAAATTCCAAGACAGCCTGGTGCCAAGCGGAGCGACGGAGCGGTGCGAGGGCCCCGCTGGGTCTGGAGTGACCGACGGCAAACAACGGCCCTCGCTCGACAGGGGCGTTTAATTAAACCGCCAATGAAATATCACCGACGTGCAATAATAAGCAGGCAGCATAGCACAGCGGGTGTTGCAGTAGCAGGGGCGCGAGGTAGAGTGGGTGCGGCGGGTGGCGGCACATCTCCCTCTGTTCGCTTTGATATGACCCCCCCCCCCCCACACACGTCTCATTTCTGCTGCCCCCAGTCAAGACCAGATCTCCATTAAGATGCCAAGCCCACGGAATGACAACTCTCCTTACTTTGTCTCCGTTACCGTTCGTTAACTCGTCACACAATGCCAACCGCATCGCTATGCTGCTGCTTGCTACGTCTCATTTTGACAAGACCTTTCAGTAGTCGGTACTGCAGTCAACCCCTTTGTAATCATCAGCCATAACTGAATTGTTCTGCTGTTAATGCTCTAAAGTACGGTAACTATATGTACCACCTGCTTTAACACTCAAAGGCAGTCGGTAAGTTTCAATATTTCTCTTCCTGCCGATGCAAGCCTTTATGTGTCGTTGTTGCGGATTGGTTATGATGTCACAGACACACATACAACCATCCTCAGACGTATTCAGTAGATATTATGTGGGTAGGACGTACCGTCTGGCGACCTGGTGTGGTTATTGTCCCTAGAGGTTACATTCCTGAATACTTCACAGAAAAACACCGAGCGTCTGAACACTGCAACAACAGAATTACAGTCGAACCTCCAGATATATAAGCGTCAAGATTTACAATCGCTATCTCCTAAACATCGACAGTCGACATTTACAATCGATTATGTTGATGCGCAACTGTTTCTTCAGCCTCATATATTACCTCATAGAAAACAGTCTCAAGAACAAAGCGCAAAAATAACATGCTGTTACCAATGTGTACGACGACATGTGAACTGTCTTATTCTGTCGATTTGAACAAACATTGGAGTACGGTGACAAATTTTAGAATCCCCCCCCGAGATTCCACAGAAACCCTTACGGTAGAAGTCTCTGTGAGTCTTGTGAGAGCGCCCTAAAAGGACGAATGCTGGAGAAGCGCAGATATCAACTCTTTAAACATTCACAAAAGAAGGGTTTGGCAATAATGTAACTGATTGGCCTGTAGAAAACTTGTTGGGAAAATAGAAGTGCACTTTCCAGTAAACAGCATTTAATTTCTGTAAGTTAAGACGTGAGGATATTTTAAATTCACAGCTTTTTAATCCTTTATAAGCTAAGATTAACCTGAATCATACATAACGACCCAGTCCGTGCCTCGCAATAAACATACTCCTTCTTGGTTATAGAAACCAGTCAGCTAATGCTGTATAGAGAAATAATCGCTGTTTGTTCTCAGATCCACACAAAACACATAAATACACTGTGTGGGCAGAACGTAGAATTGTTGAATGTTGAACTGGTGGTACATACAGCGACCACTGGGCTTTAAAGGGTTAAATCTCGGTTATAAAAACCAGCCAGTTAATGCTGTATAGGGAAATAATCGCTGTTTTTTCTCAGATCCACACAAAACACACAAATACGCTGTGTGGGCAGAACGTAGAATTGTTGAATGTCAAACTGGTGGTACATATAGCGACCACTGGGCTTTAAAGTATTAAATATCGGTTATAAAAACCAGTCAGTTAATGCTGTACAGGGAAATAATCGCTGTTTTTTCTCAGATCCACACAAAACACATAAATACGCTGTGTGGGCAAAACGTAGAGTTGTTGAATTTTAAATCTGGTGGGCTTGGAAGGTTTAGTTTTCGGTAAGGGTTCAGACAGACGCACAGGGAGCTAAAACCGAAGGACCCGCAAGTCCTAAGCCCTGACCTTCAAACTCGATGGCAACAAATCTCGCCTGAGGCTTTTCATGTGTTTCCTCAGCTCCTCCAGGCAAATGGTGTGACAGAACGTCACACTACGTCACGACCGCTTCCTCCCACATCCCTACAAATTCACTGTTCACCAACCGTCACAGAGCCAGAGCCACCGACGGAACAGCACAATGACAATGCCAGCTGATCATGTTAACATTGTGCACATAGCGTTGTAGAGCGAAACGTACAAAATACTTAATGGGCCAGCAAATTCGGCAAACATGAACATAAATATAGCAGCATGACACACAACGCAATTCTGGAATGGGGTAATATATACAGGCAAAAACAAGATAGGCAATTTACGCATAACGTAACACTGTGGCGCGTTCGCGTAATTTGTATACCTCCTCGCATATCCGAGCAACATAATACCATTTCACCCGAAGGCAGAGCTTTTATGGTTTTTTCATGTCGCCGGTAACACCAAAGAGTTCTTGGTTGTCATGTAAATGGCCCGAAACCTTTGTCCGATCCTAAACAAATACAAAGTTTCTTGACAGATTTTCATAGAAGTCCCCTAAATCAAATTACAAGGAAATCCTTTCAGTAGGAGCCGAAGTGATACATACGACAGATGGACGGGCGAACATGACGAAGGAAACAGGTCATATTTGGGACCAATCAAACGCGCTTAAAGGGGCAAGTAAAGACCAGCCTAATTTTGTAACATTTCGCTTAAAAATGCCACAAAATGTCAAGATGTTGTGTTTGTTTTCCACAGTTCGTTCAAACACTTCTCCACAGGTAGTTCTAGAGATGTCTCCATAGTAGAGAACTTTTGAAACTAATTGTAGAACACATCAAATAAGGCAGCGAAATTACAGTGTTTTACAACGAAATTGAAAATTGAGTAAAATATAAAAACTTCCGGAAATTTGAACACTTATTAAGAAAAACATAACAAATTAGTTTGACCCAGAATCGAAAAATTCAAGTTTAGAAAATCCGCGAGGTTTATTCTGTGTTCAGAAGCACCCCAGAGCACGTCATGTGTACATACGTCACGTGATGCTTCTTGTGTCCACCAATACCTCTGCTCCTCATTCCGTCACCACGTGTCCATAGATCACGTGGCAATGTACGGCATGACAGCGAGGAACTGCGACAACTAAACTTGAATTGGCAAAAACGTAGGACATTCAGAAGTAGTGGGCATGCGAGATGCGGAGGGTGATTACTTTGACAAAGTAACACTTACTGCACACTACGCATGTGCAACAGGACTGTCTATGAACTTAGTCCTTACTGTGACAGTGAGATTTTCACACTGCGAGAACCACTGTTGTACTTTCAACACTCGCACAAAGAACGCTCCGTGATCACATCTAACGTACTTAACTGCCGTATTACAGATCTTCCGCTGTTCGATCTTTGTACCTGTAGCGAGTAGCAGGATCACGAAACGCTGAAGAGCCACTGGAGATACAGCAGGAACTGCAGTAATAGTCATCAGTTTGAATGGCCTCCACCAACCGGCTGCAGAAGGACTGGCATCGTCTTGCAAAACAAACAACTTGAAATCCGCTTACAAAGAGCGGAATATTTCGAACAATAATTTACACTTTGCGAATAAAGGGAACCGACGTCCAGTTTCACCCTACACCTTAGATGATAAAGCGTGTAGTCGGTACAGTCCGCGCTTACACGGCGTCATGTGCTGCTCGATATGCCGTGAAGCTCAACGCACCCACATAATTTTTATCTCAAAATACGTGTGAAATAAGAAACTTGCTACGAAGGACAGAGAAAAACCGAGACAAGCCGGGAAAAGGGGTCGGTGCTACAGCCAGGTTTGGTTGGCGGACATAAAATAGAAGTTGTGATTCCTGACTCTGCAGCCTTAAAGGGAGTTTCGCGTGTGCTGTGGAGTGAGCGAGCTAGAGAGGTGAGTTAAGTCTGTTGAACAGTTCTCTTCTGTGCGAGCGTGGGTTAAAATGTGAAGGTGTGCATGGCCATACGGCGAGATTAGAGGTACAGTTCCATTCATTCTTAATATCAACACTAAATTCACGCCAATGCCGCTGTACCTCTGGGGACACAGCACGGTACCCGTTGAAAAAGAGGCTGAGGGGGTCCCAGAGACCGTGTGGGCGTTTCGGACAGGACAGACAACTCTTGCGCCTAGTGAAAAACCAACCTAGCCTCGGGCTGTCCAGCCCCGAACCTAAATCTGAGTGTGGGATGGCTCAGTAGACCCGTAGACCCGTAGTAACTGGGTTACAGGCCGGCCGACCGAGGAATCGGGGTTCATTTCTGGCAAGGGTAAAAACACTCTCCTTTGTGCAGCTCCCAAAATGGCTCTGAGGCTCACCCAGCTCCATGTTCAATGGAAGCTGGGGTGTATCTCTGGGGCAAAGAGGTCGAAGCGTGAGGCTAAAATTAACCTTATCTAAAGTCAACGCTAAAAAGACAGTGCGGCTAAAATTTGATCTTCGCCACACGTTGTCGTGGAGTTTTATTGTGTTAGTCAGCTGCGCTATCAATTGACAAGACTTTATAGTGTCGGTAATAGATAAAGATGAGTGTGGAGCTTTGGCATGGTGACACTGCAATGAAAACCTCCCTCAGTGCGACTTGGTCCACCACAACGCCCACTCAGACGGGCGGGACTTGAACCCGCTGCTCTGCAGTACAAGGACGAAAGTTATAATTTTGTTATTCAGAAAATAGAGGAACAAGTGTCACTGTACTTCTACGACACACCAAAGTCGCTAAGACGATAAGCAAGCACACCTTCCGTTGTTGCTTGCACTGATTGTCCTAAGACGGCTCCCGAATGTCACACGAATTCATTATGTCAGGTTTGAGGTTCTCACAGCCGTACTGCTGAAGATGTTGGTTTGGTAGTTTCCGGGGTTTCGAAGGTCCTTAGTGACTTCATCTTGAGGGTCAAGAGTTGAGATTATTTGTCCACAAACTGAAGGGGCAACCACACCCACACGGCGTCGCTTCCCAGGAGGCCGGAAGCTGCAATTTTCGCAACTCCCGTCGTTTCTTGACAAAGTCTATCATGAAACAGTTCGACATACACTGAGTTACCCGATGGTGTGTGTGGTGTTGCGCTCAATCAACTGGTCAAGCAGTTCGCCGATTTTCACAAAACTTGTTACGAATTTCGCAGGACTGTCAAAGTCGAAGTTTTACACTGCCCTCCACATACACGGTCATTATTTTGCTTGCAACTATCGGTTGTCACTTCCTGTCGGCTCGCTTATCGTGTTAATGAAGTCCACTGGGCCGAAAGCCCACGCGTAGCGGATTAACGGCGGGGAGTGACAAACGAAGTTGTCAGATAAAATAATGACTCTTCACTAGGTATGTGGCTAGAGTGGGAGGGTGACACTGGTGCGGCAGCCCCCGAGCAGCGGAGTCCAAGGGGCGGTAAATGTGGCAGAAAAATACTTTACATAAAAAATGTTTTAAGCAATCTGTATGTTTTAAATTACTGAGCCAAATAAAAGGAAATTCAATAAACAATTTACTTTTTAAAGGTCACAATTTCTGTTAGGGGCGGCCATTGTCATTACTGGCCCCAGGCGTCAAAACTCGCTGAGTCATGGCTCTGCGCAATAGAAACCAGGCGTCACGGGTTTCGCTTGGGTGTCTTCCTTGTATTGTTGCCATCTGATTACTGACGCCGCCCACATACAAACCAGCACCCTCAGTGTTGTGGGGTCCAATGAGCCCCACCCCCCCAAATGTTGTCACTTTAACAGCACAGCCAAACTTACCGCCTTGCAGCGAAGGGTAGATGTAGAAGGAAGGCTCCTGAACCCAGGACACTACACGTATCAGGTCCTTGACGAAACTTGGCACGACACAACGCAGCACGGCAGTGCACCCTCGAGAGGCACCCAGCACTTCCACCTCGACTTTGAAGGCCTGTGCGACCACTGGAAGACAACAAAGGCGTGTCAGTACTTAGAGTATTAATGAACTGTGAATGATAGGCAAGTTACAGAAAGGTTGTATGATTCACAGCAGATCATCTTCTGTCCAAATTTCCGCGACTTTGTTTGGCCACTGTCAGGGAGATTTTAGAAAAATTGTATATTAAGTATGAAGGTTATTTCAGTATACTCGTATTTACAATAAACAGTTAATCTCTCTCGCCCCTCTGTCACAATATACGTATATAAACATGTACGTACGTATGTATGTATGTATGTATGTATATATGTATGTATGTATGTATTTATGTATGTGTGTATGTATGTATGTATGTATGTATATATGTATGTATGTTTGTATGTATGTGTGTGTATGTATGTATGTATGTATGTATGTATGTGTGTATGTATGTATGTATATATGTATGTATGTATGTATTTATGTATGTGTGTATGTATGTATGCATGTATGTATGTATGTATGTATGTATGTATGTATGTATATATGTATGTATGTATGTATGTATGTATGTATGTATGTGTGTATGTATGTATGTATATATGTACGTATGTATGTATGTATGTACGTACATATGTATGTATATAGGTATTTTTATTTATTTATTTACTGCACACTCCATTACTTGGAGTAATACTACAGGCCTCATTGTAATATTTACAAATGCGATGTTTAGAGATAGATACATTGATTTTTTTTTAACTTTTCACCGTGCATAGCTTTAACTTTGCTTTTTATTTACCAACACATGCACAAATTTCTAAAATACAATGTAAAACCTCAATTGGTTAAAACATTAAAATTACATTAAAGGCTCCGACATGTTTCGGTTTTTTCTTTAAACCATC
>Ga0123354_10006477_pt1 | contig 17404 bp, 8 predicted proteins | sample TergutLab28metaG_2_FD_97872 | JGI IMG/M metagenome (GOLD analysis project Ga0123354, IMG submission 97872) | Labiotermes labralis P4 segment gut microbial communities from Petit-Saut dam, French Guiana - Lab288 P4 | ecosystem: Host-associated > Arthropoda: Insects > Digestive system > Gut ...
CGTAGATGGGTGGATAATATTAGGATGGATCTCCAGGAGGTGGGATGTGGGTATGTGGACTGGATTGGGCGGGCCCAGGATAGAGACAGGTGGCGGACGCTTGTGAGTGCGGTAATGAACCTTGGGGTTCCGTGAAATGCGGGGAATTTCTTGACTAGCTGCAAACCAGTTATCTTCTCAAGAAGGACTCTGCGCCATGGAGTAAGTAAGTAAGTAAGCCAAATAACAAGGAATGGACATTCATTTGATTACCAGTGTACGAGTACAAAATGTGAGGCAGCTTACGTATCAACCCTTCTGTGCCCGTGTGCAAGTGTTGCACTGTTATTAGTTGATATACTGATGGTTAACTTGTGTGACTGGTGTTATTAAAACATTTAATTTATTCTATTATCGGAAGAGTGCGTTGGTTGTCAGAGTGGTCTTTCGTGTTGGGAATAGAACATCTTTCATACGTGAGCTTGGGCGGGGGGGGACTTGGACGGCCGAGGCTGATCATTTTACTCAACCTACCACGCCTGTACGGTATGTAAAGCGTTCTACAGGACGTCGGAAACCGGATTTGCTTCTCCAAGTGGCTGTTGGCATGTGCTAGTTTATAGCCTGCCATTATTTATGCTTTTAATATGCGCATAGTTCGAATTTTGAAAGAGAGGGACCCTTTCCAAGACGTAATTGGATACTACTGAAAAGGAAGTTGGGGGATAAGTATGTTGGCTTCTTGAGGAGACGTGTAGAGCAGTGTTTCTCAACTGGTGGCACTTGACGGATTACCAGTTAGGACGATGAGATATAGCTTTGGTGCGACGCTTCAACCAATTTTCTTTTTCTGCCACCAAGATATAAAGAGTTTCGAATCGGTGTCATACAGAGGCTTCGCGAGATGCCGCTATAGGTAATGTAATGATTGGTGTATTACTGTGCCGTCCGTTGATTCCGTGTGTGTGTGTTTGTGTGTGGAAAGTGGCAGCTGCCAACTCTGTGGCTGGGTTTGATGACGGATCACGATGTTGCCTAGTTATGGAAAGAAGAAAGAAACGTCTTCCGATAATTCGTGTCTTTGAATTACATGCACAGTTTGATGGTTGAACCGAAAATGGACGTGCCGCAGTAGAGTAGGTAGTGATTAGGACTTTCCGCGCCCACCCCCCCCCCCGATTCGGTAGTAGGTGACGAAAATAAATTCGCCATATGTAGTAGCAGGACTCGGAAACCAAGAAATTCGGTTAACACTGGTGTTCATAGTAGTAAGCTGCCTGGTGAATGCTTCAGTCGTTCACTGAATTTCTGTGGGGTACGCGGTGGTTGGTTGAGACACCGAGTTACACGCCGGAAAGTCGCGAATTCAGTTCCCGATGGGGTCATTGGGATTTTACATTGACTTAATCTTTCCGGCCCTGGTGGTAGTATGGACGGATATTTCGAAGTTTCTCTAGATCTGATTGCTTACCGAAGCTGACGAAACCGATTCGGACGTCGCAGCTTTATGTGCTGCTGTCTGATAAGGACTCGGCGAAAGCGTGAGCCATGAATGAATAATGTAACAGGCTTCATATCTGTCATTCATTTGTATGCACACTTGTAGGTATTATAGAAGGTCTGTGAATTGATCTTTTTTATGATGAAGAATAAGACTCTGATAGCTTCATTGAACAAGCTCATTGCACTTGCATTAAGATTGCAAACAGATGATCTTAAAGATACAGACACATGTATATGCAGCGTATTTTAAATTTTTTACTGTAATTTTGTTATCCACGTATCCCACCCTTGTTACAGCCGTGACGCGAAATCGCGGGAAAATAATTTCTGATAATGATTAATACATTGAACTTTTTTTAACTATGGCGAAATGGCCTGTAGAATTTCAACCATCGTGGCGAAACCCGATACGAACGAACGGGATGGATTGCTGCAGAACTTCATAGTAACGCATGTGGAGTCTTTTTTGTATGCTTTATAGACAGACCTCTTGTGCCTTTTTTTAATACCATCTCGATATTTACACTTCCAACGATTATGTGTGTAGCTGCATTGTTTATCAAAAAGTGCAATATTTGACGTCTACCGTTCATTTTTTAGCTTTACAGTGACGGTAAAGGTTTGTCCTTTTGCACGACACAAAGGAATATGGCGGCTTTTGGGGGATGGGAGGCGGTTAATAGCTTCAGTCTTATCCTTGGCACGAGATGGAGGTGAGTGGTCAGGTTCACGCCCTGGCCACTGTTCCGCCGTGAAAAGAGCCCTTGGTACACCCCCAATATGTGGTTTTGTGTGCGTGTGGGCCTGTTAACACGAAACAACTCACAGCAGTGGTTACCATGTAAGGGAAGCATCTGAGAGAGGCAACAAGCGATAACTAAGCAACACTGATTAGGAAGCAGGCCTTTGAGTGTGCAGCCGTTGCTAGGATACGTTGTATATCTGTGCAGCTGTTGTGCTGTGGGTGCTTATGTTCCGACTTGCGGTGGTGATTTCTTTGTAAATACAAACGTCACAAACAAATATGACCCTTGCGTGAACCCCAAGCTGTACTTTCCTCGCGAACACAAAGCTCGCCATCGGACGGGTTGTCCGGGGACGCTGCAGAAGAGTGCCGCTGCTTCATCTAAATTAAGGCTGTAGCGGCGTGACGTAATAAGTGCTAGCGTACGCGTGCCGCCGTCAGCTGCTAGCACAAAAAGAGCCGTTGCTTCGTGTGTGGCGCGTTAAATATGTGACAGTTTGAGCAAAGTACCCACAGAGCGGCTTAGCATAGCAGAAGGCTTCTGGAGGTATCGGTTAGAGTGCTGGGCGGTTATCACCAGTAGTGTCGAGATTCCAAGTTAATTGGGACCAGCGAAATCATCAGGAGCATCGGAATCAAATTTCAGTGTAAAATTCATGTTTCGTTCACAAGAACTTAGGAAACTACAGTACTGAAACATAAAATACCCACAGAAGGCGTAAACAGGGGTTTATTTTTAATGGCAGTTCTTGGAGCAGAAATACACGGTGGAGAGTCGCATTCTATAAAGCATGACGGTAATGAACGTCCCTAAATGAAAGACAGAGCTTGACTGAGCCTGGTGATTTGCGCAATAGCAGGTGATGAGTGGTGGAAGCCAATTTGCCTGCCACCTGACCTCATCCCGATTTGTCGGAATGAGCCACGAAGGGTGGGAACAGTGATATTAAAATAGATAATAACGAAAGGTAGATATTCTGAACACGGAGACCATACTTTACTTGCGGTGTTCTGTTGTATTTTATCGTAATTTCTCTGTTTGTTTATTCGCTGCCACTTTCTGTAACAACGTCTCTTTCTCTCGCACTCTCCTTGATTTTAACTCTCCCACCAGTTCTATAGTTTTTAGTCTTATTTTAATGAAGTACAAGTAATTCTTAATCTTGTCCTTGCACTAGTTTCAGAATTGTTTATGAATTGCTGCATTATCCGGTTACCGCAGTACTAATTGCTTGTCTGTCTGTACCGCATAGTTTATTACTAACCACACTGTATACCAGATTAATTATTAAAGTAAAAACTACCTCGCTGTCGTTCTGTTATTACTTATGCCATTGCGGTACACGAATGCTGTCTGGAGAACGAACCCGATGCGTAATACCATGGGGAATCCCGTGCTTTGTGTTAGACTGAGTATACCCCTGAGAAGAAATCTGCGGAGATGGGACCATAATATTGACCCCTGAAGGTCTAATTCACCGGTTAGACTGTGATGACAAACCATTCCTTCAAATGTGAAAGTGGTTTCATTCCAATTGGGCGAGCCTGGGCGCCCTGTAAATGACTTTCAACGTCAGGCTGTTCCGTGGCATGGTGGTGGTCGCGACAGAAATATGCAAGAAATAAAAGCTTAGAGCAGGCCCAAATAAGCTTCTGTTTTTGTAATGGCTTGTAGATTGGACCGGCACTCGTCCAGAGCGGGTCCTGGGTTTTAGATGTAATTGTGTTTGATCTAAGACTATACAGTTATTAATGTATGATTCATTTCTTTTTTCAGGTGAGTTTCCAATGTGTCATATGCAGCCCTTTCGCAGAGTAAGTACTGAATAGGCCTACTGTAGCTATTGTGAATTTTGAGGCCAAGATGGCATGGAGTTTCTGCGTGTCTAAGGTAATGTATTCGGGGTATTTTGCTATTTTTGCGAGGATGCTGACATCTAGCGTTTGTTATAGTACACGAAGAAAGTGTTAGACGATCTCGTTCGGTTCAGGTACCAAGACCATATTCCGAACTTGGCAGTCGTATAGGGTATATACAGGGTTATTCGAAATGACTGTCGGGGTTTTAACAACTTTTCATACACAATACACTTGAGATAGGAGTATCTGTATCTTTTTATTTAATAGAACAACACTTCAAGTTTTTGTTACATACCTTACAGGTGCTCTGTCTATGCTGAACTGAAGGTAAGAATCAGAACCGCCTTTGAAATCATCACCGTTGGAACGAACTCGATTATCTTGTTTGTAGGATCATAAAGGCTGCACATATAGTGCACCTGTAAGGTATGTAACAAAAACTCGGAGTGTCGTTCTATTAAGTAACAAAATACATATGCTCCTATCTCAAGTGTATTGTGTATGATAAGTTGTTAAAACCCAACAATCACTTTGAATAAGCCTGTATTCTGGGATTATTAGGTAGCTGTTCCTGGACTTAAAACCCATGAAACGTTACCCTGACGAACAGTACTTTTCACGCAGAGAGTACTAACAGAAACATACTTGTCCTGCATTTTCATGGTGACGGATACATTTTATGAATATGCCTGCTGTGTACCGTCAGTATACAGTACCAAATAAATTGCAGCTTAGGCGTGTTTCCTGACATAGACGAAAGATACACCTCAAGAAATACTTGTTTGGAAGACGATATAAGTCTTTGGTAGAATGGGAAGTGTTACGTAAAATGGGAAGGATTAAGCCCGTCCCCTCACGCTGTTCATGCGATGAGAACACCGGAAAGTTTTGACGTCTAAATACGTAGCATCTGTGGGACGGGCGTTGTGTAGTTCCATTTCAGGTGACTACAGAAATTATAATCAATCTTTTAGAATGGTTTTATCAGTTCAGATATTTGGAAACAACCCCATCAAAATTCCAGCCAGGAAGAAATTAAGGGCAGATTGAAGACAGAGAATGCTTGCTGTCCTTCGCGCAGAGTATGTTGTCTTCCAGTTTGCTATCCAAAAATACAGCGATTAAGATACACAGAACTGTAATTTGGCTGTTGTTTTTATGGGTGTGAAACCTGGTCACTCGTACTGAGGGAGGAACATAGGCTGAGAGTGTTCGAAAATAGGGTGCAGAGGAAAATGTTTGAGCCTAAGAGGGACGAGATGACAGGGGAGTGGATGAAACTACAAAGTGAGGGGCTTTATGACCTATACTCCTCACGAAATTCTGTGCGGGTGATCAAATCAAGAAGAATGAGATGGGTGGGGCATGTAGCTTGTATGGGGGACAGCTGCGTATACGGGGTTTTGGTGGGAAAACCTGAGGGAAAGAGACGACTTCGAAGACCTTGGCGTAGATGGGAGGATAATATTAAAATGGGTTTTTAAAAAGTGGGATTGGGGGTATGGACTGGATAGATCTGGCGGAGAGTAGCGACGGGTGACGGGCTTTTGTGAATGCGGTAATGAACCTTCGTGTTCTATAAAATGCGGGGAGTTTCTGTACTAGCTGAGGGCCTGTTAGCTTCCTAAGAAGGACTCTGATCCGTAAAGTTGGTTGTAATGGTTTGATAGTAAGAAACCTCCCCATTCTTTATTGTTTGCTTTCTCTTGTGTTATATGTTTTATCATGAGGTACATAAATATTGAATTCCTTTTGAGTATAAGATTTGATCGTTATCTTTACATGTAAATATATTAGTTATAATTATATAGTCTTTAATACAACATGTTCGACCTGTATAGGGCATCTTCAGGTTTATTCTGTAATATAGTTAGGTTGTAGAATAAACCTGAAGATGACCCCTGCGGGTCGAAACATGTTGTATTAAAGATCATCTTTTACAGTTCTTATATTTACGCGTAATAATAATAATAATAATAATAATAATGTTACGCTGGTAAGGAAACCTATACTTCTATTTAATTACATAACCTCCCCATTTATGTGCTTCGAATTTCCGTTTGAACGTGGAAGTTGCATTTTTTTGCACGAATTGTACACAGACGTGGAATGTTACTTGTATGTATGCTTAATGGTGCCCTGAAGTTGACCATGTTGTGTCTGTATCTCATGTAATGGCTACACCACCCCCTTACACGTTGCAACACTGTTGGTACAAGACCACGTCCCTTCTGAACCATAAATTCACTGTGCTTTTTTCTCCTAGCCTACAAACTGATTCAGCTGTCATGTTTTTGTCATAGTTGGAAATGCCCACGTTTGGTGTGTCTTGATTGCCTCGATGCTGATATCAGGTGCACTGAAAACTAAACTTACGTGATTTAACCTTTGAGTTGCGACCGTCAAAGGGGTATGTATTTGGGTTGCCAAGTTAAAGTAATCACTATTGCAATGTGACGTATATTTAAAAATTATTAACACTTAGAAATTATTCTCTTTGTGGCAACATGCAGTACTCTTTCAGGCACATAGATCCCTTTGGAAGGAGGGTGTTACGGGGAGTGATTGCGGCGTGTTGGGCAAACGGGCGTTGCATAAACCTCTTATGGGAAGAATGGGGTTACGTGAATGCGGACTCTTATAGACAACCCCCAACCCTCTTCGCGTAACATACGTATGTACGTTTTTGGGCACTAGCCATCTGGATAGCGCTTGCGTAGTCTATGCCGCCGTCCTCTGCAGCAGTTGATTGAGTAACTACCCGCCGTTAGCCACGTGTGTTGACCGTTTTCAGCATTCGGGAAAAAAATTGTCTTCATATTTAACCATTTTCACCCGGATGTAGTGAAAATAACACTGGGAAAATCGCGTTGGGCGAGGAATTAGTGTACTGTGTTTATGTCGCGTGCTTATAGCTGAATCAGCTGAAATCAGGCGCAGATATTTATTTTTCTGACAAGTGGATCACCATCCCTGATGTTTAGGTCAAGTTGGTCAAATGATCAGAAACGTTCAGAAATCCTCAGTTTGAATAAGCCAGTGGTATCGGAGGTACCTGGCAGTGCTATAAATGCTTCTGGAAGTATCCTACTGTCTGGATGTGGTCTGCAGTCCTGTCGGCTTATGACGTCAGACGCAGTCTTCAAACGATAATATCGCATAAGGGTCACAGGTCACGTCGAGTTGATACATTACTAGGTGTGGCGCGTGTCAGCTGCTCTTTGCATGTACACCTTCAGACTTGGCCAGTGAGTGCGTTCTGAGACAGGTAACGGACGAATTACGCGTATCGATATGCTATGCGCCGGCCGCACGAGGTGGAGCGCAGTTCATATTCTTGTCCATGTTGCAAGGATGAACAAGTTCTGGTCGGAATTTCCTGTTACAGTGACATACGGTCGTACCCCGATATAGCACCACCGTCATTTAATGCCCATGAAAGTGAAAAGAAATTCCGTGTTACACAGAATTTCGATTTAACCGACATGATCGATATACTGCGACAAATTTCGGTGAACAAACAGTGGCGCTATATCGGGAGTGTGACTGTACAAAACTTCCGTGTCCACATGCGTAATTAGGCTTAACACGTTTTCGATAATGGCTCCCGTTTTTCAGATAATATGGAAGAATGTGGTGCACCTGGACAGGACACATATGATTATACAGTACGGCGCATTCGCTTTGCATGCCAGATAACTAAGGCCGCAAGCACACACTAAGAATTTGTAACACTTATTGCTTTTCCACAGCAACAATTTTTGCTCGAACGCGCCTCAGGGTTGTGTTATACGTACATTGCTTGTTTAGGAATGACCCCTTCAGCTGCAATGTACGTAACCGAAACGAAGATATGTGCCCTTTTTCAGACAGTTGGAAATTTTAAGAAATTGAATGCAGCGTGTGTGGTGGATAAGAGACATATTTTATTCGTCTCTATCTGTACGCCCATGGTGTAAGTGAAATACGTGGCGCACAGAGAAGTCATCTTTTCGAATTGTAGTAATGAACTTTATACAGTTTGTATGGTTTTGTTCCTTTCGGCGTTTTAAAATTCCTCGGAACTTTTTACTGAATCTCGTCGGCCTCTGTTTTATGTCGCGCGGCTTCGGTTCCGTTCTTCATACGTGCTTGTGATTTGGTCTAATGCACAGCAATTTCAGCAACATAACTCCATTGGCTGACTGAAAACTCTGTCGCCCGTGTTCACATTGTGTATAATGGGTTCAGAATTTGTTCCATTGCAGCGATTATTCACGACTGACGCAGCATTACTTTGTTCGCATTTTAACGATGCTGTCAATAGCTGACACTACATGGGGGTCATATAATGAATTGGGAAGGATGAAGATGGAAGCGGCTGTCGTTTAATTTCGAGGCGCATTCCCAACTTTTCAATACTTGGGTGAGCTGAGTAAAAACCCACAAATCATCTCATTGTGGGCGGTCTGTACCCCGGGCGACGTTCGAACTGCCCCCCCGGCATACTCATTCGAAGCGTAATTTGCGAACCAGGTTGCTTGGTCGCCATGTGTAGTAATCATAATTACTTTTACATAATTACATCATTTAAAAACAAAAATTATAAACAACCGAAGCTGTATTCGTATGCTGTCGGTACAGATATGTACATTTTCACAATAATAGAAAGTCGCCAGTGCTTAGGTGTCATCAAGTATGTGAAATACGTTTCAGGTTCTAATAGTGTGTGAGGATTATTAGGTACATGCATAGTTGAATCCTTATTTTATATCCTTGCTAATTGTTGCTGTAAACGTCTATTCATTTTTTGAAAATAATTCCTCCGTCCGCTATGGCGTACTGCGTAGTTCCGACAGAAAAATAAAATGCCTTTACTCTTGTGTGTACAGCACTTTACACAGACCGTCTTGTACATCTTCTGATGTTTGTCGTGCAGTTGTTGCCTGCCATTGTTTTTCCATTAGATCATTCCACTACATACGGCAGTCAGAAGTTTTCTCATATGGCGATGTTGGTAGCCGTGCCTGGACAGCAACAGACCACTGGCAATATATCTCGTTTCTGCTCATTAGTGAAACCTTGGTACTCCTGTCGTTGGCTCGGACCACGACTTGACACTGCCACCAGGCAGTTAATTGCTAGACGAATACAGAATCAAGACAACTTGCATGCAGTCTGGGTCTGGTTTCTTCAACATAGTCTGGTCAGGAACTACACCTAACACAAGAACAACACACGTGTGCTGTCGAGACTAAAATATTGTCTAAGTGAGAACCAAATTATTAGCTCCGAAGCGCCTCCTTGGCGTGTTTCATCTTCTTTTCGATTCCTTTGCGTTTCGTCTGCACTTATTTTAACTGCAGATATCTTTGTCTTTTTTGGAGGAACATGCGGAATGTACTGTAGTTTGGCGACGTCGCTGTTACAATATTGTAAGGAAAAGTCTTGTTACTGTAGCAGTGTCGTTATTGCAGCAGGCTGTAGGCAAAAGTAAGAGTTGCCTCGGCTTGCTCCGTGAAGGCTTGTGGGGAAGTGGAGATAACAGCTTCACTCCTTCTTAACCTTGTCGCTAGATGGAGGTGAGTGATCATCTTCATACCCCGCCTGCTTTACCCCGGGAGAAAGGTCTCCCGGTACGCAATGAGGAGAGGTTGCAGCCACGTTCTAAGGAAAATGCTGTTGTTGCCATACTTACGTTATGTGTAGCAGCATCACCAGGGATATTGTCTAAACAGACGATATGCTGAAAATGTTGTCTCTTTCACACACGCCTGGCGCATGCTTGACGAGCTACATTTCTGTCTACAAACCTACTATATTACGCTCAAGTAGTGTCCTGGAATTTTAGGTCTGCGATCGTTAATTTCTTATCCTAGTGTAAATTATAGAAAAGTACGATTATATCTTGTTTCGGGAGTTATCACTTCGTACTAAGTAGATACGGCAAAGCTCCATACAGCTGTGACGCATCTTGCGAGTACTCAAATGCTGCCCATTTCAATTCTCGGCTGGGTGCCCTCTTAGCTTGAGGTTTTCATGGTTTTCGTCCGTTCCTGTCGGCATATGTCCTTAGATACGTTAAAGTAAACCACGATCGCTACCACAAGATTCCTTTTCCACTTCGTTTTGTACAGTCAGGCCGTATAGTTTGAATTGATAACAGAGTCGTTAAGTAAAACTTACCGTATGGTGACTGCGGCCGTATGGCCTGTGACATCGCATAGGTCCGGTATTGGGAAGAGAGTAAGATGAGACCCCTACAAAATGTTGGTCCCAAAACATCAACGGAAGGGCTACGTGAAGGTATGAACGGGTAAGGAAGAATGTTTTTGGAGAAATAAGCTTTTAATGGGGTAGAGTGGACTAGACGGGTGCGGTGTAAAAACAATGATAGCCTATTTCGAACACCGTGATATGAAGATTTTGAGTCTGTAAAAGCGGGGAATATTTGTGACCATCTGAATGACTGCCAACTTAAAAAGAGGTTTGCATCGTGCAGTAAGATGTTTTTTAAGGCCTGGCCCTGTCGTGTGGTGTTCATTTTTTGTTGAAGAAAGCTTGCAATTGGCCCCATGGCGCCGGCCTTCGTGGCGGCGTCTGAATGCCCTATGAAGACGCATTGTATCTTTGTTTCGGCACTTTTCTGGGCTGCATACGCGACCCGCAGATCTGTTGACTTAACGCCTAATGCGATGTCTTGATGCACTTCCTGTAAGGTTTGTGAGGAATGTCATTCCTTGAGTAGGCTTATTCACGAAAGGAGAGTTCGATGGGGGATTTCCCATATGGCGATTATTGTTAACAGTCCTCATTAGTACTAACCTGATTACACACGTGTCTGTGAGTGTTGCTAGACACTGTGTTACCGGGAAGTAACATATGAACATACGTTACAAGTAGTCGTGGGTAGAATGACAAATGATACGTCTTTTGTTACTGCTTTGCGACCTTTTTTTTCCTTCGTGTCAGTAATATGGGTGACTCGAGACAGTTATTTTCTCATTGTCCCAAAGGAATCCAAGAAGCATATTTTGCGGCGTGAAGGAATTTCTGCTGACGTATTAACACAGGAGGCCGTGTTTGAATTTACCACACGCGCTGGATGCCTGCAATGTGATGAAAATAAAATTGTCTTTCTAGCCATGACGTAATTTAATTAGACACTCATTTTGCATTACCATATGTACGGTGCAACTTCGCAGAGTGAATGTGAATTTGTCACTCTGCCTAAGCATGTAGACTATGGAATAGTAACATTTAGATTTGTAAGTCGAAGTTCTATACGGAAACCACTGAAGTCCAGTGGATGCTGGAAATGACGGCGCTCGAAGTATTCTCAGGTCTGTCTGCTGTTGAATTCACCTCCATCCGTCTCGGGCCACCATGTACTAGCCCAAAGCACTCGTCCCATTCCTCGACCCCATTTACATCTGCCTGAAGCCCCAGCGTGTTTGATACGTTCTTCAACTCAGGAATTCTGCTGACAGGAATGTTGATAATCTGGCGACAGCCTACGCTATACCGAGGTCACAGAGAGGAGTCGTATGGAACGATCCGACCACACTCTCCGCCTCTTGCGTTGTACTTCTGTATATTCCCGTACTGTCATTCAGACGTTTGGTTCACAGGTAGGTCGCTGTTGGTGATTACCCCGTGATAAGCATAAGCGGCATTCCGTTAAGAGCTATAGGCTATTGACACAGGCGGTGATTGTAGGGGAATAAAATAGTAGACAGAAGCGGGGAGCCACGAGGACCTTAACCTCATCCACCTTTCACAGCTCTTCCTCTGTCGCCTCGTTAGTCTAAGTGGTAAGCACGTTAGGATTGTTCGTATACCCAAGAATGGGATGGCTGGGAATACAACAGTGGCAAGAAAGGAGGAATCCCCAAAGTGTCGTTCCCCGCACCATCCGTGCTGTCTGTACGGTGAAGGTTATCACTGCTAACATACAAGTGACCAAAACAGACCAACGGACAAGAGAATAAAAGAAATACCTTAAAGGGGAAGCGTAACTCCCGGAGGTGAAATATGGGCATTTTTCTGTGGCCTCAGTATAGGTGGTTACAATCGGCCATCTTCTTGCGATCGCTTAACGCTAAAGGAAAGTAGTTGCTGATATAATTAAATAGGACGCTCGATGGGCTTCAGACATAGAGATAATGAAGAAAGAGTGTTCTGAAAATCCCATGGCTATAATCTTCACGGACTTGATTGCTTGCACAGTATCGAGAGCTTATTTAAGAACGAAGAAAAGTACATTTTGTAGGTCATTAAATAAGCGTCTACCGCAGGAAGTATAGTGACTAAGCAACTGGCGTCACAAAGTTCAGAGCGGCTTTGGTAATAAATCTGCCTCCTGTCCATTTTGCACCGGGACCCCCTTTTCTCTCGGGGTTAATGTGGCAGGGACGTTGTGCTAACTGCTGTCCACCTCCTGATTCCGCAGTTAAGAATTCCTGGAGCTGCCTGTTCTTGTTGCACAGGACCAGCCACTAATTATCTTCTGATGTTACAAAATATCACATTTTTGTCATCTGAAGTATGTCGAAGTAAATTAAGCCATTCGTCTCCTTTCAGCATTGCTTCCCCCAGTTTCAGGCCTTCATCGCGTGAAGCTTTATGTGGAATTGATCCCATTTCCGATTTTGTGAAGTCTAGGTTTGGATTCTGGCCTTAGAGGTAAAGTCCCAGTTGCATAATGAAGGCATACTGTAGAATTGAAAGCATATCTGCAACCGTTCAAAACTCGGCACTACGCGCCGGCCGCTTTACCCCCAAGGAACGAGCACGTGGTAAACATTGAATCAGAGGCTGGGCGGGTCCCAAAGCCAGTATGGACGTTTTGCAGGTGAGAACTATGCCTGTGCTTTACCGGGAATTGAACCACGTTTCATCGGTTTTCCATCCCCTAGCTTAGTGCAGCCTTTCAAGTGTGTTTGTAAAGGAAAGGCCAAGTGTTGCGTGGTATTTGCTTATCTGAGGTTGCTGCGTGGTGTTTTATTTCCAGGCCCATAATGCAACACTGCTAGCTGCTTAAGCACAAGATTCATTTTCAAATGCTGACCGTTACAGCACAGGTCTTCACTCTCCATATCAGTGCTGATAACTGTCTAGATACGGCCACTTAATTTCGCCTTACGTTCACTGAAATGACCCCACCTTCGCAGAATGGTGATCGTATTTGCCAGGGGTCGAAACTTGCGGCAGTTGCGGGCGGTCCATTCTGGACTGTAACTTAAGCGGACCGCTTGGGTAGAATTAAGTAATAATGTGTTAAATGGGAGCTTTCTGAGACGAAATCAGGGATTGTAAGCTAGTAGATGCGTATACAAACTCTTGCATTTCTTTCGCAGACTTTAAAAGTTGAATATTTATTTGGAACACGATTATAGGCGCGTGTTCTCCACAGTTCAGTGAGTAGGAATGTTTACAAACGTGATTACACCTTTTTTTCTCGAACTCGTAAGTGCTGAGGCTGTGTGTCCCTGACTAACGTGTGAATATGTGCTTTGAAATTTGGAAAAGAAGTGCGTAAAGTACCATGCAAGTGTTCATCAGTAGGCCAGGATTGGAATTTGTATTTGAGAGAGTTCGAGACCGGAAATGCTTGTTTGCAATTGTAAGTGCTGCCAAATGCTATTAGTTTTTTCTTCATGATAGTTTGATGGTAATGCAATTTTCAGATAGGCTCCCACTACACTGCTGCATATTGCGCTCCGTAAAGTTGTCTGTAGCAGTGTTATTTTTAAATTAATTTATCTTCATTGGCATTAGCATTGGAAGCTGATCTGTGCTAATGGTAAAAGGGTTTTGGATTCCTATGTCTTGTGTCTTATTGAAGAATGGTCGTTTGGATCTGTTGCATGACGGCAACGAGCTTGTCTGTCGGTGTCTGCCAATCACTTGGCGGGGTGGAAGGTATGGAAATGGTTGTACAAGAAGGATAGTAGCTAATGCTGGCTGATATGTTCGTGCAGCATGCTTAGTTTTGGTTCAAAAACCTGTACATCAGCAAACGTGTCATGTAGTAACATACGTTTTTCTTGAAATGCACGGCATGAAAGTAAGATGTTCTGACCACAAGCAATACGAGAGCAATGGCCCATTCGTTATAAGTGGTACAGTTTTGTACTCCTCCCTCAATAGTGTCTACTTCCTTTGGCAAACGAAGAATGCTTACTCAGCGCTGCGTTTCTGCTCAGCCATCTTGCTGCCTTTGTGTAGACAGCACTATTATATGTTCTTTTCAGTTTATTATAGAAAATATTGCGACTGACGGTCGCTTTAACTGTTGCGAAAATTGTAGGCATTTGTTTAAATCACAGCGGTTATGACTTCTTTTATCTCCATTGAAAAATTCTGCATTCTCTTGATGAATAATGCAGTGATGGGTTTGTCTGATCGGATCTGCTTAACTTCCTCGCAGTTCGACTTAATACTGCGCTTGAACCATACATATTTACGCCGCCCTTGGCTGTCAGAGGCCGGTTGCAAGCAAACAACAGTATCCTTTACTTTCAGTAATAAATGTTCGCCAGTCACAGTGCCTTGCAAGCTGTAGGAACTGTACAACTGTTCATGATCGTGAAAAGCACTGTCGGTGGCAGGAATGAAATATGACTGCAAAATGTTCGATTTCATTGCGTCTTTCCACTGCAAGTGCGTAACAATGAAAGGAATTTGCAATTTAACTTTGATACAGGAAATGTGTTCCCAGTACTTGCCATTATCGCCGTGAAGTGTTGAAAAACTTTTTACTTACCTGGATACACTAATTTAGCTACAGATAGTAACACGCCACAGATTCGGCCTCGAAAGGACGTTTTTGAAGTTTATAATTTGCTCTTTAAAGCCACAGTAACCAATTAGTTTTGTTTTCCCCCCATTTCTGCTCTTGAATAAAATCATCTTGAATACGGCGTTCAAGGGCCACACGAAGGGTGGATGGGGTGCACGATATCGGGGGTTGCCGACCTTTGGTACAAACGGATAATGGATCCGTTAATTGTATCGACAGTCGCGTCGTAAGGTAAAGAGCCAAAGTAGTAATTCTCTTTGGCTTATAACTGAACTGTTTACAGGACAAAGGTAAGAAAGGTGACACCTTGGTTGTCAACACCTTGAAGGCATACAAGAGGAACAGAGATATAGCGCAGTTCATATTCTTAACTTTGGCAATAGATGGAGGTGAGTGGTTAACTTCACGCCCCGGCCTCTTTACACCCGGAGAGAGAGACCCCCCGGTACCGATTGAAGAGGAGGCTGTGTGGGCCCCAGAGGCGGTCTGAGCATTTTCGAGGAGAGGAAGATCTCGTGCCCATACCGGATATCGAGCCCCGGACTGTCCAGCTACACCGTCTACGCTACTCTGGCTGCAGTGCTGTTTTTAATGATTATTGTTACTGAACACAAGTTTCATGATCTATGAAGTTTTATGACGTGGTGTATATGAAATACGATGAAGTTTGTGAGATGGCATTTACACTCACAAGGATGGAAAGCTTCGAGTTTTTTGTCCGACGGATCTAACGCGTACGAAATGTACGTAAGGAATAATTTTCGCACATATACAAAGCAACGTTCATGTTGGCAGTAGCTTTGTGGAGCGTAGAGGTCTCTGCAGTAGGGTAGTAGGCTTGAGTTCTCGAATTTTTTTGCCTTGAGTTTTCTGTCATCCGAGCCTCTTCATAACGACAAAAGATCCTTGGAACCACATAAAATGTTAGTTGTACTTATATCCATTGACTAAAAAAAAAAGTCATGATGGTAAAGCTACAGAGAATGTTTGAAACGCTTTTAAATTAATTTTCATTTTGTTAATAACAACAGAATTCACATGCATATGAAAAATGGTGATAGGTACATATATCTGTTTGGATGTGCATAAGGCGTGTACACTGAGCCGTTTATGGGGATGGCTGTTTCTCTTCTGCAGTTTTCAGAAATTGGGAGTCTGGTTGAAGCGTTGAAAGTTTCAACTTTATATCTGGTTCCATATGCAGCGTGTTTTGGTTTTTAGATTTCTCTGCAACAAGTTCGGAGTATCGATTTTCACAAACATGTTTGTTGGGGAATATGCGTACGTAGTGCACGGTCTGTATGAGACACATCTGTACATTAAGCAATGAATATTTGGCCAGAAATCACCCGGTTGCTGATGTGTGAGTGTTAAGCCGTCTTGTATTTCTAATGTCTGATCGTGAAGTAGCAGCATCCTCATTCACAGAAGGGTTTGTAACCCATTAGTGTCTCTGGGGCTGGTTTGTAACCCACTAGTATCCTGAGAGTGGTAAAATACGTGGTTTTACTGGGGAGGAATTGCACATTTCTCTGATACCATTTTTATTTTGATAGGGGCATTACAAATGCGTGCCACTAGCGCCTTCCTTCGGTGAAGCTGCGTGACGAATATTCTGTATGGATTCTCTGTCCGGCCGTCTGAACCTCACTAATTTTTGTCGTTCTGTAATGGGCTGTGGATTGTGAAGTATGTCGTTGCGCGGTTTTTTTTTGCGTTCGGTTGCGCTTATTCCTGTGGTTTAAGTCGATTTATCAGCACTCCGTGTTCGAACACATCTAAGTAAACGTGTTTCCTTAAAGTGTAACAGTAAGAATGGAAAATGAATTTACTTTCTGCAGTGCGGTTGCAGATAGATATTTGATCGAACCGGGCACACATACTGAGTTTTGTCACTCCCCGTCGATTCGCTTAGCGTTCTGGCTTGGCACACTTAGGCGACAACCCACATGATCGGCGGAATTAAAGGCCGGGAATGACAAAAGATTTTTGTCAAATAAAGTGAGGATCGTGTATATGAGACACGGCTGAATCCTGTAGGTACATTCGGGTTGAAATGTTCATGAAGTTAAGGATTTATGCGTGTTTTGACTGACAAAATACACTTTACTGCGACATGCTGACAATGACAAGAGTGAGAGAAGGGGAAGGCTGTGACTGCCGTTAATGGAACAGGATGCATCGTCATAGGTCAGATTCCCGCAGACCTATAGAGTGGACGGTTGCACCCTTTGTTGTTAATCAGAATTGTTGATTGAGGTCACCGATGTTCATATTGTCGTTATATAGTCCATGTTTCTAGCAACATTTTTTTCAGGGCCTGTTTGCCATGCAGTCGATTCGACCAGGAATTTCGTATTGAATAACGTCACTGTTCGTAACCGTAACCACAGAATTCATCCGTAGTATTCACTCCATGCTTTTTTGGTATATTTCACAGCGTTCATGGGTTTCTTCTATGGGTAATACATCCTGCCCATTTTCATTGCCCACAGCAGCAAAAAAAAAAAAAAAAAAAAAACCAAACAGACACC
>Ga0123354_10006478_pt1 | contig 17403 bp, 15 predicted proteins | sample TergutLab28metaG_2_FD_97872 | JGI IMG/M metagenome (GOLD analysis project Ga0123354, IMG submission 97872) | Labiotermes labralis P4 segment gut microbial communities from Petit-Saut dam, French Guiana - Lab288 P4 | ecosystem: Host-associated > Arthropoda: Insects > Digestive system > Gut ...
AAACAAAAAAAAAAAAAAAACGAAGAGAATCCCGAAGACTGTTCAATATAGAAATTCTGAGGCATGCAGTCACATGATCCAATTCCAGCTGAAACCCCTGTCTCGCCAGTTGCTGAACAGAAACCTCAGTCCAATTATTTAACTGCTATACCATGTACACATTTATTTATTCCGGTAACCTCTATCCTTTAGCCTCTGCCCATTCCATGTATGTATTTGTCAACAATGTTCAATTAATGACTGTATAGTATACTACCTCCATGCCCCTCTATGCCTCCTTGAAATGAGGCACAATTGCAACACTAGTTTTAAGTCTGCAGTATGTATACAGAATATTTACACTTGCATACTGTCTGGTCAGTATCGTATTTAACGTGAAAACTCCACATATGTCCTCGGACAAAAATGTTCATTTTGGCACTTAAAAGGTTAACAAAGAAAAAATGTACTACACTATTTTGATGTTGACACAAAAAACAGAAATTAAACAAACTACGGACCTTTATACCCTTCTTTACAGTCGCAGCGGTGCATTTCTTTGTTGCAGACTCCATGGCTGTTGCTGCAGTTGTTTGGACACACAGGAATATCACATGCATCACCCAAATAATACGCATCGCATGTGCACACACCATCAATGCACACACCTTTGCCTGAACAGCTGACATTCGAAAACCGGCTTGGGCAGGAATTCAATCTGAGAAGAAATACATAAATGGAGGATGTTCAGGTAGTCCAAACAAACTTAAACTACCATGGGTAAGAACATGAACCACCAATTTATATGAATTTAATAGATGAGATGTAAATACATCCTAATGAGTAAGTGCTACTCCATGAGACGCACAAACCTATGAGCAATGGAGGAACAGCTACAGACATTTTTAACTTTGGCAATTTGCAGAAAAGTAGGAAGTTCATGCTGTATGTTGCACTGTTAGAATAAACACCCTTAGTAATGATTATTGATAGGGTGCAGAAATGGTCTAGATATGGTTGGGAAACAAAACAGCCATACCCTTACTGGGAAGTCAACACCAATCTTGCAGCTCCTATACATTTATGCTAATGACTGAGCTCTCTAAACTAACATTCCCTATGCCAGTGGTGCACAAATCCCACATGCAACCAGGCAGCCATATCAACTAAATTGTGTATGGTGATGCCTTGTGGATCCTCAGTAAGATATTTGTTTCATGTCACCCTTCCAGCACCTAGGATTTTGAGAAGGTTCCCTTATTTTAATAAAATTAGTGTACCCTTGCCCTATGCTATATTTCTGTTAAATTATTACCCATCTTGCACATCAAATCTAAAACTTGCTTTAAAAAGAAAGTCCAGGAATTCCAGAAATAACTTCCTGCACTTTGTTGTCCAACATTAGCATACAGCCTTTGACATAAAAATCATATAACGAAATCTGAGATGTGTGCATGATTCCTGTGCACCTCCAATTTGTTCTTTATCCTGATATGCAAATTTTGAAGTGTATCATATTGCTATGATTGTGTTGTTACAGGATCCCACATGCATAACCAGAAGTCACTCCATACCCCTCTGGACCTGTTTGGTCTGATTCACCACCTATGCCCACCACATTTAAGTTACATGAGAATGTCATCCATATTCACTGCTCACCCAACTGACTCTACTGTTCTACACAAGCGTCTGCCAAAGTGTTTACTGATACAAATGCATACACAGCTGCACCATCTACACTACCACAGCAACACCGTGAAAAGGTTTCAGCTGTACACACAGCACATAGTAAAAATAAGAACCTTGCAAAAATCAACTGAATTGTATGGGATAAACACGGTCGCAGCAGTAAACTGTACATAATTTAGTTATTTTACATTCCTCACATTAGTGTTATGATCTTGTGAGTCTTGACGCCAGAGGCCCCCATGGATGGTTGGTATATTCACAATCCTTTTCAATACCACTCTCCCACTCCTTCCTCACACACCTTCCCAGATTCCATGGTGGATACTTACCAGTGCTTACCAAACTTGTCAACCCATTATCCTCCGTCCTTTACTCACCCAGTAGATTTCTATTCCTTCTCAAGCTCTACATTTATACAGGGGGGTAGTTTAACATTATGCATTTTCCAGGCAACCATATGACATTCATAAAGGATTAATACCAACTTGTTGCAGTATATTATTTACTTGCTGGTTAGCTTTCCAACATGTTTTGGCCTGACTTAATAGGCCATCTTCAGGGAGACTTCTATAATATGCAGCATTTGTTTTAATGTACCTATTAGAGTTTCACACATGATTAAAATCACAGTTGTATTAATAATGGTTAAAATATAATAAAGGTACAATTAGTGCTGTATACAGTACATTATAAAATTATATAAATATCTATTCTGGTTTTTCTTTGTATGTTGCAAGTTTAAGTCAGATGTTTGGTGTGTAATGTACATGCTATGAAGTATTCATAGCATGTACACTACACACCAAACATCCATAGTGTATACACTACGTACCAAACATCTGACTTCAAACTTGCAACATGTGAAGAAAGACTAAAATAGAAGTTTAGACATAATGCAAATTAATATAATTCTATAACATATTGTATGCTGTACAAATTGTAACATTATTGTATTTTAGCCATAATTTACTACAACATCAATTTGAATGATTCGTGAAGCTCTAAGAGTTAAAAAAAGGTAAAGTGTTCCCGTTACAGGCCCGGTGTGGCCCAGAGGGTGGGTAGAGGTATAGCTCTACTCTTCCATGACCACGGCACTAGAAGGGGGTGAGTGGTCAGCAGCATGCCCCCACCACACTTTACCCCCAGGAAAGACCTGATACCCATTCCACAGGAGGCTGGGTGGGCCCCAGGGCCGGTCTGGACAGACGGAAAATCTCGTCCCCACCGGGATTCGATCCTGGACCGTGCAGCCCGTAGTCAGTCGCTATACCGACTGAGCTAGCCGGCAGACTAATAGTTAAGTTGAAACAAATTATGCATATTATAGAAGTATTCCTGAAGAGGCCTTATTAAGTGAGGTCGAAATATATCGGAGAGCTAACCAACAAATAAATAATATAGTGCAACAAGTTGGTATTAATCCTTTGTGAACAGAGGGGTACTTTTCATCCCCATGTCACTCAGAGCAATTCAAGCAGCATCAGCACTACACAGCAACCAATGGCTGGCCATGGCATGCAGCCTCCAATTACTCTTTTTCCAACTCCCTGGTCACTCATCCAGCCTCCCATTCAATGGGTACTGGCATCCTTTCCAATGGAGTAAAGTGCCAAAATTAAGAATGAATGGGATACATATCAACCCCACATCCCCTCCACATGCCTTCATGGCATGGTGAGGGTCAATTTTACTTTCACCTTTACATTTTCTTGATCAAGACTTTGCAGCAAATGTTTAAAAAGTAGCCACAACAAGCTGCAATGTACTGGAGCAACTGGATGTCCTTCTGATAAGTAGACATGACAGAAGAGATCAAGGAAAACTTTCAATCTGATAACAATGTGAAACATTGATCATGCAAGGGTTAATACACTCTTCCTTTGATGTCATTAAGAGCAATTACCCACCTGTAGGATATGTTGAACCCTGTCATGTTAATTGCAGCATCACTGAAGAAATGCAGCAATGCTGAACCAGAATGTGCCACCACTTCAGGAATTCTCCTGATGCTGTAGCCATCTTTGTACATCAACCCACTACAAAAACAAATACATACAAAGAGCACAACATAGAAACTGAGTTCATATAAACATGCACACCTTTCAAGAAGGGGGGTAACTACATATACCACCTGCTTAACCATTTGACACCAAGTAATGGATACAATGGATCGCCGTGTGCTGGGTTCAGTTACCTAACAATACAGTACAAGCATCAGACAATTACTGGCATTCTGGTACAGTCCTGTTGGGGGTTTTACCATTTGCATTTTTACCTACCTTGTGTGTGTGTGTGTGTGTGTGTGTGTGTGTGTGTTATTTAAATCTGGAGTTCTGCAGATTACATCAGAAATTTAATTCTAGCACCAAAGAATTAAACATTTAGAATGCACAGTTTGTCCACAGAGTGCAATGAGCGTACTGTGTTTGATTTTTACAATTAATAACAATTTTTTTATGTCATATCAAACAGACAATTCCCAGCTTCTGAGATACGATGCTGTCTAAACTGGTACAGTTACCAACATTATGCAGAACCTTGTTGCCTAACACTTCAGGATAACCCACTCTTCTTGCAACTCCAGAATGCTGGCACCCATACACCAACATACATATTCACACAGTCATAAAACTTCATCAGCACTGCTGTAACAAACTCAAATCTAACATAATTTACTTTTAATGTTCTTGGTGCAATCAGAATGTAGTTTTTACTTCAGTTCTTAAAAATACATGTCATATTAGTTTTACACTATTATTATCACTGTTACTGTTATTTTTGTTCTGACCTTTATACAGAGTATTTAAAATTATACACCCCAAACAAACCATATTTCCAGGGTATATAGTGTTGCAGCTGTTCTGTATTTACAATTTGTGCTACATGTAATGTTATTTTGCATGTTAAGTATGTTTTGTACTTTTACATTAGTACTTTCTGAAGTACAGGGTTATTCAAAATGATTGTCAGGGTTTTAACAACTTGTCATACACAATACACTTGAGATAGGAGTAAATGTATTTTTTTTTTTTATTTAATAGAACAACACTCCAAGTTTTTGTTACATACCTTACAGGTGGTCTATATGTGCACCCTTTGTGATTCTACAAACATCAACACAATAATCGAATTCGTTCCGCATGTCAGTGGTGATGGTTTCGATGGCGGTTCTGATTCGTACCTTCAGTTCTGGGATACACACGCACCCTGTCTCTTGAAACTGTGCATACCACCTTCGAATGGAATTGTCAGATGGTGGTTGTTTCCCATATTTGGTGCGAATTTGCCACTGGACAGTTGTACCCCAACAATCATTTTGAATAACCCTCTATATGTGCAATGCCCCATATGGCTTTTTTTGTTAGTTCCTTGATTTCATTTATTATTATTATTACTATTTATTTGTTATTACCTTTACGCAAAGTGTTCATAAATACATACCTGAAACAAATCATGTTTCTAGGGTACACAGTGCTGCAGCTATTCTGAGGTTACAATACACAGTACATGTAATGTTATTTCCTATGATATGTGTTTTGTACTTTTACATCAGTACTGTCCAGATTATGTGTGCAGTGCCCAGTAGGACTGTTTTCTATAGTTCCTTGATGTCATGCTTTCCAAGCATGTTGTTCACACATTTTCTGAATGATTTTAAGATGGTTCAAATTGCCTCTAATATTACCAACATCTTTTGTACTTATATTTCACATACGCTGTATTTCTACGGTCAGGTCTTTACGCTTTAAAATCTTTTCAGCTTCTTTCTTGATCACATTTCTATCTCTGAAATTGCAATGTATATTCAGAGAGAAATTCCTTTTTCATTCTCGCAATGTCCAGTTGACTGTTGGGGGAGATTCTGACAGTTTTAACTTGCTGATTCCACAATAAGTTTAATAAGGTTACCTTAGTTTCACAACTGTTCCAACTGATTTCAGTATATATTCACACCAGTGTTCCATGTCTAACTGTACCCCTATTACAATGGATATTTATTATTGTTATTATTATTTGTCTCATTAACTTCAATTTGACAAAATAGTCATACCCCCTCACACATTTAATAGCTAAGGTGAAGGTAAGAACATGTACTACCTACTGCTGAACTGTATATCACCTAAGAAATTATTATTATTATTATTATTATTGTTTAATTTTTTTTTAATTTTAATTTAGTTATTATGTGGTGGTCTGCTGGTAAGTCCAGATGTCAAAGAGATATCAAGCAATTTACGCCAGCACTTTACAAATGATGTGTTCAGCGCTAATTAGTGTGTTTGTCCGCAGCTCTATAGCCAATCGATGGTCTGAAAGCAACTGAAGGTTCTTATCTAATCCCTTTGTAATTGTTCCTAATGCTTCAATTATAACTGGGACAATTTTTGTCCTCTCTTTCCATGTCCTGCTGACCTCATTCTCCAAGTCTTTGTACTTGCTTAGTTTTTCAGTTTCTTTTGTGTTAATGTTTGAATCATCTAGTATGGCTATGTCAATCAGTAGGCAAGCCTTATCTCCTTTTTTATGCAGTACTATATCAGGTCAGTTTGCTAGTATTGTCTGATCTGTGACAACATAATAGTGGTACCATTGACATTGAGGACCCTCTTAAGGTTCATACTACTTGTGAGTGACCTGTAATCCCATAAGTTTACATATCATCCAGTGGATGTAACCAGCCACCTTATTGTGTCTATTAATGTATTCAGATGGTGCTAGTGTTGTGCATCCTGCAACAATATGTTTCATGTGTTCTGCTGCCTTATAGAACATTCTGTGTTTACTATCAATTGGTTGCTTCATGATGTTTCTCTGATGATAACATATATTGAATGCTTTATCTTGGGCTGCTATTATTAAACTCTCTGTTTTTCCCTTCAGGCCTGAGCTACATAACTACACCCGGATTTTTCTTTATCTACTGATGGTCTCTCTCAAGGTCGTGGTAGAATTATCCATTCATTGGTTTACTCTTGAGTTCTTCTGTCTTCTCATTTTCAGTGCTGGACTGAAGTTGATTCTTGATATTTTTGACTGCTGTTTCTTGTGTCATATATTTTTGCTTTACTACATTGGCCTCTTTTTGCAGAAAGTATATGGTTTTCTTGGCATCATATTCTTGCACTAATCTGGTAGGACTATCTTTGCCTTGCTTAATGTACTCATTATTATTATTATTTGATTTATTCACTTAATTATTTCTTAAACCTCTAGTATGTATTACCATGAGCTGTGATTGCTAACATCAGTACACAACTCTTACATTTAAACCTCATGTAGATCACACACAATATGGTATCCCCCATGCCTCTTCTATACATTATTCTGGACCAGGCATACACAAATTCCAGGTGTCAGATGGCCTGGGAGACTGAATTTTGTACGATGGTGCTCAGTCCTTGTCGGTTCTCAGTAAAGAACTTGCTTCATGGCACCTTTTTGGCAAACAGAAGTTGGAGGCAGCTCCTACAATGTTGGGCAATTTTTGGAGCCCTGTTCAGGAATATTAAACTTACCAAAAAACTAAGTGTAAGCACTCCCTCCCCCTACTTTCCATTTGTATAGCCAAATGTAATGAACATCTATTCACTGGTTTTAGAAAATGGATCATCCAACAGACTGACAAATGGCTATTATTGCCACTACTGGCACTCTGAGCAAAGAACACACCATAATATTATATGTACTTGCTGAATAAAATTGGAATTGCTTTCTAGTTTTAATGCAGACTGTAAAAATGCAGAACAATTATGCATGCTTCAGGAACAATGAGACAAAGCAAAGAAAGACCAATATCATTTGTCAAGCACACTTGGCAACCCCACAGTAAGCTGATAAAACTGTGTTGAATATCAAAAAACAGCCAGGAATTCCATAGACATATTTTTTAATGACAGATTTCATTATGTTCAGTCAACCTAAAATTCAATTTCATATGGAAAATAAAACTCCAAATACAAATTCAAACCCTTTACAATGCCAGCTGAAATTCTGTTTCAAATCTTATACATCATGAAATGTTACAGCTTTCACAAAAGGAGAATGTCTTACAATGAAAGGACAGCAAGTCTGAAAACAGTATTTCCATTTACATTACTCAACATGTGACTTATGTTCTAAATTTGTTATGTTCATTCTTTATCATATGCATTTTTGGGGTATTATACTGTTTTTAGAATCTATATCACCAAAACTCCAGAATTGTTATTCTATGCTGAAGTTGTAATTCACTAACATTCCCTAATTTATAGCTAAGACAATTTAATTCAAGAAGAGAGATCAAATGTGAAGCATGTGTACATATCCCCTTTGTTGCAATACACATGTATAAAATGTACACCATCAACGAATTCCACCTTAACAAAATTCTAATCATCAGATGCCTCACATACCATGTAAATCCACCTCTACAATTGTATTCCCAACCAATACTTAAATTTTAAATCAACTGTTTATCATTTGTGTTTGGGGTCCCAACAGTTAAGTTTTAAGGAAGGAAAAGGTCTGTGCACAAAAGCACATAATTTATTCAAGTGCCCTATTAGTCTATTAAATCTGTGAACACGTGTGTTTTATAACTTCAGAAAAAAAATGTAACACTCAATACTTTTTTACTTTTTGAAGAGCCTAATATCAAACTCCTGTTCAATTCACATCTTATTTCCACACACATGAGACAAAATCAGTTTTCCTTCAACATCTGGAAGTTAAATGCTTGTCTATTTGTGTATATCTACCACACCTGACTATTTCACTAATGCTCTCACACTCTTGGCTCCATGCACACAAATGGTGCAAGAAATAAGTAACACCATTTCCAGGAACTTCTCCAGATCTCAACATACTGATTTACTGCAACCATACAACCACACAATTAACACCAACACAATGCTAACCTAAAGACTGCAAGAAGAGGGGAGTGCACACTATCGCCATCAAAGATATACAGATGGTCCCAACCACATTCAGTGGCAAACTCTTCCAAGTGCAGGCGGATTGTTGCATTCGGTGCACCTCCTGCATCCACCAACCAACTGCACTTAACGTCAGTGGAATAATTCCCATGACCGTCATGGATGATTCCCGACTTCTCTGTCAACCTAGCACCACGAGAAAAAATAAATAAAATGGGCACAACCCTAATAAAGAAAATATGGAGACACACATAACCTACCAACCAATCCTGTTGATAGCACAAAAACACACATTTAATCCACTTATTACAACCACAGTATTTTTCAAAGCATTTTAAATCGTCTGGATTAAAACACATACCTAACTTTACCACCGCAAGATTGACAATACTGTCCTTGCCACCCATCATAACAAACACAGCTTGTGCCATTTTCACACTTCCCGTTCACACACTGAACACTTGTACAGTTTGTACTATTAACCACTTTATTTATGAAAAAATATACTACACCAATACACAATAGTAAGTGCCGAAAGTAATCTTTTCGACGGTATTTTGATTTAAACAAGAATAAAAACATCTGCAAGTTCCCTGCCATCTTGAATTAACCATTTCCGCGACAGTCCATGACGTCATGAGCCCAGTATGCACCTTCCCGTACGTATGCGGTTAAGGAACGCTGTTTATGTAGGAAGTGCCGTTACTCCCGCATAAGAAAACAAGTCCTAAAGACAATGAACTCATTATGTCACAACCTTGGATGACGTAATTAGGGAATTTTATCATCAAAACTGGTGAATTTTGTCTCATTTTACTTCAATTTTAGCTGTTTGAGGTACGCAATGAAGATTATCCAGTGTGACATGTTACATGGTCATCGACCCCCGTACAGTTAGGCGCACAGTTTCAGGCGCATAATAAACATTAATTTGTGCATTATAAGTAGTCAAATTACAATAAATACATTCATTTGTGAATTCCAATAACTTTGTATGATTTGGAAAACTATTTTCGGAGCCAATTATGTTTCATTACAAATGAAAGTGCGGTCTATCACTGCTTAGGACGTGGTAACACGGGCTGAATTACTGTCATTTGTAATAGCAGCGCTTCGTTCAATGTGGGTCAGAGTGGCCGCTTTCATATGGGGTACAATTTCATTCAAGATAATTATGAAATAATGTTAGCTCTGTTACAGGCTCATTGCTAGATGTCAGCATAGAGTCTGCGGACCGGACGAACGTATAACTACGGACGATTCCAGACAGCGAAAGATCTTCACCCCTATCAACCTATTCAGCGGCTGAGTTATTTCCCCAAGCATAAAGCAACGTGGCCGTGAAGCAAACTGCTGAACTCCATCAACTATCGAAGTTTAGAACACACCGAGCTGTAACCTCCTGCCACATTCACATTTTTTCTCCACATCGTGCGTCCTAGTTAATCACAGGGATGAGTTTGTCAGGGATGAGTTTGTGTGTTCTGGTTTATCTGGACCTGAAACAGCAACTCTGAGATCGGAATTGTTTATTTCAGCTCCACCACGAAACCCCTCAAAACTGGCTGTAAATTGTCTTGTCTCTCATTAGTAACAACATTCCCAACAGTAACTGTGAATTACATAAGCTACATTTTTTCCTTTATAAAAGAACCAAACAACCACTACAGCTAACTGCCATTCTTATCGCACCAAGCACTCATTTCTGAAGTCTATCAATTGCCAAGAAACAAAAGCGATTCCTTGTTGGACCTCGGAACAAGTTGGCAATAAGTAGGAAACTAGGCATTTAGTGGAACCCAGGACCACCTTGGATGTGGAAGAAAAGGCATTTCCAGTGCCACTGCTGAGGATGAAACGTCTTCTGTTCGGACTGTGGCGGTACAAAGATACGCCAATGCACCTCCTAACCAATGTACTACCCAAGTCCATGATAGACCCACCATTGGACAATCATATTGGGACTTACCAGTAATTGCTGATGTTTTGATACGGACGTGAATGTATACCATGAAGACATAATAATTTGTAGTTCAGTGGTTAATAAATATAGTGCCAGATTTAACAATAAGGAACTCTACATTCTCATGAAAATGGTTATTTATGTGTTCAGGATGATTCTCCCAATAGATTTGTCCCATACAGAATTAACTTGGTCTTCCTATCCCAGTTCATTGTGTTTTTTTTTTCAGGTACAAACTGAATCTTACATTATAATGTAGTTTGATTTTATTCTCAAAAGGGCTAATATTTGACACTCTATACAGTACACACCCTGTCAAGATGGTAGTAATATAACAATCAACTGATCAATGAAGTATGAAAGAAAGTGTGATGCCATAAGGTTGGTGGTTAGATTGATTTACTATTTGGGAAAGATGGAATTTTATGTCAACTGTTAATAGTCCGTGCATTTGACTGTCTGATTCTGCATACCTCTTTATATTTATTGCAGTTTAGGAGTTCAATAGAATATTACCTTCACAAAGTCTCTTACGACTATAGGAATAGTCACTGGCTTGGGTAAAAAATTAATTATTTTTTAATTCAGTAGCATGGTTTTACTCATTCTCCATGACCTCATACACACTACGTGGTGTGGCTATAAAATAACCGGACTGATGTTAGAACATTTTATTTAAAAAATTACACAATAGAAATGTTGTCGCCCTCAATGTACTCTCCTCCCCGATCCCTACACCGCTCCATGCGAATCTTCCACTGTTGGAAGCAATGCTGCAGGTCGTCTTCTGATAGCTTACCAATGACCTCTGTCGCTTTTGCCTTCACTGCATCTACGGACTCGAACCTGGTTCATTTTAATGAAGACTTGATCTTTGGAAATAAAAAAAAGTCAAACGGGGCCAGGTCAGGTGAGTACGGTGGGTGTTCCAACACGGTGATCTTGTGCTTCGTCAAAAACGTCTTGACAGACAAGGCGTTGTGTGCCGGCGCGTTGTCTTGGTGAAGAACCCATGAGCCCTTCTTCCACATTTCTGGTTTTCTTCTTCTCACCCTTTCACGAAGGTTTGTCAAAATGTCCTTGTAGTAAACCTGGTTAACGGTCTGACCTTCAGGCACCCAATCCACCTGAACAATCCCTCGCATGTCGAAAAAAAGATCATCATTACTTTAAATTGGGATTTGTTCTGCTGTGCTTTCTTTTGCCTTCGTTAACTGGGGCTCTTCCAGTGCATGGATTGGCGCTTACTTTCTGGGTCGTACTAAAAAAATGATTCATCACAAGTTATTATGTTCTATAAAAAGTTTGAGTGGTTTGCAATGTTTTGAAGAATGTCAGCACAAATGTACATTCGAATTTCCTCGGCGCCATCTTCGAACACGCTTTTTATTATCGTGTTCAAATTGTTATGTAAAATCTGTCGAACAGCCTCATTGTCAATGTTAATTACCTCAGCAACTGCTCGAATGCTCAGGCGACAATTTTGTCGAACAATTTCATCGACTTTCCGATGTTAGCATCTGTTTTTGATGTGCTGGAACGACCGGGGCGCTGATCGTCCCCGATCTCTTCCCTTCCCTCTTTAAACCTTTTAAACCATTCGAAAACTTGAGTACAATATAGACACTCATCATCGTAAGCTTTCTTCAACAAATCGTACGTTTCTGTAGCGGATATTCCAAGTTTCATACAGAATTTCACATTGAAGCGATGCTCCACATTAACACTTAACATGATTCCGACGGAGAACAAGAACACGATCCGATTGAAGCAAAGGTTACTGCCAAACTGTTTGCCGCACGACCTTGAAATTGTAACTGTGAGTGGAGGGGAGAGCACAAGCCAATACCACACAGCGCTCGCTATTACCAAATTTACTGGAAAGCGGAAAAAAATCAAGTCCGGTTATTTTATAGCCACACCACGCATACGGTGTACCTTTACCACAGAGGTTCAAAAATCCCAGTTACCTGGTCACCCAGGAAACTAAATTTTTACCATAAAACCTAATATTGTCTGCACAATCACTGCAGTTTTCTCTCTTACGTACAAGAATGTGTATAAGTTCATACGCAACAAGCAGACAGCACTATATAAGAGTGAGATACACATGTCAGTCCAGAGTTGTAGGTCCTCAGTTTAGAACTTGCATCATGTTACCCTTCAGGTGCCTCGAATTTGGAGGTGCTTCATAGATTTTTTAAAAAAATGTGGACCCGTTCTTTACTATGTTGTGATATTATACACATTCCCTCCCAGTACACCTCACATAACATGTGTTCCCTTATGCAAATAATGTGCTATACGAACTTAATGATTTGCATCTGTTTACTCCCCTGCATTATCCCAATTATGTACAAACAAAATATCCAGTACCCTAACACATGAAAGTCTCTTATGTATTAACTCCGAACAGGTAATCACTCTCACTCACTCTTTTAAGACAGCTTCCTTTACCATAATTTAAACTTCCTTCCAAAACTATTTGTTCGTATAGGTTCCTCCACTTCCCAGAAACAATCTCAACTTCCCAACTGTAAATTTTAACATATCTTAAAATAATATGTGTGGTATGTTCTGCCTCATCATACACCGTACACTGGTCTTTCCTGGTTTGGCTCCTACAACCCTTCAATTTTTACACCCCTAACCTCCCCAGTGCCATCTATTTCCTTTGCTTCCCATTGTAGTATCAATTATATCTTTCTCTTCTCTGGAGTTCTCTGAAGGTAGAATGAACCTAAGTGATGGCTTTCTACAAATCTTGTGAACATTCCCCAGTCTGACACAACCTGCTGCTCGTGCCCATACACAATACGAGGCGTGTTTAAAAAGAGACCGAACTTTTTAAATAGCACGCCAACCAGCAGAGTGAGCGCGCTGCGGCTATTGAGCGCACCTAGCGTCAGGTTTTGACAACAAACTGCCATTCGTCTCGTTTCGCTACGAGCATTAGTCGTCGAGCTACATCCGTTGAAATTAGCACGTGCACAAACTGTTCGTCGGATTAGTGAGACAGTGACAATGAAAGGGCTTGAAGAACAACGCGCGCGCGCGTGTGTGTGTGTGTGTTTGTGTGTGAAATTTTGTTGCAAATTTGGTAAAAATTTTACAGACACATTTCAATTGCTTAACCAAGCATACGGGGAGGACTGTATGAGTCGAACACAGTCCTATGAGTTGTTTAAGCGTTTTAAAGAGGGCAGAATGTCGGTCGGTGAAAATCCCAGGCCTGGACGTCCTTCCACATCAACAAATGATGACCATGTTGAGAAAGTTCGTGCTGTGATTCATGGAAATCGTCGATTAACTGTCCGAGAAGTTGCTGACGAAGTGGGCATAAGCATAGGATCTTGCGAACAAATTTGTACTGAAAAACGTCAGATGTGTCGCGTCAGAGCAAAATCGTGCCGCGTTTGTTGACTGATGACCAGAAAGAGAACCGTGTTGAAACCAGTCAGGAACTGCTTGCCAATGAAAATGATAACGAAAGCTTTCTTATGAACATCATAACAGGTGATAAGACGTGGGTTTATGGATATGATGTTGAAACCAAGATGCAGTCGTCGCAGTGGATTGAGAAAGGGTCTCCTCGACCAAAAAAAGCACGGATGAGCCGGTGAAAGATCAAGGTGATGTTTTTTTTGTGTTTTTTGATTGGGAAAGGCATTGTCCATCACGAATTTGTACCACGTGGCCAGATGGTAAACAAACAGTTGTACCAGGAAGTTTTAGCGCGTTTGAGGGATGCTGTGCGCAGGAAGAGACCTGAATTGTGGGAAAACCGGACTTGGATGTTGCACCACGGCAATGCGCCGGCTCATGCGTCACTTCTCATCCGCAGTTATATGGCAAAACATCAGACATCCGTTGTGCCCCATCCACCCTATACTCCGGACTTAGCCCCAGCAGACTTTTACCTGTTTCCCAAACTTAAAACCACTTTGAAAGGACGTCGTTTCCAAACCATAGAGGAGATCCAGGAAAATGCAACAAGAGAACTGCGCGCCATCACAGAAAGTGCGTTTCAGGAAGCATTCCAACAGTGGAAGAAGCGTTGGGAACGGTGTGTTGCCAGTAGAGGGGACTGCTTTGAAAGGACAGTGCGCTTAAAATGCTGTAAAATGAGCAATAAAGTCTTTATAGCAAACTTTCTGTCTTTTATTGAACACGCCTTGTATTTTCCTTGAAAACCTGAGGATCTCACATCAGTGCTCCTGACAACAAGTATTCACGTATGTTATGCCATGTTGAATGGCAAAATGTTAGGTGTGAGTCGTACGCTGTTTAGAATGAGCCTGGTTGTGGTTGTGCGTCGTATGCTGTGCAGCGTGAGACTCTTACATCTTGTTAAACCATACTGCTGCATTCGTCTTTAATAACTTTAGCTTGATGTTCTTGTAGTTGTTGTTGTTTTTGTTGTTGAGTTTTGCTTCTTGGGCACTAACTATTTGTATCGTTTCACCGTGCATTCTATAGAGTATTTAATTACACACACCAACACATGCACATATTATTTAATTACACACACCAACACATGCACATATTATTTAATTACACACACCAACACATGCACATATTATTTAATTATACACACCAACACATGCACATATTATTTAATTACATATACCAACACATGCACATATTATTTAATTACACACACCAACACATGCACATATTATTTAATTAAACACACCAACACATGCACATATTATTTAATTACACATACCAACACATGCACATATTATTTAATTACACACACCAACACATGCACATATTATTTAAGAGGTATAAAATTTACATTAAAGCATTTAAAACGCTCCTGCATGTTTCGATCTCACGCTGCACAGCATACGATGCACAACCATAACCAGGCTCATTCTAAACAGCGTATGACTCACACACAAAAACACGACATGCTGACACAGCACCAAGTTAACATAACGAAGTAATTCACTGAATGTTTTAAATTATAACTTTAGCAAGGAACAATATATGCTACCTGGGGATGATCGTGTGATCGAAATATATAGGAGCATTTTAAATGTTTGAATATAAATTTTAGACTTCTTAAATTATATATATATATATATATATATATATGTGTGTGTGTGTGTGTGTGTGTATGTGTGTGTGTGTGTGTGTGTGTTTGTTTCCCACACTTAGTAGTGGCTTCACTTTCTGAGACCTTTGTACCCCTGAGCAACACTGAGCAATTAGAATTCTTTCCTCCCTCCCACCTCCCTCATGCTCTGTCAACCTGTTGGCTGGCATCACATTATCTGAGATCCAGTCACCGCCCACACCCTTCCCCATATAAACTGCATACATAAATGTTTCCATCATTATTCTTGGACTGCCTGGCCCTTGAAGATGGGACCAATAGGTTTTCCTGAAATGTTGGTACTAAACAACCATTCTATGCTGCATAACATCCCAAAAGAGTGCAGATATAAAATAAAGTTATCAATAAGCACACAAAATCTACTAAAATGCTTTCATACCTCTCCTTTTTAAATGACAAGCTGGGTTTTGATGACATCAACTTGTTAGTGCTAGTTGGCACAGTATAGGCGGCAAAGATTACATGTGATGCCAGCTGCAGTCAATTACTGTCTTGTCTTGATTAAACCTATGGCAGAAAGAGTTCTTCTGCACTGCATGTTGACCCAAATGGTAATAAAGCTGCCACTGCACTTCACCCAAGTCCTTGTTGACTTCCAAGTCAGAATCCTGAATATCATCTGGAACAGGTGGTCTGTCATCATACCAATTAAACTGCGAGTATATTAAAAATTGTCCATGATTTTCGGTTTAGAGGCAGTGTCCACACTAAATGATGAAAAAATCACTTATTTCCACCATCTGAATTTTCTATCTAGAAGGGGTGGTATGATAGGAATGGCTGTGACAGATTCTGCAAGTGTTGCATAATGTCCATTTCATTTTCAGCTGGTGGTCCAATCTCATAACTTTTGTCAAGGAAATCCATAACTGTAGAAAATGCTACCAAATTTCTGGATTTCACTCTTCCTTGCCACCGAAAGTTTCCTATGAAAGGCGTACACTATGCTGAAAATACTTCATTTCTATCAACCTGAAGATCAAATTTTTCATTTAACTTTGAAAATAATTCTACAATTCGTTACAGCCAAACATAATCTTCAACGTGTGATGATCAGGGAGTTATATTCTTAAGAAATTGTTGAATTTTATATCTCATTTAATATTTACCTGCTTTCAGTACTTCCTTCAAACAGACTACAGCTTAACCCTTTCTCTTGCCGTTTAGATGCAATAGGTCAGAGTACATCATTTCAAGCCCTTTCTTACACTGCATTTTAACACACAATGAGGCTTCGCAGAGGACATGTAATGTTACTGTGTTACACACTTCAAATAGGAGGGGGTGCTGATAAGTCCTTAGTCCGACCAAGAAGGAAAGAAATTACAGCGACCAAACTCGGGATTTATTCAACATTCTCCTCACGAAACTCAATACACTTCTTAGCCCGTTGCTCTAACTTTTGCAAGCCGCTCAAAAAAAAAAATCAAAAGGTTGTCCGTCCAACCAGGTCTCCGCGGCAGCAATGACCTCCGCGTCGAAAGAAAAATGGCGACCTTTCATTTGTTTTTTCAGTCCAGGGAACAGGTGGTAGTGTGACGGGGCCAGATACGGAGAATAGGGTGGCTTATCAAGACATTGAAAGCACAGGTAGGCCAGTTTGTTGTGGGTTGTAAGTGGCCGGTGAGCCGGGGCAGTGTCGTGCAAGAACAAGACCCCCTTGGTGACCTTCCCGCGGTCGGCGTTTTTCCTTCAAAATGTCCTCCAATTGCACCAGCAGAGATGAGTAA
>Ga0123354_10006480_pt1 | contig 17401 bp, 11 predicted proteins | sample TergutLab28metaG_2_FD_97872 | JGI IMG/M metagenome (GOLD analysis project Ga0123354, IMG submission 97872) | Labiotermes labralis P4 segment gut microbial communities from Petit-Saut dam, French Guiana - Lab288 P4 | ecosystem: Host-associated > Arthropoda: Insects > Digestive system > Gut ...
ATATTATCCACCCATCTACGCCTAGGTCTCCCCAGTGGTCTCCTTCCCTACGGTTTCCCCACCAAGACCCTATACACCCCCCTCTCCTCACCCATACGCGCCACATGCCCAGCCCATCTCATTCTTCTCGATTTAGACGGAGTATATTGCATTATACAATTTTGTACTTACACAACGGGATGGCCTTTGTCCCCCCCCCCCCAAAAAAAAGAGAGAGAGAGAGAGAGAGAGAAACTTCAAGTTTCATTGAAATCTGACAAGAGTAACGGTTACTTTACGTGAAGACGTCTGTACATTTATGACGATATCTCGTTGAATTCTTCTTAGAATGAGAAATGTTTCGAACATGGCTTGTAGATAAAATAAAACCACACATTTTTATGTTCAATGAATTTTTTTTTTCCCCGAAAATCGTGCAGTTTGTATGACATAACGTGGAAAAGTCTGTTGGAGCCAGACAGGTTACGTATCACATAATACAGCGCATGCGCTTTGTATGCTGCATAACTAAGGCTACAGACACACACTCTGCATATGTGATATGTACTGCTCTTGCGTTACAACAATGGTTACGCGGAAAGCGCCTCAGTGTTACGTCATACGTATATTGCCTGTCTTGTTTATTGCGGATTTCAATATAATTCTGTACAGATCTCTCCACACAGTGACGCTGGGCGCTTGTGGCTTTCGTCAAAACCGTTGCAATTGCAGTCCTCAACTGAATTTGTTAAACCCCCACCCCCTCCCCCTGAACAAAATTCATAGTTTCTTAAAAATAGGGACAGTGATACCATACTTCGCGGTCGTAAATATGATGACATTTGAGCGTCTAGCGCCGACGCCCAGTGCGTTTCCAAAGTAAAGAACGCCTCGATGAAGTCTGTGCACTATCTCATGGGGCACCACACATGCTAGTCTTCTTGCAACACAATTGTACTGACAACAAATGAACGTCAAGATAAAGGATGATTGGAAAAATGGCAAAAGATGCGAGCTATTCGTTTCCCCACTTTTCGGGGCCCCCTTCTGATCCTGGTCAAAACAGACTAGGCCCAACGCTCACGCACGTGTCACTGGTGTACAAATGGTCGTGTCTTACCTGAGGAAATACCGCAGCGTTCAGGCGCACTTGTACACGAGCGGGCGCGTGCCAGACACTAGCATCCTGTCACGACTACTCGCTATCGGCAGACAGCAGTGCAAATCTGTCATCGAGACGCTGCACGGGGATTTCTGTCTGTCACTTCCTTGTTTTTCACGTGACCAAACCGCATCCTCCGCCCAGCCGCCTCACACGCGTGTGATTCATCCATCAAGGAAAGAGGAATTCCCGCGCAACGCCACCTGACGGATGTTCCTTAACCCCATAATGTCCACCTGTTGGGCGCGTTCGCAAAGTTACGGACAGCGGCTATTAGCTTCGTGTTTGTCAGCCCGTTCGTCCGCATGAAGCAATTCGGCTACCACTGGACGGAATTGTATGAAAGTTGATGTGAGAATTTTCCGAAAATCTGTCCAGAAAAGTCAAGTTACATTAAAATCTGACAAAGATTAACGGGCACTTTACATGTAGACCTAAATACATTTACCATCATATCTCGCTGGTTTCTTCTGATAATGATAAAATTTTCCGGCAAAGAGAAGCTATAGATAATACCAACACACACTGTATGTTCAAAAACGTTCTCCCTAAAATCATGCCGTTTGTGCAGTAATGTGGACAGATATTGCACTGCCAGACATGTCACGGATGACAATATAATAAGGGGCATGCACTTTAAGGTTGCACTCTCAGAATGTGTAATACTTATTTCAATGGAAGCATCACGATGTGCTTGTAACGTAATAGAATATTAAATAGTGCACGTCAGCACAATCACTTTATTACTCAAGGTAATTATAAGGCTACATGTTTCGACTATAGATTAGTCATCCTCAGGCCTATTTTGCCAACTGTGTCACAAGATGCTATGTACACTTTGGGATCCCATCCATGGATGTAAATACGATGGGATCCCAAAGTGTGCATAGCATCTTGTGACACAATTGACAAAATAGGCCTGAGGATGACTAATCTATAGTCGAAAAATGTAAAAAAATTATAATTACCTTGAGTAATAAAGTGATTGTGCTGACGTACACTGTTTAATATTATAATACCTATTTGATTTTCCACAGCAAAAATGGTTACGCGAACGCGCCTCGGTTTTACCTCATACGTAGGTTGCCTGTCATGTTACTTTAGGCACCTCCAGGTTTAACATTCAAAAATTCTACTTTTTCCCACATAATGCATTATGAGTTGGTTTTTTTTTATTACGGATCATAGAGCAACGAGCGATTATTTCCGTACATAACATCAACTGACTGGTTTTTATATCCTAGATTAGGAGTGTTTACTGCGTGGTACGAACTGGGTCTTTAAATGCAATTTAGATTTATCTTAGTCTTTAAAGGGCTAATATGCAGTACAGATCCTTTTTCAAATGCCTTCTTTCTGCCATTTTGGGGCCCCCGTCAATCCTGACGTTCTCTGTTGCACGTTACGAATTCAGTATCACATAAGGGGTTTCAGTAATGATGTACATTTCTACTAGTAATCGTTAAACATCTACTATACCGACAAATGATTCAAATTTGGTAAAGGTAAAGTGATCCCGTTACAGGCCCGGTGTGGCCCAGAGGGTGGGTAGAGTTATAGCTCTACTCTTCCATGACCGCGGCACTAGAAGGGGGTGAGTGGTCAGCAGCATGCCCCGGCCGCACTTTACCCCAGGAAAAGGGATGGTACCCATTGTACAGGAGGCTGGGTGGGCCCCAGGGCCGGTCTGGACGGGCAGAAAATCTCGTCCCCACCAGTATTCGATCCCCGATCGTCCAGCCCGTAGTCAGTCGCTATACCGACTGACCTACCCATTTAAAATATGAGTTGGATATTTATATTTGGAAATTGTGGTTTGTTCAGAGGCAGGGGCAGAATATGTTCTCTTCTGTATCGCATCCACTCATTGCAGGCTACTCAGCCTCCTACACAATGGAAACCTAAGGAACTTGTACTACCGGGGGTAAATTCATCGGGGAGTATTTACCTACATCTGAAACCGCAGTTAGAAATTCGTGGCGTTATAATTGTATCCCCCATACGTCTTAAAGAAGCAAGTATTTGTAATCACGTAACCAACTCTGATTTTAACCGTCAAATGTTTAACGAGAACAATTTTCTTCTGGTTTCCTATCTGATCTTGAAGTAAAGAAGAGCTTTTATTGGACCGATGCGAACCAATATGACATTAGCACTACAACATTTAGTGTACGGCACCATTACACCCACAAATTCCCCCGTCATTTTGCATGGCAACCCTCAGCGCGAGTCTCACAAACCTCACGACCCTCCTACCTTAGTCACGTGATTGAATCTGCTACGTAAGCAGACTAAAACTGGCACCTCCCTCGCTCGGATCATGCAGAAACACACTGATCAATGCGCACACGACTTAGCGCGCTCTCTTCACATGTGACATCAGTCTAGGCTTGCTAACGTTACAAGAAACTGAAGCTGGAGACTTTATGGAATTAATCATGCCATACGAACATCCAGTGTCAGATTTCAATGAAAACAAACGAAGTATTTCCAGACACACAATCACACCGACAGACACGACTCCTCCAATACACGCTTATTTGTTCGCTTTGAGCTCAGGACGTATAAAAATAAACATTGACATACGTAAAGAACTTGAGGCCGATAATGCAAGACAAATTCATTGCTAAAGTAAGTATGGAATCCATTGACGTTATCAACCCTGCCTTGTTTGCAGGCCCGCAGATCCACTGCACTTTTTACGTGGTCGTCCACTCAGATTTCGGGAGATGGCTCTCTTCCACATTCCTTCCAATTCGTTACCCACTAACCACCATGTCTTTCACCACCACATTCCCGCTAACTGCAGCACGCGTTCCGTACCAAAACCACTACCACAATACACTCATCTTCATGTGCCTTCACTATCCGCGCCATCTTTTGTTGACAGAAGTTATCACATGCGAGATCTAGGGTCGCACATGCGCACATACGTTCAGATTGCCTCATACCAAACATGGCACACAATGGCATCATGACGTCACCTTATGCGATACCGGGGACTCTCTACTTGGGATACAGTAGCCGATACGTGACGCTAAGCCACTCATATCCATCTAAAGCGTCCTCCTTAATAATGCGCGGTTTATACCTCCACAGCACAGGGAAAAACTTTTACCTGATGAAATGTTTTGTGTAATGTATCAAGTCTTTGGGATGACAAGCAACCATAAAGCTGGGTTTCTCAAACTATTTTTGCTCGAGAAATCTTTTTGGCTGCGAAAAATAACTGCAAATCCCTCACCTCCTTGCTTACGTAAATATGGTATCAAAATCTTATGCTTATTGGACCGTGCATCATCTTGATAGTTGAATAGAGACCAACTTGATGTCACCTGCTTTTTTTTATTTCATTATTTAATGCTCAACATGTTTCGGATGTTAATACAGCCATCCTCAGGAGCTTGCGACTTATTTGTTGAGTTATTTCATGGGTTGCATTGCTCTGGTTCGATGCGTGTTGGTTTTACATTGTGGTTTGGCTGGGGTGGTGTGGTATCCGGATGCAGGCATCGGGATACCACACCACATACATAGTGGACACTAGTCTTTAAAGGGTTAATCGAATTTGTTTGGGAAGTTTGTTGTGGTTCTCTGGGTTATGACGCAGTGTAGTTTCGGATGTGATTAAGGACGTTTCGTAAGAGCCACCCCCCACCCTGACGCGATCAGGGATGTAACAAGTACATTTGCGTAACAGTGGCGGATTTGCAGGGGTCGTTAAATTAATGAATTCGAAAAAAAATTTTGGGCACTTACCTAAACAAAATTAAACTCAGGCCCAGCCTCCGAAGGCTCCGTGAATTCTTTCTTCATCTAAAAAACGGACAACATTGAACATAAGCTCAAATCTGTCAGGTAGGTGTTGACCCAGTAGGAACTTCTCCTGCGCATAACATCACCTTCGCTGCAGAAAGCTCTGTTTCTTGTAACTTTCAGACCAAGAGATTGTTTGCCTATGGGGCATTAAATGGCTTGTTATGTAAACGCTTCATGTTTTCTGTGAGGTATAAATAGATTTTCTTGCTCTATATTATTTAGCTTTACCCACTGCTTCACGTTCGCAAGGTTAATCGAGAGTGCAGGTTCACACTTGTGCTTGTCCCCACCATGAAGCGATATTAGGGAGTGGAGGTACAGCTCCACACATTCCCAAACTTTCTGGTACCATAGTTCCCCTACAAGGAGCCGGTGTAGCGTAATTTGTATAGTGACTAGACTACGGGCCGGGCATTCTGGGGTTCGGATCCCAGCAGGAGTAAGATGATTTATCTCTTCTCCAAAACCCCCAGACCGGGCGTGGGACCCACCCAGCTTTATATTCAAGGGCTACAGGAAGCTCTGTCCTCAGGTGTCAAGAGGCCGGTGCATGAAGCTGACCACTCACTTCTACCTAGTGTCGAGGTTAAGAACGAGTGGAGCTTTACCCTCACTCCGTCCACGCGTCTTTTTACCTTTACAAAGTCTGACTGGTTCTGTAGAACTCTGCGCCACACGCGGCGACATTTGAAATTCGAGTAATTGCAAACAAGGAGCATACGTTTTGAAGTCAAAGTCAAAGGTCATTTTAAAAGCTATGACTTTCCCGGCACTATTAGCAAGACAGACAATATACGTATAACGTGACACTGAGACACTTTCGTGCAACCACTTTTGCAATGGAAATGTAATAAGTATTACATGTTCTGAGTGTGTTTTTGTAGCCTTAGGTATCCAGCATGCAATGTGCATGCGCCATATTATATTGTCATCTGTGTCCTGCCTAGCTCTACCATATTTTTCTGTATTACCCTCAAACTGAATAATTTTCTGAAAAGGTTACTGAATATAAAATTCGTGTTTTTATGTTCTCTACAAATATTGTCTGAAACATTTCTCATTCTAAGAAGAATTCCGCGAGATATTATCATACATGTTCATACATCTTCAAATACAGCACCACTTATTCTTGTCATATTTTAATGAAACTTGAGTTTTCTCGAAAGATTCTTGAAAAGAACTCAATTTCATGAAAATATGTCCAGTGGGGCCGAGTTGTTCTAAGCGGACGGATAGACAGACTTGAAGCTGATAGTAGCTTTCCGCAATTTTGCTAATGCACCCAATAAACTAAGATTGGGAGAAATTTTATGTTCTAGAGAGCACAAACTGGCTCAACTCGACCACGCCTGGCTGAGTAGCTCTGTCGTACCATTATTCCTGATAGGTAAAAGGTGCTCCCGTTACAGGTCCGATGTGGCCCAGAGGGTGTCAAGAGGTATAGCTCTACTCTTCCATAACCGCGGCACTAGAAGGAGGTTAATGGTCAGCAGCACGCCCCGGCCGCACTTTACCCCCGGGGAAAGACCCGGTACCCATTTTACAGGACGCTGGGTGGGCCCCAGGGTCGGTCTGGACGGGCGGAAAATGTCGTCCCCACCGGGATTCGATCCCGGACCGTCCAGCCCGTAGTCAGTCGCTATACCGACTGAGCTAATTCCTGATAGGTATATTTTGTGAAATGTTAACAGTTTTCAGGAAAATATTTTTCTTCTATGTAATTGGATGAAAAATAATGCCGCGGACCCTTGGCCAGGCCGCACTCCGACTGGCAGCACCGGGTGCAGACGGCGGTAGCAGAAAACATGTGTATTCAGGATCCTAGTTGTCTTCAGCTACGAGGTGAACATTTTTTCGACTCCCGAGAAGTAAGGCTTTGTTAAACGAAGGGTAAGCGGGGAATGGAGGCATGGCTCCAGTGGTCAACTTCACGCCACGGTTGATTCATCCACAGGCAAATTTACTGCAGTAGCCATAGACTTAATTTTGGATTGGCTCAAGACACCGTCTGGATTGCCTGGCGAATAACGACGTTTCTATTCCTGACGATAACTGACTGCATTGTCCTGGGTTTATCCTTTGTGTGCGTGTGTGAATTGAAGATAATTTCTTGACGTACGATACCTTCGCCCGTCACAATACATTGAAGAAATTTATGAACTGATTACAATATAAAAGTTAAAGCAGTCCCGTTACAGGCCTCGATTGGCCCAGAGGGTTCCAGGAAGTTAAAGTTCCCAGACTTCACGACAACGGCACAGGATGGTGGTTAGGTTGCCAGCCTTACGCACCGGCCGCCTTTACCCCCAGGAAATGCTACTGGTACTCATTTCTCTTAGAGAGCTAAGTCGACCCCGAGGCCACAGTGCGAACGGAAGGATTTTATGTCAATGACAAATTCCAATGACACTATCTGGAATCGAACAAGCGACCTTCCGATTTGTAGCCCAGCACCTTAACCACTGTGCCACGTGGTTCCCGAACTGCTTACAATGTTAAAATACAAAGTAATAGTAGCATAATTTGGTTGGAGAACATCTAACCCTTCTGTTCGTAGTAGCTAGCCCAATGTAGTTACCACAGAAACATCCGAACAGCTCTCGTAGTGAATACAGGGACAGTGTGGCGGCGTGGAATGTATCGTTGTGTCGATTATATCTTTTCATTCATTTCCCACAGATGAGCTCAGGAGCCAGTCGGCTAGTGCACTTAGGAGTTAAGACACATTCCCTCCCTTAGACAATGTGGATTAGTTGAATGCTTGATTGATTTATCTTTAAAAAGTTTCTTTATCATGGCATTAGATCTCCCATGTGTCACAGAAATTCTCCACGTTCCAGAATTCTCCGATATTACGCTGTGGCGGCTGGGCCTCAAACATCGCGTGAAGCTACGTAGAGACATCTCTTGGCCATTGTTCGTAATAGTGGCGGACAAACGGTCTACTTATATCCATTAGATTGCGGTTATGTAACAGAAATGGCGGCAACTATTTGTGCAAACGAATTCGTCGCATTTCAGGGAAGGTTTTATGAAGATTACAGTGACCTTAAGTTGTTAAGTTTAGAGTAAACATGAAATAGTTTTGAGATTGTTCGCCGCTAAATACAGGTACTGTACATGAAAGACGTATAGTTGTGTCACCGAAGTGCATATTCAAAAGATCGGACTACCCCACGCTTACATACAAATTTGTATTTTGACCAGTAATTTTTTCATGTGTGTCACTGTGTATTTTTAAGACACTTAAGCTTTCTAATATCATACATTCAGATAGTCACGGAGAGCAATTAACTATTTTTTTTTACATAGGATGTGAGCCGATCCCAGTGGCCGCGCGGTCTAAGGCGTAGGTCCACGGCGATTCGCTTTGCTGGGATCGTGGGTTCGAATCCGCAAGGGGCATGGACGTTTGTCTGTTGTGAGTTTTGTGTGTGTTGTCAGGTATAGGTCTCTGTGACGACCTGGCCCCTCGCCCAGGGAAGGCCTACTGACTGTGGTGCGTCTTTGTGTGTAACTTCGAAACCTCATGAATGAGGAACCATAATAAAGCAGGCTGAACCGTTGGGCGACGCCTGCAGCAAATAGACAACGTAGCAGTTTAGGTCAGGATGAAATACCTAGTTAGTCTCCAAAGACTAGGTGGTATAGTGAATAAGAGAGAAAAAACATAGGATGGGAGTAATAAAAACTTCCAGTGACTTTGTTCCAAATTGGAGCAGTCTCATAAAACTGCATACTACATTCATGCTTAAACACCCAACATGTTTTGACACAGTTGTGTCAACTTATGGTTGAAGAATGAAGGTCATTATTTTAATTCAGAGTACACTAGAAGTCGAATGTCAATTGGTCTAGTTGTAATATTTGTCATGTTTATTCATTTATGTAATTTTTTAATTTTTTGGTGTTAATACAGTCTTGTCTGCAGCCGGAAGTGGAAGTGGTTGATATATTTGGATTGTGGTGTTTTATTTATGGCTGTCCTTGTATTTGTACATCATACTAGGATTGGTATGATGTTCGTTGTTTGGCTTATGTGTTGCTAATAAGCTGTCTCTGCAATGTGTTTGTTATTAGTTGCAACTGGGTTGCTACGTCACATGTATCAACTTACAATATCAGGTTTCACGTATTTGCCTTTTGATACAGTCACATATGCAGTTAATAATATCAACTAGGCACCTTTGAATTGTCAAGAATTCGTGACTGTGTCATATAAAACGAGGAAAGACAGAATTCTGCAGTTTTAATTCTTGGTAAGAGTCTCATGTTGGGGGTTGGCAGTGTGTGGGTTGAGGGTGGGTTTGAGGACATGATGTCATAGATAAAATAAATTACGATGACTTTACACGCGACATGAAGGCATATAATAAAACGAAGGTATACCTCAACTCACTGTTAACCTGGGCGTCAAAAGGAGGTGAATTGTCATCTTCTCGCCCTAGTCGCTTTACCCTGGGGGAAAGACTTCATTCCATCAATTTAATAGGTGGCTGGGTGGGGTCCAGAGCCGGTATGACTTCCACAGAGAAGACAGGAATCTTTTGCCCCTACTCCATGGAGCAGAGTCCTTCTTGAGAAGCTAACCGTTTTTCAGTTAGTCAAGAAATTCCCCACATTTTATGGAACCCGAAGGTTCATTGCAGCATTCACAAGTGCCCGCCATCTGTCCCTGTCTTAAGCCAGCTCAATCCAGTCCACACCTCCACATACCACTTCGTGAAGATCCATGTTAATATTATCCTCCCATCTAAGTCTGGGTCTCCAAAGTAGTCTTTTCCCCTCAGGTTTCCCTACCAAAACCCTGTATACGCCTCTCCTCTCCCCCATAACGCGCTACATGCCCCGTACATCTCATTCTTCTCGATTTTAATCTTTTGACTTTGGCGGATTTAGAAAATCTTAAGCTGCAGCGTGGCTTCCAGAAACTAAGCTACACTGTTGACTCAGTCTGTCTCTATGTTATGGGACCAAATTTCACGCCCGTAAATGTGAAGAAAATATCTGCCGTATACAATGCGTGATATGCTACGTCTGGCTGAAGTGAACTGCTTACTTGGTTGTCATGGTTTTCTACCAACAGATGGCAGCAGTCTTATAGATTGAGTTAGTACTTACTTCGTTGTAATGGTTGCGATAGAACTTCGTTAGCGTGTGACGTAAATTTTTGCTGTCATCTTCTCTTGTATGCGTGTTTGTTTGTTTGTTTGTGTCTGGAGGGAGGGGTTAAAAATTGAAAGAGCGCATCAAAAGTACTCACATTTTTAATGTTTACGATAGAAAAAAATCGATGAAGAAACGATGACAAATGACCAATTAAGACTAATGCATTTGAAAATCAAGATTCTACGCAACACGCAACAAAGATGAGAGACGAACATCCATGCCCTCACCGGGATTCGAAGCCGCGTTCCCAGCAAATTCGGCATCGATACGTGTTACCCATCCTTAGGGTGCGTCCCATCAACAGAGACGAGTCCAGTCCAGTCCAATCCAGTCCAGTCAGATTCTAGAGTCACAGACGGTGCACAACGACCAAGTCGGGTCCAATCAAGTCCGCGCGAGCAGCTATCCCTTCATCATGATGATAATGATAATGATGATGATGATGATAATAATAATAATAATAATAATAATACACATTACACTATCTTTAATTTGAAACCAGTTTAAACTTTATCACTATTTCCTACACCAAAAATAACGCACAAAACCTTTAAATATAAGGCCTCATAACAATAAGAGGAACATTATTACTGTTGATAGTGTTGCTGTCGTTTTTTTGTTACCATCATCATCATCATCATCATTAGAGTAGGCAACAAAACACAGAAGCGCTTCACTTACCTACGCCCTTCTCCTGTGCAATTTTCAGCCAAAGACTGGCTATTTAATCTCGCTTTCGGTGCTCATAAAGCGAGGCGTCGTAAATTGCCTCGTGGTCCTTATCTAAGAGAATCAGCTTTTCCACATCCATTTATTCCTCAAGATAGCAGCCGTCACGCCCGATCACCGAAGTCTGGCAGACGAAAATGAAACGTGCGGCATCAAGACTGTGACTCGGCACCGCAGCCGTGGCGGCTATTGAGGGCTTAGATGATGCAGTGCGAAGATAAAACGCTGTGAAATGGAGCTAAGAAAACATTCCTCGAATTTGATTTTTTTTTTTCATATTTAAAATCATTATCCATGTTCCTTCTAGCGAAACAAGTCACCATACATATTCCACCCACTAGATACAGTAATATACGAACATGTGGTAATCTGCCGACATGTTGCGACCTTTGTCGACCATCTTCACAGGGGCATTCAACAAATAAAATAAAATATTAGCTATTTACGTCACAGACGTGCAATAGTAGAATTGTCTGTGACATTATTGTGTATTTCTTTGTTGAATGCAGTCCTATAATGACTGAAAAAGGCCGAAACATGTACGAGGATTACCACGTGTTGGTGTATTGTTGTATTTGGTATTTTCACATTTTAGTTAAGAATATTATTCCGTGTAGAATCTTTTGGCTTTCAGTTTGCTATCCAAAATACAAAAATTAAGATACACAGAACTATAATTTTGCCTTTTGTTTTGTATGGGCTTGAAATTTGGTCGCTCACATTGAGGGAGGAACGTAGGCTGAGGGTGTTTGAGATTAGGGTGTTGAGGAGCATCTGGGTCCTAAGAGCGATGAGGTAATAGAGGAGTGGAGAAGACTACATAACGGGGAGCTTTACGATTTGTACTCCTCACCCATTATCATTCGGGTGATCAAACCAATAAAAAGAATAATAGACGGGGCATGTAGCACGTATGGGGGAGAGGAGAGATGCATACAGGGTTTTGGCGGGAGATAAGAGGGAAAGAGACCACTTGGAAGACCCAGTCGTGGATAGGAATATAACATTACAATGAGTCTTCAAGAAGAGAAGGTGTCATGGACAGGACTGATCTGGCTCAGGACAGGGAGAGGTGGCGGGCTCTTGTGAATGCGGTAATGAACTTAAGGGTTCCATAAAATTCGGGGAATTACTTGAGTAGCTGAGGACCTGTTAGCTTCTCAAGAAGGACAACACTCCAACGAGTTGTTTGTTTGTTTGTGTTTAGAATCGTTCCTTCAAGTCGATCGCACATTCTAAGACCATTCTTTCAAGTGACACCAACTATCACGCCTCATCCTGTGAGTAGCGTGCACCACTTGTCATGTGTCCTTGAAAAAGATAATTTAATGCCGCCGGGATGGGCGTGGTCACCGTTACCTTGCAGCAACTTCGTATCTGTGTGCGTAACATTGAGGGGCGAGGTGTGGCCAGCAGGGGTGTACACCAGAATACCCCGTTACCATCTCACCTTTTACGACGTGCATAAAATATTGTAATATTCAAATTCATTGCAATTTCGATCAAATTTGATATGCTAGTCTATGTAGAAACATTTTCTTCTGATGCCTATCAATTTACAATAACTTCTATTTTGTGTGTTCCTGAAATCATGTCGTTGCAAACCTAGGAAGGGGCAATAGAAACTCGAGATTTTCACTCTTCTGGGTTGTTACACAGCGTAGACTGGTAGTTAGTTACAGACGTTTCGGAACAACCTATAGGTCCTATCTTCGAGGGTCAAGCGGCCCACAAAGAACTCTACCAATCTTTGCTGCGTAACATCCCAGAAGAACGAGGATCTCTTTGACACCGCGGCGGAATGCTGAAAACACGCAGATCGAAACCTGCTGTACAAAAACACAGTAACTCTCTTGTTTTTGGCGAATTCGCGACGCAGTTTACACAACTACGCTTATTGGTTTTGCCTAGTCTGTCTGTCCATATGTGCATAATTAAAAAAGAAAACTCCTGAACGGTTTTCTGTGAAATGTGAAATTCGACATTAAAGCGAAATACGTTCTAGTTTTGGCTAAAGTCCGGAAAGAGTAATTGAATTCGCGTCAGTTTCTGAGCGCATGTAGAGCAAACTCCTAAAGTATGCTTATTTGGTAAAGAAGAAATGCTCTGAACAAAGGGTGAAGAGAGAGAAAAACCAACAAGATGCAACTAATCTGATGTTTATTGTTAAACGTCTATCTCAGATTAGTTGCATTTTGTTGGTTTCTCTCTCTTCACCCTACGTTCATAATGCAAGATCACAAGAGCCTAAAATTTGCTCCGAACATAGGCCAAAAAGAATTTAAAAATATACGTTTTTGAGATTATTTATCCTGATGTGTTACAATATCAGTAAAACCAACACTGCTCTGTCGAACACAACTATGTTTTGAACTGCCTGGAAATAAGCTAAAGATAAAATTAACATAACGTATAATTCCATTCCATATATGGCGCTGCAGCCCCTTCCGGGCCTTGGCCTCCCTCATAAGACGTCTCCATTCAGCCCTATTTTCAGCTCTTCTCCTCCATCCTCTTGCCCCAGCAGTTGTAATGCATCACTCTGGACCATATCCGCCCATCTGGTTCTTGGTCTTAATGTTCGAACATTCCATGTGCCAAAAATCAGTTCCTTCTCCTTGCAGCCAGGTCGTCGTCTATTTGTAAAACCCGTCCGAGGTATCTCTGAGGTTTCCTGAACGCAAGTTCTTTTCCGGGGTGGGGTCGTCACCCCCACGCCCAACACCGAACCTCGAGGACAAGGGTGTCCCTTTTTGTCTGGGTCATCACCTTTGACCTGTCCGGCTTGGGTGACCCTGCCATTAGCTACGCTACCGCCGGCTTAGCTCTCAGGATTATTTGACCACACAAGCCCCACCACTAAGTCGAAGTAGGGACAACTTCGGGGGGATAAAGTATAATTACCTTTGTAAATTTTACCTTTTAATTCCTACACACAGCCTGATGCTTTGATAATGTACCGAAAAGTGTGCAGGAATTTAATTTACAGACTTTTGAACATACAGTTTTGTTTTACGGACAAGTGTTTGGTGTTCACTAAAACATATGTTTTTTTTTTAATTTCATGTGCAGTATACTTCTGTGTTAAGTTTGTTGTTTTCGAGGTAAATAAACAAAAATATTTTTATGTCACGTCATCCCTTAATTCGTAAATAAACTGACTTTTTCATAGTTTTTATTGAGGTCTTTGGCTCCGTTTGCAGAAAATAACACTGGACGTTATGCTTCTGATGTAATAGTAACTATTTCTTATTAATTTCGAGCCGCTGGGCACGTATATGACTATGACAACTCAAAATTGGCTACGGTTTCTAAGCAATCCGCAAACGTTTATTGTATATTTAAGAAATATGTACATCAGACATGTAACGATAAAAATCCGCTTCTACTTGCGACTTCACTTTGCCTGTCGCTTGTGTAGCTGCTCAGGAGCATTTCTGACGAGCGTCCAACAGTAGTCAGCCAACATGGAAGTGGACCGCTTTCCCTGATATCTTTTCTCCATCTTTACAATTTCCTCATGAAAAGTTCACTGTGCCCATCATTAACCATGCCGCAGTTGTCGGAGAAGAAATCCAAGTGGGAATGAAGCATGTGTATTTTTAAGGACATATTGCAACCAAGTTTGTGATACAAAGACAACATGTCCTCAATCAATTCCTTGTAGTTTTCTGCCCTGGTATTCCCAAGGCAGTTAGTTGAAACCAGACGAAACGCGTCCCAAGCTTTTTTCTCGTCACCCTAATGTAGGTTGTTGACATACCGTCCCTGAAGAGCTTGCGGATCTGAGGACCTACAAACCCCCCTCTTTAATTTTCGCTTCGCTCAGTGGAGGGAATTTTTCAGCCAGATACTTGAACGTCGATCCAGTCCGGTCCATGGCTTTTACGAAGTTTTTCATCAGACCGAGTTTGATGTGTAGGGGCGGTAGCAGGATTTTGTGCCATTCTGCCAGTGCTGGGTGTTGCACATTCTTCTCTCCGTCCTTCAGAGATTTCATCTGAGGGCAGTCTCTCTTCAGGTAATGCAAAGTCTTTGCTCGGCAGTCCCATTCACATAAAAAACAGCAATACTTCTTATATCCCAGTTGGAGACCCTTCATCAGAGACACTACCTTCAGGCCACCACAAATATGCCAGCCATACTTGCTGTATTCAAGCTTATTCAGCACCTGCTTTAGATTTTCGTAGGTTTCTTTCATATGGACAGCGTGTCCGACTGAACTGGATGGATGTGTGTTTTCCATTATGCAGCAACACCGCCTTCAGACTCAGTTTCGAAGAATCTATAAATAGTCGCCATTCTTGCGGTTCATGTTTGATTCCGAGGGCATTCATCAGGCCATCTGCATCGTAGCAGAACACAAGGTCATCTTCCTTTCTGAAGAAAGGCACCAAATGCTGATGACGGCAGCGAAACGAAGAAATTCGGACATCTTTCTCGAGAACATTCCATTGTTTCAGTCTTGATCCCAGTAACTCTGCTTTGCTCTTGTACAGCTCCAGATCGCGAACAAGATCGTTCGGTTCGTCCTGTGTGAGAATGTGTGGCTGTGGGGCAGAAGACGTACCGTGGGAGACGTGTGGTTCAGTAGACGCCGGCGGCTCAGGAGAACCTAAGGTCGACTCGCCTTCGTCCTCGTCGTCTGAATCGATGGTAAATTCTTTCGGAGGTTCGGGAACGGAAATTCCATCGCCTTGCAGAACTGGACGGAGAGCAGATGGTACATTTGGGTAAACTATTGTCCACTTCTTTATATTCGTGATGCCTCCAGAAACAGGTGCCACCATACAGAAGTAGCAGTCAGTTGTGCGGTTACTTGGCTCCCTCCAAACTATAGGAAGAGCAGACGGCAACGCATGTCTTTTGCCATTCAGCCACTGCGAAAGATTTTTTGCACATTTGGGCAGCATACGTGCGGGGCCCAGGATTTATTTAGGTCGCCGATCTTGCAGCCGAAATACAAATGATACGCCTTTTTCACTATCGCGGTGATGGCCTTTCTTTACCTTGCAAACGTCACTTCATCGCAAATGTAACAAAAGTTATCTGCACTATTAACACAGTTACGAGACATCACTAATCCTGGATTAACACTTTTGGGATCACGTTGAGGTATTTATGACGCTGGAGTAAACGGTTGTGGTGTGCACGATGGGCTGATGCAATATGACGCAGTATTTTGAAATCTTCAAACGTGTTTCATTTGTAGTTGATATATTTACTTAACGCAAACTTCACTACGGACACAAGCAACAGGCAAAGCGAAGTCGCTAGTAGAAGCGGACTTTTATCGTTAAATATCTGATGTACATATTTCTTAAATGGGGACCGCGGTAGCACAGTGGTTAAAGTGCTGCGCTACAAATTGGAAGGTCGCTGTTCGATTCTAGATGGTGTCAGTGGATTTTTTCATTGACATAATCCCTCCGATCGCACTGTGGCCCTGGGGTCGACTCAGCCTCTAACAGAAATGGGTACCAGGAGTATTACCTTGGGTTAAAAAGCCGCCGGTGCGTAAGGCTGACAACCTTACCACCATCCTGGGCCATTGTCACGAAATGTGGGAGCCTTAACTTCCTTGAACTTTCTGGGCACCTCGGGCCTTTAATGGGACTGATTTCCCTTTACATATTTCTTAAGTATATAACAAACGTTTGCAGATTGCTTACAAACCGCAGCCAATTTTGAGTTTTCATTGTCATATTCATGCTCAGCGCCTCGAAATTAACAACAAATGGCTTCTGTTACCTCAGAAGCATAAAGTCAGTAAAAATTTGTTGCCCAGTGTAATTAGAGGTTAACTGTTACTCAGTCATAGTCTACAGGAAATAATAAAGGGAAAGAGTGTTTTGCTAATTCACTGTGTTTTTATTGCAGATGGACCGTAATGTATTTTTGTTATAATTAAATTTACAGGTAAAGGTAACACATACCGTAAGCTTATACACTTTTTTTCCTGATGACGTCGTGCGAAGTGAGGCTGAATCTGCAGGTGCTATTAAACTGGGTCCTACATGAAGGTACAGTGTAGCTTTATCTTTCAGCCATTTTGTTCCCGCGCAAAGAAACTCCGATAGCGTTTGGGTACGCCCTGGAGCCTGTGTAGACGCGCTGGAGGATGCAGAAAGTTTCCGCCCCTGTCAGCAGGGTGCCCAGCCTACAGTTGCTTTTGTGCTGTGAGCCATTCCGGTTCATATAGGAAAAGAAGTATATGTTTTTGCATCCTAGTGGAATCATTAGCTATGGGGCAGACAACTGTAGAAAAGGAGTGTTACGAGACGTGTCTACGTTCTTAACAAAGCCCAGCCTATCTCTTGGCTGCGTAACGTTTTTATTGTCGATTGGATCTGAATTAAATGAACACTAAAGCTAGTGAATGATGCTAAAGATAACGGACAATCCTTCTACTGCGTGAAACTGGTCAACCTTGCTTCATCTGCTTCTGTCATAAACTAGTGTACTCGTTTATACAACTTGAAATAGCAAAATATAATTTGCTCGGGGGGGGGGGGGGGAGGGGGCCCTTAAAACCCACGGAGG
>Ga0123354_10006481_pt1 | contig 17401 bp, 22 predicted proteins | sample TergutLab28metaG_2_FD_97872 | JGI IMG/M metagenome (GOLD analysis project Ga0123354, IMG submission 97872) | Labiotermes labralis P4 segment gut microbial communities from Petit-Saut dam, French Guiana - Lab288 P4 | ecosystem: Host-associated > Arthropoda: Insects > Digestive system > Gut ...
CTGCTAACTTCACGCCTTACCCTGTTCAGATTATCAACATTGCTTTGGCTTGGATCCTGTATCCACTGAATTTTGGCCCGCTTCCTTTGATCCAAAAAACCTAAACATTCTTCATCAAACCAGGGTTTATTCTGCTTAAATTCATGCAAACCCAGACTCTCTTTCACTGAGGTTTGGATATTCTCTTTAACGTTTTCCCAAGTCCTATTTACGTCCTCATCATCATTCCAGTGAAATCCAGATAACTCCAAGATAAAATCACAGAATCAGTAAGCACACTGGAAGTTATATGGATGGCAGAACTTCCAGTCTTGAAACTACTTTCCTCAAGCACAAAACTATTAGAAGTGCCAGATGATCAAGTGCTGTATTAAAAGAATTTTATTTTACCTTGTGAAATGCAGAGAACAGGAACATTTTTGTTTTAGAATCTTATCAACATTGCACATTGGCATCCCTTTGAGCTTTCTTCTGTACAGCCATTTCCACTGCCTCATTTCTGTCATTACTGTAGAACCAATGACTTCACAAGTGTTCCTTCAACAACACAAAATCTGTTCCTGTATTCATACTGTGCTCACATAACTCACTGATGTTCTGGGCTGACCAATGTGATCATTGTCATGGAAGGCCATTCAACCATTTTCCGATATGCTGCACTCTCATTATGCCATCATCACATACCTCAATTAAACGGCAGCAAAATTTCAATGTGAGTAACATATGTCCCCCACCAACTTCAATAACATTGTACACTTCTACACAAGGCCAAGTTTTCAACATTTCTGCCCTTGCACTCATCTTATCCCTTAAACCACATCCCTCTTACTCTTGTGCCATCTCTTGCACATTAACTCTACTACACATGCTACCTCCTATCACAAAAAATGACGAACACAAAAGCTGCCGGTTACAGAACTTTCCTCACTGAACATAACTCATAAACTGCCCACTTCAGGTTCCCCCAAAAATTAAGTTATCAAGGTAAAATACAAATAAGTATTATTACACCAGTTAATACAACAACCAATCACAGGGGCTCTGCCGTCTATGATGTGTCTGTATTCTGTAACTTTAACTCTGCAATCATAGGTGTAAATCCAACTCAGACGATGGATGTTTTCATTTTTCAGTGTTACTGAAGTCCTGTGTAGGCAGAAGCCTTGCAAGCAACTAATTACTTCAGCAAAGAGCCCCACCAAATATGTACAAACAATATTCAGAACTGCAGAAATCTGGATGCCCAGTGCCACAGTAGCCTGCACCACAAAGACAGAATCATATTACTCAAAGAATGCAATAAAATACAATAAAATGCAGCTTCTGATAATGAAATCCCCCCCAAAAGGCTCACAAGGTAATATGCCAGCGGTTGAAACATCAATAAAGAAACGGAAAGCTGAATAAGTAGTGGACGTATGGCATGCAGCAAAATGAAAGAAATTCAGGCCACAAATTTTAATGCTGAATTTCTACACAATTCTCACCTCAGACTGATGTCGCCTGTGAGAAGGGGACTTGAAAGACACAGTGGCTGTAAGGCTTGACTTGTCATATGCATCCAGCGCAACATCATACAGAAGACGCAACACTACGCAAGCATACGACAGCTCAACTGGAATGTGGCTAGGAATGCTGAAACACATTGTCTGAATACTACTCACTGTTCTGACATGTCACAATGACTAGTTACTTTGCCTCCCTTGCGTAAAAAATATTTTCACAGTTACAACTGTCATGGCCTCACACCCTGAACTGTACTAGCAAACAAAATATTTCTTTCCAATGAATGGCACATCTGATAGTTAACGTGTTATTTATTACTTATCTCACATGTTTTGGCTAATAATAACAGCCTTCCTAAAAGAGACTGCTGACAAGAAGGAGAATTTTACGCTAAAACATATCATCAGTTATACTGGTAAATGGTACATTACAAAATTGAATGATTAAAAAAACAATATTTGATGTTAAACAATTAATAAAATAAGGTTAAACTTGTACAATATTTGTATGTGTTTCTATTTATATTCCTTTGCATCCCTACAAGCAAATGGTTCTCTCTGATCCTACTTGGATCATAAAACCAGCATAGCACAAATGGAGAACATTTGACCCAAAATCCAACTAGGACTGAAGAGAACCATTACTATGATACTCTAGACAGCTGTGTGATGTCCAGTGCCTAGACAGCTCACAAAGTAAGGCTTATAAGTACATTAACATTAGACAAGATCAATGATTCTCATGATTTTACAGATTTTATAGAGTTTTTACTCTGCAGTTTTACATGACAACTAAACTTCATTCTAAACTCACAATCATACAAGTTGCAAATAAGCATGTCCTCCCTGAAATTTTACATTAATGCATTTCAAATACTAATAATCTTGTTTTTACTGCACAAAAATGGTTACTACAGTGAATTCCTACAAACCACATGTATGTTACCAATTCTGTCCCCAGCTCACACACTTGCTATCACTGTATTTTCTGTTGCATACTGTACTCAGAATAGTAACAACTCTTGTAATCATTATCTCCAAATATCTTATCCTACATCATAACATTTCTTTCACTCTTTGTTCCTTTAAACCATGTTTGTTTCAACTGGCATGGTTCACAATAATACACAAATACCCTATTTACTTAAATGCAAAACAAGTTTATTTCCTTAAATTTCAGGCTTAAATATTCAGACTAACATAAATTCACATTGAAGCAATGAACCGGACCGTGCCAAACCAGATCGCTTGGAACCAGACCATGCGGATCCAAACTAAGGCCTGCATTGCCAAATCATCATGTGAGAGCTGCACTCTTCTGAGATATTACACAGCATAGAGTGGTAGTTCCTTATCAACATTTCGGACAACCTATCAAACCCATCTTCAAGGGTCAAGATATTCAAAAGAGAAAAGGGCACAACTGAAGTTAACTGACACAGCTCCCAGTGAGTCAAAGGAAAGTTGATGAGCTCTCCAGCTCAGACAGCCTCTCTGAGCCCGCCAGCCACCCTGCACCCGGGCATCTGTTCGGTGACAGGCCTATGGCCCAAGGCTCCACAGGCATACTAGTTGCTGAGAGCAGCCGGCAACTTAGACCAAGCAAGGACAGGCTGCTGTATGATGTGTTGGTAGCCTGGCACACTAGCCCGCAACAGCCAAGTGGGCCACACGAGACCCCAGCCAAGGGTTCAGATATCTCTGAACCCACTACCTCAACTGAGAGAGCCACTAGGTCCATATCTCTTGGAGACATATCCGGGCCTCTGTGTGGCATGCCTGATGGAACCACTTTAAGCACCCAAGTGGCCATTAAGTGTTGCTCCCACAGGTGAACAGCAAAATAAGACATCCATCTACATCACAGGGGTCACAGACTCACTTGGATTTTTGCCATGGATACAGGCCTCATGTCGGAGTGGGCTCTCAGCCCAGATAAGGGGAAGAGGCTGATGCTTGTCCCACAAACCACTGACACCTTCAGAAACAGAGTCAGCACACTGCAATCCCTTGATGGGAGCAAGGGTGTGAGTTTTCACACCTTCTCTCTCCCAGAGGATCATTGTGTACACCTGCTGGTTAAGAACCTAGGCAGACAAATGCCTGAAGGTGTCGTTCGGGAGGAGATGGAGATTCTAGGCATCTGTATCCAGGGCATCTTGCAGCTCCACTCCGGGCACAGTGACCAGAAAGCCTCCAACGTCAGCCCCTAACCCCGCACTTTATTGTGTCGGTAATGCGGGGACCAGAGGTGATAAAACTGCATTCTCAGAATGAACTCTGCAGCCTGCAAGTCTTGTTAGAGACGTACATTGCCCCACAAGGCCCTCCAAGGCGAGTGCTGCCAACACTTCAGCCATAGGCAGCAGTACTGCTGTTATGCACCCCACTATGAAGCTTCTGGTGAGACTCACCTCTCGTGGGAATATTCTACCTCACAGCAGCAATGTTAAGTGCTGCAGCTGTGGAGAAAACCACACAGCCAACTACCAGAGCTGTGTGAAGAGGGAGGAGCCTCCTGCCGCATATTCTGAGTTCATCCTTTAAAACAAATGATTCTCCAAGTGTGCCTCAACAGGTATGAGACAGAGTTGACACACACATTGCGCAAACATCAGTCTCTGTTGCATCGTTGTCAGCCATGTATCAAGGTTGGTGGCCATACATTTCAACATCTGCTCTAAATTGGTACAAAATATAACTTTTTCTGAATACTTCAGTGGTTTTGCTTGATTTCCAACCTTAATCAGGCCCAACTTGATGGTCTGTAGTGCTGTATGAACGCATCTCAGATACACAGTTCCTTGATAACAAATCTTTGTTTTGGTCCCTCCTATCACCTCACGAAGTTTGGGCATGCAGTTTTTCCACACTCTCTATCCTGTATATGCATAGTCTACATGTACCTTTCTTTACTGTTATTTAGGTTTGTTTTTAGCATTGCATGTCACCATAATTCTACTTACTTTTGTTAAATTAGCCAGCAATGAAAATCTGATTGTCACAATTCTACCTGGGGGTCAATCTTCACAGAAATTTTACAAAACAAATTTCATACCATGTTTACCTGAATATATATCTGATGACCCAGCATCACTATCTTCAATTTTGAAGAAAATACCTCTAAAGAACACAGGCCAAGTAGTGGGTACAGCATCTCACTTCTGGCTGGACGGTCTGGGGATCAAATCCCGGTGGGAGGCAAGATTTTCCAAACCCTTCCATACAAATCCTGGGCCCACCCAGCCACCTGTACAATGAGTACTGGATCTCTTTCCCAGGGTAACGTGGTCGACACATGGCATTAACCACCCATCACCATCTAGTGTTGAGGTTAAAGAGAGAGTAAAGCTATACCTGTACTCCCCCTCTGGGTCTAATGGCCTGTTAGGGTGAACTTTACCTTTTACCTACGAAAATGTTTACCTTTGTGTGTGTGTGACATTAAAGTGACCCCCAATTTACAGACGATGAATTATGAAAAATTCTTGCCTTATATTTGGGTAATTATAGTATACCTGGGAATTAATGTTTAGCCTTTACAATCAAGGAATACAGCACACAACAGATACAGATAGCCTGAAAGACTGATATTTCCATCTAACCTCGGTTCCAAGATGTTGCTGGTAAACAAATTATGGAAGGTATTTTCCTCCCGTGCAGCAGTTGTCTCATCATACTCATCTAAATACTGCTGACTGGAAAAGCAGCCAAGGAGTCGCAACGTGTCACACAGACTGGTCAGGCAGATCTGGCAACACAGCAAGAATCACATGTGTAATATCTGATGGATTCAGGGGTATGTACAGAACAATTATGACACATTAAAAAACAAAAGTTTTTTCCATTATTCCCACCCTCTCCTGGAGAAGTGTGACAGACAGGAAAGACCAGGGAATGCCAGAGATTGAAAATAAAAACATTCTTGAGGGGTCACTACTACTAGCTTGGAGAGAGGTCTCATGAACGACTCTGAAACTTTTTTCTCATACATGGAGCCAGATGAAAACAATGACAATATTACAACAATTTTTCCTGTACCTGAGTAAGATGTGAGCAAGATCACACAAATTTTCCAAAAACCCAGCAACTGCCACAAAGTTCCATACTAAGAGTCCACCAATATTAGGCACATCCATACAAAATGTAATTGCCACAGTGTCCTGGGTTCTAGGATTTGTGTACCCTGACAGTGAGCATGTCTCACAGATTAAATTCTGTCTAAACCTTCTTTCAGGCTGCATCATCACCAAATAATGTGGTTGATGGTTAAAGTTTCTGGCACATAATTAGTCTGCTTCCTAAATACTGTTGACCTGGCTGGCACATCATGACCACAACACCGTTTCCTGTATTCAGGCTGTGTCAGATGGCGCGAGCCAGTAACTCAGTAGGTTTGCGCAAGAAACACATGATCGTGCTATGTGTATGACATGATGCAGCTACTGTACGACAATGATGGACAGACAAGAAATTAATGTTGCCACAAGCTACCACCTAGCATGAACAACTCAAGTGACTCATAACTGGACTCAGCGTGAAATGGCTGGGCATTGACAAGAAGCTGGAAGGTAATCTGTGCTGCCACTCATGATCTAAAGCTAAATATTTCAGTATCATTCTATATGAATCAGCCCAAGGTTATATAATACAGTACTAATCAAGTAAGCAATTGAGGCAACAGGGATAAGTCTAAAGAAACCGACCACATTTTGAAAGTCTTGTACAAAGAATCTTGGATGGGGATTCAACTGTTTATGTTTTCACTTTAGGGATAATATAACACTCACCTCCTGGTGAAAGAACTTTGCATTGGCTGGCTCAAATCTCATGGCAACTGTAACAGTGTTGAAGACCATGTGGAGAAGGTTAAGCACTTGAGACACTGGAATCTCATTCCAGGGGGACACAGGTTCTCCACGGAGACATCCTTCCATTGATACCAAGACACTCATTACGTACACAAAACCACCAACCTTCCGAAATACTGTTCGTGTCCTGTGGCTCTCACGCAGACACATCAACAAAGACTGCAGGAAAGAAAAGTTAAAAACAATAATTAACAATCTTTGTTCTATAGTAGAGTAAAGTCAACAAATCCTTAAGTATACAGTATACAGTGTTATGCCTAAAACAGTTTCTATCGAATCTTTGCATACAATGAGTAAACGCATACACATATATGGGGGTCATGTTTGTCCACATGTCCGTCTTTTCATTCCTTGAATTCAAGGAGGATAAGGTGGGCAGTGCATGTAGGATGTAAAATGATCCCATTACAGGCCCCATGTGGCCCAGAGGTTGGGTGGACGTATAGCTCTACTTTTCCATGACTGTGGCACCAGAAGGGGGTGAGTAGTCAGCAGCATGCCCCGGCTGCATTTTACCCCCGGAAAAGACCCGGTACCCACTTTACAGAAGGCTGGGAGGGCCCCAGGCCCGGTCTGTACAGGCGGAAAATCTCGTCCCCACTGGGATTCGATCCCGGACCGTCCAGCCCGTAATCAGGCGCTATACTGACTGAGCTACCCAGCCCATGCATGTAGGATGTATCAAGGTAAAAAATACACACAGGGAATTTGTGGAGAAATTGGAAGAAAAAAGACCAAATGGAAGACCTAGGCACAGATGGAAGGGTAATATTAAAATGGATCTTAAAGGAACAGGACATGGTGGTGTGGACTGAATTCATCTGGTGCAGGATAGGGACAAGTAGTAAGCTCTTGCAAAATCAGTAATGAACCTTCAGATACATAAGATGTGAGGAATTTCTTGACCAGCTGAGGAACTACTAGCTTTGCAATGGCTCTGTTTCATGGAGTTGGTTGGTTAGTTATTTGTATTATTCAATATAAAAAACTACTCAACTTCAGACACATTTGGTCACATTTGGTTTCGGCATTCTGAACTGAAAAGTGTCATGTAAATATCAAACAGGTCCAATAATGTCTCAAGAATGGCATATCATACAAGAAAATGTTGCCTTGCATACATATAATTTCTTGAAACCCGTACCTTATATATTCTATACAGGTAAATTAACCGAACCACAAGGAAGAATAATTTATGTTTATGAAGTGTAACATCTTCATTTAAAATTAAGAACTCTGTAAAGAAGAGACATAACGACTGCATACAGTACACTGCGCTGTCAAAAATATATTTTTATTTGCAACCCTCACATAGTGAGTGAACAAAACCATAAAGAAATCAGAACTGAAAGGCATACAATCATCATCCACATTTCCTGGGGCAAAAAAAAAAAAACCCTCATGAGATTCTTCCACAAAAAGTCAAATACAGCAGCTGTAATGTGATCTGCTGCTCTCCTACTTTACACAATTTGCAAAACAACACTGAAGTTAGATTTCAGAAATTGAAAAATTAAGATGTGAACAATCCAAAATTATCGTGCCATAAGTACACTTTCTAACTTGTTTACTGCTGTTCTTGGTTAACCATTCTACATTTAATACTGAAAATGAAACTGACTAGGGGAAAACATCAGTTCTGATGAACAGGGAGGTGGGCCTGTAAGGTGAACTACAGGGGAAAACTGCATTCTTAAATTCTCCACTGGATGCAGACTTCCTCTATAACACATCTCCCATGACAGCTGCTGTACTCATGGACACAACAAAATAGTACTCAAAAGCACTAACATTTCAGCCCTACAAATTAACATAATCAGCAAAGACCACAAGCTGAAGCCTTCCATTCAATTTAAACACAACACTGAAAACATCATGTTTCTTGCTGTAACGTTAACAATATCCAGCAACCCGGGAAGAATCTACAGACAGATTTCTCAGTACAGATTTCATTTTTAGGATCAAAGCGTACCTTCAGTATGTGTGCTTTGAGTTGTAATGCTGAAGGTGGTGCAGAATGCATCATACCAAGCAGCGTGCCCATGTCATCATCTCCACCAGCACTCAGCACCAGTTCTCGCACAATGCCTACATCAAGTTTAGCAGAGTCCACTACATTAGTATCATTCTCATTCTTACCACACTACAACATATCATGCTTCATTATAAGACAACACCAGACAGTAAGTTGTAAGCAATGAGCTTTCACAGACCCAAAATGAAACAAAATATCAAGATGGTCAAAACACACTTAGGTATTTCTGTAATACAATGGAAAGATTCTGATAATTTTGTTCTTCTGGGAGGAAAAGATGTTGTGTCAACAGGTAATCAAATCCTGATGTTTTGGGGCAACATATTATCATCACCTTCAAAGAACAAATGTTCTACCAAAAATTCTTCCAGGACCTTTGACCTTGAAGATGAAGACACTATGTTGCCTCCAAACATGAGGACCTGATCACCCACTTACATAGTGTCATATATGAGAAGAAAATCCTCAGTTACACTGCTGCAAAAACTAGACAACTCAGAACATAAGATTCTGTTTCATCAGTAACACCCTTAAGAGGCCAACTGGGCTTACAATGTAAGGGTAAAGCACAGAATAATAATTAAAGCAATTATGATAAATCAAATACAACTGTCCTCCCTGCTACTGTGAAGTAGACAATATCAACTCTGGTAGCAGAAAACTTTTTAATACCAAAGACTGCCACTGGGCACAATTCCAAACTTGTCCCACCCATTTCACAACCTATTCTCCTAAGATCCGGTACAACTTTATCCTCACATCTCCTTCTTAGCTAAATATGGCAACACTTTTGAGTTACCCACTATTAAATTAACCCTCAAATGGTAACATACATCTGTCAGATGAACACAATTCATATTCTGAGACTGGAGGTGGGACCCTTTGTTGCTCGGAATGCTCCAGTCTAAGACTGACCTCTGACCACAGTCACTGTTGGCATTATGCCCATTGTTCATCTGAATAACCAGTGCAAGAGAAGATTCCACAACATCTGGCAGACATGTTGCTATATAGATAAGCTTTTTTATCTGTCTCAGAGATGAATAGGACTTTTGAGCCCAAAATTTTACTGTTTATTCACTTATACTTTTGCCATTCTTACTTTATTTTGTGTTGATACTGGCAGGTAAAATGCCAAATGTGTCACAGAGGACAAGGATTATGACAAAGCAGTGACTAACTCTGATGACAGTGATGATGAAATTGTGCCAGATGATTCCTATATACTTGAAGATGATTACTTATCATGCTCAGATCACAACAGCAATTCAGAAATTAGATCAGAAGATATCTTTGATCTGTCATGTAAAGCAAATAATACTGTATTCATTAGGACAGCAGCAGCAAGAACAACCATGAAGAAAAACCCCTCACTAGGAAGTAATAAATAATGGGAACAGAAGGACTGTTGATATTGTCCTTACCAAGAATAGGATGATAAGTTACAAATGTGTAATGTGTGAAATACCAAACTGTTTGTTATGCTAAAAAAAATGTGGAGTGTATGGGTACAAAAATTTTAAGTACTTTAATACAATTTGTTTTCCTTTCTGAAAAGAATATTCTTTTTAATAAACAGGACCGTTTTTTATATTGTTCTGTATTCTTTTTATGAACATATAGCTTATGTAATAAAAATTTCGCAGTCTTTTGTTAAAATAAGTGGTGGAATTACAATATCTGCTTCTCAGCCAGATGTTATTGTTAACATTTGGAAGAAGGATGTTACCAATTAATGGTTAATAAGGTTTTAACAGAAGTGCAGTTCTCACCTAAGACTTGCTGCCGACATTCTGGGTAGGGCACAAGATTGTGGGCACAACGTGCACCCCCAGACTCCCGAAACACATCTGCATTCTTTGCATTCCCACTAAGTAACAAAGTGAGGGCTTCAATGACCAACATGCCCAGCATCTCGTTCTGTTGGGGGATCTCATATTCTGCAAAGACAAGTGAAGATGACTATCATCATCATTATCATTGGCTCCACAGCCCCAGGTAGGCCCCAGCCTTCCTCAAAAGCTTCTTCTGCTCATCCTCATTTCTAGCGTGTCTCCTACAATTCCTTTCTCCTATTCTTGCATTGTCTTGATTCACACCATCTACCCATTTCGTCTTTGGTCTTCCAATCCCACTTTTCCCTTCTGGTCTGGCAAGGAGTATTCTTTTTGCAGTACATTCATTGTTAATTTGTGTCACAAGCCCTGCCCACTGTAATTTATTAAATCTGATGTATTTCATTTCAATTCAATTCAATTTTCTGCATATTCTCATAAATCCATACAAGATGATACCTTTTGGATATAAAATTTGTCATATAAAATTAATATGTAGTAATTAAACCAATGTCACATAATAATGAATACAAATATGATATGTACATGCGGAATGAAACTGTATGACAAATCAATTGCTACAGCATTATTTACCTATTCTAGATTACCATAAATTAAATAAAATGTAATAATACATTACAACATATATAGGCAGTAAAACAAAATATTACAACAAGACAACAACTATCTTAAAAGATTTCCTTGATTAAAATATTCCTTGAGTATAGAAGGACCAAGAATAAAAAAAATGCTCTAGGCCAGTCTAAATTGTTTAGCATTATGACCTAACATTTTAGTAAATAATAGAAGGACATTAAAAATCCTAATACCAAAATAGTAGGCCCCCTTCTGATAGGATGTCAAATTTAAATGTGGTTGATAAATAAAAAAAGTACATCTCGTGTTAATATCATGACTCTAAGCTATAATAATATATAATTCTATATTATTTACAACAAACAACAAATAAAATATAAACTGAGACTGTAACGGTAAGATTTTTAGATTCTTAAATCCATTTCTACAACAGTCTCTAGATCTTAGACCACTCATGATTCTGATTATTCTCTTTTGCAATGTAACAAACTGCAAACTATAAGAGAAGTTACCCTACAATATAATTCTGTAAGTAACAACAGAATGAAAACAGGAGTAGTGCACTGATTTTAAAGAATCAATAGACATAATGGGTTCAATAACCTCATCAAATAACAAGCTTCACTCAATTTAGGTATGAGTGGGAATACATGCTCTTTCCAAGTCAAAAAACTTTCAATAATTACTCCCAAAAATTTAGTATCAGTGATACTTAAAATAGTATTATTACTATAACAAACAGTTATTGCATTGGGAAGATTAGCTTTAGTCCTAAACTGTGTATGATGAGGTTCATTACAGTTTAAAATTAGTAAGTTAACAATGAACCATTGATACCCATCTTGTATTCAACACAATTATGATTACTAACAATTAAACTGGAGTCATCTGCAAACAAAACTGACTTAACATCATTATTGAAATTTTTAGGCAGATCATTTATCTAGTAAAGAGAAGGAAGGAGACCAAGAATAGATCACAGAGGAAATCCCTGCTTATTAATACTCCAACTTGAATAACTAGTATAACCTAAATCAGTTCTTGGCATTAAAACTCTCTGATACCTATTTGTTAAGCAGGATTTAATGTAAAGAAGAAAAGTACCTCTTATTCCATAAAACTGAAGTTTTGATAATAAAATGTCATGGTTTACGTTGCTGAAAGCCTTTTTAAATCACAAAAAAAATACCACCTACAAGTCTTAATCATTTAATGCTTCTACGATTTCATTAATTAAGGCACAAGAGGCCTGTATAGTTGATGACTGTAATCTAAAACCAAACTGTCCATTTGCTAAAATATTATTGTCATGTTGTTGGTTTCATTTTGAAAAAATAATCTGCTCAAAAGATCTTAGAAAAGCAGATATTTTATTGGGCCCATTTCATTATATAATTTATACATCACAGATGACAAACAAGGGCAGGAAATACATTCTGAAATTCATCCTTAAATTTAAAAACTGAATTTTCATTATTTTACTTACCATATTTTCATTCTAGCCAAACACTTTTAATGGGGGCTGGAAAATGAACATTCAATGCCACAGACATAATGGTACTATAGACTCAAACATTTCTGCAGCTTTGGAAAACTTAAATGATAGTGAGTACATAAATAGGGTTTGGAAAAACATTACAGGAAATATCAAAACCTCAGCTAAAGACACTCTAGGTCTGTGTGAAATGAAGCATCAGAAACCATGGTTTGACGAAGAAAGTTTACAATTTTTAGATCAAAGAAAGCAGGCTAAAACGCAGTAGTTATGGGTTCCAAACCAAAGTGATACAGATAATCTAAATAATGTAAGACGTGAAGCTAGTAGACATTTCAGGAACAAAAGAGAGGAATATATGAAAGCTAAAATTTATGAAATTGACACTATCAGTAAGATAAAAAATATCAGAGACTTGTACAGGGGCATCAATTACTGTAAGAAAGGTTACCAGCTTAGAACTAATATAGTAAAGGATGAGAAGGGTGATTTGGTTGCAGACTCCCACCGTATTTTGGATAGGTGGAGTAACCAAACCTCTCAGCTACTTTATGTAAATGGTGTTAACAACGTTAGGTAGAGAGAAATACCTACAACAGAGCCACTAGTGCCTGAGCCCAGTACTTTTGAGTTTGAGATGGCTATTGAAAAGCTGAAATGACACACATCACCAGATATTGATCAAATCCCAGCAGAACTGATTAAAGCAGAGGGTAGAATGATTTGCTCTGAGAACCATGAACATATTAATTCTATTTGGAATAAGGAGGAATTGACTGATGATTGGAAGGAGTCGATCATTGAACCTGGATATAAGAAGGGGGATAAAACAGACTGTAGTAATTAGAGAGGTATGTCAATTTTGTCTACTACACTCAAAATTTTATCCATCATCCTGCTGTCAAAGTTACCTCCTTATGCAGAGGAATTTAATGGTGATCATCAATGTGGATATCCACAAAACAGATCAACTACTGATCACATAGTCTGCATTTGTCAAATATTTGAGAAAAAATGGGAATACAATGAAGCAGTGCATCAGCTATATACAGACTTCAAGAAAGTCTATGATTCAGTCAGAAGGGAGGGGAATACAATGAAGCAGTGCATCAGCTATATACAGACTTCAAGAAAGCCTACGATTCAGTCAGAAGGGAGGTCTTGTACAAAACTCACATTGAGTTTGGTACATAAAACTAATATGGCTAATAAAAATGTGTCTAAATGAAACCTATAGCGAAGTGCGGGTATGCAAACCCTTGTCTGACATGTTTCGTATTAAGAACGGTTTGAAACAAGGATATTCTCATTGCCATTGATTTTTAAGTTTGCTTGAGAATATGCCATCAGGAGGGTTCAGGCACACCAGGAGGGCTTGTATTTAAATGTTACACATGAGCTTCTGGTTTATGCTGATGATGTTAACACATTGGGTGGAAGCGTACATACTATAAATAAAACAAAGAAGGTTTAGTAATCACTAGTTAGGACATTGGTCTAGAAGCAAATGCTGAGAAAACTAAGCACATGGTCAGGTCTCAAGATCAGAAAGCAGGACAAAATCACAATAAAGAATGACAATAAATCCTTTGAAGAGGAGGAACAATACAAAAATTTGGGAACATCCATAATGAATCAACAATCCATTTAGGAAGAAATTAAGGGCATACTGAAGTCAGGGAACACTTGCTATCATTCAGTGCAGAATCTTTTGTCTTCCAGTTTGCTATCCAAAAACATAAAGATTAAGACATACAGTAATATAATTTTGCCTGTTGTACTGTGCGAGTGTGAAACTTGGTCACACACACTGATGGGGAAACTTAGGCTGAGTGGGTTGGAGAATAATGTGCTAAAGAAGATATCTGGGCCTAAGAGGGACGAGTTACCAGGGGAGTGAGGAAAACTACATAAAGAGGAGCTTAACGATCTGTACTCCTCACCAAATACTATTCAGATGATCAAATTGAGACAAATAAGATGGGAGGGGCATGTAACATGTACAGGCGAGAGTAAAGGTGTATACAGAGATCTGGTGGGAAAACCTGAGGGAAAGATACTACTTGGAAGACCCAGGTGTAGACAGGAGGATAATATTAAGATGGATCTTCAGGAAGTGGGATGGGGGGGCATGGACTTGATTCATCTGGCTCAGGATAGGGACAGGTGGCAGGCTCTTGTAAACACAATCATGATCCTTTGGGTTCCATAAAATGCAGGAAGTTTCTTGACCTGCTGAGAACCAGTTAGCTGGTCAAGAAGGACTCTGCTCCATGGAGCAAGTAAGTAAGTTAAGTAAGTATAGGCTGTTTCCTTGGTGGTAAAGCAACCACACTGTAAAGCAGACCATTTACCTCCACCTAGTGCTAAGATTAAGAATCGGTGGAGCTATTCCTCTACTCCTGCCATGTGTCCTTATGATGTACACAAGAACAACATTACTTGTCAGTGCCAAACACACTTGGCCATGATGGCACTTTTAGGTTTCTGCCAGCCATAAGGAGTGATGAAATATACTTTATAGCACTTGGGATTTAAATGAATTAATTGACTTTAGAAACATATGGAATAAAAACGAGAACACTAAACATTAAACACATAATTGACTGAAAGATCCTAAAGTAACTTAAAAATGTATCACACAATCAAGAGGTCAATTCGGAGTATGGAATGGCCAATCAAATGTAAAAATCAAAGACAAAAGACAAATTGTAATCCAGCATTGAGATAAAAAGAACAGACCTGAACATTTGCTAAGAAGGAAACCAGAGAACCGAAATAAAAAAGTATGGACTGTAATTGGGAAAACTAGAAGCGAGACTTGAGAAATGTGTCAAAAACCAATCTGAACAACAAGCTTCATATTTACCCTTTCCCTGGTCTTCAGTTTGCTTCTTTTCTTTTAACAGCGCTGCATAACGATGCAGACATGTGACGAACACTTCCAAAATGCCAACTTCTCTGTAAACATTCTTAAAAATGGGGTTGTGTCTAAAATTTAAAAAAAAATATATGTTAATTAACTGTGCAGTGAAAATAATCTCCTGTTTCTGTCTACATAACACAGTTATTATGAGAATTATAAGGCACACTCAGTACATCAAAAGTATACAAGAAGTCACAGATTTATGGAGAGTATTCCAATAAAACTTGCTGAATCAACAGATTGTACAAATTTTGAAATGAGAATACTGCATATTTAATTAATGAATATGGACTGACTTTAAACATGAATCTTCAGCAAAATGCAGTCATAAATGTTTCAAACTGCAAACTGCTGAAGCAGACACACACTGTACCCTTTCATCAAATGCTTGCACCCGATTTTAACTACAGACATGTGCAAGTACATCACTTCCCAGCCAGCATAAAAGATCCACAGTCTAAAACCCTAAAAATTCTTATAATGTTGCATTTCTACCATGCACCTTTATAATCAACTTAACTAAAATCAACCACATAAAAAGGAATGGGGACTTACCCGACTACCTTTATTATTAACATGCTGGAGAAATAATGAAGGTAGGTGGGTAGTCCCAAACCTTGTGTACATGGCTGGTTTTAATTCAATGGCTCACAAAAATCTTCATTTTAATTGCTACACACATAATAATTTAATTCTGGAACAGGAACTGAAAGAGATATTTCAATTTTTTATCGATTTTCAGTCAGAAATAACAGCAACAAATGCCTCCATGCTCAAAAGAAATTATTTCTATCTTACCTGAGAATACTGAGCAAGGTTTGCATGCAAGTGATACTGCAGCTGACAGAAGTTTGACCCCTGAGCAAAATTGACAATGAGATGAGTTCCTTGCAAGGAACAAAATTCAACTGGAACACAATAAACTCCAACAGCTGGAAGAACTTCTCCTGTATAATACACAATATACAAAATTAGAACAGACTCCTCCAAATTCAAGTCCTGAATTCAAGTACCCACTGCACCCAAGCATCTAAACACAGCTTCACCAATGGAGTCAGCCAGTTAAAATGGTTGACCTGTTTATCAACTGTCTTTATGATGAAGGGAATAGCCCCTGGCCTCAGACAGTATCTTTTCTTCACATGCGTAATTACACAATGCAATCAATTGCTGAGAATACACAGCATCAGTAACAGATGAATTACTTTGTATGAAGAACTGGTGGTAAACGCTGTGCCACTTTGTCCACCTGAAATCTCTCATGGAACAGCATGGAATTGAACCCAGGGCTCTGCAGTAAGAGGCCATTCACTAACAGCATAAGCCATAGCAAGAGCCAGATACGTTTTGGACACTGCAGTAATGAAGTGAAAAACATCAAGTAGACGTCACTAGTACAGTGTTCCTATGAAGTTTCATAGAAATCCACCAACTGGTTCTAGAATGTACTACCTACCTACCTACCTAACCAACTAACCAACCAACCAACCAACTCCATGGAGCAAAGTACTTCCTGAGAAGCTAACAGGTTCCCAGCAAGTCAAAAAATACCCCACATTTTATGGAACCTCAAGGTTCATTACCACACTCACAACAGCCCACCATCTGTCCCACTCCTGAGCCAGATCGATCCATCGCCTTCTTGAAGATCCATTTTAATACAAGGGTCGTACCGAAAGTCATGAGCAACCATTTTTTGCATGCAAACCGGGAACAGCAGATGAAGGAGAGTAAGGTGGTAGATGGAACCAGCTGCTGTGTTATCCTTGAGTGTCTCGTGACATCAATAGCTTGCATCACATGACCAGTATCACCCCTAACAAAATGGCCTACAACGATATGTCGTTTCACCAGCATGTTGTCATCAAATTTCTCGTTAAAGAGGAAATCCTGCTGCAGAAATTCAACAGAGACTTCAGCGTGCTTATGGAAGTGTGTGCATGGGTGCGAGCAGTGTTCAAAGATGGGTGAAACATTTTAAAGATGGGAATACTAACATCCAAGATCAGCCTCAGAGCGGTCGCCCTCGAACAGCCTCAACTGAACGCAACAAGGAGAGAGTGGATGAGATCATTCAAGACGACAGGCATGTGACTGTGGACACAATAGCCCGAACACTTGGATTAGGGCACAATGC
>Ga0123354_10006482_pt1 | contig 17400 bp, 18 predicted proteins | sample TergutLab28metaG_2_FD_97872 | JGI IMG/M metagenome (GOLD analysis project Ga0123354, IMG submission 97872) | Labiotermes labralis P4 segment gut microbial communities from Petit-Saut dam, French Guiana - Lab288 P4 | ecosystem: Host-associated > Arthropoda: Insects > Digestive system > Gut ...
GTCATCCGGCGGCTGGGTATAGGCACGGAGCTTTAGCGCCATCCATTTTCAGGGCTAGTTGCTTCGGCGGGTGAGTTGTTACACACTCCATATGGGATTCCGACTTCGATGGCCACCGTCCTGCTGTCTTGAGCAACCAACGCCTTTCATGGGCTCCCATGAGCTCCGGTTAGGGCGCCTTAATCCGGCGTTTGGTTCATCCCACAGTGCCACTTCGCTCAAGCAAGCCGGAGATCTCACCCATTTAAAGTTTGAGAATAGGTTGAGGTCGTTACGGCGCCAAGGCCTGTAGTCATTCGCTTTACCGGATGAGACTGTTCCCAGTCCAACTCGGCGCCAGCTATCCAGAGGGAAACTTCGGAGGGAACCAGCTACTAGATGGTTCGATTAGTCTTTCGCCCATATACCTAGCTCTGACGATCGATTTGCACGTCAGAATCGCTGCGGACCTCCATCAAGGTTTCCCCTGACTTCGTCCTGGCCGGGCATAATTCACCATATTTCGCGTCCCAACGTGTGCGCTCCGGGTGCGCCTGAGGTCGGAGCCGAGGCGCCCCGGGATTGCTGGCCCGCCGCACCCTTCCGGACGACCGGCCGTCCTTCCTTAGCGACTGGCCGCGGCTTTATGCCAGGAGAGCCCCACACTTTCAATGCGCCTCTGGGTTTAGACATGCTATCAGTGACTCGCGCACATGTTAGACTCCTTGGTGCGTGTTTCAAGACGGTTCTGGAGAGTACCCGAAGCTTAAGCTACGCTGACTGGTGTTGGCTTTGTCCGAGAACGCCGGGGACCAACAGCCTACCGGGGCCCGGAATAGTCCCCGGAGAGCTTGCCCCAAAGGGTCGGACGCTCGCTCCACGCGAGGCGAGGTAGACGGCCTTTATCCTCCTCTCATAAAGACCGTGGGAGAGCGGCCGGGCAACCGGGGTCAGAGGGCACCTTTGACCCGCGCTTCAGCAGAAGCACCCCCGGTCTCTGTCCCGGGCCTTACGCCGCTTCGTCCGAAGACTCCTCCGACGGTTTGGACGTCGGAAACTTGGGCGGGAAGTGCACCCCGCGCGGCTTTAGACCGCGGGCGGCCGGTACACCCGACTCGCACCAGACCGTGCCTTGCGGCGCTACCGGCGGCCGGAACGATCCGGGAGCAACCGCCCGTGGGCCGGCTAACGCAGACGGGGCTATCGGTCTCGTGGTAATATTTAGCCTTAGATGGAGTACTCCACTCTCAAGGAACACGACTCTGAGGAGAGCCCCCACCCGGGAAAGGTCGCGGTCCTACGGGCATGGCACTGTCTGCGGGCGATGGCGGCGGGCCCAGTTGTTTCAGAAGGCCCAATCTCAGCCAGGCGTGGTTCGGGATTGGAAATCCAAGGACCGCAATGTGCGTTCGAATCGTCGAAGTTCATGTGTTCTGCAGTTCACATGTCGACGGGCAATTTCCTGCGTTCTTCATCGATCCACGAGACGACTGATCCACCGTTCAGGGTTGTGAGTTTGTTTGCCGACTGGCGGCTTAGTCTTCGGACAGATCTGGTTCCCTGATTTCCATGTTGTGCCGGCGTGCGACCCCTACGGAGGTCACGCCGGGGCGCAGCCCGTGACGCGCAGAGACTAGCGTCATCGTTCTATGTTCCTTTCCCGGTACGGGGCCGTGAACTTCTGACCTCATTAAGTGCCCGGTCTGCCCCCTGCAGGGATTGGCTTAGTAAACTTCCGTCACATCGTTCAAACTCAGGGGCTCTGACGCACGTCACGCCGCGGTGTTCTTTGCCACAGTTTTTTCTAGGCAGTGCCGTTAATGATCTTTATGCAGGTTCACCTACGGAAACCTTGTAATGACTTTTACGTCCTCTAAATGATCAAGTTCGGGCATCTTCCCTGTGGAATCGAAGGGGCGAACCCCCGCGCCCACCGGTCCGGAGACCTCACTAAATTATTCAATCGGTAGTAGCGACGGGTGGTGTGTAAAAAGGGCAGGGACGTAATAAACGCGAGCTTATGACTCGCGCTTACTGGTAATTCCTCATCATGGGGAACAATTGCAAGCCCGAATCACTAGCACGAAGGAGGTTCAGCAGGTTACCCGGACCTTTCGGCCAGGGAGGACACGCTGATTCCTTCAGTGTAGCGCGCGTGCGGCCCAGAATATTTGAGGGCATCACAGACCTGTTATTGCTCAATCTCTTGCGTTTAGAAGCCGCCTGTCCCTCTAAGAAATTAAGAGTAGCCGGTAGCACAAAGGATACCGGATGCGACTATTTAGCAGGCTAGAGTCTCTTCGTTATCGGAATTAACCAGACAATCCGCTCCACCAACTAAGAACGGCCATGCACCACCACCCACCGAATCAAGAAAGAGCTCTCAATCTGTCAAACCTCCCGGTGTCTGGGCCTGGTGAGGTTTACAGTGTTGAGTCAAATTAAGCCACAGGCTCCACCGCTGGTGGTGCCCTTCCGTCTATTCCCTTAAGTCATCGGAGGAACTTCGGCGGATTGCTGGCTAGCATCGTTTATGGTTAGAACTAGGGCGGTATCTGATCGCCTTCGAACCACTAACTTTCGTTCTTGATCAGAGAAAACATTCTTGGCAAATGCTTTCTCCCCCGTCTGTCCCTTTTGATCATTACTTCGAAGATTCCGTCAACCAACAAAATAGAACTGAGGTCCTACTCCATTATTCCATGCACACGGTATTCAGGCGGCTGCTGCCTCCTTTAAGCACTCTAATTTGTTCAAAGTAAACTTGCCGGCCGATCGAGACACGCGGTCAAGAGCACCGCGACGAGATTGTGTAGGCTCTCCCCGAGACGACCAGGAGCGGGAGGACGTTACCGGCCCCTGACCCACCGGCGCCGGTTCGGGCCACCGGCAGGATGTCCGCACGTGCGTGCCAGTTAAACACCGACAGGCGGTGAACCGGCAGCGTAGGACACAAGTCCGACTACGAGCTTATTAACCGCAACAGATTTAAAATACGCTATTGGATCTGGAATTACCGCGGCTGCCGGCTCCAGACTTGCCCTCCAATGTATACTCGTAAAAGTCTTTAGAGTGTGCTCATTCCGATTACGGGGCCTCGGATGAGTCCCGTACCGTTATTTTTCGTCACTACCTCCCCGTGCCGGGAGTGGGTAATTTGCGCGCCTGGTGCCTTCCTTGGATGTGGTAGCCGTTTCTCAGGCTCCCTCTCCGGAATCGCACTCTGATTCCACGTTACTCCTTACAACCATGGTAGGCGCAGAGTCTACCATCGACAGTTGATAAGGCAGACATTTGAAAGAGGCGTCGCCGGTTCGGAGATCGTGCGATCCGCCTCAATTTATTCAGAGTCAACAAGGCAAACGGCCGCGTAAGCGACCGATTGTTTTTGATCCAATAAAAGCGTCCCTTCCGTCGCCGGTCAGGACTCAGTTGCATATATTAGCTCTCGAATTACCACAGTTAGCCAAGTAACTGTCCACCATCTAAGGAAACATAATTGATTTACTGAGCCATTCGCGGTTTCCCCTTAATGTGGGTTGCACTGAGACATGCATGGCTTAATCTTTGAGACAAGCATATGACTACTGGCAGCATCAACCAGGGAAACGTCACTTCGGTTCTTGATCTCCCCGGGCCGCTTGGGCACAGGGGCTTCCCTTCTCTTCTTTCTTTCCTTCTCTCTCTCTCTCTCCTTCCTTCTTCCTCTTCCTTTCCTTCTTTCTCTCTCCTTCCTTCTTTCTCTCTTTCTGTCCTCTCTTTCTCATTCTCAGACGTGTCGGACGGCCCACACTCGACCGGCACCAGGGGTGCTCGGTGACGCGCCTACAGTCAGGAATTTTGCGCGTGTTCAGCTCACGCCCGTACTCGTGGAGGGTCGATTGCAAATGAGTTCGTGCTGTTAGCCGCATAGGACCCAAGCCGCGGGCAGAGGGCCGCAGTGAGACTATGAAGCGATTCACCATTCTGTGAATGGTTTTGCAAGGCGGAGGACAACCAGGACTTTTCTACCATTCGTCCTCCCACAGGACAAATGGACTCCAAGGAACAGAGTCTAAGGGCAGCAAGAGCGAGAGACACAATTGGCGGCAGATCAGAGGGATCTACACCGGTCTCCACATAAACGAGGAAACCACGCAGGCCGTGGGTCGTTTCCTCGAATTTCAGGGAACTCTTAAATCTTATCGGCCAGTGCAACATGACACCGAGACCACCACTCCCTGGTAGGCTGCTCCATGTTCGTACCACTACCACGCCCGTGTAGGACTTGTAAAATACGCAGAGGAGGCAGGTTTCAACTACGACGAGCACAACTGAGTCGACCAGACCGGGTCCCCTACCGCGGCGGGCAAGTCCTCGGTAGCCTGCTCCATGTTCGTACCACTACCACGCCCGTGTAGGACTTCGAAATTACGCAGAGGAGTCAGGTTTCAACTACGGCGAGCACCACTGTGTCGACCCGGCCGGGTCCCCTGCCTCGGCGGGCAAGTCCTCGGTAGCCTGCTCCATGTTCGTACCACTACCACGTTCGTGTAGGACTTAGAAAATACGCAAAGGAGGTAGGTTAGCACTACGACGTACACCACTGGACCTACCCTTAAACTAACAGAACATAATCCACACTACCCTACATAATCCAACCAAACGCAACCCAACCTAACGTAACCTAACCTAACTCAACCCAACCCAAGGTATCCCAATCTAACATAAGCTAACCACCGCAACCTAACCCAACCCAACATAGTAGTCGAAACTAAACTAACCGACATAAACCAAACGTTTAACGTGTTTCGAATTTCTTTCGCGATTCCATCTTCACGGTGTTTAGAGAACCCTTTCGTGCTTCGTCCTTCCTTTCCGGACCTCGCTGTGTACTTTCGAACACGCGTGTTTCGTCTACTGGCGATAGTCATTTCTAAGAGTCCCCCGAAAATCGAAAAAAACGCCTCACGACCTCGTTGTCATGCTGCACTACCCGATAATATTTAAGAGTCCCCTGAAAATCGACAAACCGCCCCACGGCCTGAGTGACGTACTCATTTATGTGGAGATCGATGGAGATTCCTCTCGTCTGCCGTCTTTTGCGTCTCTCGACCTTGCTGCCCTTGGACTCTGTTCTGTGGGGTCCATTTCTCCTATGGGAGGACGAGGGGTAAGAAAAGACCGGGTAGTCCTCCGCCCGGCAAAATGATTCAAATAACGGTCGAATCGTTTCATTGACAGTGCAGCTTGACACCGAGACCAACAGTAATCCGCAGGCCGCTTCAGGATGGTACCACCACCACGCCCGTGTAGGACATCGAAAATACGCTGAGGAGGCAGGGTCGACCAGGCGTCAAGCGATTTGCCCTGGGACGAGCACAACACCAGCGAATTTTGTCGGCCGGACCCCTGTCCCGCCCGGCAAGCAGCTTCTCCCGCCGACGGGCTTGACCCCGTACCACCCACCCTAACCTAAGCTGACCTAACACAAACCTAAACTAACCCAACCTAACAGAAACCAAACCAACCGAAACCAAATACCCTAATCTAATCCTGGACGACATAAAACATAGTAGTCCAACATAAACTAACCCACATAAAGCAACCTTCTAACATGTTTCGACTATTTTCGCGATTCCTTCCTCATGGTGTTTGGACAAGTCCTACACCACATAGAACATACCAGCCCAACAGAAACTAACCCGCATAATCCAACCGTTTAAAATGTTACTTTTTTTGCGATTCCTTCCTCATGGTGTTTCAACAAATCAAAACCACAGAAAACGTAGTAGTCCAACCTAAACTAACCCACATAAATCAAAACGTTTAAAATGTTTCGAATTTCTTTCGCGATTCCATCATCACGGTGTTTAGAAAGCTCCCTGACGTGCTTCGTCCTTGTTAATTGATCAATGTCACCGAGACCACCAGTCCTACGTAGGTCGCTACATGTTCGTACAACTACCACGCACGTGTGCGACTTTGAAAATACGGAAAGGAGGCAGGTCTCAACTTCGACAGACAGCACTGGGTCGACCCTGCCGGGTCCCCAGCCACGGCCGTCAAGCTACTCGGCCGAAGCGGAGCAGTAGCCGAGCGATTTTTGCCGGCCGGACCCCCTGTCCCGCCCGGCAAGCAGCTTCTCCTGCGGACGGGCTCGACCCCGTACCTCCCACCCTTACCTAAGCTGACCTAACACAACCTAACACAAACGCAAACTATCCCAACCTAACAAAAACCAATCCAACCGAATCCACACACCCTAATCTAACAGTGGACGTCATAAAACATGGTAGTTCAAACTACACTGACCCACATAAAGTAACAGTCTAATATGTTGCGACATTTTTACGATTCCTTCCTCACGGTGTTTGGACAAAATCTACACCACATAAAACACACCAGTCCAAAATAAACTAACACACATAAACCAACCGAATAATGTTTCGATTTTCTTTCGCGATTCCTTCCTCATGGTGTTTCGACAAATCCAACACCACAGGAAAAATAGTAGTCCAACCTGAACTAACCCACAAACCAAAACGTTTAAAATGTTTCCAATTTATTTAGCGATTCCATCATCACGGTGTTTAGAAAGCACCTTGACGTGCTAATTGATCAATAATGACACCCAGACCACCAGTCCTAGGTATGTCGCTATATGTTCGTACAACTACCACGCACGTGTGCGACTTTGAAATTACGGAAAGGAGGCAATTCTCAACTTCGACAGGCAGCACTGGGTCGACCCGGCCGGGTCCCCAGCCCCGGCCGTCAAGCGACTCGGCCTCGGCGGAGCAGTAGCCCAGCGATTTTTGCCGGTCGGACCCCTGTACCGCCCGGCAAGCAGCTTCTCCTGCGGACGGGCTCGACCCCGTACCTCCCACCCTTACCTAAGCTGACATGACACAAACCTAAACTAACCCTACCCAACAAAAACCGACCGAACCGAAACCAAATATCCTAATCTAATCCTGGACGACATAATACACACGCAGTCCAACCTAAACAAACCCACATAATTTACTTTATTTTTAACAACTTATGCACGTGTATATCAATTAATATCCAGTTAATACACAAAAATATTAAGAGATAACCATCAAAATATTTAAAACCCCGACCCGTTTCGATTATTTATACTTAACCATCTTCAGGAAGACCCTCGTCCCTACAAAAGTTACTATTACAAAAATAATAACATATGACAGTAACTTTAGTAGGTACGAGGGACTCCCTGAAGATGGTTATATATATAACCGAAACATGTCGGAGATTTAAATATTTTAATGATTATCCTTTAATGTTTTAGTGTATTAACTGAATATTAATTGATATACAAGTGCATAACTTGGTAAAAATAAAGTAAATTAATATCCATGGCGGCTAGCGCTAAGTCTACCTTGTTACGACAGGAAGGGCGCAAACATGGAATGGAACCGCTTCACGGGCGAATTTAGGAGTAGAGAAGGAGAAGGAGAAATTCCGCCGTGTATGGAATGGGCCCTCGTGATGGAAGCCGTGCTGGGGAGAATAGGTTCGGATCGAATATGGTTGCCATAATGAATTACGGCGGCATATGCTAGACCTAAACCAGTTGTAAATAATAGAAAACGCACATTAGTTATCTTTTAATTTGTATACATACACACATACATCACATTAAACTAAAGATAGGTAATGATCACATGAAAAACACATTACATCACCCCTTGGATGCACATCATTTTAAAAAGAAAGACAGGTAATGACCAAAATATATCACCCTGTGTAAGTAAAACAAACAAGTCCCGAAAGACAGAACACAATCACATCATAACATCTTTTGTGTGTAGGTTAAAAGAACAGACAGTTTCGGGTTTTTAATAAGGGCTTAGTACAAAAATCGCACAACCAATTATTTTTTTCTTTACACAACGAGGCAATAGCCTCCCCTAGCCCAGTAGAGTTCTGAAGTGATTACAAAGTCACTGTGAAATCGTTTACTGAGTGCACATCGTTTGTCCCTCACAAAAGAACATGTCAGTCGGGAAAATGTAAGAGGAACCAGCCTATCGATGGGAACGACATTCGATTCCACTGCATACAGATACTGGTGATAAAGTGTTTTGCCAGTCAGTGTGAAAGATGATAAATTGAAAGTGAGATGGAAAATTGCGTGGGAAGCTAAACGTCTGAGTGACGGGGCGGCAGTAGGCACATATTACACCCGCACGAGCGTTCGTACGTACAGTTGCCCACGATTGGCTGTAGTATAAGTCGAAATTCCTCCGAACATTCATCGCATAGGCTATCTCAAGTCCAACCATCGCTAGCAGCTATGATGATTTAGGAATAGAAATGTAGGCATGTTGAGAGGAACGCAAAATATAGCGCACATTTTGACGGCAAATGCAGACATATATTCCCAAATAAATTCAGTCAAATTGATGCTAGATCTTGATTCGCAAGATGTAGAGACATCTACAATGGTAATTCAAAAGGAAACCGTCACACCCTCAACCGTATTGTCGTAGGTGAAAAAATCAGAGAAAACTTCATATTCGAGCCATTCGGTTAGACGGAACTGAAAACGTCTGATTATAAATGTATGAGCTTTTCTGTAGATACTGTCTACGATATTGGAGGCTGTTCTAGCTGTGTGACAGGTCTAGTACGGTAACAGGAAATCAGTACACCGGATATATAAGCAGGGTAAATTCCCGTAAGTGCACAACAGATATCCAATTCACAGAATGTTTGTAACAAGTGACGCACAAAGCGTAAATGGTCCAGACTCGTGGGAGTGAAATGTGGTATCCATACGGCGTTCCCTGCTCCAAGAGGTGTTGAGTCTCATACAGACTGTTGGACCCGTCAAACGGTACGCCGTGAGGCCTCATTTGAGGTAAGAGTATCTGTAAAAAAAAAAGGAGTATATATATATATATATATATATGTGTGTGTGTGTGTGTGTATGTGTATGAACAAGAAAGGCATTAGGACACTATCGCCATCAAGAATGATAATGATGTATCGCAAATGCCCTTAAAAATAAGATTTTGGGAGACTGTTTTGGAATTTATTTTGTTCATATCACCATCTGAAACGACATCACCATATCGCTTCGATAGAAAAATTTTAACAATTTTTGCTTCAGAGTCCCGTATAGATAGCAAGAATGTAGATCCAAACTTAGTGTTGATTCGTTTAGCGCGGACAATGTGATACATTTTATACACGTCACGCACGTCTGCGACCAGACGTGTAGCGACTGCATGGCCAGCCCTCCGTGCGTTTTCTCCGACTTTCGAATCCCCTGCGACGACTGCAATTCGCTCTTTAGAATTCGCACATATTTCGCCAACCACAAGCAGCGCTCATTGAACAAAAAATCCGTACGTGAACGTGTTGTTGCGCGACGTGTGGATGTGTAGTGACGGACGAAAATAACGAATTCTGTGAGAACTGTAAGCGGAATAGAGACGTGGATCACCTCTGCTATATGAGACCTCTAAAGGTCGCGTTACCCTCCGCAGGTGATAAGGTACTATAAGTAATCTATGACTTCGAGAGTACCCAAGATACCAGGTACACGGACAAGGCTACATTACACGTACCTAATCTCGTCTGCTTGCAACAGTCTTGTTCGCGATGCGAGGTCGAGGAAGACGGAGACTGCGTGCAATGCGGTAAGAAGTAGCACACGATCTGAGAAGATCCTGTCGGGGCCCTGCTTTCATATCTGACCGAACGCCACCCCTGGGCCAATACGATCATCGCTAGAGCACATAATGCCAACGCCAATTTATCATGAAGAGGGCGATCCTACTGAAATGGAAACCGGACCAGATCATGAACGGACTGAAGATAATGTGCATGAAAATGGAGCATTTGGTACCCTTACTATTTCAATACTGAGGAAAACCTAAACTACATAGGTCCCATCCCTGGCGTTTCGTATTATGGCGTGAATGAGATGGGCGAGGAGGAGAAGGACGCGTGGTACGAGAGGCAGAAAGCGGAGCCTATTTTCGACAATATGAGCCTACAGGAAACAAACTGTCAAGATGGCGTCACAGACCTAAAACAGACGTGCCGAGTGTTTAGGCGTGAAATCATGCACACAGGGAATACAGAAGTACTTCTCGAGTCAATAACGATCGCGTCGGCAGGTTCTGCGGAAACGATTCCTACAGCCTCACACTATAGGCCTCATACCGACCGGACAGTACACATGTAACAACAAGTATAGCAAAAAGGCTTTGATGTGGCTGCTCCATATGGAGCAGATTGATGTGGTGAAGATAATGCACGGTCGTAACGGTCGCGAGTACGAGCTACCCGAATTGCCCCGCTTCAGTGTAGATGGATATTGCCCCGAGACCCGTTCAATATACGAGTTTTTCGGATGTCATTTTCACGGCCATACGTGTCAGCCGTTCCGTGACGTCATCACCAAGAATGGTGGCATACTAGCTGAACGGTATGCGCGGACGACGTTGCGCCTGGAGCAGATAACGCTAGTAGGGATGTGGTCAAAGGTCAATGGGGATGAGAGTTTCACGATGCAGTGGTAGTGAAATAGAATCCCGAAATGCTCGCCCATCCCACAGAGCTACAGTGTCCGCTGCGTTCGCGTGATGCTCTATACGGGGGGTCGAACTGAGGCCATGCGTCTAGGATCCATCCCGAAACGTCCCTTGTTCACCATGTTTAAGAATACAGTTTTTATCGGTTCACTGGACAAAAACACGTACAAATTTCAACATTACGATATCTGCGATTATCCCCTGTTAGTGAACGGTAAACAGTTTCCCAGCGACGGCCTATCACTTGGAATGGATCATGAAAAGATGTCCGTCATGGGCTAAAGGACGCTATTCCAAGCGTCCGGTATACATCACTCGAACTCAGGACTGCATATAACACACGATATATATTTAAACGGCTTTTTCATGTTACTCTTTGATCTGACAACCGACCGGGGCGGGTCGGAGGGTCATACGTTCCACCCCAAGAACGGGAATATCAGAATCGAGTTGAAATTCAATAAGCCATTGCCCGAAGCGATCACGTGCCTGCTGTAATTAGAATTCGACAATTCAGTCCTCGTCGATTTTACACTTAACTTCACGACCGACTTCTAAAATGGACACTGTGCAGATGCTGTGTACGCTGCGTGATATAAGTTCATTCTTCGACGTTTTACCCTCCGATCTCCTACCACATTCGATCACGCGAACCTCCACCGTCATCGTCAATGCCGATATACACACAGAGGGAGGTTCACACTCGCTAATCGTGCACTTCCGACCAAAATCCTCGAGTGCTTACAACTTCGATTCAAATGGCATCGTACCCCTCGTACCATCCATCCAGGCGATCATTAAACGCAACTGCACGACCTGGGACTATAACAGGCGAGAGCCGCAAGTCCTGACGGGTAACGTCTGCAGCAAGAACTGCGGTCAATTCGCCCTCTATATGGATCGAGGTTACACTCCGAAACAGTTCATCTCGCTCTTCGATGCGTGCAACGCAGACCCATAGGTGGAGCGGCTGTTCGCTACCGAATTCGGGGCCCAAATATCACGTGGTGGCTGGGGTCAATGATGTCGCAGCTGCCTATAAAAAGGTAGGTTCTTTGCCGATTCTAATTATTCATTATCTAACATGACTGGAGGTAGGGATGTCGTGATTGATCATGAGTTCTTGCGCGGGCGGCACAACGAGGCGGTCGTCAAGGAACTGTGCGTGACCCGCGCCGCCGCGTCCCAGACGTTCCGTTTTAAGAGCCCTACAAGATGGCGGATCACGGCGCAACAGTGAACGGCATTAATTTGTCCTATAGGCATATTGAATATAAAGAATTACACACGGTCATTAACGAAGCCGTGGCAGGATTCGCGCTCATCTACGCCTACGTCGTTTCTAAATGTACATTCCTCGCCGGACTGACGGGACAGCCGACCATAACCTAGAGGATCTCAATTACCCTCCACCTGGATCTTTGAATCACAACCACTGGTGTACATTACCATGTCACAAGTTTCCCAGATTCTCTTGCGAAACCAAAACCGCGCAGTCTCTCTGCGATTGGTTAATGTACTATCTGCAGAAGAAGGATTTTGTCCAATGTCCTCCTAATATGACATGTAATACTGCTTTATTTGTTGCAGCCCTATAAATCGGACGAGCACGTCGCCCTTCCCATCACTCTGCTTCCTGCTGCGATGACGTCAACTACTACTACGAAACGGTCAACTACAGACATTGCTGCTACTGCTGCTGCCGCCAAGCGGAGGTAGAGGAACATCCAAACTGTCTAGAAGGAGCAGCAGTTGCCTGACGCCTCATCGTCGTCCTACAATTACATCTGTACCTATTGGGCTGCCAATCCTGCATTCGAACCCCAGAGGGTCCTGCTCAGGCGCCTGTTTTCATAAATTTCAACAAGACCAAATACGTGTCTGTCGGATTCTACCCCGCTCGTGACTATCTACCTGTGGTGGAATTCGATGTCATATGGAGCCGTGGATCAAAGTCCATCATTCTCACTGACGAGCAGGTCTTCAAGTTGGTGCAGTGTCTACCTAAGTTTGCCGATTCTGTGTGTAAAGAGGGGGAGGAGGAGAAACCAGTCATCAATTGCGAAAGTGGTAGCTTTCGGCTAAGTACGCCGAGGAGTCGCCGCGGGTTAACCAGACTGTATCTCGGCACTCAGTACATATGTCTGACGTCGTTGGATCTGCACTTTCTTGCACGGATGTATAATATCGTGCATCAACACGAGGAACTTGTATCGTTTGTGTAAACACATATTTAATATTGATTAACGTCATCTAGCAGTGTGTGTGTTTTTTTATTGGGTGTGCATATAGAGTAAAAATCATTAATCAATCCACCAACCTGTTTTTTTCCTGGGCGGAAGGCACGTGTTACCGCTCTCTCCCTCTCTCCAGCACCACCGCCGTCGTGCACGCACGCCCCTTTCCCCAAAACAGCAGCAGCAAAACCGGGTTACGCCAGAACTGATATGTCGAACCTAGATGGAGATATACATTATTTCTCTGCCCGCATTCCGTCACACCATTATGGTCATGCTGCAGAACGATCATCGGAAATGTATTAAACGAGAGTGCGAACAAAGATAAAATACCAGGTAAATGGACGATGCTACGTTACACGTACCTAATCTTGTGTGCATGCAACAGTTTCGTTCTCGGCGCGATTGTTACTACCTTACGGCCCCTAACTGATCCAACCGAACTCAGCCCCCCGGGGCCAAAAAGATTGTAGCGATCGCACCGAACACAAAACTGCTGCACACAGACAATATTAGATACGTGTAACGTAGTCTCATCCATGTACCTGGTATTTCCTCTTTGTTCACACGATCGCTAATTGCATTCCCGATTATCGTTCAGCAACATGTATATAAATGCGCGACTTTCATTTCAACTCATTATATCGAAAATTACATATTCAGAGAATTCGTGTAACAATCCACCTACCTGGTTTCCACCACACCATCGTCTTGCCAGCACGCCTCTTTCCACTAACAGCCAGGTTACGCAGAGCACGGATGCGTTACTCCCTAGGTGAAGCTTTACAATTAGTCCTCTGCCACATAACGTCCCACAGTTATACTCTTGTTGCAGGACGTTCAACGGGAATGCAACACACATGTACGTCACATTTAATCACATTCTTCCCGGGAGAACTTCACTGTCCGGTCGCCACGCCCTCCCTTCTTCTTCACAGCTTCCGCAGATGCACCACCCCCCATTGGTTCTCGCAGCCTGCAACAAATTCTATTAGTTCATTGCCATCCCACATTATGCTATATGAAACCAGGACAATGAACTGGTAAAATACTCTTACGTTTATATTCTTCATACCACGGCACCATCGTCTTGCGAAAAGGCCCCTTCCCGCACAGCAGCAGCCAGGTTACGCCGACACGAATGTGCCAAACACACATAGGTGAAGACGTACACTTAGGTCTGCCACTTAACACCGTACGACAATCGCAACGTTATGCTGCTGTTTCGCACGGAAACCAGGAATGCAAAACACGGATATATGTCAAATTGATTCCTATCACACACTAGACGTTATCGCATTCCTGATGAACGTACAAACATGATTATAAGGGAGCGACTATCGTTCAAGTTACTGCATCTTACATAACGTATTCAAATAATTCATGTATTGTTTCACCAACCTTCCTGCCAGGAAATTCAAACCATGGATGCCACGCCCTTCTTCTTCCAGCAACGGCTATAATTTTGCCCTATAAGTGCAATTCGTTACGTTAATTTCTGTAGCCTTACACTTCTACACATAACATAAGCCAATAGAAGCGTATTAATTCACGGTAATGCACTTACCCAACTGCACAATGTGACGCCCGTCCTTCTTCTGCCTTGGCTTCACGGATGCAGATACTTCAACAGGATTCACGTTTCAGCAAGCACAGACGTTTATGCCATGGGGTCCTGGGATTTGACGTTTTATTCCGAACCAATATGTTCACCCCGCCATATTTCTAGACATATGACATGTATATACAGGCAAGGGCCCTGTTAGTCCTATTTCGTTTTCTCATGATATAAGCTTACATACACTTGAATCATATGTGTTTATTACCGATTCCGTATCTGCAATACTCGCCCTTGTGTACAAGGTCATGTAATACTACCCATTCACTCCGTTCGGTACCTACCCCGAAAACATTGCTGCGTCCGCAGGTCACGCATCTACGCGCGTGTTGGTATGCACTTACGTCACCTCTCGGTTATTACGAGCAAGCGCAAGGTGAAATGTGCTATCAACAACATCTTACTGCAAACAGGGATGTCCTGCACTCGAAAAATTCACCACTCTCCTGTCGTTGACACGGGGAGGTGTCAAATTTGACGGAGCCTCGCAGAAAGCACAGTGGTTTACCACACTCCAGAACCACCACTCCACGGGAGGGAGGGAGGGAAGGGTTTTAGACAATTCTCAGTCACGGGGTCGGGCTTGGCGTAGGGGAGGCTACGGAGGAAAAAGCTTAAAACGCAACAATACGGCTAGGACCAATGTCTACGGCCGCACAGGGCATACGGAGGGTGTGGGGCACTCTGAAGAACAAGCATAAGTACAGCCTTAACATTATGTAACTCTACCGGACGCTTACCCTTCTCGGGGCAAACACCCTACACTTATTACACCTTACACTCATTTCCTCCTGTCGCACTTACGCGACTCTTGCACCCAAAACACCGTCAACGTATTTTACAAATTAGGGGGACCGACCAGGATTCACCAGGTATTACTGCCGTGGTATAGCACGAACATGGAGAGGCCTTCTGGGAACTGGTGATCTCGGTGTCATTATAGATTAATTAACAAGGCAAAGTAAGTCAGGGAGCTTTCTAAATAACGTTATGATGGAATCACGAAATACAGTCGAAACAACTCAAACGTTTGGTTTATTGGGTTAGTTTAGGTTCGACTACTATGTTTTACGTGGTACATAATTTGTCGAAACACCGTGAGGAACGAATCGCGAAAAAGGCGAAACATGTTAAACGGTTGATTTATGTGGTTTAGTTTATGTTGGACAGCTGTTTCACGTGTAGTAATACCTGTCCAAACACCCTGAGGAAGGAATCGCGAAAAAGGCGAAACATGTTAAACCGTCGGACCCTCGCAAGATAAGTTCGTCGCGTTAATCAAAAGGGAACCGGAGACGACGTCGGGAGACCCGGGCAGAGTTTTCTGATCTGCATAAGCGTCCATGTTCCCTGGAATCCTCTAGAAGGACGTTAGGGTTTGGAACGCGAAGAGTACCGCAGTTGCGGCAGTGTCCGGGCCGTCCCCTCGGACCGTGAAATTCCGGGAGAGGGCTACGTGGAGGTGTCGCGCCGGATTGTAACCATATCCGCAGCTGGTCTCCAAGGTGAAGAGCCTCTAGTCGATAGAAGAATGTACGTAAGGGAAGTCGGCAAATTGGATCCGTAACTTCGGGATAAGGATTGGCGTGGTCGGCAAGCGGGTTTACGCCAACGAGCCGGGCCTGGGCGAAGCGATGCCGTCCGGCAAACGGGCGTGCGGATCCTACCTCGGTCCCGTGCCTTGGCCTCCCGCGGATCTTCCACGCTACGAGGGGCCGCGCTAGCTCGCGGCGTACTCTTCGGCCGCCACTCAACGGTCGACTCAGAACTGGCACGGACTCGGGGTTACAGACTGTCCAATTAAAACAAAGCATTGCGAGGGACCTAGCGGGTGCTAACGCAATGTAATTTCTGCCCAGTTCTCTGAATGTCAAAGTGAAGAAATTCAAGCAAGCGAGGGTAAACCGCGGTAGTAACTATGACTAGAGCAAGTCGGGGAAATAACGAAGGGTATGGTAAAGTATGGCAGAAAGAAGAATTGGACATTATGATCCCCCTAGTGAAGTCCCTGCAAGGCCATCCACAAATAGCAAAGCAGATGATGGAGCATCTCCCGGGTAAGACGGCCAAACAAACTAGGGTCAAAGGCAAGGAGCCGTCTTACAAAGCCCTGATGGAGCATTGTCACTCCACATCCGGGCACCCAAAAACTGTGGAACCACTAGAGAGCATATGCTCGAGTTCCGACAGCGAGACTAAGATACGCCCAGTAACTACCATACGATATGTGTCAGAAACAGATGACGAGTCCTCGTCCGACTAAGGCCAGGCTTCCCGGCAACCTGGCCACTACAACAGCCGGGACTTACGCGGCTGGCCGGTGAGGGACCCAATCCTAGTCGTACGGAAGCGGCCGACCAGCTGCCCGCTAGACCGCAAAGCCCAATCGGAGCCGGGTTTACCCCCCGGCGATGAAGATGGAGCAGAACAGCGATGACGAACTGACATCATATGCCAGACCCTGGCAGAAACCCGTGAAAATTCGACTCTGTCCAGCAAGTGCAGAGACCTCCACCTGAGGATGGTCTCCATATTAACGGATATCGGTGACGAGAAGCTACAGGTTACAAAAAGCACTGGTAGATGATATGTATGCACAAGTCCTGGGGCAGATAGAATCGGCACAGACCACACGGGCAGCCAAAACGATTAAGAGAAAGGGACCCAAAACCGAAGCCGACTGCAACAGGAAATGTAAGAGATATAGATATGCAAGAACGCAAGATCTCTTCCGAAAGAATCCGAAACTCCTGGCCAGGTATATACCTGATGGAGTACAGTGGTTAGAGGGAGAGAATTCAAGCTCACCCAAACCAGAGGACGTTAAGTCCTATTCGTCTCTAAGGGGAGCTTCAGCAAACATATCAATTCATTTTTCCGTCACTGGCCTCGGCCGCAAAGCCCTGGATATAGGCGAGGTATTCCTAGCTATCACAGCACGTGATATCAATGAGCGCCTTAAGCACACGAGGACAAACACCGCCTCCGGGCCGGACGGTATACAAATGAAACA
>Ga0123354_10006483_pt1 | contig 17400 bp, 11 predicted proteins | sample TergutLab28metaG_2_FD_97872 | JGI IMG/M metagenome (GOLD analysis project Ga0123354, IMG submission 97872) | Labiotermes labralis P4 segment gut microbial communities from Petit-Saut dam, French Guiana - Lab288 P4 | ecosystem: Host-associated > Arthropoda: Insects > Digestive system > Gut ...
ACCCCTGCTACCTTCCTTTTTTTTTTTCCCCCGCTCCCCCGGCCGTTTTTCCCAAAATAATATTACTAAAAAATTTCTGTTCCCTTCTCTCTCCCCCCCCCCCCCCCCATCGTAACTCAGAATATCGTAGCATCCTGTAATTTGTCGTCATAAAAATATTAGTTGACTCGCATAAATCACAGAGGCCATAACTAAATTACTGACTTGATTTATTCTCCTTATTTCCGAATATTTTACTCGTCACTGTGTTTTCATATGTCTTCAATTAATGTCATCTCAGATAAACCAGGTTCGCACGGCACCATTCGCACCATACACACGACCTACGCAGCGGCTCTCAAGACCACCACCCATAAAAAAAAACTCGGTGCAGATAACCATATGCTGCAACTCAACATCTAATGCTCCTGATGATGGGCGTACGTACCCGAAACATGTCGAGCTAAGAATACATCAATAAAATTACCTAGTTACATCAAGTTGGCATTTCAGTTTATTTCAGAAAGTTATATCTCTTTTACAGGAAACTAACAGGCAATGTAAAGACAAATAAGGCAAACTAAGAGTTGTAAAACAACAATTGTTTTAATTAATACCCACTCTTCATTTACGATTGTTTAGTGATGATGTAAGCTGCTCAAACTATAAAGCGTTAGACGATAGGATGTTTAGTGAATAATGTATCGGAAGGGAAGTGGAAGGATGTGTTTGTGACCTCATTTCAGAAGCTGCCCCTTCATGACCTGGAGGGACGGGGAGACACAACAAGCTTCAGGAAATACAATTGCCGTCCTTTCCGAGACTTGAAAGTTGGCCCACCAAAAAACACCCAGTTCTATAGGGAGTTATTTATATCTTTCTTAATACTCTTCTGGAGAAATTATGAAGTTGTGTCACTTCCAGTTAGCAGACTCTGAAAAAATGCTCATGCGACTGGCATTGGAAGGAATTCAGAAGGTTGCAGCTTGGATGTGTAATGTAACGCCAAATGTTGTTAGTTCGTATAACATAAAAAAAATCGTTGGGTAGACGCTACAGAAGAGTTCACGTGTGAAAGTAGAATTATGGTGGCAAAGATATGTAGTCTAAAATTATAAAGCAATGTACGGTACATATCTGCTTTTGAAAGATTAGCTGTGAGGAACAGTTCAATGAAAACTACCTGATTACTTGACAGCGTCGTCTACCTATTACAGTAAAACTGCACATCTGTTTTTATCTGCTCGACTTTCACAGCATCCTGTCTATGCAAACTTAAAAATTGAAAATAACAGACGTGTCGGGGGTATTGTAAGAGTGCCGCCTGATTAAGGGTTCTCTTACACAGTCTTCCAAGATACGTGCATTACTGAGGAAAACACTTGCAACGCGACAGTGTACTTGATCATGTAGCCTATAGGAACAAAATTTGGAAAGCAGTACATGGCTGACCGCTGCTCCATTCACAGTCTTTAGTTCAGCATCAAGTCCTGTATTATACCTGATGCTCCTTTCTCCTCTGTTTTATCATCATTATAGCCATCGTTATTGTCATTATTCACTTTTTTTCTTTTTCCTTCGTTTTTCAGTTTAAATATTCATATTCACCAACCCGCAGTGTTTGTTTTCTCTTCTTTTCGACTCGAGCTATGATCTTTTCATACAGCCTAATTGCCATTTTGTTAAGTAACGGGCTGCAGTAGAGTCGACCTGCGCCCATTTTACTGAACAATCCCAAACCTACACAATCGACATACAAAGGAAATGCGAGGAACTATCTGCCGACACCAGTAAATAACGTAGGGCATTCGACTAGCTGGGTTAGAAACTTCGGCCACAAAGTTATAGAGAGTGTCCGTCGCAGTGACGACTGTGGAGCAATTTAGTCTCATGAAATACTGTAGAAGACCATAAGCCAGTAACATCAATTATGAGAGTGGAACGGTGAAATACAGCACCAGCATTACGATTGGGAAAACATTACTTACTCGAGCAGATTAATCGAAGACCAGCACGGAGTCTCAGCATGCAGCATCGAGCACAACGCCTAGTATTTTTATCCCCCCATGGCGCGACTGTCCCTACAGGGCCAGGACCTCCTCATTATCGAGACTTCACGACCACACCCAGACACACCACACTTGGTAGGACTCCTCTGGGCACGCGATCGGTCCGTTGCAGAGACCTCTACCTGACAAGACACAACACTCACACGAGACAAACATCCATGCCCCGCTTTGTATTCGAACCCGGACTCCCAGCAAGCGAGCGGCTGCATACCCACGCCTTAGAACGCATGGCCACTGGGATCGGCCAGGTATTTCTACACTGTTGCATAATCTTCAGGTGTATTTTGTTTGATCCCGTTACAGGCCCGGTGTGGCCCAGGAGTTTGGTAGAGGTATAGCTCTACTCTTCCATGACCGCAGCACTAGAAGGGAGTGAGTGGTCGGCAGTACGCCTCGGCCGCACTTTAACCCCGGGAAAGAGCCGGTACCCATTTTACAGGAGAATGGGTGGGCCCCAGGGCCGGTCTGGACGGGCGGAAAATCTCGTCGCCATTGGGATTCGATCCCGGACCGTCCTAACCGGCCCACCTGCAGGTGTATCTACTAAAAAATGCGAAATAAAGCTGTACCCTATCGGTACAGAAACAAGTACAGTTGCATTCTATAATACGACAGCAGGATAGTCGCCTAATATGGAGCAGCGTACGTTTTTTTGGCCACAATTACGACAGAGCCAGCAGTCATCATGTAACGTTCAGTGTTTTGTGAAGCTTAGCTCTCCTGCATTAAGCAAAATTATTTTATAAAGGCAATTCATTTTGGAGATAACCCCAATTTTACGAAACGATGTAAATCGGCACCTAATACTGTATGGTTCCTGTTACTGGGTATTGCTGTTTCCCATAGTTAGGGCACGAAAACAATTCAGAAAAGCCTAAAACAAAAGGGTGCATTTATTCAAATTACAAAATACAGTTACTGCTACCTGTTCACTGTCATGGTTAAAAAAACTGCGTAACTACTTAAAACTTTCACCTATACGTTAGATTTTTGGGGGGCGCTAAGATCATACTTTACCATCGCGATCCTCAGGAAGAACGCAGTTTAGTAAGATATTCGGCATCAGCTTCAGCTGCATTCCACTCCGCAGTTCATAATCTTGTTCTGACTCTGAAGAAATAGCCATTTCGCGTGATGATGAAATTGAGGGTTTCATCGCCTTTCTTCTTCTGTGTGTCATGGGTTTCGTAGGCCTATATTTCCCAGTGAGAGGATTTTTCTTTTACTGTTTTCCTTTTGTTTCTTACTACAATTTTTACAAATGGACTTCGTACAGTTAAGCTTCTCGCTGGTGTCAGTAGACTTGTCCTCTCCTCTCTTTTCCATTGACGCATTATATGGAGGGGCGGTTCTATTTTCGTCGAACCAGCCTTAGAAGATCCGATAATGCTTAATAACTTGATTGGCATTGAACGCAGTGAATTAAAACTCGCTGTCTTTAGTGGATGTTGTACTCGTATGATCCTCAGAAAAGAATGTAGGAAAATACAATGTGCCCTTGTAGGATTCTTAGAAACACGACCGTCGTAAATTTGAAATCCCTGAACCCTGTCACCTCAGCGGAAGGTCACATATTTGGCTTACAAGCACGAGCCTCGATCACGGTGCAAATAAGATTTTATGCAGTGTAGAATGGTAGTTTTTTAGAAGCCTTTGTGGATTATTTGTGTCATTAGTTTGTGGCCAACAATTTCAGTACATCCACAGGCACATCATCGTTGTTTTAGTCATCTTATCCCTCATCGCACAAAAATGAACTTTCCAAAAATAGAAATTTAATGCAAACGAGTTTGATCGTCGTTAAAGAACGGAGTTTATCAACTCCATTTTAAACCAAAATTGTGGGGTATTCCATATCCGGAGACAACATTTCACTCCATGTCTACGGAATCGCCATGTTGGATTTCAACAATGCGTATAGATACGTAACGTTGTGAATTCTCACACCTCACTTACCAACTATATCGTTATAACTTCTACTTAAAATAGAAATAAAGATTAAGTTACAATAATTAAAACTGAACAATGGGGAAGTACAAGAACGAAGCTTCTCCATAAATTTCCGTCCACATGAGTACATCAAATGTCACACATGGAGGGAAACTTGTCCGAGAATCCAGTTCCTCCCACAAATGGCGTTACTATGCATCTTCCACAAAGTCGGATGTTGGTCATTAGATGGCCGAAGCATACACTTAGTGGTACCCCGTAACAGGAAGTACTGTCCATCTCTGTATCTCGAAAGGAAATGCACATTTTTAATCTCGTGGATTGAGGCAGGTAACGTTCATAAAAAGGATAACAAATTAATGTAAATTCCTATAATATGCATTGCAGCTATACACAGGCATGTTAAAACTAGCCACAATAACACTAGAAGTAAATAAACAATGTACCAGGTATGTAGCATCAAAGCTCATTCGTAAGTTCATACACATTTTCCTCATAAGGAGCAAAGTGAAAATTCAGACATGCAAGATTAACTTATAACATCATAACAGGCAGTAGATCACGCACAGTTCTATAAAGCAGATGGTGTATATTTAAGAACTGCATATTTATATTGTGAATTTGTGCACAATTATGGCCTCTTTGTCCCACCTCGCTTGCAGCCGACACTGTAGTCCTGTTATTATTATACACAAGGCGACCGCAACAGGTTTACTATTGTTGTTCTTATGGCTAACCGTCTTGGATCTTATGTTTATTGGACCGTGCATCATCTTGATAGTTTAATAAAGATAGACCAATTTGATGTCACTTGCTTTATTATTTCATTATTTAATGCTCAACATGTTTCGGATGTTAGTACATCCGAAACATGTTGAGCATTAAATAATGAAATAATAAAGCAAGTGACATCAAGTTGGTCTATCTTTATTCAACTGTCTTGGGTCTATTTATACCCATTGTTTTAGGTCAGACTGGTTCACTGTTCAGTTGCGACCGACTGTATATATGTACAAGCAAAAAGTCTCTCTCGCCTATTTCTAGTTCTGCGTTGGCTGGTTGAAACTGGTCTATACGACAAGGCAGAAGGTTTATGCAGCTTCAACATATAACGAGCAACGTAGAATAATTAATATTCATTAACGTTTAGAATTACTGTCTGACCAAGATTACGAACACAAAAGCGTTATCGTTTTATGCGCTTTGTGAAGGAAGGGCGTAAAATGAGGACATGAAGGAAGAATATATCCGTATGTCTTTTCGTACATTCAACTCAAAAACTGCTCGGCAATTTTTGACGAAATATGTTTGTTGTGTACACAAATATCTGACTGGTGAATTTAATCTTAATCCCTATACACCCACCATAAACGTTAATTTATAAGAATTTCATTACATATCTCGAAAACACAGAGATATTACGTTTCTTTTAATTCCCTCGTAAACAAGGAGATGTATTTATTTAGTTCTCTCGTCAACGGCCATATATTGAGCTTCATATATTAACGTCGTAAACAGCAAGATATTCTAGATGCTGTATTTGTAGAGCAAACCGTGGGATGTTGTTATTTACCCATCAGTACGTACCACACATAGAAGACAGTCGGTCTCGACAAAAAAAAAAGAAACAAATTGCATGAATATACGTACACCTTCATGTAAAATATCAGTCCTTATTGTCAAATTTTTATAAAATTTGAAGTCTCTCGACATACTGCAGTTCAATAAAAGCACATTTATAGAACTTTATGACAATCCGTCCATTCGGTGTTATGATAGAAGTAGCAGTCGCTGCTAGTATCATGACAGCACCTGAAACATTAACCACTCTTCGACCGTAATGGCTTGACAGAGTCCCTTTCGGGACATTCATTGGAGAAAATAGCAGTCTTGTAATGGGTCGATCTGATATCCAAGAAATACTACCAAAAAACCTGTTTCAAAACGATTTATGAATCGCAGTAGACCAGATCACCTCATCAACAACAGGTGAAAGGGAAGAAAGATGATGGCATCCGATGCAGGCCCACTTGAGCAGTGAATGGAATAATTACTTTCCATTGTTGCGCTTGATGTACTGTAGCGACACGCACGAGGAGCGAATAGTTTGTAAATATTAAATACTGCACGGCTTGGACGCGGTCTTACCGGGTTAATAAAATCACCCGCCCTTCCATAAAATGTAAAAACTACAATACAAAAAACTGTAAGCATGATAAATGGTTTGTTGTCTTTCGTGAATGCGAATATTTTTTAACACCTGAGGAGAACACACTTGCAGCTAGCAAACAACACAATGCGCAAGCGAAGATTTGGATGTATGAAATAGAAAGTGAAATTAAGTTTGAGATGATTACAGAACAGGGAGCTTAAAAACTTCTTCACTTGCTCCGACATTGTTAGGATGATCTGTGAAAACGTGCAAGTAATAAGTGGACGCTAGGCGACGCGCTTGCGGGAGATAAGAAATGGCTCACGATAGGGTCATTTGGCAGCATGCTAGAAATTTTTCACAAGGTGGGTGACCATGAGCGTGAAAGGTGTTGTTTCACCGGTTTGTAAAGATACGGATATTTTTCATTATGGCAACGGAATCTATGAGTCTGGCGTAGCGGAAACATGTCTGCGTACAATGAGGCTTGGATACTCCATATATTTGGTTTAAATCGAGATACACTAAAATAATTGGAGTACCACAACTTTGTACACAATTGGTTCGCTCCAAGGACAGATGAGGTTTACACAACATTGCAGTACCTCACGTACGAGTGAATTCATTCGGCAGGCCGACTTCATGCCGCTCACACCGACCGTCACTCCCGAATATCTACCTCATTTCTGTCTGCAATTTGGTGACGGAAAACGATACTGATCTCAAATTAAATCGCAACTGTCGCTATTCTTGTAACCAAAAATACACAAACCAGAAATAAACTGTGGGTTTACTCTGCAAGAGGATGAAATTGCCACTATAATTTATACACAAGATTATGTTCCTAAACAATCACGTCCTACAAATTGCGCAAGAACGCAATATCCAAAGCTACAACGAACTGGCTAATTCCAGTGCGAACCTACTTCTTGGGCTTCCTTAACAGCTTTCCTTTCTTTAGACACACTACATCGCTCAATACACCGTCCAAACTCTACATACATCTGCGCAACAGATAGACACGCAAAAATGTTTCGTTTCCGTCTCGGAAGTGGTTATTAAAGAAATACAAGACACGTGGTTTGTTGAGGAAGGGATCTTTTGTTTCTTCCCACCGGAAATAAATGGTTATACCGGTACAGTTCAGTTTCCAAATCAGTAGACACAGTAATAAATCCTAGGACCAGGGTTCATTATGAAAAGGTATTGTTAGAAGAGACGTGAATTCGTACGGCTGTTAACTATAAATACTTATTTCTCTTGGGATGCGATGAATTGTAATATGGTAGCTACTTATACATGTTTCGGAAGAATCGTTGCCTCCATTCTCTGAGATTCTGAAGCTGGAATCAACAGATTCTTCCGAAGCTTTCATAACGATCTATCAATGGCGTCAAATATCAGAAGACAGTAATTGTGATGCTAGTATTCGTTCGGGCGGTCCAGAAATTCGGCGATGTTTGTGGAAAGTGAAAGTTCGTTACCTTTTCCACAAAAACCCTCCAGTCCTTCCATTCCGCACTGCACACTCACATTCAATTCCTCGTACTTCCCCCTCTACCTAGGCCTTCCAAACTGGCTCCTTCTTTCAGGATCGGAATAAAATACCAACAAATGGAATGGTCCATATTTGTCTACTTATATTAATATTATGTGTACCGCGAATAGTGTAGAAATAAACTTATAAAACCACCCTTACATGCATTGGAATATATGCATAATCGATGTACAAAATCATCAGGGAGTCGTCACAATGGTTAAAGTAGTGCCCTCGAAATGGTTCACTGTATGCAGCAGTCACACATTTGCACATGCATTCAAACTTTCTTTGAAATACAAGAGAAACCACCCATAAAAATGTTAGCATATTAAAATAATAATGGAGACATTTCTTCGAACTCCAATCAGAGCCAAAACACGGAGTTCGAAGAAATTTCTTCACTATTATCGTAACATTTTAATATTTTATGGGTGGTTTCTCCTGTGTTTTAATGACAATTTTGATACGTGTGCAAATGAGTGATTGTGCTGCATACAACGAACCATTTCGAAAGCCCTACTTTAATCAGCGTGAAGATTTAAAGATAGCGGCAACCATGGAGTGTCGAAACATGTGGGGGGAGATTTTCTGCATCTCTCATGTATATATTCCAGTGCATGTAAGCCTGGTTTAACAATTTGATTATGTTTGTACGTTTGTGTGTATATTTATTGAAGTGTATAAAATCCGTAAATTTAACAACCTCTGTTTTAGTATGTCCACCCCTCTCCTCACTTTTACAGCACTTCCGACATCCTTGCAAGAAAGCAGATCTCCCAGCAACACACGATGGAAAGTTTATGTCACTAATCGGGCAAGTTTATTCTAGGGTTTTTATGTTTTTTTGGGGGGGGGCCGTGCATCTCGATACATCCGTGTAATGAAATCTAAATTGATGCACTATTTATCTTCAGTTTATTTCCTCAATCAACCTCTACATGTTTCGGGCATATTTGTAGCCCATCATCAGGAGGTATACTGTATACATGCAACACGTACCAATTGTTGTTACACAAAATTTATTCTAGTGGTAACGCTTCTCCCTTGTTCGGGAAGTGACATGATTCCCCTCTGTTCCTCCTAGCAAATACTGGAACAGTAAATTAAAACAGCCTACGATCTATTCCTTCTATAAATCGTTCACAGTTCATTACTTGGTATAACCTCATCACTCGACGCCAAATGTTCCGGATTACCGACACCGTCGTAAATAAAGTACAAACAAGAGTGCCAGCCAGTGCGGAGCAATGAGCAGCGGTTGTGATCGCAGTAAAAATGGTTCTATAAGCATTAAGTCTGAAAGCTTCCCATTAGTTTAATAGCACTGTCTCTCTATCCGTGCGTGAACTCCTGTATTCATTAATGTGCATGGCTTGAAGAAAGATCTGTATCCACCTGGAAGTACTTCACTTTAAAAGCCTGTTGCTTGCACTTACAATTACTCATTGCCAATGGTCCTCTTCGCCAAATGAAGAATGAGACTAGCGGGATGAGTAAGCCTATAAGCCTATATGCACTATACAGAAAAATCTTATATGTAACTTTCACACGGAAGGGAATAAAGTAACCATAAATAATTCCTACTCAGGGTTGTCTGACCGTGCATCTTCCTCATGAAATAAAGTACAATGCCAACTCGATGCAACAAGGTAATTATATTGATGTATTCTTAGCTCGACATGTTTCGGGTACATACGCCCATCATCAGAAGCATTAGATGTTGAGTTGCAGTATATAGTTTTCTGCACCGAGTTTCTGGATGGGTACACGACACCATCCGCACCGTAAACACGACCTAAGCAGCGGCTCTCAAGACCACCACCCGTCCAAAAACTCGGTGCAGAAAACCGTATGCTGCAACTCAACATCTAATGCTTCTGATGACGGGCGTATGTACTCGAAACATGTCGAGCTAAGAATACATCAATATAATTACCTTGTTGCATCGAGTTGGCATTGCACTCTATTTCAATTCCTACTCAGGTTCGGGCATAAAAATATTAATTTTTATTTGTAGCTTTATAACGACGCTGTCCATAGCTTAGACTCTGTCTACAGCTTCGATATTCGCATTATATAATCTGGAAATTACTATCTAGGTTGAAGCTTATCAATCTGACATTGGAGAGTACTAATAATTATACAGCACCTCTTCCCACTCGCAGACACTAAAATAAGAACGCTTAGTTACCAAATGAAAGAAAATAAACGTGGATAGGTAAGCATTTCTTTTCCATACATACTGTAGTCTTCTGAATTACAACAACTTGTAGGTTGGCGCCAATGTTGGTCTTCTGAAATACGACGTCGTTTACGTGGGTACCATTGTTTCGGAGGGATATACTGTCATCGTCTTCAGGGAAAGAGTAAGATGTCTGAAAAGCAGCTGTTGTACAGAGGAAGGGGAAAATGGGTTAAGGGGATAGGCGCTAGCTGTAAGCATTATGACGATGAAGAAACACGGAGCCCAATTTTTTAACGGGAACAGAAGGTACTTCAAAGGGAATTTGTACGTTACTTATAGGCCTAATTAAAAAAAAAAGTTAGTCTTGCAATTCTGAACAAATTTTACTGCCCTTTCGCAGTGCACGGAAATAAGAAGGCCACCCTCTCCGATTTTGCCATTTGTGGATCTGATCGGTCAGTCCTCTCCTTCCACGGCTCATTCTCCTCTGTCTTCTTCATAACCAACCACATTCCTGGCATGACTTGGAGAAGAAGGAAACAGTATATTTCTCCGAGCTGTTCGTACCCACATATCAAAAAGGAACAATATAATACACAACTTCATAGGCGTGAAAACCTGAAGTGTTATACGCGTTACGAAGCAAAATACACAAATATAAAGCGTACTGCTGGTTATATCATACCCAGGATACTTAACTACGACTTTTCAGTTCGAACCTTCGGAGAATGAAAGTGATTAAGGAACGATTTTGAAGAGGCGGGTGTCGTCAGAATGGTAAAAAGTAAAGACGTTTCATACCAAAAGGTGAACTGGGTTTACAGTTTATAGAATGTACTTACTGTACCAGAGTCATAAGATTGTTGAATTTTCGTAAAACTTGCTGACTATTTATTCATCATCAAATTGGATTGGCTGTCGTCGGAGGGAATCAATTGCTTCAAAACAGGCAGCGTTTCGATGAGTCTTTAGGCTACACTCAGAACACTGATAAAGGAAAATGAAGAACGGAGTAATCCTGGTGTATTCTTATTCACAAACGGTATGAAACAACGGTTCTATTCTTTGTATTGTTTCTGGGGGCTTTATATCGATATCGCCATGGTGTGCTACTGCAGAGATGGGGAAGGCTGAAAATAAATTTTCATGCTGTTTCGCAGGTGTAACAAGGTAGTTTCTCACGTGGAATGGCAGCAAATGCTTCGTATTAACCCGTGTTACAAGGTCCGATTATCTGTTGCCAAATGTTTGTAACAAAATCGTGCCACTAATGCAAAATCTTATGTAGCAGTAACAAAGTGTAGAGGTCATTTAGCTCATTGCAAAGGTTAGCCCTAGTTATTACGGAACATTTGTTAATGTAAAACTAAAAATAGCATATATAAGGCATAAAATGAGTATTTAATATGGGTATGAGAAGTTTCTTAATTTTTAAGGGGTATACCTTGCAGTTATTGACCATACTACTACTACTACTACTACTACTACTACTACTACAGAGGTCGGTAACCCCTGGCCCCCAATTCCATATCATGCGGCCGGCGGCCGGCGACCGGCTGATGCCCGATGTCAACTGAAAAATTTCAGTCCTTGAAAGATAAAAGAAAAAATAAAAGACACAGAAATGGATCAATTATTTTTGTCCTAGGCAGAGCATTGTCACTTGCAAAAGAAAGAAAGTTTTTCACAGAATAAATTTCTGAAGCGTTTTAGATGTAACTGAAGACATAGGCCTATTTCCAGGTAGGAAAAAATGTTTTTAGGATGTCAGCCTATCAGCTCGAAATGGAACAGATATATCTGACCAACTTTACATTGTAAGCAAAATAATTTATGTTATGTACTCGCAATGGATGAAAATAATGACATCACAGACACCGAGCATTTTTATGGTACCGACAGTGTATTCCATAACAATGAATACCTTGCCACTTTATTTAGACAGAATGCCACTTAAAGACAGGACAATATTTGCTCCTGAAAATAAAGCAGACATTTCCTTCTTTGGATCTGGAATACAAACAATTCATACATAAATATATCAAACCGATGGTGGCAGCAATACGTATTGCTCTAAGACTGGCGTAGCAGGACAAATCTGCAAAGAAGTCACGCATGTGAGCTGTGATAATCTGATTATTTCTAAGTGCACTATTCTTGAAAGGCATTATGCTACGATGTTTTTATCGGCGAAAAAATAATATTTTAACAGCGGACTATATTCCACTCAATGGTTGAAGTGATATGGGTTCCACATAAGAGCTCTGACACGGAGCTCACTTCCTACAAGGACATGTCCCATAAAGGATCGAAGAAAAATTTAGATGTTTGTGTGTAAAGTAAAACTACAATACATCACCACACAACTTTTTAACTATAATTAATGAAAACGCAGACAAAATATTAACATCTTATTGTTTATTTTCATTTTATTACCGTGTAATGTGATAACAATATTTATTAAGACCAACTAATTGCACATACTTGTCAAACCATTAAAATCACATTATCTGATTAAAATGGATTTAAAATATCTCCTACATGTTTCAATCCCATAGAGGGAATGAAACATGTAGGAGATATATATTATCTTGGTGCTGTGACAGGAAATCAATCAGTGAGTGTTTTTAAACATGTGACTTTAGCAAGGAACAGTGTAGCTCCCTGAAGATGATCTTAGGATCGAAACATATTGGAGGGATTTTAAATGTTTTAATGTAAAAAACTTTATATATGTGCATTAGTTGGTGTGCTAATTAAATTATCTTATTGTTTCATTGTATAGTACTTTTTAAAAAAATGTCTGCTACACCCAAATTAAGAACCCTGCATGTTGACAAGAGCTGCATGAATGCTGTAATATAATACGAATTACTTTCTTAATCTATTATATTTTAGTAAGTAAGGTCCCCCGAAGATGGCGCAAATGACGCCGAAACATGTAGCAGCAATATAAGATTATACCTTTATGTGTCCAGTGTGCATTCCTTGTGTTGTAAGTAAACGATGAGGTTCTGTACGAAGTAACTAGTCATTCTGTGTAATAACTATTTAAATTGTAGAATGGTTCCTCACTCAATGTCGTCACGGGTGTCTGGCTAGTCTACGTTTTAATTCAGGTCGGGGCGTCATTCTACGAAGCAGTAAGTTAAAGCGTAGAATGGATCCTACTCTACGGTTTAACCGTAGAATGGGTACTATTCTACGCTTTAACTGTTATCGGGCGTTTTTTTTAACAAAAAATTGGTTATTCCAGTAATAATGAGTCAACATGTGGAATGGTTCCTCAGTGAATGCTGTAACTGGTGTCGGGTCATTCTATGCTCTTAAATCGCACCTTCGTACTACGAAATTATGATTTACTTTATGGTTAACTATTTAAAGTGTGGAATGGTTCACCATCGTATTTTGTTAACTGGTATCGGGCCATTCTATACTTCTAACGAGTTCGGAAAATTATCTCATGAAATAACCAGTTAAAGTGTGGAATGGTTGCTAATATAATGTTCTAAATGAGGCCGGGTTGTTATTGCACAAAATAAGTAGTTGAATTGATCCTCATTTTATGCTTCAATGGAATCCGGACTCCTGCTTTCTGAAAAGACTAGTCAAAATACTGAATGATTCTTCACTCAACGCTGTACCGGGACCTGGTGGTTTGTTGTCGTATCGAATAACTGGATACTATATCAGATATTTAAAGTATTCATTTTTCTGATCAATCGATGCTCTAATTCCATGAATTAAAAGAATTGCACACCTTAAAGATCATGTATGTACAAATATATACATACTCCTCGACTTACGCAATAGTTTCCTGTTGAAAGGTTCTAGGCAAGGCGGAGTCCATTAAACACCAGGTCATTTACAATGTACCGATACACGCTGCACAGACCAGCTGAAATCCAAACTTCAACATTTGTGGAGCCTAATCGACCGCAGCATAACCACCTCGCCGTCTGCTTTATCGCCCATCATTATTCTTCCGTCACCTTCGTCTGCCGTTTCACTCCAGCAATAACAAAACTGGCGCGCATTTCCAAAATATTCATACTTTTTTACTTTTTTAAAATTGCGTAGGTCAGAAACTGCAAAACTTGCAATTGCATAAGTTGGGGTAAGTTGCACACACCTAAGTTTTGTTGTATCACTCTCTTTCCCTGTCACTATTCTTTTTTCCCGTCTTTAGATCGTATGCTAAACTCATTCTCCTCCCATTTAGCTGCATACAAAGTTAATAATTTTAGGCATCCAGAAAACATACTCGTATACCTAAGCCGTTAGTACCTGCATCTAGTTACATCGGAATGAAAATGGTACAAGTGGTCGAAATTTATGAATAGTCAGATTCATTAAACTGAGGATGAATTGCTACTAGTAGGAGGGAAACAATGTGATCTGAGATCAACGGATTTATTCATTTCGTTTTAAATAAATCGAATGTACATAACAATGGTACAAATCTGTTAGGACTATTCTGTCTATCTGTAAAAGTGGCAAGATAAATAATTTATTTCCCGAATGATGTGCCTGCCAACACCAAGCTTTCTACAGTGCACATCCACTGTATAAACCTCCAGTTCTACACCTCTTATATTAAACTTAAGTTATACATCGTTAAAGAATTATGAATCATAAATTCTACATTATTTGCTACATATTTATAAAGACTCCAAGGAATACCGTCTTTGTCCCATACAAACCTTTTGAAACACAAGACGCTCATTCGTAGCAGTGACATTAAGAAATAATTTGCTTTCAGAAGACGTGGTACAGACAGGGCGCAAAATTCGAGAAGCTGATTTGCGATAAAACCCAAAAGTCAAAAATAACACAGAAGAAAAAATGATGACTACTAAGCATTACAATATCCATAGTCGTCCAAAGACTTATACGAAGGTAACAACGAATTGAAACTATAATATTATTTGGTTTTTGAAGGCTTTTAAGATGTTTATAAAGACAAGTGAAAACCAGTGCAATTTTTGACATGTAACCACACTATATTCAGGCACTGGCCTTCATTACTTTTTCTGCAGTGAACCTGATCTTCATTGCATGAGTTCAACATTCCACAAATTTTCTCGATATTTCGGAACGATTTTTTTTTTGTTCGACTGTGGTCAGGCCATTCTTATACCACAATTTTACTTGCGGTATTAAATTCAGACACAGTTCTTCAAAGCCTATTCTTTGAAGAAGCCGGATAAACTATCCGATCTCCACCCATGTCCCAGTCACTGGACGTACGAAATATTCTTCATCAACAACACAAGTCCGATTTTCTTCAGATGTTTCTATCCATTAGCCAACTTTACATTTCGCTCACACAGTTATATCCAAGCTGTATTCACATTCGTCCTTCAGTCGCACTAGAATGTTTATCCTGTCTTCAAGAATAACAATAAAATTTACCACCGGTTTATTTAAGATTCAGTAAACACACACCCGCCTCGGTTGTAAAAAAAACCAGTGAGTCGATGTTTTATAGGGAAATAATCGTCGTTTGCCCTACGCTTCATTCAAGACAAAAAAAAGACACAATGAACACAGACAGCAGACATTTTGATGATAAACCTGGTGTTACAGAAAGCGATCACTGGGAAATTTTAAGAATTAAAACCTTTTCTTCAACTTTCAGAGATCATGTAACATAGTATTAGACTGAAATATCGTAAACAGTTCTAAGCTGACCAGAATTTGAGAGGAGAGTCGTGGCTCATTGCACAGAATCATTCATACTTTTCTTCATCAAGACCAAAAACCAAGGAAAGAGTACGCAAATTTTGTAAACAATGATGAAGTTTTCTTCATATTCTCATGAGCAGTTTTTGTCCAAAAATATGAAACCGATAAACTTCGCTTGCCTTTTACAAATTTCTGACCCAGATAATTATTCGCCAAGACAGAATCGGCCAGTGTACTTGCATTTTAATAGGAAATTACTTTTCGGTGTGACTTTTACATTGAACTTTGCAATTACTGCCAAGCCTATTTTTGGGCTAGAGTAGCCGATGTTGTTTTAAAATATCGCACTTTACTCCGACTGGTTGCTTTTACGTGCGCCGTAATGATTGTAACAATCGTGATTAAATGTGTTGCGTGTTTGTGTGATACAGTCTGCCGTAATGATATCACAGAGCAGATGTTGTCTGATGTAAATTGATTACAAGTTCATGTTGATGGATGCATAATACCAAGCGGGTTTAGCCGCTGTGTAGCCTACATGCTTAATGAAACACTACCAACGATGCAGTGTACGATAGATAACTTTGTCAAGTTTTAATCAAAGCGAAAGCATGAAAAGCTCAGAATGAAATCACGCAGTAATTTAATGGCTACAATTTCTATCATACCTACACTAATTGCAGACAAGCAACCATCATTTTGCCTGTGGTGTGGGCTCAGTCTCTTGCAGAAGCAGTGCCAACAGAAACAAACCGAGCAATCCACACAAAGCTGCTGCAGTTGCAGTCTGAAATTAGAAGAGTAACCTTAACCGTCCAACCATCGAGCATCCAGCCACGAGGAGGAGGACAAGCAATGGAAGAGAGATCACAGAACTTCCACAAAGAGAACATCGGGAAGGACATTCTTCTCAAAATACATTCTTCCAGGCCAATCAATAGAGGACTTAAATGCAACCCGCTTCGGGAGCCCCAGCAAGCCAACGCAAACAAAACTGGTGGAAAGTGGCTTGTCCAATCTCCAATGCAGAAGTAGCAGGACACGTAAAAGTGGGTCATTCATTCCAGATTCCCAGCGTGAAGTGTCTGTCCTTTAGCAACATGTTCAAGGACGCACCTCTTGTACAGCACATCGCGAGAGAAATCAATGGGAGTGTGTCTGAGGACGCAATTACAATGACCATTACAAAAATATACTTAATAATATAAAGGAAATTGACCACAGATTTATACTGACCGCTCAAATTCGTGACACTTAACGCAAATGATATAAATTACCGCTGTGAGCACATGAAGCTACTGTGAGAGCAAACCACAGATGTTCCACTGTTCTTGCAGACATAACTGAAATTTCGTGAGAGATTTTCTCTTCTAAATTGTTGTTTTTATCGACAGTAAGCTTTCAAGGCAGAAATGCCGCTGCAATTGAAAGAGCAAAATTCCCATGCAGATTTACCTCTTCTTTTTGACGTTCAGGTGACCGTGCATCGTGACAAATTCTTATAATAAAACCAACCAGATATACTAATTTCTCAATTTTATTTTTGGAATAAAACTCTACATGTTTCGGACAGTTCCTCTGACCATCATCAGGAGTTTTCCACTGTACACACAGCAATGGAATATGTCATATAGATTTGCTGACAGCTTGCGAGCAGGATCAGGACGGAACGTGTTAAGAACTTCCTGATCCTGCTTGCAAGCTGTCAGCAAACCTGTATGACATATACCATTGCTGTGTGTACAGTGAAAAACCCCTGATGATGGACAGAGGAACTGTCCGAAACATGTAGAGTTTTATTCCAAAAATAAATTTGAGAAATTAGTGCATCTGGTTG
>Ga0123354_10006484_pt1 | contig 17397 bp, 19 predicted proteins | sample TergutLab28metaG_2_FD_97872 | JGI IMG/M metagenome (GOLD analysis project Ga0123354, IMG submission 97872) | Labiotermes labralis P4 segment gut microbial communities from Petit-Saut dam, French Guiana - Lab288 P4 | ecosystem: Host-associated > Arthropoda: Insects > Digestive system > Gut ...
TACATGTAGGCGCCGGAACATTTAAGCCGGTGAAATCAAAAACATTAGCAGGACATGAAATGCATTCGGAATGGTTTTCGGTGAAAAAAGCAACCATCGAACAATTAATAAATAAGGAAGGGCCTGTTTTTGCCGTCGGGACAACTTCGGTTCGCACGCTGGAAAGTTTGTATTATTTGGGACTGATTTTGGAAAAGAATCCCGATGCGCACCCTGAAGAATTAACGGTCGGGCAATGGACGCCTTATCCGGAAAAAGAAAACAAGAATCCGTTATCCGCTTCCGCTGCTTTGAAGAATTTACTGAACTATATGGAACGGAATCACCTGGAAACGCTGACAACGCATACGCAAATCTTGATTGCTCCGGCATATTCTTTCAAAATAGTCGACGGGATGATTACCAATTTTCATCAGCCGAAAAGCACCTTGCTGTTGCTAATTTCCGCTTTTACAGGCGGCAAATGGCGGGAAATCTACGATTACGCCTTAGTAAACAATTTCCGTTTTTTGAGTTATGGCGACAGTTCGTTGCTCTTTATCAACCGTTGATTTTCACACTTCACCACTTTTGCGGGAAAATTCTGTACCCATTGGTAATTGTGGGTAGTCATGATGACTGCTGTTCCGGTTTGGCTAATGTCGTGCAAAAGTTGTACGATTTGCGAACCGGTTTCCGGATCCAAGTTTCCGGTAGGTTCGTCGGCTAAAATCAATTCGGGCGAATTGAGCAGCGCGCGGGCAATGACGATGCGTTGCTGTTCGCCTCCGGATAGTTCATGCGGAAATTTGTAATCATTTTTCGACATGCCCACCTGTTCCAAAACAATATCAATGCGTTGCTGCATTGATATCTTGTCTTTCCATCCTGTAGCATTCAGAACGAAAAAAAGGTTTTTATAAACCGATCGGTCGGTCAGTAGTTGAAAATCCTGAAAGACAATTCCTACTTTCCTGCGCAGGAAGGGAATTTGCTTTTTTTTAATCGCATTGAGATCATAATCAAAAACCAAAGCGGAACCTTCATTGATGCGCATTTCGCAATAAATAGTTTTCAGCAGGGAGCTTTTCCCTGAGCCGACTTTACCGATAACATATAGAAACTCACCTTTATCCAAGGAGAAATTGACCTCTTTCAAAATGACATTTTCATTTTTCCGGATTTCGACATTATTGTAATCAATCAGAGCCATTTTTATGTCTTTTCTTCAATTCTTTAGCTAAATCTTCTATCCGGTATCCTTTGTATGTCAAAAGGACAATTAAGTGATAGAGCAAATCGGAGCCTTCGTATAACAAACGTTCATCGTTTCCTCTCACCGCTTCGATGACAGTTTCAACCGCTTCTTCTCCTACCTTTTGCGCCACTTTTTCCAAGCCTTCTTTGAAAAGGGAAGTCGTATAGGAATTTTCCGGCATTTCCTGACGGCGACGAACGATGAAATCCTGTAACTGTTTCAAAAACAGAATATCTTCATTGTTTTTTTCCTGAAAACAGGTATCGCTCCCTGTATGACATACCGGACCTTCCGGATGGACTTTTATCAATAGCGTATCATTGTCGCAATCGGCGGTGATGGAAACGACATTCAAGAAATGACTGCTTTCTTCCCCTTTTGTCCACAACCGGTTTTTTGTTCGACTGAAAAAAGTTACTTTGCCGGTTGCCTGCGTTTTTTTAAGGGCTTCTTCATTCATAAAGCCTAACATCAGCACTTTACTTGTTTGTTCGTCCTGAATGATTGCGGGAATTAATCCGCCCGTTTTTTTGAAATCCAAATTCATTTTAGTTATACTCATCGAATATTTATTCCTTCCTTTTTCAAATACAACTTCAATTCGGGTATAAGAATTTCACCAAAATGAAAAACGCTTGCTGCTAATGCAGCATCTGCTTTTCCATTGATGAAAACATCGCGGAAATCTTCTTTTTCCCCAGCGCCGCCTGAGGCTATGACTGGAATACCAAGCGATCCGGATAAGACGCTTAACGCATCATTCGCGTATCCGGTTTTGACGCCGTCGTGTTTCATACTCGTAAACAAGATTTCTCCGGCGCCTCTGTTTTCAGCTTCTTTTGCCCAGGAAAACAGATCTTTATCCGTTGGAATTCTGCCGCCGTTCAGATAGCAAACCCATTGTTTATCGATAAGATCGGCATCAATTGCAACGACACAAACCTGTGATCCGAAATGATTGGCGATTTCTTCTATTAAAGCAGGATTACGAATTGCCGCCGAATTAATGGATACTTTGTCGGCGCCGGCATTCAAAAGAGTATCGACGTCATGTAATTCGTTAATACCTCCGCCAACCGTAAACGGAATGCTGATGCGGGCTGCAATTCGCCTCACCAAGGCTGAGAAAGTTTTTCTACCTTCGTGCGAAGCGGTTATATCCAAGAATACCAATTCGTCGGCTCCTTGATCGCTATATTGTTTCCCCAGTTCAACCGGATCGCCGGCGTCCCTGAAGTTTACAAAATTAACTCCTTTGACTGTTGTTCCGTCTTTGACATCTAAGCAAGGTATGATCCGCTTTGCTAACATTTTCTCAATTTCTAATTCCTAATTCTCTTAAGTTGATACGACCTTCATAAATTGCTTTTCCAATAATTACGCCCGGAATGCAGGCTTCCTCCAACCGGTCGATATCTTCTATGCAACTTATTCCTCCACTGGCGATTAAGTGAATGTCCATGTCTTGTTCTTTAATTTTGCTGTAAAGTTCCACATTCGGCCCTTCCAACATTCCGTCTTTACTGATATCGGTACAAATAACTTTTTGAATTCCGCGTTTTCGCCAACTTTCGATAAACGAAAAAATACCTTCTTCCGTATTCTCTGTCCATCCACAAACAGCGACTCGGTTATCCCTGCAATCAGCGCCTAAGATAATGAATTTTTCACCGAATTTATTAATCCATTGTTGAAATGTTTCGGGATTCTTCACGGCAATACTTCCGCCTGTCACCATTGTCGCTCCGCTATCAAACGCAATCTGTAAATCATAATCCGATTTTAGTCCGCCTCCGAAGTCAATAATCAGCGATGTACGGGATGCAATTCGTTCCAAAACCCTGTAATTAATTACGCGATTAGCTTTTGTTCCGTCGAGATCAACCAAATGCAAACGATGCAAACCATGATCTTCAAATTGTTTGGCTACTTCTAACGGGTCTTCATCATAAACCGTTTTCCGGTCATAATCTCCTTGTGAAAGCCTGACGCATTTTCCATCCAAAATATCAATTGCCGGAATAATTTCGATCATTTGAGAAAAAAAAATTAAAGTTCCAAAAAATTTTTTAATATATTTTCACCTGTACTACCGCTTTTTTCCGGATGATACTGTACAGCGTAATAATTATCTTTGTGCATCGAAGCGCAAAAAGGGTGGATATAGTCGGATTGTGCAACGGAGTTATCATTCAAGGGAACGTAATAACTGTGTACAAAATAAACGAAATCTCCTTCCTCAATACCGTTATACAAGCGACTTCTCAAATGCGTCAATGTATTCCGACCGATACGCGGAATTTTGTCTTCCTGTTTTTCCGGATGAAATTTCAAAACAGGTACATCAAAAACGCCCAGGCAATCGGTATTTCCTTCTTCTGAAAACCGGCACAATAATTGCATCCCGATACAAATCCCCAAAACAGGTTGTTTCAAGTTGACTATCAATTCATCCAAACGGTGCTCCTTCAAATATTGCATCGTCAGGATCGCTTCGCCTTGACCGGGAAATATGATTTTATCCGTTTTTTGCAACAACTCTTTATCGGCAGTAATGATTGGTTCGATACCCAATCGTTTCAAACCATATTCAACGGAATAAATATTTCCGGCGTTGTATTTAATAATTGCTACATTCACTTTATTTGGCAAAGGCGACCGCCCTGGTTTCACGGATAACCGTAATTTTTACCTGTCCGGGGTAAGTCATATCATCCTGTATTTTTTTAGCTATCTCGTTTGAAAGATTTTCGGCTTCCACATCGTTAATACGGTCAGCGCCCACAATAACGCGCAATTCGCGACCGGCTTGAATAGCATACGTTTTCACTACACCCGGATATGAAAGGGCTAATTGTTCCAAATCATTCAGTCGTTTAAGGTAGGCTTCGACAATTTCCCGACGTGCGCCGGGTCGAGCTCCGGAAATAGCATCACAAACCTGAACGATTGGCGCTAAAAGGCTTGTCATTTCGGTTTCGTCGTGATGAGCGCCGATAGCATTGATTATATCCGGTTTTTCTTTATATTTTTCTGCTAAACGCATTCCCAGAATAGCGTGGGGTAATTCAGGCTCGTCGTCGGGAACTTTTCCGATATCATGAAGCAATCCGGCTCTTTTGGCTTTTTTAGGATTCAATCCTAATTCGGCAGCCATGATTGCACAGAGATTCGCCGTTTCACGCGAATGCTGCAATAAGTTCTGTCCGTAGGAAGAGCGATATTTCATTCGTCCAATCATCCGAATCAATTCAGGGTGCAATCCGTGAATGCCTAAATCAATCGTTGTCCGTTTTCCGGTTTCGATAATTTCATCTTCAACTTGTTTCCGTACTTTATTTACAATTTCTTCAATACGCGCCGGATGAATCCGCCCGTCCTGTACCAGTTGATGTAGCGCTAAGCGGGCTACCTCCCGTCTAACAGGGTCGAATCCGGAAAGGATAATGGCTTCCGGCGTATCATCAACAACGATTTCAATTCCGGTTGCGGCTTCCAATGCGCGGATATTCCGTCCTTCCCTGCCAATAATCCGCCCTTTTATTTCATCCGATTCGATATGGAAAACAGTAATCGCATTTTCAATAGCCGTTTCTGTTGCTAATCGCTGAATGGATTGAACAACAATTTTTTTAGCTTCTTTATTGGCAGTCATCTTGGCTTCTTCCATCACTTCGTTGATAAACGCCGCCGCAGAGGTTTGCGCTTCTTCTTTCAGGGTTTGCGCCAGTCGATCTTTTGCTTCTTCAGCCGATAATCCGGAAAGCGCTTCAAGTCGTTCGATTTCCATTTTATGAACCTTTCCCAATTCTTGTTTTTTCTTTTCAATGATTTCTAACTGGCTTTCCATGTTTTCCCTGACGGCTTCCATTTCCAATCGTCTTTTGTGAAGATCGTCCTGTCTTTGATTCAAAGCCATTTCACGTTGTTTTAACTTGGCTTCCTGTGATTGAATCTTGGAATTCCGCATGTTCACTTGTTTTTCCAAGTCGGCTTTCAGCGTTATGAATTTCTCTTTTACCTCCAGCAGTTTATCTTTTTTTATCGTTTCCGCCTCTTTCTCGGCGTCTTCTATGATTTGTTTACTTTTTGATAAAGTTTTTTGGTTCGAAATGAACCAAGCAATTCCTCCTCCCATTATCAAGCAAACAATTCCGGTAATTATTGTTGGCACCATATTCATTTGTTTATTATATATAATATATATTGTTAATAAAAAAACTATCTATGAAAGTTTCTCTCGTCATTGCCGGCTTGACCCACAATCCCTTGATAATAGTACTTTTTCAAGGGGTCCCGCGTCATGCGAAGGATAACAATTGAACAACTTCAAGATAGTGCGAAAAATATATAGTAAAAAACAATCGGGTTAGTTCAAGCGAATTGAACGGGTTGAATTCCTTGGAGATATTCCTCCAATTCTTTGTCTAACAATTCAATTCTCTCCAGCAAAGGTGATGTATCTTCTTTTTGTCTCAATAACAGGCATACAGCCGAAAAATGGATGGCAGCCATGGTCAATAAATCATTTTCTTCAAAACTCTTTCCCGAAAATCGCGAACTGTATTGAAGTATTTTATCGTTTATTGCCGTTGCGGCTTTTCGGAATAATCCTTCTTCTGAGCGCTTACAAAAAATCGGATATACTTTGTTTGCAACTCTCAATTGTATTTTAAATTCGTCGTTATCCGGCATCTTTTTTTATTCATTTAATAAAGCGATGCACTTATCAACTTCTCGCACTAATTTTGATAATCGAACTTTAGTCGCTTTGAAATCATCCGGGTTTACAGAAATCATCCGCGCTATTTTTAGATTATCGTATTTTAATTGCAATTGTGAATTTCTCTTATTCAATGACTCATTAATACCTTTTTGTGCTATAAGCTGCGACTGCAAATTTGCATTTTCTTCTTTTAGTTTGTCGCACAAAAGAAGTATTTGATGAACCCGAACTTCAAAATTTCTTATAATTTTTCGCTGTTCTTCGGTCATAAATTCAAAAAAATTCGTACAAAAATACGTATTTATTATGACCTTGCAAAAAAATTATGAAATATATTTTATTCTTTCGGTAAATTGAACAGAAATTCCAAACCTCCATCGGGTTTATTTTTAGCGGCAATGGTTCCTTTGTGGAAAGAAATCGCATTTTTAACGATAGAGAGACCTAATCCCGAACCACCCGTATCGCGGGTACGCCCTTCGTTGATACGGTAGAAACGTTCAAATAAACGGTTTAAATGTTGTTCATCGGGAATGCCCTGACCTGTATCGGAATAGGAAAAATAGTAGAATCCATTGTCTTCACTGTATTTGTTGATAAAAATATTCACATCTTTTCCTGCATGACGGATTACGTTGTCGGTGAGGTTCCGGAAAATGGAATAAAGTAAATTGCGATTTCCTTTTACAATCACGTTTTCCGTTTTCCATTCCATTTTGATATTGTTCTTCTGCAATGGAATTTCCAGGTCTTTCCGTATGCCTTCCAATAATTCGCCAATAGCAACCGGTTCCAATTTAAACGAATGAGGCGCCTCTTCAATCTTGGTGATTAAGCTCATGTCCTGAATGATTTCCGACAGAGCCAAGGTCTGATTATAAGCTCTTTCGATGAAATATTGCTTTTTCTCCGGGTCTAAAGGGTTTTCCAAAATTGTTTCCAAGCATCCTCGAATGCCTGTTACGGGTGTTCGCAGTTCGTGGGTGATGTTTCCGGTCATTTCCTGTTTCATGCGGCGGGTTGCTTCTTTTTTTGTTATGTCGTTCAGAACAATTTCAAAGCTCCAGTCATCGAAGATATTGATTCGTACTGCGAATGTTTTCCCTTGTTTATTGATTTGAGTTTCATAATAATTGTCCTTAATATTCTTATGCAATAAAAAGGAGTTAATTTTTTCAAAGGAAGCATCGGTGAATACAACTGCCGGATTGCTGTTCGCTTCATCAATAATCGTATTTAAGTATTGAATAAACAATCCGTTATAAAATTCGACTTTTTTGTCGGATGAGAAAAAACACAATCCTTCTTCCGACGTGATAACATGCTGCAAGAGCTTGTCGCGTTCCAAGTCGATTGCTTTCTTACTTTCCTTCAAGCGCCGGTAATTTTCCATAATTTTAACGCCGATTTCACCCAATTCGTCCTCCGGAAAATGAATAGAGGTTTGCATATTTCCTTGCTCTACGGATTGTGCAAAATTGCGAAGTCCGCGTATCGATTTACCGAAACGACCGGCTATCCCATTGACTAATGACAAGATAATAATAAAAAGTACAAGAATGTTGTATAGGAAATGATAGTCGGGTTTTAAGATGTGGCGAACTTGAATATCGTAAGGTAAAGCAACCCGTATATAACACGAAGCGAATTGTTTAGCGTAGTATAAATATTCATGCTTATTGGTGGCGGAAGTTCGGATATCGCTTCCCACGCCAGCTTTCAAGGCGGACATAACTTCCGGGCGGTGCGCATGATTTTCCATACCTGCAACCGATTGAATCACATTGTCGTAGAATACGGTTCCCTGCTTATCGATCAACGTCAACCGCATATTCGCCGGAAATATGTGAAGCAAGCTGTCAATCTTTGATAAATCGTCAGGGTATTTATCCATTACTTTGTGAACAATAGTTGCATAATCATCCAACCGTTCTTCTAAAGCCTGAGTCTTGTATTTTCGTTCGCGGTCTTGTTCCAACAGCGTAATCCCGATGGCATACAAGGCAACAACAATGATAATTTGGAGGAAGAGTTTTTGTTTGTAATTTATCTTCATAAAAACTGGTATTTTAATTGGAAGGGTTGAATCGATAGCCGAATCCGGGGCGGTTGGATATAATGGATGCTTTGTCGCCTAATTTTTTTCGCAGACGGGTGATGTGTACATCAACCGTTCGTTCTGTAATATAGGGCGTTTCCTTCCATATTTTGTCGATAATTTCGGTACGTGAAAATATTCTTTCTGGATTCTCGGATAAAAGAAGGATGATTTCAAATTCCGTTCTGGTCAATGGAATCTTTTTACCGTCAATGATAAATTCTTTTAATTCCAAATCAATCAATACGTTATCAAATATCCGTTTATTATTTTGTTTTTCGTCCGGCGCTTCGCTTCGTTTCAATACGGCTTTCACCCGGGCAAGTACTTCTTTTATCGAAAAAGGCTTGGAAATATAATCGTCGCCTCCGACGGAAAATCCTGTCAGCATATCATTTTCAGTGTCTTTTGCCGTGAGGAAGATAATCGGGATTTTGTTTTTCCGTTGTCGCAGAAGTTCGGATAATTTATAGCCCGACATGCCGCCCATCATGACATCAAGGAGAATGAGCGAATGATCGGGTGAGAGTTGCTTCAAGGCTTCCTCGGCCGAATGAGCGCAATCCACCCCGTAACCTTCGTTAGTGAGGTTAAATTCGAGTATTTCGCAAATAACCGGTTCATCGTCAACTACGAGAATTGTTTTTGAATCAGGGGTTTTTTCCGCCATGTTTTAATACTTTAGCATCAATATAAAAGACAATCTCTTCCACAATATTATTGCAATGGTCGCCAATCCGTTCCAATTTACGAATAACTAACATGATTTTTAATCCGCAACGAATTTGTGACGGGTTCTGTTGCATATAGTTAGATAAAATGTCGAAGGATTGATGATATAAAGTGTCTATTTCATCATCTTTAGCCATAATTCGTCCTGCAATCCTGGTACTCTCCGATTCGAGGGCGACGAAGCTGTCGGTCAGCATTGAAATAAGAGTATCGAACATTTTTTCTATTTGCAATTCTTCGATGGATGCAGGATCTAACCGGTTGCATTCTTCTTCAATTACGTGACGAGCGACGCCTTCGGCATAATCTCCGATTCGTTCAAGTGTGATGCTGATTTTAATCAAAGAGAGTACTAATCTCAAATCGACAGCGACCGGAGCATATAACGCGATGTAGTTTTCGCTATCGCTGTCGATTTTCAATTCGAAAGCATCCACGCGTTTTTCCCTGCTGACTATTTCTCGTGCCAATTCAACATCTCCGTTCAAAAAAGCCAATTTAGCTTTTTCGAGTTGAGAGATAACTAACTTCCACATTTGGCTCACCTCTTCTTTGAGCTCCTGCAATTCTCTTTCAGTATGTTTCATAACTTTATCCAAAGCATTATAAAATATATAAATGCTACAAAATTAATATAAAAAAATCTTTACAGCATTACGGAAGCGCCACAAATTTGTTAAGAATTTGTTAAGAATTAATTATTCCAAATAAAGATAGTCATAATGAACGACCGGTTTGTTTCCTTTTTTCCCTATTAATTCCATCGTTTTTTTACTGTCATAACTCACTTTTCCAACGCCAATTGAGTGACTGTTTTCATCGATGATGCGGACAATGTCATCTTTCTCAAAGTCGCCTTTGACGGCAATGATTCCGACGGGCAGAAGCGAGCTTGCTTTTTCGCCAGATAACGCTTTGACTGCATTGGCGTTGATGTGAATCTCACCTTTGGCGAAACTGTCGGAGTGAGCAATCCATTTTTTAATTCCGGATGAAACTTTCGGCGAAGGAAGAAAACGCGAACAAATCACGTCGGAATTTTTCTCAACCAATTGCTGGAGAATATTTTCTGTTTTCCCATTAGCAATAATGACCTCGATTCCTTCGTTCGCCACTTTACGGGCAATCCGGTATTTCGTAATCATTCCGCCGCGTCCGAAGGCTGATTTGAACGTTTGGATATTGAGACTAATGTCTTGCACTGAATTAAGTTCCCGGATAACTTCCGTTCCCTGTTCGTCGGGCTGCCCGTTGTAGATACCATCAACATTGGTCAGGATAATTAGCGCTTCGACATTCATCATGGCGGCAATCATTCCGGAAAGTTCGTCGTTGTCGGTGAACATCAGTTCGGTGACGGCAATCGTATCATTCTCGTTCATAATAGGAATTACCTTATTTTCCAACATAACGCTCACGCAATTCTTCTGATTCAGGTAATGCCGTCGGGTGCTTAGACTTTCTTTGGTTGTCAACACTTGTCCGCAGGCAATCCCGTGTTCTTTAAAGAAATCGTAATAACGGTTTATCAATTTTGCCTGTCCGACAGCAGAATAAAGTTGGCGGGCTGAAACATTGTCCAATTTTCCTTTGACATGAACTTCACTTCGTCCTGAAGCGACTGCTCCTGAAGATATTAGAATTATTTCCAAACCGTTCCGATGAAGTTCGGCTATTTGGTCAACCAACGATGACATCCGGGTAATATCCAAAGTTCCATCTTTACGTGTTAATACGTTGCTTCCTATCTTTAGGGCGATTCGTTTCAAGCGATACATTTTTAACATTTTCGTTATAAATTATTATTCAAGCAATTAGGTTTAAAATTTAAAATGCAATTGTTAATTATAGCGAATTTATTTGTTTAATTGAATTATAGTGCTTATATTTGCACATATATCAAGCGTGATATAAGAGTTATTTAAAAAACAAAGAGCCGCATATTGTCGATTGGAAAACTCATCAGAAAAAAATGTAATTCCGAGACAAATTTTACCGGGAATGGCGGGCCGCAGCCTTTGGGCTAAGCTTTACGCTCAGCGGATTACAAATACGGTAAAGTACTCAAATCCTGTCATATGGAGTTTCTTTCATATCCACGGTGCGGCTTTTTTTATTTTTTATAACCGACTGTTTGTCCCAAGATAACTTCTTGTTTACCACTCAATCCTAATAATTGACGGACTGCCGTCTTGTTGACGGAACCACGCACTACGCTGATTAAGTCTTCCGAAGCGCAAAAAAGATAAATATTCTGAGCAATAAATCCACAGTCTATTAAAGCGGCGTCCCGATTGGATGCTTTGTCCAAATCAGCAATCATCACAACATTAAGAGGAGCTACTGCAACAAAAGGCTGATCTCCTGTTTTTGCCTGATTATCTCCCTGTACTTTCAGAATCAGTTTAAGATTCTTGGCATCATACAAATAAACGCCGGTTTTCAAGAAAACGTAAAGGTCCATTTCCTGCCTGTTTTGCGAAGAAGGAACCGTTCGTTTATCTTCACGGTTAAATCCATAACCAGCCCATAACAAATCGGATAAAGTTTGCAAACTTAATTCTTTATCTGAAAAATCCCGATTACTTTGACGTTCATTCAAAGCGTCCATCAACGGTTTTCCACCGGTTTTTTGCGGCGTCGGCAACTGAATATCCTGTGCAAAACAGGATATACTTCCCAAAAATAATACCAAAATGATTACTAAATTTTTCATACCTTATTAATTTTTTGATTGAGTATTTTGAAATTTCATTTCAATTACTTGTTTTTCAAGTTTTTCTAAACAGTTTTTTGAAGCTTTCAACATATAAAAGAGCTATCGGCTTCACTCCGCAAGAATTCATCATTTGGGGGATTAGTACTATGGATTTCAAAATATTTGTTTTCGCAATTTTCATCCATGAATCATACAATGCTTCTGTCAAATATTGTTTTCTTCCGGCTTTTTTAAGTAAATAAATTGCGTTATGAAGTTCTTTAAATCTGACTAATAATAACTTTAGTGAAGTATGTGTTGATAAAGAACCTTCTCTTGATGTAATACAATAAATTACTTCCTCTGAAATTTTTTTCAATTCGGCAACAATCAATATTTTCACCCCAAAAAAGATATCGTTGCCTAATTGGACTTCATTAAAAAAAATGCTATTATTTGTCACAAGGTTTCTTTTTACAAATTTTCCAAATGGAGAAATCAACGTACAAGCTAAATCCCAATTGTTGGTTTTTTGTATTTGTTCCATGTAATAAATTGTAAATAGATGACGGTTTGAAAGCTGCAAAGTATTTATATCAGTACTTGTAACAAAAAAATAAATTATATCATTTTCATCATTGATATATTTATCTAACGTTTCATTAAAGCAAGGCATAAAATAATCATCTGCATCTGCAAAGATTAACCATTTTCCTGTTGCACACTCCAATCCTAAGTTCCGAGCATAACCGGCACCCTTTCGTCCATCTTCATTTTTTGCAAAAATTACTTCTACATAAGGGTCATTCAGTCCCGGAAAATTCACAAAATTGACTTTCTCCGGATCGCTGTTGTCATCTACAACGATAATTTGCACATCTTTCCGCCTCGGGATACTCTCCAAGCATCGTTGAAGAAGATGCGGAATGTTTTTATGTGGAATTATAATTGAATAATTCATTAATCAATGCTTTTCTGTACAAAGATAATATATTATCCGCATACTTTTAATAATGCAATGGAATAATTATATCAGAAGTTATTTTTTCAGAAGTCTACAGCGAATAATTTCCTTAATCACCGTAGCCAATGAATGATATTTGATGTACATCTCCGGATTGATAAAAATCTTATCGTATCCGTTTGCTTTCATTTGTTGATAGAAGAAAAAGTGTTCCGTACAACTTTCTACTCTTTTGTCATTGTTTGGCAATACGCCATAACGACAGTATCTAATTGCTTCCCTTTTATAAATCGCCAATCCACCAAATGCGGAAGCAACTCTTATTAAAGGTATTCCGGGTTTTAGAAATGACCATTGGCGTTTTGATTCTACAATACTTTTTTCTGTTTGGGAAATATTTTCCTGACCGCAAGCAAATAAAGCGTAAGTGTCATAATATTGTTTCCTGAATTTTGAGGAAAATGACCGTGATACGCCATTAGCTGTTATGGCATCCCAATCATAATGAACTGCAAAAGAACTTACAACTCCGTTTATATATATTTCATCCACGTCCAAATCAACCACAATTACGTAATCTCCCTTAAGATTTTCTTTTTCAATGTATTCCAAATAATTATTCCTGTAAAACGCCATTTTGTCGATTCTATAAACAGAAAAAAAAGGATTGACTTCCGAACGTTTTTCAGGAATAGTAGCTGTGTTAAAATTATTTAGTGAAATATGAACATTTTTTCTTTCATTAGCCCAATCCGTAAGAATTTGTTTTGTATTGTCCACACTATCGTTTTCATATATCACGACATGATAATCTTTAACGAGATCGCAAAGCCGGTTGATAGTGTGGATATTCTTTTTCAGATTTTTTCCACAATTCCTGACAATCCCGCAAATAATAATGGTGGATTCGGACATTTTTTTTAGACCTTCCTTTTGCAAAAACTTGTTATTTGATTTATTCATATTTTAACTGTTTATTGAATCCAAACAAGTCCTGCTTGTTTGTTTTTCTCTATTTAATAATCAAAATAATTTGACATATTGTAGTGTAGTGGCTATATATTTTTTATTATAGCGAACAAATCCAGTCCGTTATTCATTTCATTTTGATTTTCAGACAAATAAAAATCATTGGTTGTATACTGTCGTTTTTCATTATATTGTATAGTATTATAATGTCCATTCATAAACATAATTAGATCACCTCTGTTATTTTTTACACGTTCAAATTCTATTTTTAAAACTTCAGGTATCGCTGATAATGAAAAATATCTAACGTCGTCAAAAACAGCATCTATATCTTTATTAAAAGTGTCCATATCATATTCTCGTAAATGAAATGGGTTCCATGGCTTTTGACTTTCAGTCAAACGATAATTTCTGCTTGGTGTCGAAATAATCAAGATACAATTTTTTGTTAATTTGTTTTTTAAGAATAATAGATAATCATTTACATTTTCAACATGTTCTATTACTTGAAAAGATGTTATTAGATCAAATGTACTGGAATAATTAGATAACTGTTCAAATGTTATAAAATCAAGATTAACTTTTCGATATTTTTTTTTTGCAAGTCGTACGGTATCGTTATCAATGTCTGTTCCAACTACATTAACATTTTTGTTACTTGCCAAGTAATTAGAACCGTATCCATCTCCACAACCATAGTCTAATACATTCATTTGCGACATTAGTAATTTTTCGGCATATTCATATGCAAACTGATGTTTTAGAAATAGTACTCTATCATAAATTGTACGTTGATAAAAAAGAGGATGCAAGCGTTCTGAATTTTTAACTATTCCTTTATTCGTTATATTATTAATCACATGTACAATTTTTTTAGCAAGAGATTTTTTTTTAATACTGTTTTTTATTTGTTGTTTCATCTCCATATAATTTTAATGGCTGCTATAAATCAAAAAATAAATATCACTATAATTTTTCAATTAGATCAACAATTCGTAGATATTATAATTTTCAAACACCGCTTTTATTTGCTCATCATTTTTTAATATATTGATTTTATATAAAGCTGTATCCATCTGTATTTCACTAATTAAATCAATATAGTCCACACCAATCGGACTGCGAGTAAATGCTTTTTTAGATAATGTCCCTTGCAGAAGCGCCATCGCTTTAAACCAAACATCATCGGCGTATGGAGCTAAACTCATGAATTTTTTTTCATCAGTAACCTCAAAATATAAACTATGAGGCGGGTATAAAACTCCTCCAACTCCTGTAGGAAAATTTAATTTATTAATATTAAAATCATTAATCAACTGATCCCATTTATTATAGTTAAGCAATACATTGTTAACAATTTTCATCCGGTGCCCTCGACAAAAATAAATAAATTGAGGATCTTCTTTATACGAATTTAACAAGTTTTCTACTAAGTCGAATTGATATAAAATATCATCATCAACCGTAATGATTATGTCGTTCGGATATTTTCTAAGAGCAGTAACGAGTTTTGTATATGATTTTATATCTTTGCAAAATTCAATTGTTAATCCTCTTTTTTCCAATTTTTTCAAAGTCACGGGTATATTATCAAGTGTAAATTCGTCTTCTGACAACCAAAGAATAATTTTATTGGGTTTTACAGTCTGTTGCATAAGGCTTTCAATTGTCAAATACACATCATATATCCGCTTGCCGTAAGATGTCAAAGAAATGATGACATCATGTTCGCAGTATTTATTTTCTGTAATTCCACTTTCGACAGAAGATAGTACTTGATTTTGTAATTGCATAATCCTTAGTTTTCTTTCAGTATCTGCAACTATTCTTGTACATTTTTTGTCTAAAAAGTTACTTACTATTATTTTTATTTTTAAATATGGATTATACATAACGTGAAAAGCTATGTTATTTTAATTATTTACATCACCCATTCATCGAAGCCAAAAACTCCTCATTACTATACGTCTTTTCCAGCCGGTCTTTCACAAATTCCATAGCTTCCAAGCTATTCATGTCGGCTAAGTATTTGCGGAGAATCCACATGTGATTAATGGCGTCCCTGTCTTGCAACAACTCATCGCGACGGGTGCTGGATGCAACGATATCGACAGCCGGATAAATTCGTTTGTTCGAGAGTTTACGGTCTAACTGCAATTCCATATTGCCGGTTCCCTTGAATTCTTCAAAGATAACATCGTCCATTTTCGAGCCTGTTTCCGTTAAAGCGGTGGCAATGATGGTCAACGAGCCACCGTTTTCAATATTCCGGGCTGCTCCGAAAAAGCGTTTGGGCTTTTGCAAAGCATTGGCGTCCACCCCACCAGACAGCACTTTTCCCGAAGCCGGTTGTACCGTATTGTAAGCGCGCGCCAAGCGAGTGATGGAATCTAACAAAATCACTACATCGTGACCACATTCAACCATTCGTTTGGCTTTACTCAAAACAATTTCGGCAATTTTCACGTGACGGTCTGCCGGTTCGTCGAAAGTGGAAGCGATTACTTCTGCGTCCACGCTCCTTTGCATGTCGGTGACTTCTTCCGGGCGTTCATCAATAAGCAGTACAATCATATACACTTCCGGATGATTCCATGCGATGGAATTTGCGATGTCTTTTAAGAGCATCGTTTTTCCGGTTTTCGGTTGAGCCACAATCAATCCGCGTTGACCTTTTCCAATCGGTGAAAACAAGTCGACTACCCGTGGAGAAATTTTGTCAACTACTTTCGGACTCATACTTGCTGTTAAGCGAAAACGTTCATCAGGGAAAAGCGGAGTCAGATGATCGAAGGGAACCCTGTCGCGTACTTCTTCCGGACGAAGCCCGTTGATTAAATTTACTTTAACTAACGGGAAGAATTTTTCTCCCTCTTTAGGTGGCCGGATAGGGCCTTCCACTACGTCGCCGGTATGCAATCCGAACAATTTGATTTGAGATTGAGAAACATAGATATCATCTGCCGAAGGCAAATAATTGTAATCCGAAGAGCGCAAAAATCCATAACCTTCCTGTATAATTTCCAAAACACCTGTTCCAATCAAAATTCCTTCAAATTCATACGTTTTGTCTTTGGCATTATTATTTTGATTTCCATTGTTTTGATTTTTATTTGCATTAAATCCGTTTTTTTGCATTGCAGGCTGAAGTTGCTGGCTTTGCTGATTTGGATTATTTGAATACGATTGCTTGGGTTGGGCGGGTTTAGGCGTAAACATAATATCGTCCATCACGCTTTTTACTTCCGGATTATGGCGAAAAACCAGCTTTCCTTGATTGACATTCTCTTCTTTCGGAAGTTCTTTTTTAACTTGAGGCTGCTCGATTGAAGGAGCCTCCGGTTTGTCTGTTTCTATCTCTTTTTCTTCTTCTATTTCCGTTGGAAGCGCCGGAGTTGGAAATATCGTATTCACCGGAATCGGCGCCGGATTTTCAATCCGAACCCTTTTTTTCTTTTTGGCAACGGGTTTAACTTGAGCAAGTGATTCAGCGGTTTGAATTGCTTCCGGCTGCGGAATCGCTTCCGGTTTTTCTTGTTGTTTCGGTGTATTTTCAATCACTGTAGATTCTTTCTTTTTTGCCGCTCTACCTTTTTTCTTTTTAACAACAGGTTGTTCCTGCGATTGAAGATTTATAGCCGGAGTAACCTTTTCTTTTTGAACTTCTTCGATCGAAGTAATTTTTTCAGGTTTAACTTCTTTTTTGAGCTGCATTTTATCTCCCTTTGATCGACGACCTCTTCTTTTCAATGAATTGTTTTCATTGTTTTTGCCGGTTGAAGTTTGTATTGCGATTGCCGCATTAACAATCGCTTGTTCATCAAGAATCTGATAGATTAATGCGTCTTTATCTGACTTATCTACTTTTTTTAAGCCTAACTCTTTAGCCAAAGCAATCAAAGCGCTTTGATCCATTTCCTTTAGCTGCAAAATGGTATATTTCTGCATAAAATAAAATATAAATTATTTTGAA
>Ga0123354_10006485_pt1 | contig 17396 bp, 9 predicted proteins | sample TergutLab28metaG_2_FD_97872 | JGI IMG/M metagenome (GOLD analysis project Ga0123354, IMG submission 97872) | Labiotermes labralis P4 segment gut microbial communities from Petit-Saut dam, French Guiana - Lab288 P4 | ecosystem: Host-associated > Arthropoda: Insects > Digestive system > Gut ...
ATCAATAAGTGTGTAACAGCTGTCAAAGTTTCAAACTTCTCTGGCCATTATCTCCGTAACCGTTCAACTTTGGATATAGGTGTTTTGGGTTATATCGGTATAGTATGACCTAAGGAACACTCTCCCGAAGTTAGGTCCTTTCCTCCTGGGACACCCTGTATATATATATATATATATATATACACACAGTCTGCCAATTATCTATGACAAGTTGCCATATAGACTGTACACATCGACCAAACTTGTAACTCCCTGAAGATGGCAAGGATGTATGGTCAAAACACATAAGAGCTTTGTGTGTTTCAGGCTTCTGCCCCAAAGTAGCTGAGAACTGTGCTCTTCTGCGTTATTACGCAAAAAGAATCTTGGATAATTGACCCCTGAGGAAGAGAGTGATACATTGTCCTGAAAGGTCAGTAAGAAATTACCACTGCTTGCTGCGTAATAACCCAGAAGAGCACAGTTCTCTTGTGGGAGCTTTATATAATAAATACAAAAACACTGTGCAACTAGATGGTAATAAATCTGTGTGTATTAGACTGTTGCAAAGATGTACATCATGAAGCACAAAAGACTTACTACTGAATAGTTCAGCTGGAAAGAAACAGAGCTAAAGGTACAACTGTAACTGATGATAAATGTTATAACATTGATACATATGTCACCACAATCAACACTTCAAGTGGCCACCACCAGAGAGAATTGTTTTATTTATTGGCACTGTCAATTGCCAATGAAAGATACTAACAGAGGAAAAATGAGGTATTTTTTTCACAGCACTACTTTGTCTACCACAATTCCCACATGGACTGGCCTGGGAACTAATACAGGCTAACATAAGGCAGGTGAAGGAGTTTCTGTTGATAAAGACATTGTCAATGGAGACTATGTGTCACTCACCTAGTTTGTAGAAACCAGTGGGAAGCAAGCTTCATTGTTAAGCAGGAACATACTGTGTCCATATAAATAAATACTTGAAATCAATTACCTGATATAAGGATACTCATCACTATAGAACTGGCAAAGGGGGTTTTGATCCAGCAGTAATTCGGAAAGTTGCATTGGTCGTAACACCTCCAGATCCCTCACATTTTTGACCTGAACACAATTGAATATACAAAATTTTAAGCTCTCAGGAGTACTGATGTTGCATAATAAACTAGACAACTGTACATCACCTTCTTCCTCAGAATTTAGTGAGAGTCATAATTCACTGATGCATCAAGAACACACTGAACACTGTCCAACATTGAAGGCACTCAGTATTTTCGAAGGGGGATAAGAATAAACATCATTAATGTGCCTTATCATTGGTTAGTCATTTTCAAAAATGCCTGTTAATACCGAAGTGTTCATAACATTTTTGTGTAATATGTACATGCTTCAGATGTACCTGACCTACCCTCCTGCTTCAAGCCGTCTACTTCATCTCTCAAACACTGTGGGACAAACAGCAGTACAATTATTTGTGAAATATTCATGAAGCTGTCAGTATGTGAAGGCTACACAGCATAGAATGGCAGGATAAGTGGTGAGTGATGAAATGGAAAGGATTCTAAAGGAGCCTGTTTTGGTTTAATGAAGGTATTGGTCTGGCACATGCCTGAATGGAATGATGAAAACCAGGAAGGATCCCAGAAAGACAATGTCATGGCCAAAAATGACATGCGCATCTCCTGGATGCAAGTCTAGAGCATTTCCCTATGTAAATCACCTAGGTGCAGTTATGGCCAAATCCCATGTACTGTCATGGTATCTACTTAGACAGACTGGGTAAAACAACTAAAAATCCCATTTGGGATACAGGGTATCCTGGCCAGGATTCAAATTGGGCACGTCCCAAATACAAGCCATAAGTGTTACTACAATATTTTCATTGACCTAACTTAGTCACAGTAGTATTAAGTGACACTAACTAAACAAACATGTATTCATCCAGGCATCTAAAATACATGCAATAATGGCGAATAAAACACTTCTTCCTCACCATCTGAAAACGAAATACATCAGTGACATTGCAAAATCACAGTCTCATTACCATGTTGTGCCTGAGGTCCAGTTTCACAAGTGTCTGAATCATCCAAAGGGCCTCCAAGGCCCTGAGTGAGCTTAAGTCATTATGAGACAAATTGATGGATATCACCAATTTATGAATAGATTTAAATGCATTCAAAACATGGAAGAGGACCTTAGCCTGTGACAGGGGGCAGAATACAAGATCACACAGATCTGTAACAAAGAAACAGACAACTTCAATGGTAATGCAATAAGCATGCTGTGTTTTTAGTTTCATGTGCAGATGTGATGTAGAATTTGGTCTTAAATAAAATTAATTACATATGGGAGGGCAAATTTTTAACCAATTATCTGAGCATACTGACATATAAGATCAGCTATGTGAATCAGCTGTCAAAGTCACCTTATGTATTCTGGAACATTAGGCTTAATTGGTATATTTCATTTTCATACAATGATTTTTCTATTTAAAGCCTCAAAGCATATATGGCAAACCCTCACAGCACATGGGCTGAGAGCCAGTGATCTAATAAATAACACAATGAAAAACGAAACTACCTACTGTACAGGAAGGCATAAAAGTACAGAGCTCAGTCAGATTAAAAGTTGCCATGGCGAACACAGGAAAACCTGGTACAGAGAACAGGATATGAGCTGGATGATCAAAGAATCAGGGTTCAATTTCCAGCAGAAGCAAGGGATTTTTCTCTCCTCCAAAGCATCCCAACAGGCTACAGAGCCCATCCATCCTCCTCCTCAATAGGTAACACAGACTCATGATCCAGGAATAATGCAACTGCAGCATGAAGCTACCCACTCTAGCCCACTCACTGCCCGGGCTCACACGGCATGTTGCTATGCTTCTGTTCACCTAAATGCCTTCATGGTATGCTGCTTAATAAATTGGAGACAATTTCACTTTTATGGCCATCAGTCACCACAGCAAAGAGCTCTTTACATTTTCACAGAAATCAGTATATGAGTACATGGGGCAGTAACAAATGCTACCTGAGTGGTACTCATCCACTTACAGCAGGGGTGCACAAACCCCAGGCACCAGGTCACCCAGGCAACTAACTGCAGTTCATGTGGCAGCATGCAACATTTTATAGGTCCTCAGTATGGAACTTGCTTCATGTAACCTTTTTGACAAATAAAATTTTGAGTTGCCTCCTAGAGTTTTGAAAAATTCGTGGACCATTGATTTTCAGCCTTATAAACCTGAAACAAACCACTTGCCATGGCAACCTGCAACGTGACTTACAACTGTAGTTCTACTTTTGCACCACCCTGCACTTTAATTTAGAATTGAAAAGAAGTCAGCTTGGAATATCCAGCTCCACATACACAGAAAAGTGTGAATCACTCAGAATCACCTTGCTCATAGGAATACAACTGCAAAGAGATATTCAAGACACTCAGTTTGCACCCACTAAAATGTGAAGTACCATCACCCAGAATTGCCACAAGATGTTCTCTTCTGCAGTGGAAATTATATGACCTGGGGCATCTACCAAGTAAATTTGTTTATTTAAAATAAAAACAAGAGATGGGCAAGATGAAGCTGGGAAGGGTGGGAATTAGACGAAAAATGGCAACTGCATTAAACTTTTTCTTTCTTTCTTCTATCTTTTGATATACCCCATGGCTATTACAAATTAAAGTTTCCTTTTTATTCATGGGAAACTATACATAAACGAACTTTTATTTCATGCATATTTGTCCCACCCCCATACTTAACAAGACAACTGCCTGCTGAACAAATATTACTAATTTCAAAATCATCTTCATCAAAAATAAATACTGTTATTGTTTTCCATTTTTCTGTCAGTCTGATAATTTGGTAGACAAGATTAATGTGCCTGTTTTCTTAAAGGCACTGTGAAAATATTTATGGTCTAGTCCACAATAAATCTGATAAACTGAACACTTTTCTGATGTTTCATGGGACAGTCAGCAAAAGTAAACACTTTTGTTCTCTTCCACTTATCTATCCAAATTCTAATTTAGAAGTTAAAATTCTCTCAATATTTTAGAACACATTGAGGCTGATACTTGAAAATAAAGACTTTATGGACACTGCCTGGAATTGGGCAGTGCAAACAAACATTCTCAGCCAGCAGTACTGACAATCCTCCACTGTAATAGTACAGTTAATAGAAGTTAACAGTCCATTCTATAGTGTCAAGTCTCAGAAGAGCACATAAATGGATGGGTGGACAAACATTTGTGAATTACTATATATTAGTACACAGCTCAATGGAATTTCAACAGGGCACATATACAACAATTTCCAGCCCTCCCTATGATATCCACAGATAACCTTTCCATTGAGCCACTCTTGCACATCAAAGCACTGAGGGACACTAAAAAAATCACAATTTCACCAAATACACACACCATGAACTCCAAAGTTCTTGAAAGACAACTATGTAGAATAAGTGGATATACTATTTAGAAACAATTTTATTTTGATGCATCCTGTTGAGTTTCCACTATCATAATAAATGAAACTATACTGTCCAACACAACACTGTGTTGGACAGTATAGTTTCGTTTCTGATATTGACAGACACCTTTTTTGGCAACGGTCAAGGCCACACTGCCAAATGAAGCATAGGTATGCCCTGTTCTTCAACAGTGGGAGCATTTTCAGCAGTCACTGTCACCAAATGTATGTATCAGTAACTAAGAAGGTCACCCTGCAACACATGACAACTATTCCTTTGGCCAAAAAGACAGCAACATGGGGTAATGGAGCATATATGTTTCAAAACATGTGGCACGTGCTTGTAAATTTACCATCTGAAGTAGGGAGTATATATCCACAGGACAGCACAAGCATTTTACTTGCCAGCATCATCCACTTGCAAACACATTCTGAAATCTTTGGTCCAAGGTGCCAAAGATTAGTGTGTCAGGGGATTCTGTGGTGTTTGCTTCCTTTCACACTGCTGGCAATGAATCACAGACAACCTCAATGTCTACTATGTGAGGGTTCCTAAGAATGTGTATGAGTAGTTTGTGTTGTGCTCTTTGTTCCATATTCGCTCTAAATTCCACAAGCAACAAAACCATGTTTCCAAAGATGTGCGGTTCACTTGCCTCCTACCAATGGCTCTGGTACATATCCCCCACCTGATTTACAAGTACACGCAATGTTCTTTCAAATATATATATATATATGTATGTATACTGCACTCCCCTTTCCAACACTGTCAGGCTGCTGGCGGGGAAAAAAAAATTCTGTACTAACTTGAACACATGGTAAGGTTTTTTTCCGCCTTAAATTTGGCGCTCAAATATGTGAGGTTGTCTTAAATTCGCATATGAAGTTGATGGACATGTTAGGAGTCAGTGTGAGGAAGATGAAGGCACTGACTGTGAAGATGAAGACAGTGCCACTGAATGGTAAACACAGAAAGAATCTGACACACTGTATGCAATTAATAGTAAAATATTTTTCTTAGCAGATGTTTTACTTCTGGGGAGTCATCTTAGATTTGGATAAGTATTTTCCTATGGTAGATGTGTTTTATCCAGGGGGTCATCTCAGATTAGAGTCATTTTGCATTCGGAAAAATACAGTAGTTGCCATTACTTAGACAGCGAACCTCATATAAGAATGAGTTGCTATATGGAAGACAAAATAAGGGAAAATATCAATTCTTTATACTTTTACACACACACACACACACCACACACACACACACCACACACACACACACACACACACACACACACACACACATCCCGATTCGCATAAATAGAACAGAATATCGGATGTCATACCTGGATCCCTGTGGAAGTTTGAAAGATCTAGGTATTTAGTCTTGCTGTTGAACCTCTTCTGAATTGCATTCAACAATATCTCATTGGTATTAAGTGTGACATCCTTGATGTGTGCAAATGCAAGTACTATTTGAAGTTCCAGCTGTTAATGCAACAAAAAACGTACGTCAACCAGTCTGTGCTACAAGTTTAATTAACCCTTTGGTGCCTGAATTAAATGCCCAATATGAAATGCAAAAAACTAGGACCTAAACGATGCATTTAATTTTTTATGCATAGAGTTAAAAAGAAGGAAAAAAAGCTACATCTTATATTTTTCCCTCAAATATAACAAAATAAAATATATGCTATACAGGAAGAGTCCAACTTATACTTAGTTCAAATCAGCTACATGTTTCAGTCATCATTAGGCTGGCCCACAAGAAACACAACAAGTATGCAGTTATGTATAAGACAGATCTCAATGCTTCAGATATATATTGTATAAAATATATAGATATAAAGTTGGATAGTCGTAGAAAATAACTTGGTAAAAGTTGCAATGTATAAGTTTTTAAAGTTGTAAAAAGTTTACATAAGGAATTGAATGAAATTTTTTGGGGTGTTAAAATGTTTAAAATAGAGATATCGTAGGTGTTTAGAGAGGACAGCTATGAACTGTCCATTGTAGAGGCCCCTTGTTGTGAATATGTCATTCTTCCAAAGAAAATGATACATTTGCTTTTCTATTTCATTTAGAAACTTGTGTTTGTACATATCTGCATACCCTGGATAATATCTCTTCAGTTATTAGTCCATATATATTTATATATACTTTAAATACTTTACTGTGGGATGCACTAATGTAACATGCTGTAAACAGATGTGGCACATCTGTTTATCAATCAGTTCAGAAATTAATTAACTACCCACCACACATCTTCAAGCATTGTAAATATGTAACATGCCGATGAATACTGAGGTCTTTTCATATTCTGCACACTTTATCTGAGGCTGAAGCCTTATGAAACCAATCATACTGACATATACAAGCTTTAAAACTGGGGACACCATGACCCAAATACAGGCTGAAGCACCATAGGAGAGAGAGAGAATATAGGCCTACATGTTTTACCTTGTGGATAGATCATTAGTGTAAATCTCCAGCTCTGGCAAAAATTCTGGCCATGCAACTTCTTAATGTGGGGACTTGAAACAAAGAATTAAGCAAGAGAAGGGTGAGGCCATGGTGCAGCACAGTGTGTCTTTTGGACAATTTTCCTGTGAGAAATCTCAACTTCCCAATGGTGCTTAGTCCAGATCACAAAAAAACCGGGGAAAAAGAAAGGGGCACTTGTATTCCAGTACCTGGGCAGTGCTGACAAAGAAAGATCAGCTGCTTTCAGACATATCAAGTGAAGAGGGAAAAATAAATTAATGGAACATAAAACTGTTCAGATGGCTACTCACTGTCACTGTTCTCATAGCTCTGGTTCTGTATTGGCAAAATCTACAATGGAAATTTGATAATCTAAAATTCAGGACTCAATAATTGGGCCCCCCTCTAACTGTTACCGAAGTGACTCCAACATCTCATGACAGGAATCCGAACACTGCCATCAGAAGAACAGAATCCAATACAAAAGAACCCAAGACAAATTCTAGTTTGCTGTAAGTCCAGCAGCCTCCTGATTAATGGGGATCCCCCATGCCACACGGTGTCTCCAGGGGCTGTACTATGCCACTGATACCATGGTTGGACCTTAACATTCTATTACACTTCACTTCCTTATGCGTAAGTGTGGATAACAGTAACATGAAGATATCACATGAATGCCATGTGAAGTTTACTGTGATTGAGTTGTGGACCCCAGGAAGTTTATCCCTCTCACAGTACCCCACCTAATTCCATGGTACTCCCAGGAAATGTCTTATAGTTATGAACCTCAATTTTCACTTCAGACATGTTTCTTTGTATGTCACTTTGGTTAAATCAATACAACCCTGGATATGTCACTAGAACATTCATGAAAGAGACAGGGGAAAGGGGTACTGCATTCAGAAGGTATTCATTCATATTCTGACACTCCACTCCACAGCAAGCTATCAGAAATGTATCAAGAACCCACAAAAGTTGGCACAGCCGGCAAGGAAAGAGCATCATATGTCTGTAACTAAACCAATTTCATGGATCCAAGAGGGGTCCAGATAGCAAGAGAGGTACATAGTAACTAAACAAACTTTATTTTTACTCTGGCGGACATAGCAGATCACCTGCACAAGTGCATGTAAACCACTGGGCTGTCCATGTATGCGCCACAATTGGCACATTCTTTGCAATAGGTTAACCCAGCATTCAGCATTTTCAGCATCACACTACATGTCAGATAAACCTGTCATATGGAATAGCAAGGTTAAGAAAAACTTATTAAACTATTAATATCATGGACATAAAGTCTTCTGTAACATTCAAGTGGATAAATTAACTCTTACTGATAATGGCAGACCAGCCACACAGTGCACGTTGTGAAATGCCAGACTGCAACTGATTTTCCAGATATTTGGTGCAGCAAAGAGGAACACAGGTGATTAAGGTCCCTAATACAAAATTAGTTACTGTACAAAAAGTAAAGAGCAATTTGTGCATGGCTTGAAATACTGTACTTAACTCATATTTTGACAGTCCGGCTAAAACAAAGCCAAATAACCTACTTTAATTGTATGGCACTGAACAGTTTAAAACAAGAAGTAATAAAGGATGTGTGAACACTTGAATTGCAAAATGTTCCTCACCCACTGGTATGTATGATCTGGTAATCTAAAGGCAATTCATCCCCGTTGCAATTACAGTATCACAAGAATAATGTAAATATGTTCTGTCTAAGCACAACTTCAAATTTTATTTTATTTTAAATTTTAATTATATAATTTGTAAGAATGAAGTTCTATTCAGAAAAACATGTTTAGATTGCTGATGTGGTAAAAATTTCAAGTCAGAAATACTGTATATTCTCGAATCTAATCCACATCCTTTTTATAGTTTCAGACAGCTAAAAAATCAGATGAGGATTAAAATCGCATGCGGATTAGATATGCGGTCGTGAGCTGGATTTTGGAAAAATGATAGAGCCGCTGTATGTGCCGCGAGAACAATACAATACAATAATTTATTTTATTTATTATTTATAACATTATATAATATTTATAATTTATTATTCATCAGACTTGCCGTCATCACTCAAAACTGAATCGTTATCCGTCATAGAAAGTCATCTTCGGATCAGCTGTGGTGCATTTGTACCGCCGGCAGTTAAATGGCCACTTCACACACGGCACGTTAGTTGGATAACGGTTAAAGCATTGGTAACATCCAATATCATTCAAACAGTCTGCCTTGTAGGCAAGGGGCGGTTGAAGGAAAGGTGCGGATTAGAAACGCGAACTTACTTTCTTTTTTTGTTTAAGAAATCGGCAAAAACTAGTGTGGATTAGATTTGAGAATATGTGGTATATTGCACATACTGTACATGTAACCACTGAAAAGATCTAATAAACTTTTAACACAGTCACTCATTATTACACGTTATTACTATAATCATGCAATGCAGGATTTTCATGGCCAGGCCATACAACACTCCAAATTATGCCTTCCAAGGACACTGCACAATGTTGACAACTTTAAATGAAATGTTATACTACAGCATCTTCATAAAATTTCTAACACCAAATCATTCTTTTAATGTATCCTGGGTGAAAATTAATGATGTTTCCTGTAAAATACATTTATGAACCTCTGTATGGGAATACACTGTCCCATTATGTCACAATCTAATAAAAAAAATATATTTCAAAGAACAGAACTCCTATATGCCATAAAAAATGCACATATAGGGATTGAATATTGCCTGGGATTTATTTGTAATCGAATTGTCCATTTCTAAGTTGTGATTCTGTTTACTAACACCCCTAAGAGGGTTCCCACAGTCTTCACAAGTATTTATAGATCTCTCCCAAGCAAATGTTCCTATTTCAATGTTTTATAAAATATTCCAAATGAGAAAGAAATACTTAAAACATGCTACAGAAATTCCTCTGCCTATCCACAACTGTGCTTCCACTCATGTATAAGTCTTACTATTTCATCTACATGCTGCTATTCAAAAATATCAGTACAGTAAAAATAATCATGTTATGTTTATGTGGTTTGCTTTTTCCAGGGTACTGTGTTTGACTTTCAACAGAAATGCAATTTAGAGTGGTACAGCTTTCCTTGAAAGCCATCCTTCATGACTTGGAATGGACAAAACAAACATTTTTCACACGCATTTGGAACTAGAAGCCACCAAAAAAAAACTACTCATAAACATAAACATTTCAAGGCAGCCTCTGACAAAATCATTCAGATCCTGCAACAGAGAGTCATATTTCATTACAGAGAAGGCAACTGTATGAATAAATCTTATTTGCTTCCATTTTTGTTGTAATGGAATAAATTAAAGCTGTCCCTGCACAAGCCATGAAGACATATGGAAGAGAAGGTGCATGGCTCCATTCATTCTTTATACTGGCACCAGATGGGTATATTAAGACTTCATGCCCTAGCCATTTTACCCCTGAAAAAAAAGTCCCTGGTACTCCCACTGAATAGGAGGCTTGGTTTGTAATCTAGCCTTCCATAACGTCAATAAATGTAATCTGCACGCAGACACTTTGCATAAGTTAATAATACATGTACACTTACACATGGACCATTTGGAATGTTAACCACCAAATTTGACCTACAAAGCCTCTCAATGGCTGGACCACACCTCTGGGCCAGGAAGGATGTATGTTCTCCTTCTTCACTATACTGAAACACAAAAACATGATGTCAAGAGCAAGCTGTACTTATATCATGACCAGATTAAGGCTGATACAGTTCAGTAATACATGGAATACAGAACATATAAGTTTGCTGTCAAATTTTTAAGTTGGACAAATGCAACAAGCCTTCTTAGGTACTCACACGTGTCAATTTACATATTCATTTGCAGTTTAATGCTGTCAGTAATTCACACTATACAGTGTCAAAATGATAAAGAAGTAGTAGTAGAGACAACGTGGACAAAAACAGTGACAATTTAATTTGTTACTATTCTCCCTTTGTGTGGTGTGACTGACAAAACTCATGTAAATTTCCATTAGTATAGTCTCTACCCCAACAAATTCTGAACCATGCACCTCCCCTATATAAGAAGTCAGTGGTGTTACTGCATGCAACCAGTTACTCGCCAGTCACATCATGTTGGAATGGATTTATGTATCACAGATTGTAACGTAGTTATCGAAGAAATGAGCAGTGATGATGTGTGCTGTGATTACAAAAAACAGCAGAACTACCATTTCATATTCATCTGGGGGAAAGCTTTTTATATCTTAAACTGAGAAAAATTTTAAACAGGGGCTGTGTCAAAAATTCAAAAGAAAACTGCTGCTGTGGTTACAAAAACATATCTATCCCAATCCTCTTTGCAGATGATACAAGCTTCATTTGAACAAGTTATGATACTAGTGAACTAAGACACAAGGCTATCGAAGTATTTAATATAATAAACAAATGGTTCTATAGCAATTTATTAACGTTAAATTATACCAAAACATTTTTTGCAATTTCAAGCTAAAGCAAATAATGAAAATAATACACACGTTACACATCAATGAAACCATTGCAACCGTAAAATGTATAAAATTCCTAGGATTAACCGTTGACACTTGTTTAAACTGGAAGAATCATATTAGTGATGTAAAAACTAGATTAAATAAGGCCTGTTATGCCATTAGGTCAATCAAAGCCTTCATGTCATTGACAGTACTGAAAAGTACATATTACTCGTACGCACACTCTGTTATGTCTTATGGACTCATATTTTGGGGAAATTCTACTCATAGTGATGATATATTCAGGATCCAAAAAAGAATAATTAGAATAATCACTAACTCCAATAGGAATGCATCATGTAGAGAACTAAAAACTAAATATTCTTCCACTACAGTCACAATATATATACTCAATACTATTATTCATTATAAAAAATAAAAATCAGTTTCGTTTAAACTCAAATACGCATACAATTAACACAAGACACAAAAACAACATACATGTACCTCCTGCTAACTTAACAATGTATCAAAAGGGTGTCTACTACTCAGAAGTTAAGATTTTCAATCATTTACCAACAACCATTCAAAATCTATCGGACAATAAAGGAAAATTCCTAACTGCACTAAAAAGTTCCTCCTGATCAACTCATTTTACAGTTTGGAGGAATATTATAATACATAAAAGACCAATAATCTCATTTTATTACTATCACACCTAAGATTATACTAAAATTAATCAACTAAATTATTTTCAATATTGGCAACTGAGAAATTATTGTAAACGTCCTAAGTACATACACTTATTAATGGCAATGTTCCACACTGCCATTTAGATCTGATTAGTCTCATAACTAACTAGTCATACTTAACTTAATTATAATCAACACCACTGATAGTAAGCCGATGTTTAAGGCTCAAACCTAGGCACTTATCCTATTGCTTATATTATTTGTAATGTCATGTTTTGTAACAATGGTATATGTTTTTATCTATTATGTATAAATGACTAGTTCCATATCTGTATGATTTACGGAATATGAAATAAATGAATGAATGAATACTCACTGTAAATTTACACCTTACAATAATTTTTGATCAACTTTATATTCATACTTTTAAATTTACTTTATAGGGCACAAAAGAAAAATTTTGAAAAATAGAATTGGGGTTTCACAGCACTAGACAACCTATGAGTCCATTCTTCTGTCAACTGGTCTGGAAAAAGAATAGAACTATACAACATAACAAGGCTCTTGGCAGATATGTGGCATATGATGACCAGTCATAAGATAGCTTACATCTATGATACATGATCATACAATAACAGTGTTATAAACACACTTAAATGTACATGGCTTCCTACCAAGGGCCTTATGACCAATCACAAACAAGCAAACCCTTCAGAAATGATGGTATACAAAGTTCACATCCGATTCTGACACTGCTTTACTTCAACTGTGCATAATCATAGCATTATTTATGCAACCCAAAATCAAAATTCCCAACATGAAGCCCAAATTTAGGCTCCAACATGATGTAGGGATAAAATCTGTACGTCTTCAATAAAGGAAAAACCACAAAAATTAACCCTAAATGCGGGAAAAATCTTAAAATAAGGTAACCTTATCTGGATTCTACTGCAGTTGGGTCCTTAGAACACAATAACACATTAGCAACCCTCTGGGAGGAGGCAGATGCACACTTGCTTTAGGCCAGCAGTGAATGTTCATTGCCTGGATTCCATCTTCACACAATGTCTACCAGCACAAGAACTTCTCACCACACAACCATACATCTTTCTGACTCCCCAAAACAAATGGCTTTTAAGTTGGCTGGAGAACTGTTGTATAAGAAGCATTCTAAGAAATTATTCCTTATACCCGCACATGCAAAGCCTACAGAGATATTCACATGATGTCCTGCTAAATGCCACCAGCCTACATTATATACATATTTTTAGTGTATATACAATGTTATATTTTTACCATGATTGGAACAAGTTCTACTGGATAAACAGTGTCCATAATTAGCTTCAAAATGAACTCCTTATCATGCGTACTGCCACCCAGTATCTGTAAAAAGTAAACTGATGTTAAAAATCTGTGGGATAAAGGAATAAGTGGAAAGACATAGAACAGAAATAATAAATATGCCGTGCAAACAGAAGAAACATCATCTCCTCCTACCCCTCTCTCTTACTTGCACACAGACATAAGCAACAAAATATATCAATGTTAACATTATCCTTCTCCAAAAGAGTTGTGCTAAAAGTATATAAAAAAAATTATTTCAGTTACACAAAGTAGACATATACTTATTACATAGGTACAACCTCTCAAATACCATTCACTACTATGCCAGTCTACATCAGAATCACAACATTCAAAATACACAGAAATGAACACACATTACCAGCTCTTGGACACCTATAGCCACAATATCTTGACGTAGAGCAGAGCACACCATGCTGATGAGATGTGAGTTCTCAATGTTGCAATCAAGCTGATTTTTTGTACCATTTTTTTCTCCCAGGTCACCATGTGGAGACAAACCATATATTTTGGATGACGTTTGGGTTTTGACATGTAAAACTTCAAAGGCTATTACCAACATTTTGAAGGAACACACTACCTCCATCTTCATCGTTTACAGCTTTCTAACTCCCATCCAGGATAGCAGGGATGGTAACCCTTTTTTGAGATCAAGTACCATAAATGCTATGCATTCATCACACATGTCTGTAGGATTGCTGGACAGTGAGTGGGGTGTACAGAGCTGCAGGTGCTTTCAAGTACAGTTTGTTAGACCACAAGAACTATTGCTTCTGAAGTTCCATGAAGCCAACCAAAGTTTCTCTCATGGTGTCATAGCTTCTACGTACTACTGGCTCAGAACATAAGTCGCATAATACCTTAATGACTTTCCTAACACATGATAATGTACGTCCAGCATCTTTAATACTTCTTCAATCACCAGAACATTTTTGTGTCTAACTGGTAAAAACAACATTGTTATAAATATAGCCCAAAAGTTACATCTGTTTAAAAAATGTAATGGCTAAACTAAAACGACTTTAAAAAATACTAATACAGATACCAAGAGGCAGTTTTTATACATCTGCATTGAAGGGTTACCTACAATACCCATTCAGACATACAGGGGAGTGCACATGTAGTCCCACATATTCTTATTCTTGGCACTAGGTTGAAGTGTGTAGTCAGCTTCACACCCTACCCACTTCACCCATGAGGAAAGCAACTCAGCAGCCACTAAACAGGAGAATGATTGGGCCCCATTACTGACATGAACACTTCAGAGTAGGGAAAATTGCTTGCCCCTGTTGGGAATGAATACAAATTCTTTGGTTGTCCAGACTTACTGATTAGGTTATCAATGACAACATGATGACAGTGATTATAATAACACTCTGTAACATGTTTACAATTGCAATGAACATTAAATTAAATGTGTCCTGCAGGCAGCTTCATCATTTACCACCTGCACAAACTAAGTTAGAGCCTTGTTGCATTAAAAAGTCACCTGAATACAACATCAGCAATGTAATATTCGCAGAAACAAAATATGTGAAATACAGAAGTAGATTTTATGAATTTTGCCTAGAACTACTATCCTGAATTGCAGTGTAAATTGATGTTGCTGTGTCAAATAGTATTTGAATAGATGGTAACACACCATGAATTTGTGCCAGCAATCTCTCCTGTTAATAAGGAGGCGTTCCTTGCAATATGTACTTCCCAGTGTCATGGACAATGCATTTGACGTAGTCAACACCACAAAATCACGTTTAGTCTCTTCAGCAGGTGCTGACTTTATATTAACATGAATCATCTTTAGTCACTCTCCTGAAACAAACCATAATTTCCATAATAGTCCAGTGTCAAATACCTGAAACACTTTTCTTGTAAGTATTACTACGCTACATTGTTAGTAACGTCCACAGCCCTTCAAACCTACTTTGTTTCTCAAGATATGACAGAAAGTGGACACCATACAAACCTGTACACACATAACAGAAATAAATAAAAAATAAATAGCTTAAAAGTAAGAGAAATGCGCTCTTCTGGGTTATTACACAGTGAGCAGTAGTAATTTCCTGCCAACATTTCAGGACAACCTATCAGTCCCATCTTCAAGGGTCAAAATTCCTAAGAAAGCTGGTTGTCCCAGTATGGAGTTTATATAGGGAAGAGTATGGTTCGTGTTAAGTTCTCAGTAGTGTGGCACCATTCAATAAAGCTGAATGACGCAAATGGTTGGGAGGGAGAGGAATGTGGTAGTAGGTGCAGCTTCCGAGAAAGACGTTCTGTGATACATGAAATTCTAACAGGCACGGTAGCGATAAACAGGAGTACAGCTCCATGAACAAAGTGGAAAAAAGATAGGGAAAGAAAGAGCAATATTTGATTAACAGATAGATAATCCAAAACAAAACAACAAGAGTGGGGAAAGTCACAGACCAGTGCTACTCCACGGTAAAAATACCATATGCAGATCTGGGAGACAAAATGACCCAACTGTGGAGTAAAGGACAGGTACAAAGGGAAAGAGAAAGGTGATTAGAGCCAAGAACAGAGACAAATAAGTAAAAATCAGTACAATACATTATAATATATAGAATAATACAAAAAACTCAATATGAGATGGTAAAAGTCCCTTGCAGATGGGACCGATAGGTTGTACCAAAACGCTGGCAAGAAATTACCACTGCTCACTACAAACGGCAGTTCTCATTTATTTCACAGTGTAAGCCTGAAATCATGCATAACTCACAAGTACATGTGCAGGAACGCACATGTGCATGTAATCTGAGGCTAAATAAATCTTTAACACAATCAACAAGTTATTCTTCAGATGGAAAAATATTAAAAAAAAAAAAAAAGGTCACTTGAAAGGTCTATGCACAAATGGGAGGATACTATAAATATCAATCTTAGATGGCCAGCTTTTCTGAAAAAGGGTTAGGACATTTATAATTCATAAAGGAAAGAGAATTTCATGACTACGCTACTGATGCCTTTTTCATATCATATCATTTATTTTCATTCTGTGGATCCTTACAGGATTACAAAATCCATGTGGATATGGAAATTGTCTTTTTGCTTAAGAAATCGAGAAGTGAAGTCAGTATAAAAGTGTACAGCAATTTTAATTACTAGTCTAGTATGATATACGAGAATTTAACATACCATAAATTATTTTAATATAACAAATAATAACATAAATCACCAATTAAAAGGATACAGTACTTACAGGACAAAAAATAATTTACTACATGACTGCATATCAGATAAAGACCGGTACATTCATGTAGTTACGTTATATACACTACAAGATCTAAAACACAGATTAGTAGTTAAAGAAACAAGAAACATAAATGTATATCTATTTCATGTGCCAAACTCTCAAATACTAATTCAGATCATGTATAAATAAATTTATCTTTTCTGAAGTTCAAAATATTCATCCAAAGAATAAAAGGAATTTTCGTACATAAATTTCTGTAAAATCAATTTAAATTACTTGGGATTATCAGACTCTATTTCAATATAAGAAGGAAGCATATTAAACACCTTAACACCTAAATAGCACACTCCCTTCTGGTATTTAGTCAAATTTACAGAAGGTTAATGATAATTGTCGTGTAGCCTAGTGTCCATTTGATATACCTCAGAACTGACCAGAAACTGATTCCTATTTCTTATCATAAACAAAAGAAGAGAAAGGATATTTTGGGAAGGGAGCGGTAATTTTTTTTTAATGTTTGCCATCCCCAAGTGTTTAACACATATATAAATATATAATGATGTATCAGTCAAACACAACAAAATTTTATTATGTTTATTATTGTATTATGGCAACATGTTTCGATTCTTATAGAATTATCTTCAGGCCCTTCTAAGATACAGATCCTTACTTAGCAATGTTTAAAATGCGCTGTGGGATCCCAG
>Ga0123354_10006487_pt1 | contig 17395 bp, 14 predicted proteins | sample TergutLab28metaG_2_FD_97872 | JGI IMG/M metagenome (GOLD analysis project Ga0123354, IMG submission 97872) | Labiotermes labralis P4 segment gut microbial communities from Petit-Saut dam, French Guiana - Lab288 P4 | ecosystem: Host-associated > Arthropoda: Insects > Digestive system > Gut ...
CTTGGTGGGGAAACCGGAGGGAAGGAGACCACTGGGGAGACCTAGGCGTAGATGGGTGGATAATATTAGGATGGATCTCCAGGAGGTGGGATGTGGGTATATGGACTGGATTGGGCTGGCCCACGATAGAGACAGGTGGTGGACGCTTGTGAGTGCGGTAATGAACCTTCGGGTTCCGTGAAATGCGGGGAATTTCTTGACCAGTTGCAAACCAGTTAGCTTCTCAAGAAAGACTCTGCACCATGGAGTAAGTAAGATCGCTTGGACCAGAGACGAGAGATATATGCAACTAGGAGGAGCTTACTCGAATGGTGGTACCGTTTGCTTTACTTTCTCATTGACCTTGCGATTGTGAATAGCTTCATAATGTGGAACTGCAACAACGGTGGTCAACGTGACCAACTCTCGTTCCGGCCGGCTTGCCCTCGTTAGGCATTTCACAGTCGGTCGCGAGATAGAAAGGAGGTGAAGATCAGATTTGCTCACGCAAAGCAAGCCGGGCGTCAGCGAGGTACCTGACGACAAACGGCTGCGAGAATTTGGGAAATATTTCCCAGTTAGAGCCACAAGAAGGCGGTGCAGGCTATGCAGCGTAAGGAAGCATGAGGTCCGCACAAACACGATATGCAGCCGCTGTAATGTGCCTTTGTGTGTCCACCCACGCTTACAGAAATTCCATCGAAAGTAACTCCGAAGTTATAACAATTTATAGAAAATAGAATACATGTTTTGGTTTTCTGTACATCTTTTGTCTGAAACATTTTTCGTTCTAAGAAGAACTGAGAGATATACGATAAAAAACGTGTATTTGTCTACATGTAAAGTGCCCGTTATTCTTGTCCGATTCTAATTAAATTTGAATTTTCTTCACAGATTTTCGAAAAATGCTCAAATATCAAATTTCATTAAAATTCGTGCAGTGGGAGCAGAGTTGTTCAATGCGCACGGACGAACAGACAGACAGACGGTCGCACAGACATGATGAGGCTAATAGTCGCTTTTTGCAATCTTGAGGACACACCTAAAATCATGAAAAAATGTAAACTTAAGTTAAAATATAATTATTCTATCATCAACGACTTTTCTTCAAAAACGCCTTCTTCCACCTACCCCACACAGGGTTCATTGGAACATATACGTCCCATATACTATTTCTCGAAGAAGAAAAGAGAGAGGGAGACAATAAAAATAAATCTTCGTTTAGCGCTTATTCTAGTTCCAAAGAACTGCCCAACAACGAAAATTAAAAAAAAAAAAAGTACTGTGGTCACGTAAGGGTTAACTTCTGTAATGAAGGTACCTGATGATGGTTCCGATGAACCGAAAAATGTAGCCCATTGCTGTATAATATTATAGTGTTGTTAAAAGTTATCCCGTCAACCACAGTAAGTTTTATTGGTCTCGTCAACACATGCTACATATTTCGGTAATTACTGAACATACTCAGCCATTAAATGCATAACATTTTGAATTTTAATATGTCTATCAGTTTTTAATGTGATGTACCACAACGGGATGAATTATACAAAAAAAAAATATTAAAGTGTTCTGTTTGACTGCATACTTTTTTTTTATACAGAGTCATCGAAAAAGATGGACGGGATTGTCTATCTCGATTTACTTGAACAGTACGTGTTTCCACAGATTGAAACCTTCGAACAAGAAATTGTAAGTAGAGTTATTTTTATGCAAGGCGGAGCTCCTCCCCATTTCAGTCTCTTTGTGACTGACGTTTTAAATGAGAGACTCCCTGATGCCTGGATTGGAAGGGGTGGACCAATACCCTGGCCACCTCGAAGCCCAGATCTCTCACCACTTGATGTTTTCCTGTGGGGGTACATTAAGAACATTGTGTATGTTGAGAAGATAAGGAATATCCAGCACCTGCAAGACAGGATCACATCAGCCATTGAAACTGTAGCACGATACATGATTCAGAAAACGTGACAGGAGATAGAATTTCGTTTGAACGTCTCTAGAGCCACAAACGGTGCACATATTGAAATGTACTAAGGTAAGTCTAAAACTTTAAACTTTTCTGAACATTTAAGACGCCAAACGTGTAAATCCGTCTAGTACTTTTTAAGTTATAGCGATTTCAAATCCCGTCCATCTTTTTCGATGATCCTGTATTTAAATACAATTCAACACAACGGGATGAAGCAGAATAAAATTGCAAAAGAGGGGTTAGAAATGACATAGCCATGTGCGTAGTTCTACACAACGGGGTGTAGCAGAATAAAAGTAGAACAGAGATGGTAAAAATGACGTAGTCTTGTCCCTAATTGATAAGTTGATATTTTCTGTACATTATTGCACTTTTACAATGTTTCCAGCGCCCTGCGAAAACAGTGACATTTGCTGCACAACATTGGATGGTGATGTTAGTACTGTCGACGACGCATCATCTAGTGTGCATATATCTAGTAGCTGTCAACGGCCGAAGTTTTATTAGTAACAAGCGAAATGACTAGTTGGGTTATTAGCGCCCTGCGGAATGTGTGGTAACTACAACTTGGCAGATGCTTGCCATACTCTCTGTGCCTGTGATGTCAGGGATTAATCTATTGCCAGGGGTAGATACCCTGTGGTCAGGGCTGTCAACTATAGAAAACCCACTGGTATAGTGTTGGCAACGTGTGTATGAATGACTGGCTGTTTGGCTAATTTGTAGTTTTCTGTACACGTTTCGTTGTTAATAAGCGTAAATGGAAGAAATTGGAATTATATTACCTGATAAGGTATCACGATAATATTAGTGAATAGTGCCATATTATTGTGACTCAGCACGATTGGCGAATACACTACTTCGTATAAGGTTTCTCTGGTCAATGGTCTTGATATAACCAAAAAATAAGGAATGTATTTTACTTTTCAGGAGGAAAATAGCCAGGAGTTTAGACCGATATCAGGGCCGATAATTGGTGCAGGTGAAGAGTTAGACGTAGAAGATCTTTATATAAAATACAAGGTAAGTCTGTCACATGCCCTTGCTGGTTATCGTGACAAGGAAAACCGTTAAACTATTATATGATGGGTACTGGGTACAGCTGGCTTGCCTTGCGGTGGCTTATTTATATCGACTTATTCTGTACGTTTCGTTAGTACCATTTTCATCATGTGAGTGTGAAGAAGTGGAAATGTACATGTTATAAGAAATCGGAAACTTTCCTCCTTTTAACTTCTTAGTAAACGTGCATTTGCTGGAAAATTTGTTGAGTGCCACAGATTTTCTTAATCTTTGTGTGGCTGCTGGAATGAAGTCCCGAATGTGCATTGTGTTAGTAATAACCTTATACTCTTCAGTCAATGTATGCGGCTTGATAAAATGTATTGCGCCTGAATCTGTTGACAGTATGGTATTTCGCTTATGGGAATGAAAGGTTATTCTCCTCCAAACTAGACTTCTGCAGCACATACACACTTCTTCAAATATTCTCGCCAGTGCTGCAGTTCCTTCTGAGACTTAGTTTTGAAAATTGCATTTATTTGCTCCCTTGCATTGTGTGCAGTTACTTTCATATTACACATATCAAATCTTTTGCCTTTCAGTGTTTTCCAAAGTTTAGAAATAGAAAAGGTGACCAAGGAGCAATATCTTGTGAGTGGTGATGCTGTTTCACTTGTATAGTTCTCTATCTAACTAACATACGTACATAACACTGGACTTGGCAGGTGAATTTAGCAGTCATCAGAATTCTGCTCTTACATAGGCTGTTTCACTGACATATCTGATTAGTTGTAAATAGAAATGCTGAACTTTTGGAGCATGCTAATTATGCACATCACCCTCATCACAACATTCCTTTGGTTTTGCTGTGTGCTGGTAGACCCCTTGAATATTAATTTAAATGGTTACCTCAAAGACTAAGGATACCCATTTAGTTTTGCAAGTGAAAGCCAGGCAGCACAGTGTTGAAAACTGTATTCTATAAAAAGAGAGTTATTAAAATATTGTATTCATGGGTCCCTGCATTGTGAATCAAATTGAATAACCGTCCAGCAAGATGTGACTCTTTTCAGTTTATTATACTTCTGTAAACAGCTCTACATGTTTCGGGTGCTGGCACCCATCATCAGGAGCTTGTACAACCTTAATTACAGCTTCTGGCACTGGGCAATTGGGTCTGCTACCATCTTCTCGGGGTATTGAGTTTGAACTCGGCAACATGAGCAGATGGGAGCAGATGGTAGTAGACCTAGTTGACCAGGGCCAGAAGTTGTAATTACAGTTGTACAAGCTCCTGATGATGGGTGTCAACACCCGAAACATGTAGAGCTGTCTACAGATATGTAATAAACTGAATACAGTCGCATCTTGTTGGACAGTTATTCAAGTTATTAAAATCTGTGGATAAAATTGGATAGTTAAGTGATGTGTGGTACAAACTGTCTGTTTTTCATTTTGAGGCATTTGGAAGGTTTTGAAATGATCAGGAACATGCAGTGACACATCCAGCTTGTCACACAGCCATGTTGTGTCACTTCATATTCCATGTGAAACATTAACTGTGTAGGCCTTGGCAGGATGCTTCTTTCTTGCAGTGGCAGGAATGTGTCTTGAAAAGCGTCCAGGTCTCTGCTTGTAGCCTGGTTGAGCCTTCCTTTTCTGTTGTCAGTTTGTAATGTTACATTTTCAAGAATCTGTTGAGCCAGGTCTGCTTGGACAGCTGTGTCTTTCTCCTTACATATCTCTTTCTCTCCTTACATATCTCTTTCAACAATTTAATTGGGAATGAACATGTTGTGAAGGGCAATGCCTGCGATACAAAACAGTATTTCCTGTAGCCCATGAAGAGTATTCTCATGATTGTGAAGCAAGCAAACATTTCATCATGTTTGTCCACTGCACCCTCTGCATGTTACATTCCAGTACAAATTTTGTTTTGATTACATTTTCTTCTTCATTTTCCTGTAATAACACTTTTTTTCTTTCCCCTTTGTCTTCCTGTATCTATCATTTCCACACACTCATGTTTTAATAAAAGCATCTAAATGTCTTTGCAGTCATGTCACTGATGTGATCTGTCTGCTTCACCTTTCTTCAACTTTTTCTTTAGTGAATCTGTAGGCATTGTTTTCATATTACTTTTACAGTCCTGTAAACATTCTTCTTTCTCATACATACAGGAGTTGAATACCAAGTATCAAAATACCAATTATGTCCCTTGTCAAGCTTAGGCTTTATTAATTCTAGTACTGCATTGTCACAGGCACCCTTGTACTTTCTTATCACTGGTGTGAATGCTTTAAGCTTACTCATTAATATCATTTACCCACAACTAATTACAGGTGGTCCCCTGTATCCACAGATTCAGTCTCTGCGGTTTCAGTTACCCGCGTTTTATCGCAGCCCTCCCCCCCCCCCCAAAAAAAAAAAAATTTGGGGGGGAAAATTAAAGAAATAAATGGTTCGTAAGTCTCAAAATGTGCGCCAAGCAAGAACGGGCCGTAACATGGTGAAATCCAGCAGCCCAAACGCGCCCAGTACTTGACTCGTCTTTCTTTGTCCCTGTACCCACACTTTCCTGCAATCTTTCCACCATTTTGCTTCTTGCATTCTTGCTGTTCGAATAAGTTGCCGCATTATTGCAGTGTTTATGTTCAGAAAGCAATAAGAAGAATGGAGAAGTTGGTGAATACCCACAATGGGCTAAGCTATTTTTTAACAAATAAAATTTTCTTATTACAGGTTACTTACATGTACATGTGTATGATTTCTGTTGTAAAATGTGTAACGATAACATGTTTTTTCATTGCTTATTCAGCGCTTTGATGGAAAAACATGATTGTTATTGTTCTCTCATCTCTTGAAGCTGTACATGATACAGTACAGGTACTGTATTTTTTCATTGCTGTATCATCTCTTGAGGATTAGGCTAAAACATCAGAATCCCTTACTTTTATGCGTATGAGACGGAGAGAGAAAGTACATTGTAAATGTACAATGTAGTGTACAGTACACTTTATTATTACTTTATTTAATGTTGGCAATGTCTTACTGTGCGTAAGTTATCAATTAAACACTACCGTATTTATGTATGTTACACGAATACCACGTTATATATAGTGTTCGGTATTATCTGTGGTTTCACGTAACTGCGGTAGGTCTTGGAACATGTTACCTGCTGATAGGCGGTCCGCTTGTACTTATTTTGCTGTGAACTCGTGTTTGTACTGGAGCCACTTGGCAACCAGAGCACACATGCAGAGCATTTATGGTTGTCTTAATGAATTTGCCAGTCTGAAATGGACGCAACAATATTTACATCATGTGCAGAGCTTGAGAAAGCCTAGAGAACAGTTGACTGCTGCAACATGTGACTGACAAATCAAACCATTGACACATTTTCACAAGAAAAACTCCACATGTCTCAGAGAAATGGTGGCTGTTTGGATTCTGTGCCTGACAACATCGCAAGATGGTGTTAGTAGCTGAAGGACTGTGTTGTGGGGAGAAGGGTGATTATCACTGTTTTCCTTCTGGGGTCGTATAAACACACTTGTGTTTCGTAACCTGCTACATGTGCTCAGAAGATTCAGTCAGTGTGACCATATTTTGACAGTTGTGGAATGAACCCAGCTGAGTCAAGTTTTAACACTTTTGACTTGTATTCAGTAGGTACCAAGTTTGAAAGCTTGCTGGTACATTGAGTGTTCTGAGTTTTCATGTTTTTACTCAGGCCTTCTAGACAGCTGTTGGAGTAGTACCTCAAGCAAAGCAATAACCGCATCATTCCACACCATTTCCAATTCACTGTTCACTAGATATAACATTCAGTGCTACACATTATGCAGTATTGACAGCAGTAGTACCTCAAACTAAGCAGTGACTGCTTCATTCCACATCATTTCCAATTCGCTGATCGCTAGTTATAACATTCAGTGCTGCCTAGTATGAAGTACTGACAGCACACTTGAATAATCCATAAGTGAAATGAGTAGAGGCAAGCTGCTTTGTGTGACTTTTGGTTAGCATGGTGTGTCATGAGCAATGGGATTAACGTCTCTCATTTCACAAATAATTGTGCTTCTGCCATGTCTTCCATGAAAGTTGCCACTTTCAACACACATTTGCCTCCCACCATCAGTGTTTGGGTTCAATCCCAAGCCAGTCCACGTGGGATTTGCAGTGGACAAATAGCACTGCAACACATTTTTCTCCAAGTACTTAAGTCTTACCCCCTTAGCATAATTTCTTCAGTACTCTGCATTCATTCCTTAACATCATTTTCACCAAATAATCTGAGCAGTTGGCACTATTATTAAATAACACACTAAGTTAATGTCTCTTTACAGCTATGGAACCATTCAAATATTTGTGATTAATTTGTCTTTGTACCTCCAGATTCTGTGTGGATAGTTTCAGTCTCTCCAGTTCTGCCACAAAATTTAGTTTATGTCTCATGTTGTTAAATTAACACACTGTAAGACCACTTGATTTAGATGCTGCCCATGGGTGATTGTAGCAGTAGAGTAGACCACTTGATTTGGATGCTGCCCATGGGTGATTATAGCAGTAGAGTAGACCAGTTGGTTTGGATGCTGCCCATGGGTGATTGTAGCAGTAGAGTAGACCACTTGATTTGGATGGTGCCCATGGGTGGTTGTAGCAGTAGAGTAGACCACTTGATTTGGATGGTGCCCATGGGTTATTGTAGCAGTAGAGTAGACCACTTGATTTGGATGCTGCCCATGGGTTATTGTAGCAGTAGAGTAGGCCACTTGATTTGTATGGTGCCCATGGGTGATTGTAGCAGTAGAGTAGGTCCATACACACACACAGTAACATTTTCTGCACAGTGCTGTTTACCTGAGATATAAAATCAGTCTTAGTACTAATTGATCAGACATTCAATTTATTTATTGGGGTACTTGAAGTTGCTTCAGTAAAGATGCCTTAGTTAACAGTTGTGGCCCATATGTGGAAGTCCTCCAGACATTTCACTTAATGATGGCAGGAATGTATGGCGTTTTGTTTCTGGTTGGACACTTCACCTGCTCTCTTACTGTAGTTCATCATATGTCACTTGGTGACCTTCTAAATGTAAGGCATTAAGTCAGTAGTAAAGTCTTCTGGTTTCTGTTATTGAGTTCAATTTTTTACATGGATAATAAGATGCATGTTGATAAGGTTTGCAGGTTTCTAAAGCAATCCTTGTGTGTTAATAGAGACTGCAGAGGCAACTGGAGTTCCTTGCTGTTCAGGAAGAGTATATCAAGGATGAGCAGCGCAACCTGAAGAAAGAATATCTGCATGCACAGGAGGAGGTGAAGCGTATCCAGAGCGTGCCGCTGGTGATAGGGCAGTTCCTGGAAGCTGTGGATCAGAATACTGGCATTGTGGGCAGCACAACAGGTTTGTTATAGCTGCTTAGTTTGGCATGTGTACGGTGCAAAGCTTTAGTGTTACCCACTCCAGTGGAAACATGTTTTGTTCAATGACTGTTAGTGTTGGAAAACCCAGAAATTTCTCTGAAACAGGTGTAGTTCTGTGAAACAATGGCTTATGGTGTTTTGCATTTAGTATCTGTGTGCTTTTGGTTGATGATTATTTAAATATGAAAAGAACGTGTCATAGGTGGGTTTGTGTAATGTTCTGTGAGTCTCATAATGTGTGGGGGCACTATGGCACTCAGTGACTGTGTTACAGGCAAACTACAAAGGTGGTATTGCAAATATCATATACTGGGCATGGCAGAGAAATAGACAATTGATAGAAGTGTTTTAGGTGCTTTCTTTTACTCACAAAAAATACCTATTAGCTTCATCCTATCTGTCTCTCATTCAGTCTGCATGTATGAGCATGAATCCCACTGGATGAATTTCTTTGAGTATTTATACTGGGGAGTTTGATGAAAATCTGCCAATAAATCCAAGTTTGGTTAAAATTAGGCAAAAATGTTGGGAACTTTACGTGAATATTTATGTTCATTTTATTGTTAGACACATTAAATCACCATGAAAGTGCTGTCTTGGGGTTCAGTGGCATTAAACTGTTAGTTCACCTGTTCGTCTTTCTATCTGCTTGCATGTATAAGAGGGGCTCCCACTAAATAAATGTCTGGGAAATCTAACATTGGGGACCCATATGATAATTTGTCATGAAGATCCATATTTGGTTAAAATCAGGAAAAAATTGTGGGAACTTTACGTGAATATCTGATAGGTTTTGTTGTTGCTGTTGACATTAAATCACCATAAAAGCACACTGTCAAATGAAATTGTATCAGGCTATTAGGGTAGACAACGAGGTATAAACATTACGCAAACATATTACAGTGTTACGGTATGCGTCATTGCCTGTCTTTGTTTTCTGGAGCTGCCAGGGTGGGTCCTTGTTCCACATGCATTCTGCTTTCAGCACTGTAACAGTTAGCAACTGTGGTGTAGTGGACTTGTGCACAATATGCATGCTGTTAAAGCAGTTTACAAAAACAGCAATGGTTATGATTCTGCTTGGAAGTTATTTTGTCTTGCCGGCATTTCCAAATAAAATTCAATAATTTGGTTCCTTCGAAACATGGGTTAAATGCTTTCGAACAGGTTTGGAAGAGAAAAGAACCTCCATTATCTGTACGCTGGAAAACATCAAATTACAGAAGTAACAAGAACATGATCTAGTCAGCTGCGCAATTTTTTGCCATGAATTTGTGGCTTGTCTGGTCGAGGATAAAGTTCACCGTCTCTTTGTGTGTGCTTAGGTTTGTTCTTATTTCTGTTGTTTCCTGAACAAGCAAAATTTCAGCTGCTGGGCTAGTGAAGATGCCTACCAAGTGGCACAGAATCCATTGCACATTTTGAAGGCAGTGTAGTGTATAATATCTGTTGGGAGTGTTGGCCCATAATTTTTGAGAGTGGTAATGAGATTGTGAGTACAGCAACATCAGCTCTTTATGTCCACATCAGTCCCATTACAGGCCCGATGTGCCCAGAGGGTTCCAGGAAGTTAAGGTTCCCAGATTACGTGACAATGGCCCAGGATGTTGGTAAGGTTGTCAGCCTTACGCAACAGCTGCTTTTTACCCCCAGGAAATACTCCTGGTACTCATTTCTGTTAGAGGCTGAGTTGACCCCAGGGCCATAGTGTGATCGGAAGGATTATGTCAATGAGAAATTCCAGTGACACCATCTGGAATTGAACCAGTGACCTTCCGATTTGTAGCACAGCACCTTAACCACTGTGCTACTGTGGTTTCCTTATGTCCACATGATTCAGACTTTTTTTCAGACACATTTCAACTACATTTTTACAAGTCAAGGGAGGACACGTGTTCTCAACAAGATGGGGCAACTGCATATGTGGCCAGAAACTGGAACTGAGTCAGTGCTAAAAATCATTTGTTTACCAATCATGTAATATCCAGGAGTGGGACAGGGATATTCCTGGCAAGTGCGGCTGCTTGATTTGTCAGCCTGTTGCCCCACACCACCCATCCTTTGTTGACCTACTGCAGGAGCAAAGTTTATGTCCATTGTCCACAAAATATTGCTTGTCATAAACTGAAAATCAGAGGAGAAATCACCAAACCTCAAGTGCATGTTTTGCACTGCATGATAAATGCATGCTCAAAGTTAGAGGAGGGTTTGTGCAAGGGTGGAGGTTACAATGAAGACATGGTCAATTAGTAATAAGCTGTGTTATGTAACTGCAAGCTGTGAAACTCTGGCTGTGTCATGATAGCATGCCTTCAGATCAGCCACTCTCGCTTGTCACATGGACATATGCCACATTTGCTTATACTTCTTACTTCTTACATTCCTGAGTCGGGTGAAGTCAGTATTTATGATTATGTCTTCATTTCACCTTGCGTTTGGTTGTGAATTTGTACCCTGACTGAGGTTTTTCCGTGCTTTTTCCTCAGTTGTAAGGCAAATGCCAGGGTAAAACCCGCAAAGATGGGGCACAGGCCGCACCCTTCCAAAATTTTTGTGTTGTTCTATGTATTGTTTGTTTTGTGTCATTCTGTGTATTGTTTGTGTGTAAATGTGTACTGTACTACTGTCGCCAGGTGGTTACCCATTTGCAGTTAACAAACATATCATATCATATCATATATATTAATTTTAAAAGTGGAACAAGCCAGAGATGCTGAAGAACCTCACACGCCCCCTCCGTACACACACACACACACACACACACAGAGTGTAAAAGGTTCAAGGTACAGTTCATGCTTGTGTTGCAGGTTCAAACTATTATGTGAGGATACTGTCTACTATTGACCGAGAGCTGCTGAAGCCGTCTGCCAGTGTGGCTCTTCACAAGCATAGTAATGCTCTTGTTGATGTTCTGCCACCTGAAGCCGACTCATCTATATCCATGCTACAAGCAGGTGAGTGACATGCACAATATGTTGGGTTCCACAGCTGCTTTGTTTGACATTTCATTGTCATTTACAGATTATTGGAATGGGGCACTTATACAAATATTGGCCATTGTCCATTTCCCACCTATCACGTCAGGCTGTTAATTTATTATTTCTCTATGAAATAATAAATTCATACACCTACTGCTGTGTGCAGTAGGTGTATGAATTGCAGAAGATGCCGTATATTGTGTTGTATGGAAAACTGTGAAATATGTTGGTTCACGCTGAAGTTGGACTGTATCGCAGCATATAAATTTATACCTGTACTTTCTTCAGATGAGAAGCCAGATGTGAAGTATGCAGATATTGGTGGGATGGACATGCAGAAGCAGGAGATTCGGGAAGCTGTTGAACTCCCCCTGACACACTTTGAGCTGTACAAGCAGATTGGTATTGATCCACCACGTGGTGTCCTTATGTATGGGCCACCGGGCTGTGGCAAAACCATGTTGGCAAAAGCAGTGGCTCACCACACAACAGGTGAGTTGCCATATGCTTGGTTTTGAGTTGAAATCCAAAGAGGGATCATTAAATTTCTGATATCTGTTTTCATTACACTGGAAATGTGTGCAAAGTGGCTGACATCGTATTTGGCTTAAGAATGTTTTGTGTAGTTTTCTGTACCAGATTTCACCAGAATGAGTTTTGTCTTTGTCTATTTTGATAGACCGTTGTGCCCAAACGACACAGTGTAGCCAGTGTCACAGTGTTTATTGTGGCCACTATATTACAGAGAGGTGGTTGGCTTGCCACTTCATTTGAACCATCAAATTAAATGTGGCAAACACTGCTGCTACTTATAAACACTGCTTCAACTGTGCCTTCACCTGACCTGACTGTTGTCACTAGTAATGGCAGCATACACAAGTGTCACAGTTATTATTAATAATTGTCTAACGAGATGCAATACAAAGCAGTCTATTTATTATTCTGCAAGTTCACTCTACATGTTTCGGGTGTCAACCACACCCATCATCAGGAGTACACAAAAGTGTAACTACAGCCTCCGGTACTGGTCATATTTTTTGCAGCTACCTCTCTCCAATGTGGCCAAGCTAGCTTGTATGTATGTGTGTGTGTGTGTATTGTACTCACTGTTTGTTGTCAAATTTCCAAAATGCATATCCATATTTTTCTGTTGCCTGAGAACATTTCATAGCGCAAGTGTAGTGCAGTAGTCTTTGAAGCAAGTACCACACAGTCCTACTTCCTACTTTTCTCTCTTACTGTTTGTGAATTTGGTCCACATGCAGAGCACATGCTGCATGTCAGCTTATAGCCGATTATTATACACCATTGTTTAGAACCGCAAATCCCATACGATGATAGTGTGCCTTCAAGGCCTTTACTCACGTGTGCATCATTGGAACATCAGATTCATTTTGTGTTTGGCCAGATACAACTTTTAAATATGCTAATATAAATTTTGACTGTCCATTTAAGGCCTCATTTTTACACATCTGCACAAATGTTGATGTAGAATGTAAACATGCATTTGTATTGAAATTGGTGTGTAATTTTATGATGTTTCTGTCACAGCTGCCTTCATTCGAGTGGTTGGTTCAGAATTTGTACAAAAGTACCTTGGTGAGGGACCTCGAATGGTTCGGGATGTCTTCCGGTTAGCCAAAGAGAATTCACCAGCTATCATCTTTATTGATGAGATTGATGCAATTGCAACTAAGCGGTTTGATGCCCAGACCGGTGCTGACAGGGAAGTGCAGCGGATCTTACTGGAGCTTCTCAACCAGATGGATGGTTTTGACCAGACCACAAATGTCAAGGTCATCATGGCTACCAATCGTGCAGACACGCTTGATCCGGCTCTACTTCGGCCTGGGCGGTTAGACCGTAAGATTGAATTCCCATTACCAGACAGGCGGCAGAAGAGGCTCGTGTTCTCCACAATTACGTCAAAGATGAACCTCAGTGAGGAAGTGGATCTGGAGGATTATGTGGCACGCCCTGATCGCATATCTGGCGCAGATATCAATGCCATCTGTCAGGAGGTGAGCAATCGTATAATCTTGCTTGACAGCATTACTGTGTCCTGCATAGTGGAGTCATTAAAAGTTACTGGCTTTTGAAGGTTAATGTATTCTGTATTTTGGTGCCAGTACAAATTATGTGCTGGGTTAGATTCATGTACTGCGCAGGACAGTCTGTGAATGGCAAACATAATGTGTTTCACATACTCGCATCAGCACAAATTAGAGGGCTAGGAACTTTCCTTGTATGGATCTGTGTCAGCCAACAGATGCTGTCAGTAAGGCTGTGAAAATGTCAAGCCTTTTAACTTAAATGGTGGTGTTTGTCACCTCAGCTGCTGTTGTGTGTCATGTGACTATAGGGCAGGGGTACACATATATTCCAAAAATCTAGGAACCACCTCAAAATTTTTGGTGCCAGAAGAGCGACATGAAGTAAGTTCTGTATTGAGGATCCACATATGTTAGTTGTCACCATTCATATTGTAGTGAGCTTGGTGACCTAGTGCCCAGGATTTGTCCATCCCTGTTACAGGGATTTTAAATCTCCTCATATGGTGGCACTGAGAGCCGTATTTTAATGTGGTGTATTCGTACTGAAATCTTGCAGCAGTCAGCCGACTGGGTAATTGCAGTTCTGTAGCACACGTCTAGTGAAGTTTATCGAACTGGGTCTTTCCTGCGGTGTGTGTGAAGCTGGTGTTGCACACTTGTCACTGAATTTATCTTGACAGCTGGCCAATGCAAGGTGTCTTGTTCTCTGCAAAAGCCATTTTTACTTGTGCCTTCTTGGCAGGTTTGAAGGGAATTAACTTCCAGCAGAGAAGTGAAGTCAGAGTGGTTTGTCTGTCGGTGGCTACACAAGGATTGTATGTCACTTGCATGTTTCCTTTTGCTTGAATGTCTGGCAGGGCTTGGTTCTTTTTGAATTGCCTTACATTATTTACATCACTCATTGGCTTCAAAATGTTAACAGAGTTTCTACAGATATCTTCTCCTTCTTTGGTGGCGCTACAGCCCGGGGTGGGCCTTGGCCTCCTTTGCAATACACCTCCAGGCCTCTCAATCCCTTGCTCTGTCTCTCAGTCCTTTGTCGTCATCAGGTATTCATTATTTTCCGAGGCTTATTGTAAGGTTTTGTAACAATTAGTTTTTCATGGGGTGAGGTTGTTAGCCTCATGCCCAACCCCCAACCTGGAGGACCAGGGTATCCCCTTTCGTCTGGGCCATCACCTTCAACCTGTCCAGCAAGAGTGGCCCTACCAGTAGCTAATGCTACTGCTGGCATAGCTCTTAGTATCATTTGGCTACGCAAGCCCTCTCACCCAGCGGCAGCCTTCGACAAGGTAGAGATACCATGGAGAGGGTTCTACAGATATCATTTACCATAAATATTTCAGTTCTGCATTAACTCTTGATGCTTATTTTGTTAGACCAGTCACACTGTGATGTGACAAATGCCGTGCATGTTTTTATTGCTAGTAGTATGCCTTTCTTCAGGATAGGGACAGGTGGCGGGCACTTGTGAATGTGGTAATGAACCTTCAGGTTTCATAAAATGTGGGGAATTTCTTGACTAGCTGCAAACTGGTTAGCTTCTCAAGAAGGGTTCTGCTCTGTGGAGTAGCAAGTAAGTTAGGAGTATTCCTTTCTGTCATCTAGTATGTTATTGCATTTGGTAACACACCTGATGTTCTGAAAGTCTTAAATTCCCACCGAAATGTTCAACTTCCTCAGCCTCTCAACCTCCACAGCAGCACATTGCCTTCTGTTTGTAAACAGCAAGACATGCTGTGTGCAAGTCATAGACATGCTCACAGCCATGAAGAAGAGCAGCATTGACAAAAACTCAGACTGTAGCATAGGCAGTGAATGTAGTGGTTGTGATGGTTATTGTCAGAATGTAAGTGTTAGTGCTGAAAGTGATGATGTAAATACAGTTTCTGCAAATGTTGGCATACAGACACAGGCTTTAGGAAGTTAAGTGATAATGTGCCATAAATGGATTGCAGGTAAAGAAAGATCTTGATTCAAAAGGGTAGCTCTTTTTAGTTGCGTTTTACCAACACCTGACTAACAGTTGTCAATGGAAAAAATCAAGATTTGCACTGGTCATCACCAGTAAAGAAATATTAGAATGGCTGAACCATTAGAAAAGACTCGTTTGAAGAGAATGAGAATAAAGCTAAGTTGATGAGATTTATGAGGAGCTTGTCCAATCTTTGACAGAATTTGAATGTGCCCACCATGAAGCCACATGGGAGGAGTAGAGGTGTAGATCCACTCATTCATAACCTTGGTACTGGTTGGAGGTCATTGGTCAGCTTCATGCTCCAGCCAGTTACCCCAGAGAAAGAGCTCCAGTTTCCCACTGAATAGGAGATTGGGTGGGCTGCAGGGCCCATCTGGATGCTTGGCAGAAAAGATAAATCTTTTGTTCCTGTCAGGTATCAAAACAATTTCATGATTGTACAGTTCTGTAGCGGAAGTCATTGTACTGACTAAGCTATCCCAGCTTTTTGATAATGAAATTAATGATGAAATCAAGATTTGAATTGCTGTGGGCAGTCTGTGGGGTTATGGTTTGCAGTGTATTATTAACCCCAGAGCTTGTAGCAGAATATAAGAAATTAGAATATACAAAATATTGGTAAAACCAGTTTAGATGTTGGATAAAATACATGGATGAAAAGGATGAAGTAATGTTCAGTGCACGGAAGATAAAAATTTCAGTGTAAGTATATGGGTCTGTAATTGAGCAGCTGGTTTGGCAAACCAGAAATAAGTAAGAATTGCAGGAATTATGTAAGACTTCTGGTCTGATAGTGGATATTAAAAGGAAATGACTGGTGTGGCTGGTGCCTGTGGGTAGGAGGAATGAGACAAGTGTTCTTGGGGAAATTTTGGAAAGGAAATGGCAGGTAGAAAGAATGTGGGAAGACCCAGACTCAGGATGATCTGGGAGAGCTGGAAGTGAAGTGATGTGCGAGGGAATGGAGAGGCCAAGGACTGTATTGTTAAGGGATGTGTTAGTAAGTTTGGACCTCAAATGCTAGATGCTGGATTGTTGAACACAAGAATGGATGAGTGGGTTGGTATTTTTCAAAGACTTCCTCCTGGATAAAATTCCAACACATATTTTTTGGTTATCCACTTAGTTGACCACCTCTACAAGACTTTTTACGAGAAAGGTCACACATGTGGTCAGATACACTGATGGAGAGCTTAGCAGAGTGTGTCTACCAAACACGTTTGTTGCATTGGATGAGAGTTAGTACAGACCACAAAGGAAGTGCAGTGTTCACAATGTATAGGTCTGTCATAATTGAAACATTTTTATGTATGTATGTACTGGGAGACTGCATAGCTGACTGTACTTCACCTTTCATTATATACTGTGGGAAGTTAACAGATGACAGTATAGTGAGGCTGGTGCTACAGACATATGAAGTCTGGACTGCTGGACTCTGAAGATGACTGCACTATGATTGATTGAAATGTGAGGAACTACTTGCCACCACAGCAGCACATCCTGCACACCAAATGTCACAGTGTGACATCCAGGTGGATCAGGGTATCGTTCGTACACTGAGTGGCCTCAGATGGCTGTGTTCTAAGTCTGTTACTGAAGACGCGACTGCACACATCTTGAGTACTGCATCAACACTGCCAACATTATTTCATATCAGCTAGTACAACAAAGAATAATATCTTCTGAAACTCCTAATATGGTATATAATTTGTGATCACACCGATAGTGAGGAGTAGCTATCACATAGGCAGCTGTGACTTCACAAGGGATGCATCTGATGGTGGCTGTTGTGAGTGTTTTGTGTGTTTGTGATCTCCAGTGTTCAGAGCAGATAATGATAGTGGCGAACTGGGAAGGGGTGGGGGGTCTAACCCCCCCCCCCCCCGAAATTCCGAAGGCCCTCCAAAATTGTGCCAAACTCAAGCCGATCATGAAAACTGCTAAAAACTGCTGAATTTAGGATACCAACACCCCACGATGTTCGGAAAAATGGCAGTAAAATTCTA
>Ga0123354_10006490_pt1 | contig 17390 bp, 14 predicted proteins | sample TergutLab28metaG_2_FD_97872 | JGI IMG/M metagenome (GOLD analysis project Ga0123354, IMG submission 97872) | Labiotermes labralis P4 segment gut microbial communities from Petit-Saut dam, French Guiana - Lab288 P4 | ecosystem: Host-associated > Arthropoda: Insects > Digestive system > Gut ...
AACACGCATACCGATTTAAAACGCACTTCGACAGATACCGTTGCCCAAACAAATAATTTGTTGCGCCAAACAGGCAGCGGCAGTTTTACGCGGCACGGATTTCAGGCGGGAGGCGGTTTTGACTGGAACCCGGACTCAATTAACAGTATTACAGGAGCTTTCAATTATTCCCGTTTTGGCAATAAATCAACGGGGAGTATCAACCAATCGGAGCAGAATCAAGATTTTGGAGGAAATATTTTGTCGGATATTTATTCCGTCAACAATACAACAGGCGCTTTCTCTGAATACAGCTTTGACCCAAGCCTGAATTATCAGCACACTTTTGAAAACGAAGACCAGCAATTGGAAATAGCTATGGATGGCAGTTTCGGGCATAAGTCCAGAACGGCTAATAACAATCAATACCTGCAGCCAGAGGATTCTTTGATATACGGCGTTCAAAATGCCAATCCTGCAAAAGAAAATGAATATGAGGCGACGGTCGATTATGTACAACCCCTGCACGAAGACGTAAATCTTGGAATAGGCGGAAAATTCAACGGATATGATATATCCAGCATTGCCGATGTTTTGAAGTGGAATCCTGCCGCCAGCGATTATCTCTACAATTCTTCCCTGTCGAATAATTTTACCTATCATCAAAAAGTATATGCGGCTTATGTCGAATTAAATTTTCCTATCAGTAAAACAATCAGCGCAAGAATCGGCGGACGCGACGAACTAACTCAAATAAATGCGTTTTATGCAGATGCGCAGCAAACCATTCATAAAAGTTACAACACTTTTGTTCCCTCTATTTTCCTGATGAAAAAAATAGGTGAAACACAGACAGTTAAGTTGAGTTTCACTAAAAGAATCGGTCGCCCGGATTATGAGGATCTGGATCCTTTTATAAACACGAGCGACCCCACAAGCATTTCTATGGGAAATTCTGATTTGAAGCCGGAGGTATGGGACAGGTATGAAGCCTCTTATACCAAAGATTTTGGCAAAATCGGCTCATTCATGGCTACTTTGTTTTACAGGCAAAGCAATGGCGACATACAGTCCTATTCTACCTATTATCCGTCTATACAGATTGGCGACACTACTTATTTCAATACAACCGTTTCCATTCAGAAAAATATCGGCATTGAGAAAAATTCAGGCGTCAATCTGTTCTTCGATTTTCATATAAATGAAAAATTAAACCTGCGTTCCAATTTTTCTTTTACTTACAGGAACACAATCAATCAGATAGACGCCGGATATAATTCACAAGGTACGATATACCGTTTCAATATAAATGCTTCTTATCAGTTGCCTAAGAATTTTGCGGCGGAATTTTTTGGAGCTTTCAATTCGCGGCACCACGAAGCGCAAGGTAATTTTCCTTCCTTCACATCCTATAACTTTGCCATCCGGAAACTGTTTTGGAATAAGAATGGAAGCATTGCCCTGACAGCCAATAATTTTTTCAGCCAATACGTCAATCAGCGGGTGGATATGTACGGACCGGGCTTTGCAACCAGCAGCCTTCGTCAAATTCCTTTCCGTTCTATCGGCATTAACTTTACGTGGAAATTCGGGGAAATGGAAAAGAAAAAAGAAACGACTGAGGATGAAAACCTTGATGCTATACCCTAATTTTATGTCTTAAAATCACAATTTATACCCTAATTTTATATCTAATTTTAATAATTTATACCCTAATTTTGTGCTTAACCGGAAAAATATATTACTTTTGCAAAAGTAATATATTGAAATATGATACAGCGCAAAATAATACGGGATTTATTGCAATGGAAAGAGCGGGACGACCGCAAGCCATTGGTTTTGAGAGGTGCGCGTCAAGTCGGCAAGACAACGGTAGTTGAAGAATTTGCTAAGAACTATGCGATTTTTCTGCATTTGAACCTCGAAAAAGAGTTAGACCGGCAATTGTTTGAAACTACTGACAATGTTGATGTAATCATTCACGACATTTTTTATTACAAGAAAACGCTTTATCAAAAAGAATCGGTATTGTTGTTTATAGATGAAATTCAGTTTTCAAAACGAGCTATTGCGCTTTTGCGCTATTTTTATGAAGAAGCGAATTATATACACGTCATCGTTGCAGGCTCGTTGCTCGAAACGGTTATCGATGTCCGGAAAATCTCGTTCCCTGTCGGACGTGTTGAATATATGGCTGTTCGCCCCTGTTCGTTTTTGGAATTTTTGAATGGGCTCGACAATGATTTTGATGCCAAACTTATTGAAAATATGCAAGTTCAGTCGGTTATTCACAATCGGATAATGGATTATTTTCACAATTATGTTTTGGTAGGTGGAATGCCTGCCGCCATCAGTCAATATTCAAAAAACAGGGATTTGTTGTCCGTAAAGCGAGTTTACGAATCTATGCTGGTTACTTATCAAGACGACATTGAAAAATATACTGCCGATGCAACATTGGTTAAAGTAATCCGGAGTATTCTCGAAGTCGGTTGGCAAAGCGCAGCCGAATGTATCAGTTTTGAAAAATTCGGCGGCACCTCATTCAAATCAAAAGAAATAAGTTTGGCGTTCCAAACCATACAAAAAGCGATGCTGCTCGAATTGGCGTATCCTACTTCGAGTACGCAAATGCCTCTGATGCAGAATTTCCGCCGGCAACCCAAACTGCTTTGGCTCGATACAGGGCTTGTAAACTATTTTTCGGGAATACAGCGAGAAGTTTTTTCGGTAAAGGATATTCAAGATGTGTGGCGCGGAAGGGTTGCCGAACATATTGTGGCGCAGGAACTTCTTACACTTGACAACAGCCTGCTCACCAAACGGATTTATTGGCGGCGGGATAAAAACACTTCGGTAGCCGAAGTTGATTTTGTATATAAATATAACAGTATGGCTATTCCGGTAGAGGTTAAATCGGGGCATAATTCCAAACTTAAATCGTTGCATTTGTATATGAACGAATGTCCTCATAAATGGGCGGTTCGCGTGTGGTCGCAGCCGCTGTCGATTGATGAAGTGACAACGCACGAAGGCAAAGTTTTTAAGCTAATAAATCTGCCGTTTTATTATGTGGGCGTGTTGGAAAAGGTGTTGGATAAACTGTTATAATTTTTCTGATTGTTCATCTGTTTTCAGACAGAAGTACGAAATTTTTGAGTAATTTTGTACTGTATTTGAACAAAAAATTATGAACAACAACGAAAACATACACAAAGCCTATTTCGCCTCCGGCTGTTTCTGGGGAACGGAATATTGGTTTATGAAAGCTGCAGGCGTTGAAGCGACAGCCGTCGGCTTTATGGGTGGAAGCCTTGATTATCCTGCTTACCAACAAGTGAAGACAGGCGCCACCGGTCATTTGGAATGTGTTGAAGTAGAATACGATGCAACAAAAATAAGTTACGAAAATCTGGTAAAACTTTTCTTTGAAACGCACGATTTTACGCAAAGCGATGGACAGGGTCCGGATATTGGCTCACAATATTTGTCCTGCATTTTTTATTCGAACGATGAAGAAAAAGCCATTGCGACTACGTACATCCGGCGTTTGAAAGAAAAAGGATACAAGGTTGCTACGATGTTACGGCATGCTTCTACCTTTTGGATAGCGGAAGATTATCATCAGCAGTATTACGAAAACAAAGGAACGCAGCCTTATTGCCACAGTTACAGGAAAATATTTTAAAATGATTCCTTACGAGTTAAAATTTTAACTCCTGCAGTATGCTCCGGATTTTTTCATAAGTAGTAATCCTTGCCGGAACTAACGGCAAGCGAAGTTCGTTTTCGATATAACCCATACTGTGCAGCGCGCTTTTTATTCCTGCCGGACTTCCATCTATAAATAACAATTCATATAGTTCCAAAAAATTTTGATGAAATCTTAAAGCATTTGCATAATCACCCGATAAGGTTAAATGTATCATCCGGCTGAATTCTTTTGGGAAAGCATTGCCTATGACTGAAATAACCCCCACAGCGCCCAAAGCGATCATAGGAAAAGTTATAGCATCGTCGCCGGAAACAACTTGAAAATCATTCGGTTTATACTTAATTATCGTACTTATTTGCGCCAAATTTCCGGATGCTTCCTTAATAGCAATCACATTGTCAAAATCATGCGCTAACCGGAGCGTTGTTTCGGCAGTCATATTTACGCCGGTCCTACCCGGAACGTTGTATAGAACAACCGGTAACGAAGCGGCTTGCGCAATTGCTTTATAATGTTGGTAAATTCCTTCTTGGGATGGTTTATTGTAGTATGGAACAGCCGACAGAATGGCGTCGACGCCTTCCAGATTTTCAGTTTTCAATCGTTCTACAACTGTTTTTGTATTATTTCCTCCTAAACCTAAAACAACCGGAACCCGATGATTAATTTTTTCAACCATAAAGCGGGTAATCTCTTTCAGTTCGGAAGCTGTCAAAGTCGGCGTTTCGGCAGTAGTCCCCAAAACGACCAAATAATCCGTATCGTTTTGCAGTTGAAAATCCACCAATCGCGATAAAGCGGGATAATCAACTTCGCCGTTTTTCCGGAAGGGAGTTATCAAAGCAATTCCCATTCCTGTAAGATTTACATGTCTCATCTTTGTAATTTTTCTTATTTCTCAATCCTGATCCGCGCATCAACGGCGATAATTCCTTTTTCAGTCGCCAACAAGGGATTGATATCCAACTCTTTAATTTCTTTTGCAAAACGGAGTAAAGCCGATAATTGAACAACAATTCTGGCAAATTGGTGCTCGTCGATTCCTTTTTGTCCGCGAGCGCCTTGGAATACTTTATATCCTTTGAGCGAGCGAATCATCGAAAGCGCTTCTTCAGTAGCAAGCGGCGCTAAACCGGAAGCTACATCTTTGAAGACTTCCACGAAAATACCTCCTAATCCGCACAACACGATGTGCCCGAATTTTTCTTCGTATTTGGCTCCGGCAAACAGTTCGAAACCTTTCAGCATCGGTTGTACCATTACTGCTGTCGCTCCCGGAACTTCCATCAACCGTTCAAATTCAAAATAGAGATGTTCTACCGAACGGATATTCAAAATAACTCCGCCTACATCCGATTTGTGAACCGGACCAACGACTTTTGCTACTACCGGAAATCCTACTTTTTCGGCAAACTGGCGAATAGCTTCCCGGTCGGAAGAAACAAATTCTTCAACCATCGGAATGCCGGTTGCATGGAATAATTTCTGAACATATTCCGGCGCAATATAGCCCGATTCGGGGATATTGTCAATGATCCGGCGAATCAGAGGGACGTCCACCCCTTTCAGTTCCAAATTATTTGCCAAAGGATGCGGCGTTTTCAATACTTTGATGAGCGCTTCCGCTAAACCTACTTCATCGCTGAAATTCACATGACCTTTTTTAACAAAGAAATCGGTCTCGTCCCAAGCCGTACTCACCGACGGAAGAATCGGAAAGATGGGTTTACTGCAGGATTTCATTTTCTGATCCAAAACATCATACGCTTCGTAAACGCGCGTTAGTCCGGGACTTCCAAAAATAACCGCTATGCCGTCGATATTTTCAAATTTGTTTTCGCAATAATCAATAGCTACCGCTAAGTGTTCCGGTCCGCCGGTGCCTATAATGTCAATCGGATTACTGACCGAAGAACCCGGGAGCAATTGTTTTTTCAATTCTTCGGCAAACGCTGTTCCGGAAAAAGTAGGAATTTCAAGTCCTCCCTTCGACAGGGCGTCGGTCAGGATAACAGCGGGTCCGCCGGCGTGAGTGACGATAGCGATGTTGTTCCCCTTCAATTCTTTCAAAGTAAATACCGCGCCGACGGTTGCCAATTCTTCCCGGCTATAGCAACGGACAACTCCCGCTTTCCGGAAAAGAGCTTCTACGGCTAAATCGGGATTAGCCATGGCGCCTGTGTGAGAAGAAGCCGCTCGGATTCCCGATTCGGAAGAACCTGATTTAATGGCGGCTATCATGCAGCCTTTCCGAATCAGAGAAGCTGTGCTTTCCATTAATTTATCGGGGTTTTTTATACTTTCGATATACAACAGTTTAATCTTGGAATCAGTCTCCGGATTAAAATTCAAATCCATATATTCCAAAATGTCTTCGACGGAAATCTGCGCCGCATTGCCCACCGACCATACGGAATTGAAACGCAAGCCCATCCGGATGGTCGATTCCATCATGAAGATACAGGTTCCGCCCGAACTGGATATCATGTCGACGCCCATCGGATCCATTTCCGGAATCGGTAATGTGAACAGACTGTGGTGATAGCGGTTCAGCATCCCGATGCAATTCGGACCGATGAGGCTTGCTCCCGCTTCATTAATCACTTCGACGATTTGCTTTTCTAATTCGCCGCCTTCGATTGTTTCTTCTCCAAATCCTGCGGTGAACATGATGAATGCTTTCACTCCCTTTTTTTTAGCCAGAACCGTGACGGTTTCCAGACAGGCTGCCGCCGGAATAGCAATGATTGCCATATCGGTCGGAGGAATATCGTAAACAGACGGATAGCTCTTCAGCCCTTGAACCGTTTCTTCTTTTGGATTAATTACGTAAAGATTTCCTTGATAATTACCGTTCAGTAGATTACGGATGCAATTGCCGCCGGGTTTGGATGTTTTGTTGGAACCGCCTACTACTACTATACTCTTCGGATTGATAAGTTCTTTGTTAATCATAACGCTTAATTAGTTGTCCTGCCAGGACTCGAACCCGGACAAGCGGAACCAGAATCCGATGTGCTACCATTACACCACAGGACACCGTTTGAGATTACAAAGATACGACTTTTTTTTGGATTTATTTCTTATTTTTCCATTTTTTCTTGTCTTTCGGTTTCCGGTCTCCTTCTTCAATCTTCTTTTTGCGTTTATCGGAAGGCGAAGGTTGAGCCGATTCTACCGAGATTCGTTGACCGAATGCTTTAATTCCGTCTAAATTTTGTATTACCCGGTCTCTGTCGCTTTCCCGTACTTCAAAAAAAGAAAAGTTTTTCATCAAATCGATTCGACCGACATCAATTTTTCGTCCCGGAATATTGTCGTTCAATAAGCCAATGACTGATTGCGGACGGATGCCGTCGTGTTTTCCTATGTTGAGAAACAAACGGGCGAATCCTTTTTCCGATGCGCGCCCGATGCCTTTGCCGTTGCTTTCTTTTCCGGATCTTTCTTTTTTCCGGTCGATTTCCTGTGGATTCCTTATCTCCACAGCATCTTTGTAATATTCGATTAAGCGGTTAAATTCTAATGAAATCAACCGCTTGATAACGTCTTCCTTATCCAACCAATCCAATTTACGATAAATCGAAGGGATGATTCCCTGTATTTCGTCTTCGTTCACTTTGACTTTCTCGATTTTGTCGGCAAAACTGAAAAGCTGTTTTTCACAAATCTGTTTCCACGAAGGAACAACGCCTTCTTCAAAATTCTTATTGATTGCTTTTTCGATTGCCTTGATTTTATGCTTTTCTTTCAAATGAACGATTGCAACCGATATTCCGGTTTTTCCGGCTCTTCCCGTACGTCCGCTCCGGTGGGTGTATAATTCCAATTCATCGGGTAAACCATAATTAATGATATGGGTTAAATCGTCCACATCCAATCCCCGGGCAGCTACGTCGGTGGCAACCAGCAACTGAGTATTGCCTAATCTGAATTTTTGCATCACATAATCGCGTTGCGCCTGCGAAAGATCGCCGTGCAACGAATCGGCGTTGTATCCGTCTTTAATCAGACTGTCGGCAATCTCTTGAGTTTCTTTCCGCGTACGGCAAAAAATGATTCCGTATATATTGGGATAATAATCAGCTATTCGTTTGAGTACTAAATATTTGTCTTTTGCATTAACCATGTAGAAGATATGCCTTACATTTTGAGCGCCTTCATTTTTTCTTCCTATGACAATTTCTTTGGGCGAACGCATATAGTTTTTTGCAATACGGGAAATACCTGCCGGCATAGTAGCGGAAAACAGCAACATATTCCGGTCGGCTGGAATCGCCGTTAAAATTTCATCGATACTTTCCGAAAATCCCATATTCAGCATTTCGTCGGCTTCATCCAGTACTACATTCCGAACGTATTGCAAATCAACGGTTCGCCTGTTAATTAAATCTATTAAACGTCCGGGAGTGGCAACGATAACATGAACTCCCCGTCGAAGCGTTTTGATTTGACTTTCGATGCTTGAACCGCCATAAACCGGTAAAACTTTCAGATTATCCAGATACTTGGAGTAATCGTTCAAATCGTCGGCAATCTGTAAACACAATTCACGGGTAGGACAAAGAATGACTGCTTGCGGTCGGATTTCATTAATCCGTATTTCTTGGAGAATGGGTAAGCCAAAAGCGGCTGTTTTCCCTGTTCCTGTTTGGGCTAATGCTATGACTTCGTTATTGTTGCCGAGTAAATAGGGAATCACTTCCTCCTGAACCGGCATAGGGTATTCGTAACCCATTTCGCTAATTGCCCTGACAATAGCCGGAGCAACGCCTAATTCTTCAAATGTTTTCAAAATGATTGTTTTATATTAAAAATTCCGCAAAGGTACGCTTTATTTCCCGCATTAACTTAATAAAGCATTATTTCTTTCAACTTCTCCCGTTTCTTGGGAGTCAATTTTAATTCGGTAGTAAAGTAATTATCTAAAGTACCGTATTCTTTGATAATTTTATCGAAAGAATAAGTAATTGTACCTTTATGCACACGATACAGCGCAGTAAATGTTTCTTGTATTTCCGGATCCTGTAAGTAAATACTTTCTTTAGGAATATATGAATTTAAATCAATCTGGTTGTTGGATAACAGGTAATCGTTTACAATCTGATCCGAATCAATATCCAATGCAGCTAAAATCAAGGCGGAAGCGACTGCGCTGCGATCGCTCCCCGAGAAGCAGCAAAATAAAACCGGATAGTTGTTTCTATCCAAAAGAATATCGAACATTTTTATAAAGTAGTCGGAATTGTTTTCTATATAAAAAGAAAACACGTCTTGGGCATGCACTTTTATATCGCCTGCCTTCATTTTCTTAGACAGAATACTGCTGACAAAAACATTGTAAGGATTTCCGAGTAATGGAAAATTAAAGGTTTGAGAAGCTATATATTTCGATGGGAAATCGTGTCTCTCTTTATCTGTTCGAAAATCAATAACTGTTTGAATACCCAGATTATTTAACCCTCTTGCATCTTCCAGCGTCGCTCTTGCTAAAGAAGAAGAACGGTACAGCTTTCCCCATCGCGTTTGTTTTCCATTCGTAGTGTAGTATCCGCCCAAATCTCTGAAATCAAATAATCCTTCCATAGGAATGACTCGTTCTGCCGTGATAATCGAGTATTTGTTATTGAAAATCAATTTAAAATAACTCCGCTTGGAGGTTTGAACGAAAAATATGTCTTTAAAACCTTTACTGATTTCGGTTTCGGCTATAGGAGAAGATAAGTTGAACGAATCCGGTTGAGAGGCTTCATAAATCTTTACCGTTCCATCCATTGGAGGAAAAATTTCCCACTTGATCACATAATTTCCCTGTGGTACGGTTTCGCATACCACTCGAATATCCGGCTTTTCTTGCGAACAGTGCGAAAAAAGAAACAGGGACAGAACCGACAATGTTACATTTCTAAGCATGTGTGATGCTTTTATTTTCTGACTTTTTATGCAAAGATAAATATAATAGTAATTTTATTTGCAGAATTAAGCATATTTAACTTATAATGAAAAATAGAAGCCGCTTTATTATTTATTGTTAAAATAACAAAGCGGCTTAATTGATAATCAAATGTTAGTTAGAAAATAGCAGAAACAGGAATTTCTTTTTTAATGCTCTGACGTAAAGAAATCAGCGTTTCCGTAGAAATTACGCCGGGTATTTCTTGAATCTTACCATTCAGCAACTCCATAAAATGTTCGTTGTCGCGTGCATACATTTTTATCAACATGGTATAGGGTCCTGTTGTAAAATGGCATTCAACGATTTCAGGTATTTTTTCAAATTCCGGGACTACATCTTTATACATTGAACCCCGCTCTAACTTGACTCCAATAAAGGTACAGGTATTGAAGCCTAAAACTCGCGGGTTAACATGGTATCCGGAACCTACAATGATTTTCATCTCGATCATCTTTTGGACGCGTTGATGAATAGCGGCTCTTGAAACATTGCTCACTTCGGCTACATCCTTGAATGGGATGCGTGCGTTTTGGGAGATAATCTCCAAAATTTTCCGGTCTAACTTGTCAATTTTTTCCATGATTTTATTTATTTTTTTGTGGTGGGAGGCACAACCTGCGGCGCGCCGACTCTTGGAGCGGGCATCACAGACGCCCCTGCTTTTGCGGCAGGCGCCGGTACGGCATGAGACACGCCAAGTAACTCTACATCAAAAATGAGTGTAGCATACGGATCGATTTCCGGTCGTCTTCCTCTTTCGCCATAAGCTAAATCGTATGGAATATACAGCGTATATTTTGAACCGACCGACATCAGTTGAATGCCTTCCGTCCAGCCTTTTATTACGCGGTTCAAAGGAAATACGGCTTTATCGTTTTTGTCAAATTCTTTTCCGCTAATGGTAGTTCCTCTATATTTTACCGTTACGGTGTCTTCAGGAGCAGTCGCCTTAGGTCCGGCGCCTTCCGATATCACTTTATATTGAAGTCCGCTCGGCAAGGTTTTAACGCTGTCGTTTTTTGCATTTTCATCTAAGAAAGCCTGGTTTGCCGTTTTATATTTTTCATTTACTTTCGCCTGTATCGCGTCGGTCTTTGACTGGGCAAACATTTGAACGTCTTCTTTCTTTATGAGCAGTTTTTTATTCTGCAATGCAGCTATGAATCCCGCTAATAATTGCGTTTTATTCAACGACTGAGTTGAATCGGCGCCGAAAACATTTTCATTAATACCGGCAAACATATCCACAGCAAGTTGCTTTCCTGCCGCTTCACCTTCCATCCGCGCAATGGCTTTTTTGTCGCCCTTGTTTATTTTAGAACCTTCTAAAAAGCCTTTAATAAATTCCTCTTTAACAGTGGCATCACTTAAATTCACTCCTCTCTGTTGTAAATACTGATCCAATCCTCCTTCGGTAACTTGAATTCCAATAGCGTAAGAAAGTGAATCAATATCGGTTTTTAAATTTGCTTGCGGAGCTTGAGCTGAGCAAGACAGAAACGATACCATACCAAGCGCTGTCAAACATAATACAGCAAAGAACACTAATTTTTTCATTGAATTTACTTTTATTTTTAATTTATACTTAAATAATTTATTATACTCTTTTACTTCTCACTTTAAAATCTCTGCAAAAGTACTATTTTTTGTGACAAAAATAATAAAAAGAATCTTTTTTTTTAATACTTTTGCAATCTCGAATATGTGTTTTAATAAAAATTTATTCCTTTTATGAATAATTTGATCCGTATTTACTGCAAAAACACCAATACCTATCGGGATTTTGAGGCAGGCGTTTCGCTTCTTGAAATCTTTGATGCAATGGAAATTGAGTTAAGCCGTCCGTTGGCGGGAGCGCGCGTGAATAATATTTCCCGTTCCCTGACGTATCAGTGTTATTCTCCCAAAGACATAGAATTTATCGACGTCGGCGATCAATCCGGAATGCGGTCGTATGTCCGTTCGCTGTGCTGTATTTTATCGAAAGCGGTGAATGACCTTTTTCCGGAAGGAAAGTTATACATCGAGCATCCTGTTTCCAAAGGTTATTATTGCGATTTGGATATTCCTGCTGAAGTTACGCCGCAGGTAGCGGAAAACCTGAAACAACGGATGCTGAAAATTATCGGAGACGATTTGCCGTTCGAATCCTATTCGGCTCATACCAAGGATGTCGTTGCGCTTTTCCGTGAACATAATATGGAAGATAAAGCCCTGCTGCTGGAATCGCTTGGGAAAATTTACAGCCGCTACCATGTGTTAGGCGGTCATATCGATTATTATTACGGCGCTTTATTGCCCAGTACCCGCTTTGTTTATCTGTTCGGTCTGGAAAAATACGGCAAGGGCTTATTACTCCGCGTTCCGAATATGCAAAAGCCAGACGAATTACAGCCAATGGTGCAACAGGATAAAATGATGGCGGTTTTCAGCGAGTATTTAACTTACCAAAAAGCTATCCAAATGCGGAATGTCGGCGATTTGAATTTAGAGAACCGGCAAGGGAACATCTCCGATTTGGTCAAAGTTTCGGAAGCGCTTCAGGAACGGAAAATTTCTCAGATTGCAAACGAAATTACAAGCCGGTTTCAAAACGGCGTTCGCATTATTCTTATCTCAGGACCGTCGTCCGCAGGAAAGACGACTTTTTGCAAACGGCTTCAAATCGAATTAATGGTCAATACCTTGCGACCTATCAGTATTTCTTTGGACGATTATTATGTGAATCGCATCGATACGCCTCATGACGATACGGGGGAATATGATTATGAGTCGCTTTATGCGATTGATTTAAAGATATTTAATTCTGATTTGAAAAGAATATTGAACGGAGAAGAAGTTGCGTTGCCGACTTATGATTTTACTCGTGGAGAACGGGTGTATAAAGGAAATACCATTCAACTGAAAGAAAATTCCGTTCTGGTGATGGAAGGGATCCATGCCTTGAATCCTTTGCTTTTGCCGGAAATCGATCCGGCGGTTACTTATAAAATTTATGTTTCGGCATTGACGACGATATCGCTCGATAACCACAACTGGATTCCCACTACCGATAACCGGCTGCTACGCAGAATTGTCCGCGATTTTCAGTTCCGGAATTATTCCGCCAAAGAAACCATTGCCCGCTGGGCGAGTGTCAGAAGGGGCGAGGACACATGGATTTTCCCTTATCAGGAGGAAGCCGACGCCATGTTCAACTCTGCCATGATTTACGAATTTGCCGCTTTGCGACGTTCAGCCGAGCCTATTTTATCACAGGTTTCGCCTATTGACCCCGAATATTCGGAAGCCTATCGCCTGTTGAAATTCCTTTATTATTTCAACTATATCGATGTTGAAGAATTGCCTAATACTTCATTGTTGCGTGAATTTCTGGGCGGAAGCAGTTTCCGGTATTAATAAATTAATTTTTAAGCATTTCTACTATAAATATAAAAAGATTATCATGAAAAGAGAAGAAAAAAAAGCGCTTACCCGCAGGGAGTTCTTAGGCTTATCCGCATTGGGATTAGCAAGTTTAACGATTTTACCGGCTTGGTCGATCGATGGGGTACGTATACCTCCAAGCGATCGGGTGGTATTGGGATTTATTGGTTTAGGCAGACAGGGACTTTCTGATTTCCAAAGTGTTTCAAATTGTCCCGGAGTTCAGGTCATTGCCTGTAGCGACGTTGATTCGATAAAAATAGATCGCTTCTGCAAAGCGGTTGCTAATTGGCAGAAGTCCGTCAATATAAACGGACGATGCCAGGGTTATGAATTTTATGAAGATTTGCTTGCACGGAAAGACATCGATGCGGTATTCGTTGCTACTCCGGATCATTGGCATGCCTTGACCACGATCAATGCCTGTCAGGCAAAAAAAGACGTCTATTGCCAGAAACCCCTCTCCTACTCGATTGCGGAAAGTTTGTCCATGGTGAAAGCGGTGCGCGGTAACAAACGGATTTTACAGGTCGGAAGCCAGCAACGTTCGGACAAAGAATTTCAGAAAGCTATTTATTTAGTTCGTAGCGGCGCTATCGGACATATCGATAAAGTTTATGCCCGCGTGGGCGATCCTCCTTCTCCTTTCAATTTGCCGGAAGATCAGGTACCTGCAAATTTGAATTTTAATCAATGGTTAGGTCCGTTGAATGATCCGAAAATACATTATCATCCGACTATTTGTCCGCCTCTTTCTTTGCCCGATTTAAAAGAAACCACCGGTTGGGGTGCGTGGCGGTGGTATAGGGAAACCGGAAACGGCTTTACTTCCGACTGGGGAGCGCACATGTTCGACATTGCTCAGGCTGCTCTGGGCATGGATGGTTCCGGTCCTGTGGAATTTATTCCGAAAGGCTACGAAGGAACAAAATACAATACAATGAAATATGCCAACGGCGTTGTGATGACGGAACAGCCTTTCCGCGACGATAATCCGGACGACAAAGGAGTCTGTTTTATCGGCGATAAGGGTTGGTTAAGAGTGGCGCGCGGTTACATCGATTGTTCCGATCCTTCTCTCTTGGAAAAATCAGAAACAATGGTTCAGGCAGGCATATACGAAAAGAGCGCCAGCCATGCGCAAAATTTCATCGATTGCGTGAGGTCGCGTCAAAATCCCATTGCTCCGGTAGAAGTAGGTTGCAGCACAAGCATCTTGTGTTGTTTGGTTAATATGGCTTACGAACTACAGCGACCGATAAAATGGGATCCCGCTACCACAAGTTTTATAAACGATAAAGAAGCCGAAGCTCACCGTTTATATTGGTACCAGTACAGGAATCCTTATAGCTTGCCGTATTGGGGATAAGAAGAATTAGGAATTATGAATTATAAATTATGAATGATATGAAATTGAATAAATCGGTTGCAACGTTTTTATTTTCGGGCGCTATGTTTTTCTTGTTGTCGTCCTGCGCTTATTCCCAAGGAGTGGAAGCGCTGAAAGGGAAAAAAGTTCTATACGTGTATGGGGGATGGGAAGGCCACCAACCTAAACAATGCCGCGACGTCTTTGTGCCGTGGCTGAAATCAGCCGGAGCAGAAGTTTTTGAATATGAAAATTTGAACTGCTATAAAGACTCTGTTCTAATGAGCAAAATCGATCTGATCATTCAATCATGGACTATGGGAAATATAGATCAGGATGAAGAAAAGGGATTGATGGAAGCTGTTAAACGGGGAGTAGGTATAGCCGGCTGGCATGGCGGTATCGGAGACTCGTTTCGATCAAGCGTTGATTTTCAGTTTATGGTAGGCGGACAATGGGTGGCTCACCCCGGAGGAATAATCCCTTATGAAGTTAACATTACAAACAAAGAAGATCCCGTTACCAAAGGACTGAAAGATTTCCGGATAAAATCCGAACAATATTACATGCTTGTCGACCCGAATGTGAAAGTTTTGGCTACTACGACATTTGACGGAGAGCATGCTTTTTGGATCAAAGGCGCTGTAATGCCCGTCGTATGGAAAAAATATTACGGGAAAGGTCGCGTTTTTTATTCTTCACTTGGTCATGCGGCAAAAGAGTTTGACGACTTTCCGGAAGCGCTGGAAATCATGAAACGCGGTATCTGTTGGGCTGCTTTAAGCTTGTATGACAAATAACGCATAACGTGCGAAAAATAACGGCGTTTCAAAAAAATCAGCCATTTATCATTTATAATTCATAAATTTTTCTTACCTTTGCAGACCTTTTTAGAATTGAAGACAATTGGGCAAATTTGATTTATATAAGTTTGATTTAAAGAATATGCAGCAGGATGTTCAGGAATCTGAATATGTGTTGGATAATAAGTTCTTTGCCGATATTGGAGGAGAAGACATTCAAAAAGGAAAAATCAATACGCGGCTTACGATTTCCAAGTTAGGAAAAGCATTCGAGTTTTCTTTTGCATTTAATGGAATCGTGATTATCCCGTGCGACCGTTGCTTGGACGATATGGATTTACCCATCGAAACAACCGCGCATTTAATCGTAAAATTAGGAAAAGATTATTCGGAAGAAAGCGATGAGATTGTTGTTATTCCCGAATCGGAAGGAATAATCAATTTGGCATGGTTTCTCTACGAATTTATTGCATTGGCTATTCCAATCAAGCATGTCCATGCTCCGGGAAAATGCAATAAGCAAATGACTTCCAAGCTGAAAAAACATTTGGCTAAGTCGGTCGACGAAGATCAATCTTTCGATTCGGACGATGTCATCATTACCGACGATGAGCCGGACGAAGAAAAAACCGACCCGAGATGGGAAGCGCTTAGAGGATTAAAAGACGAAGAATAAATAATAATATTTTAACAGAATAAAAATGGCACATCCTAAACGAAGAACAGGAAAAACGAGAAGAGACAAAAGAAGAACGCACGATAAAGCGATACTTCCCCAGATAGCTCTTGACCCGACCACCGGAGAATATCATCTGTATCACCGGGCGCATTGGTATGAAGGAAAATTATACTACAAAGGAAAGGTTATCATTGATAAAGCAGCTAAGGATTAAGAATAAAACATTTACAAACAGAAAGCCCCTAAACAGAGGATGAAGAATCGTCTTTTTAGGGATTTTTTCTATTATATCCAAAATATGAAAAAAGTAAACGCAGTTATCACAGGAGTGGGAAGTTATGTTCCCCAATACATATTGACTAATGATGAAATTTCGACCATGGTTGAAACTTCCGACGAGTGGATTACAAAACGGATTGGAGTAAAAGAACGCCGTATATTGAAGCCTGAAGAAGGTAGTGGAATTACCTATTTAGCTGCGAAAGCAATAGAAGATCTGAGAAGCAAAAAAGATTTTGATCCGTTGGAGATTGAAGCCATTATTTTTGCGACTTCAACTCCCGATTATATACTTCCGAACGCCGCGTCGTTAATTGCTTATAAAACAGGGATGACTAATGCTTTCGGATTTGATTTGGGCGCTGCATGCAGCGGATGCCTTTTTGCGTTAAACGTTGCACAAGCGTTTATTACCTCCGGAAAATACAAAAAAGTAATGGTTTTCGCCGGCGATGTGCTGTCAACAATCACGGATTTTATGGATAGAAATACCTGTCCTATTTTTTCTGACAGCTGTGGCGCCATCTTGTTGGAAGCAACGGCGGAAGATGTCGGTATTGTTGATTCTGTCCTGCATTCCGACGGAAGTAGTCCCGAATCTTTGCACATGTATGGCGGCGGCTCGGTTAATCCGGCAAGCCATGAAACCGTTGATAACCGGATGCATTACATCTGGCAAGACGGGAAAGTTGTATTCAAGCGCGCTGTCACCGACATAAGCGACGCTTGTTTAGAAGTCATGGGACGACACAATTTAGCGATCGGCGATATTGCATGGTTTGTTCCTCATCAGGCAAATATACGCATTATCAATGCCATAGCAGAACGCTTGGGAATCCCGATCAATAAAGTAGCTATCAATATTGAAAAATACGGCAACTCGAGCGCGGGAACGATTCCGCTTTGTTTGAAAGAATGGGAACCCCTATTCCGCAAAGGCGACAATATTATTCTTGGGGCTTTTGGAGCCGGCTTCACTTGGGGAGCCACTTATCTGAAATGGGGGTATGATCCGTCATAAATCGGGATTTGTTAATATCGTCGGAAATCCGAATGTAGGAAAATCGACGCTGATGAACGGATTGGTGGGAGAACGGATTTCCATCATTACGTCAAAGGCGCAGACTACGCGCCATCGAATTATGGGCATTGTCAACACCGATGATATGCAAATTGTTTATTCC
>Ga0123354_10006491_pt1 | contig 17390 bp, 10 predicted proteins | sample TergutLab28metaG_2_FD_97872 | JGI IMG/M metagenome (GOLD analysis project Ga0123354, IMG submission 97872) | Labiotermes labralis P4 segment gut microbial communities from Petit-Saut dam, French Guiana - Lab288 P4 | ecosystem: Host-associated > Arthropoda: Insects > Digestive system > Gut ...
CTTTTTTGGAGGGGACTGCTGGTGGCGGAGGGGGGGGGGGGGGGGTGGGGGGGGGGAGGGGGGGAACAAAAAAGGGGGGGGGGGGGGGGGATAGTGTAGTACAATAAGCCTTAAGGCTGCGAAACATCTGTGGCATTCGCTACGGGCCCTATTGACGAAGTAGAAGAAGAAGAATGTCTCTTATAATACAGTGTGATGTTGAGATGACTGAGAGAGAGAGACAGGTTTCCTGGCTTCACTGTTGCAACAGTGACGGAGGGATTTAGAGAGGTGTAGTGGTATTGATTTTCATTTCAAATGGAAAGTGCTTGTCAGTCATAACTGGGATTGATAAACACCAAAAGCCTGGTATGATACAGATGTATCAAATTTACACTGGAATTGTAAAATGCTGTGGTTTTAATATGGCCAGCACAACTGTAACTTACACCTTATCAGGACTGCCAACAAGAAAAAGTCAGACTTTGCTTGGGCCTGGAATGGAGGTTGTGTATTGACTGACATTACAGTACCATGTATCTGACACTGATGATTGGTCATGGTATATAGAAAAGCTGTATTTTTACTAGGACAAGTTCCATGGAAAAATGGTGTGTTGAATCCCATTTTGTACATTGTATAATCCAATATTCCATCCTCATGATTGGAATGCTGTGTAATTTCACAGTCTCGGCTCCTTTATTTCAGAGGTATCTCCAGACTCTGGTTTTATGTCCCAAAACAAGCCAGACATTACACAAGTAACAGGGCAGGCTGGCTACATACAGCAGCAGCAAGTTCCATCTCATCCCGTTCCACCACAGCAGGTGCCATCACAACAGGTTCGTGTAGATTTTACACCCCCACCCCAAAAAACTTATTAATTGACAACTGTTTAGTCTGATACCTTACATTTCGGATGAAACAGCACCAGTTCAAAGTTTAAAATGCGCTGTTTATTGTGGTTGTGAATGTTTTGCATGTACAAGAACAGTTGAACAGTTTTGCAAGCAGCATGGGGTTTGGCAGAACTTGTCACTTGTTTGAGGTCATTCTTCATCTTTTTCTTCTTCCAACTACTGCTGCCACCATCATGAATCACCCAACTCACCTTTGCTGGAAATGTCAAATGGTGCAAGCTCATTGTCTACAGACACATGAAGAAGTTCTGCTGACATCCTTTACAGCATTTATCCATATGCAATCTTCACATAAGGCAACATGCTTGTGGCATTTGGTGAATAATGATCAAATTTTATGTTCTGTAGCCTTAGAATGCTCAGCACAGTTGTCTGCCAACAGCATAACATTTTTTTTCAAATCTGTGCTTTTATTTAACACAGTGAGTCTCAGACTGGATGAAGCTTGCACAGTCCCTGTGCACCAGCCATTTTTCACAAGAAAACAACACCCCACAAGAAAAGTTACACATCATCTGAAACTAAGGTTCATACACGTAAATTTTAATCATTAGATTGGTCACTGATTTCTAGGGAATCAAGTTGTGGTGCTTCCTGGTATCATAAACATGACAACAGTCCCTTTTGTGGATTGGGACTTTGAGATGATGTGCTTTTTCTCAGACCCATTTCACGTTTATACGTGACTGTGTTTTGAATAGTGTCTATTGAATCAAACTAAAAGCGCCACAGTGTTGTGGAAATTGAATTTGTCTCCATCTTTGGAAAGGTGACAGGTAACATATACAGTGGTAGGCCTGTTAGAAAGAGCTAGTCCTTACCACTGGATCACAGTGGTCTGTATAAAGAAATAATTTTTAAGCCACATTGTTTTTATTAATGAAATATACTGTTGGCTTCATACTATGAATCGCAGCAAGTGTAGACGATCTCAAAATTCACTCATTACATACTTTCGCCACAGTGGTTTTATTTTTGTGTTAATGTTATGACAGTATTATTTTTTGGCCAGTTCAGTAGCATGATGACCTGTTTTAAGGTTTGTCATTTGTTTATATATATATATATATATATATATATAAAGCTCTTGCTTTTGCAGCAGCAGACTGGAGTAGGTCAAGGAAGTTACATTACTCCATTCACTTCAACATACCAGCAGCCACCTCCAGCAGCAGCACAGCAACAACAGCAGACACAACAGCTTTACATAACAACCAACTATCAGCAATCCAGTGTCCCAACTGTGCTTCTGCAACCTCCAGCTAACCAACAGGTGATAATAGTTCATGTGTTTGTGAAAGGTCCTGAAACTGTCTTTTCACCTGGAATGAAACACAGACTGTAACATGTTTGCAAATTTACGCTTGATACTTAACACCTTCAGAATCTGAAATCTTATAGGATTTGAGAAAATCTTAAGAGAATATGATCCTAACACCCATATTACTGTTGTTTCAGGTTGGCAATACTGAGCTGTCGGTGTCAGCCTCAGCAACCCTTCTACCACCCATGTATTCTGTGCATCACCTTTCCTGCCTAGTCAATCCCTCTGATGCCAGTTCGGGCACTGGCGGTATGGTACCAGTGAATGTGGTTCAGCAAATACCACCAGCACAGTCCATCCCAGCATCATATTCCAGCTCCCAGTCCTTGGGAAATATGGCTGCTCTTCCTATGCAGAATATTCCCAACTTTCATCCTTCATTAAGTAGCTTTATCACCCAGCAAACTGCACAATTGCAGGAGGTCCCAAATTTTGTACCACAGGTTCAGCAGCAGAATCCAGTGATGTCAGGGTTACAAGTGACAGCAGGCACTGACGCACCACTAGCAAATGTTACAGACACTAATTTTGTCACAGTGAGGGTCTCTCAGTGTTCATCAGTTGTAGATGTTTTATCATCATCTGCACCACTATCTGATAGTGTTGTGAAATCCACGAGTGCTGTGAAGACACAGTCAAGTTACTCTCAGCAACCTCTCCCATCTTCATCCATCGCTGATCCTGCACATCATCCCTCCAGCCAGAGCATTTCAAAATCTACACAGCAGCCTCAGGGTTACCAACAGAATTATCAGCTGCCAAACCTTGCTCAACAGCAGTCAGTGATGGAAAATTTCCAACAACCAAATCCCCCTACAGAAAGCCTTTCTGTTCTGTCACATTCTCCTTCTCCTCAGACTAAAACATTTGAAGTCAGTATTACTACGCAGTATCATTCTCAGCCAAGCATTCCACAGCATGAACTACAGACGGCTGCAACAAGTGACAGTACAGCACCTACCTTAGGATCCCAGGTGACTTCTGGTGACATATCAAATGTAAGTTTTCAACAGGATGTGGCACATAATTCAAATTGTAATCAAGCTTCTTTTGATTCCAGTATGGTTTCAAAGCCTAATGCTAGTGCTAACACTAACCTTGTACAGCCAGTAACTTTAACAAACCCATATGCTGCATGCCAGCAAAGTTCTAATGCACAGACACATACACAGTGCCAGTTTTCAGAAGTAGACCCTTTGCCTTTACAGCAGACTGCTCCAGTCATATTTCTGCAACAGCCTAGCCCTACAGCCTATGTCATCACTGGAGATACATTTCCTGTTCATGAAAATTATACAATAAATAGTCCATCTGTGCTGCAGTACCATTTGCAGCAGCATATGTCGGGGTTCAGGCCAACCAGTAATGAGAACTTTGCTCTGTCACCTGTTGTGACTCCACTTCCAACACCAAACCCACCTTCAACTCCTGTTCTAGGGGCTCGTAACACACTTCCGCTCTTAAACCTTCAACCTCAAATCCCAACAGAAAATGTGCAGTGTGTAAGTAAAACCTCTCAAATTTTGCAAAATGTTGAACAAACATGTACAGTGAATCAGATGAAAAACTTGCAAGCAGAACTGAGTCAGTGTCAGGGTAGTGTCTGTTCTGTTAATGGTGATCATATAGTGAATTATCAGACTCCAGAATCAAGTATGACCATGTCTGGAACACAGAGGTACCAGTCTATCACAGATGTCAGTCATATTAATGATCAGCTAATAAATATCCAAATTATTGAACCACCACAGCATCATCAGAAATTTGATGCTCTAAAAGAGCAGCAGGTGCTGTATTCTTTCTCAGCTGAAACTGAGAATATAAACAAGGTGATGGATATCCACCATTTAGCACACAAGGAAATACACAGTACAGGAGAAATGCTTGAAGCAAGCTTATGCAGTGAAGAACGGAATGTAACCAATGCACTAGATGAACAAGCCTGTGTAAACCATGAAGTGAGCAGTACAAAACCCACGCAACCAGTTCACACTCAGGATGAAATATGTGAATGTTCCAAAAAAGACCAAGAAGAAATTGGTACACAGACAACACCTTCATTGGACTGTGAGTCAGCTGTGGTGAATTCTTCAACAAATAAGGAAACCGATACTTATCACTCAATACATTGCTCAGTCCTGGGTGGTACTGGAGAGCATATGCAGACTTCAAAAGTGGAGCAAATGATGCAAAATTTAACATTGTCATGTTCACTTTCTGATGAGATGGCAGCCCAGGGTAACATGCAGGACCACAGAAGAAATTCTTCACAAATGTCCAGTGTTCGAGGATCCCCAGCAAAATCCACTACAAAGGTAGAAGATGCATTTTTCTTCAATAGATCATGGAATTTAATTAAAATAGAACTTCAGTGCGAACATCTGTCAAGGCTTCCTTATTATTTGAAAGTTACTTCATTTTTATGGAAATTAGTTTCCCAGTTTTTTGCCTTTGCAACGTTAATGTTGTAATACCTTTTGTAGTGTTTATGTTGTAACATTTGAAAGGTAAAATTTTATACAAGAAAATTACATAATGGTTGTTAATGAACAAGTAGTGCAATCTCCCACATATTAAAACATTTAGAATTGACATTTACTGAATTCTTGAATTGTGTTTTTTAAGGTGAATGGACATTTTAAAAGAAATTTTTAATTTTAGTGTATTGATATCTCTGCGTAATTTATTGCTTTTTTTAAAATATACCTTAAAAAGTACCTTAATTTAAATCCCATCTTCTAGCTGCAGATTTTCGATTAAATAAACACGAACAGATATATACTGAAATGGCGGACACTTTTTATAAGGTGTTGCGATTATTTCTACAGATTTTTGTGAAAGTTTGCATTAAGAATGATTTGATTTTCTCCTGATCATGCTCATCTTCTCACAGTATTAGGAATTTTAACAAAAAACATATAATGTGTTATAATTATTTGTTTATTTATTCATTCAATTTTTTGTTTATTCATTAGTTCTTTCATTCATACAATCATTTATTTATGGCTTACATTCAGTAGCTCAGACTATATTTTGTGCAGATTAGTATTACACAGTATTGTTATCAGTGGAAAATACGTGGTAGAATGTGATCATACCGTGGTTTGTGGAATATCTTGGCATTTGCCTGGAGGGACCAAGAGGCCACAAAATTTCATTTGGGATAGCTGACCTCTGGAATAAAGTTTGAACCTGTGATCTGTGGACAAAACTGGATTGGTGATCACTTGTCTATAATATTTGGTTAATGGAATATAAAATTAAAAGAAACTCATGGTATGTAGAAAATGAACATAATTGTGCATTGTCCTAGTGTGGATATGGTCTTAATGTGGATTGTCACAATTTACTTTCTGCTGTGCCCCATAAATGTAAGCACTCTGAGTAATTTCATTAAGTTTAAACTTTTCACTGAACTTTAATCCAGTAACGATGACATCTAATGTGAACTGTATACAAAGCTCATACTGCGCTATAAACCCACTCCATCTGGGGTATAAAAACCAATCAGTTAGTGTTGTATAAGTAATAATTGCTGTTCTGCAAACCATGCACAACATGTAAATGCATTGTATGGATAGATTGCAGAATTTTTCAGTGCTAAACCTAGTGGTACATAAAATAACCACTGGTCATTAAAGTGCTAATCATCTTGTTTTGTTGGTTCTGTTTTTAGTCACTTTGGCATGAAAATTTTCACCAGACATGTTGCTTGTCATGTGTAGAATTTTATGGTCCCTTATATATCATAAACATATAAGTTATAGCCTTCTTTCTCTTGCTTTATAGTGTTTTCCTTATACACATTGAAGGAAAGTTAATATGACCTTTAACCAGCCATTTGTTGCATAATTGCAGTGGTGCATGCATGTGGTTGAGCTGCCGAAATTTGCAAGATATGGTTGCTTTGTGGAATATTTTGTGCTATTTTCAAATTTCAGACTGTACAGTGTATATGGTAGGAACACTGGTGAATAATGACATAGAAGGGATTTGGGAGGGATCAGTCTTGGCCTAATTGAGGTACTATTGACATATATTTCTCAGGGATTGTGAAGAATCACTGAACATCTCAATTATACTCAAACCAGGTACTTCTTGAATATATGTCTAGAGCGTGAGAGGTACACCAGCCTGCGCAGTTGTAATTTTTTATGTGGGTTGTTGGCCTCAATGTAGTAACAGCTGATCTCTGGTAAGGAAAATTTTTTTATTACATATAAAGTGACTATCTACCACTTTGTTGTGGATGTAGCCATATTTTGGAAACTAACTCTTTTTCATAACATGCTGTGGTAATTTAGCATTATAGTAATTGACTGTATGTAATTGGTCAAGGGACTGAATGAATAATAAAAAGCATGTTTTTGTAAATTTGCTTTATTTTGACATACTGTATGGAGTAAAAATAAGGAAATGCAAGAAGGAAGGTTAGTGACAGAATACCAGTCAGTAGGTAGCATGCTGAAAAACTGCTGGTTCAGCAGTGTAGCTGCAATTACTGGACAGATGTACTAAAAATGCTTAAAATATAAAATCGTGAGAATAGCAGTATCGTATGATCTGTGTTTATATATAATGTTCACTGCTTCACACTGAGCAGAACATATTAAATTCTGCAACTAAACAAAAAGTAGTAAATAAGAGATCTAAAGCACTTTCAGGGTGCAAAATCTGAGGACGTTATTGTTGATTTGTAGCTACATTCTAAAAATAGTGTGAATCACTGAACTTGCTGTATATGAAGTACTAAGGACTTGTTCTTTTTCTTTCTTTGTGTGAAGAATTGGAACAATATTTAAAACAGAGAAGCACAAACCCTGGTTGCCAGGTCACCTAGGTGCCCAAATTTTGTACATTGGCATGTAATATTTGTGGGTCAATGGTATGGAACTTGGAATGTGTGTGTGTGTGTGTATGTATCATTGGGGCGGTGTACATGTGTGACTGTGTACAGTAGGATGTATCATGCACCTAGAAATTCTTTTCTTACTAAGATATCATATGCTTTAACACTAATGAAATGTTACATGATTTTCACTAGATAAGTGAAAAGGTAGGTACTTTTGTGTTGGATTCTTGGTGGGTGGAAATGTATGTTTCAATTTTATAGGAGTTGGATTTTTATTTGGCTGTTAAATTCTGAATCCATATTTTGAGTAGTACACAAAATTAGCCCTATAAATAATTCACTGCAAGGCCTTTTTGTGTTGATAATATTTACATACCTAAGCCTTGTGATGATAACACTATCTGTTAGACACTGAGACTGCCCTCTGAGTGAATAACACACATGTCAATCATAAACATTCTCTTGTATTATACACAGGGTGTTCCATGATGAGTCATTTGAAGAAAGTAAGAGAGTTCTGCCTAGTGTTGGAAGATCTATGTGTGATCTGCACAAGAAGAATTAAGCTCTTGTTCAGGCGAAGAGGGTGAATGGAGAGCGTGGGGAAGAGGCTTCTCGTATTCTTTATCTGTCCTCCCAGTTGGAAGTTATGAGAGGTCTGAACACCTTCACAGCTTCAACCAGGAGGTTGAATACAGACTGAGCAAAACCTGGCACACTGCTTCCCTACACTCACCACCTTCACTGAACAGCATCTGAATTCCTCCACTACAGACCACACATAGAACTGCTGTCAGTGAGAGGAACTTTCCCAAATTCTTTTTGTGATCATTGAGATCTGTGAAATGTTTCAGCTCTCCTGCACCATTACTTTTTACAACCTGACCCTGCCTCACATCTTTTTCTGGCTGCTTATCATGACCCACACCCCCAAAGCTCTTCAGGAAATCTTTTAATTGTTTGTTTTCATTTTTGCAGCAGTATCCCTTATTTGAGTCTGTGGTTCTCTCTGACCAAGGAAGCAGTCACCTGCCACACCATGCTCACTGCCAGTTATATATAAACCCAAAATTTATTCACCCTGATGATGACATTGACATTGTTTGCCAGAACCATGAAAAATTTTCCTTTCTTTGTACAACCTAATTCAGAAAGCTGATTCAGCATGTTGAATCCCAACCATAAAATTCTAAGGATTACAATTACTTATTACTTCATGTTGACTTTGCTGCACCCTGAAGTGAGTATTGTTTGTGTTATTATTGCCATTACATGTAAATTGAGCCCTTTCTATAAAAAGAATGTCAGTACTTGTAGCGTGACTGCAGAGAACAAAAGGTTACAGAGGTGCCATCTCCAGTTGCTGGCACTCAGCTGAATCAAGTTGACATCACTTACCTTGATAATAGTGTAGAATCAGCCTATGTTTTATAGGACATTTTTGCTCCAGTTGACATGTAGACATGATCCTGAAGTTCGGCCAACTTGTCATGGAACCGTCTGTATGTAATTTGCATTATGGTATTCTAGGATTTAATTGCATTTAGTTTGATGGATGGGTGCAAATTTTATGGAGAAACCCCACCCCCCATTTTCAGAGTTAGTAGGCTGGTTAGTGTATAGTTCTGGTCTATAACTAGGTTGAATGGAAGACAAGAAATGCAGCATTTTTACACTATTTATGAGCAGTATTTCACAAATATCCATCATTCGGTTTTACAATTTGTTTAAATTTGCAGTCCATATGATGCATTTTATCATGTCATTCTTTTGGCTTTTTGGGTGTGCTGGGGCAATGGACATTTTGAATCTTATTTGCTGGAGAGTATATATGAGAAGGAGAGTACCAACACCATGTATATAGTTTTGGCTGTGATAACTGTGTAACTTGCCACTCAGATGATGAGACATTTGCAGTTGACAAACATATTGTAATCAGTACTGTGGTAACTCAAGGTTCTGTTTGCTCAGATCATTTTGTCTTAGGGTCTGAATTCTCTCACACTTGCCATGAGATGTATGATTGAGCAGCAGCTTTTCATAAAGATTGGTACTGGTGACTTGTAAATATCGACAAGAACTAGTTCCCACAGAAACACATGTATTGAGGGTTCAGGATGCTCAGGTGTAGGTAGAAATCAGTCCTTTCAAGTTGCTGAAGAACATTTTTAAGGCATATTAAATAAATTCTTTTTTGTTCGTATAATACGACTTCTTCCCTATGAACGGTTTTGAAATTAGAAGGTACTAATCATTTTGGTTAGAAGGTCATAGGATCATATGCTGCTTGGTGCCTACATGTTTGTTAATCATCTGATTACGTTCTAATACTTGAGTTAGTCTAAATGGACATTACAGCCATGTCTCTGCTTCATCTGACATGTCAAGAATGAAAGAATAGTGTATGGATTATGTACATAATTTTTCAGTTTTGCAAATATGCTGACTTGGTTTCATTATTTGCTGTATTTTAGTGCTGAGTTGAAGCCTGTTTTGGCCATATATGTTCTTAGCTTTATGTATGTAATCATTACCCCTTTGATGTTGATTTAAGGCAAGCATATTGTGTAAATTGATCTCTATTGTTTGAGCATATTTGTATTGAATCTGTACAGAATATTTTTCCAACATTTCTAGCCAAATGAAGAAGACAGCCTTCAGCATGGAAACCAAACTGTATTAACAGGCAGTGAATGTCCTGAAGCCTCATCAGATCAGGTTTCTTCACACTGTGTGGGAACTACTTTACTAGAAATGTAAGTTTTGACTAGTTTCTATAGTAAAATTTAACAAGAATATGACAGGTAGTTAGGATTACGTCTGGACACCAGACAAGCATTTAAAGATCTTGTATATAGTATAAATATGTTATAATAATTGGTTATTTTAGTAGGTCTGTTACATTTTTGTTAATTTCATAATCTCTGAATCTCTTGTCATGGTCATTTTGCTGAATATTACATTTTGAGTGTAATAGAAACCCTATTTAATGTTTCCTAATTACAATATTTTCGCCCTTAGTGTTCTGTTGTTGCAGTCCTTGCCCTATTGTTATGATATTAAAGTCTGTGTTTTAATATTTTATATAATTTTGTATTTGAATTTTATTTCCCTGCAGAGAAACATGAAATTGGGAGTGCTATGCAAAGTAAAATGATTACCTGTGTGACTTAAAAGAATTTATGAGGATTTATGTTGTTATTTAAATCAGTACAGTAAGGGTATATTTTTATTCTGTCACACTTCCATATTTTAAGGTACTGGCATTTTTTGGATGTTGATCAGATTATTGTGTGATATATCTGAATGTTATCTTCTTTGTTTTTAAATGCTGAAGTCTCTGACTGAAGTGGAAGAAAAGAGAGAGTTGAACTTTTATTTCACCATTGAGCTTTTTCTTTCATAGTAAACTCTTTATTTTCCTAAAGTACGTCAGGTGACCTGGAACATTCTACTGAGACACAGAGTGCTGTGCCTGTTCCTACTACAGAAACACTTCCAGAGAAACGTTCTAAAAGGCCAGGAACAAAGCGACGTAAGACAGTGAGTGAACGTGGACCTAGATTGACAGTACTTTCTTTGGGCAATGGTGGTGGAGTTGTGGAATGCCAGCTGGAGTCCAGTAAACACAGGACAGTAACTTTCACCTTCAGTATACAGGATGTTGTTCCACAGGATATTGCAACCAACTTGGTGAGTGGGATAATGCAGGCACATTTAGTGAGATTCTGCAAAACAAAATAACCTAGTTAAAAAAAAAAAAAACTGCATTTATAATTAGCTGTTCCTGTCATGTCTGTATCATCAGAGAAGCATAGAACACACACTGTTGTACTGTTGTTTGAGTTCTGTTGTCCATAGAGGAGCTTATTACACGCACTAGTGCAGTTGTATGATGGCAGCACAGCTACTCTCATGTCCATTTTATTTTTAGAATTTGCGTTAGTGGATGGAGCTGTGTATGAACAGCTCATAGCTGTTCATCCTTTGGTTGTCACTTTTTTATGGTACCAAGCAGGACAATTTGAATTTATGCTACATTTTGGTGTGATTTATCAATTACTGAGTCTTTGCTTCAGCAACATGACTATATTGTGCCAGACATTATATGCAGTTTCACCAGTTCTAACATGCCAGAGTTTCATTTTTATGAATAAATTTTAGAGTTTCTCAAAAGTTCATGGTAAGAGCAATTTCTTATATAAATAATACGTAATTTATGACTAAGAATTGTATCTTATTTGATACACACCTGCAGAAAATTGCATTATTTTATTCCACTTAATATTTTGCAGTATGTTCCTATTTTAAGACTGGTAAGTGAGTGAATGAGTGGAGTGATTGACCCCTTGTTTCAGGTGGCTGAAAATCTCCTACCAGAACACCACTCTGATCTTTTTGTTGACTTGATAAAAGATATTGTACAGCAGTTGAAGCAAAGTCCTGACCGACTGCCTGTGTTGCCTTACTGTCCTTTGGATAGTCCTGTAACCAGTAGGAAGCCACGTGACAGAGAACGTGACCCTTCAACAGAATCACAGAAGAGGGTAAGTTTGTCCAGAAAAAATTTTAAATATATGTATATGAAAATGAAAGAAATCCAGTATTAAGATGTTTATCGTGGCAGTAAGATATAGGGAGCAAATATGATTAATTATTCTTAAAAACTGTGACAGTGTAGTTATTGAAACATTTGCTAGAGATGGAAGGATGTTCATTTAGTAGGATAATGGTGATACATCTGCCTCCATGAGAAGAGTCTCAGTGGAAGTGGTAGTTTGTTTGCAAAATATGAACTTCAAGAAGGTTCTCAGAAATTCTGTGGCTCCAGCCAGGAGATGTGTATTATTAATGTAAAGGCTTAGATACACTTACACAAGAAATAGGCATAATATTAATGTCATTTTGTAATGTATTAGTTTGCATGGTGGCTGATTTTTTTTTATTAGCTGTTGGACATAGTTCTACTACAATACAAATCACGTTAAATAGCGCAAGGATTGCTCATAAAAGGTAGCATGTGTTTCAACAGCTGCTATGTAAATAGGCACAATAATAACTTCAGTCACATTGTTACAAGTCTTGGAGTGTTATGAATGGTCTTGAGTTTATCATATCGTGAGTGTGGGTCCCATATGGAATGATATCAAGCTTACCATGTAGTAGAGGAGGAGAAGCTGAGTCTTTGGTGCCCAGTTTTTTTTTGCAGTGTGACCCTAGTTGAGAATAGTATCTCAAACTGCCAGCCTTCTACTACTCTGCAGGCCTCATATTTTGGAAAAATATTTCTAGATATATAGCATATTGTCTACAGGTAATGGATGTTTTGTGTGTAATGTTTTGTGTTGTTTCTGATAAAGAATGAAGATTTTACACATACATTTTTTCTTGTGATGTGCTTCATGCATAAATGTCACAAAAATTTAAGCAGCTGAATGGGCAGGTCACACATATCCTTGACTTTATCACTCATTGACCAAAAGCTTAAGGTACTGCATTTGTAGGACTATCAGGTGTGTGGGGCATAGCATTGTTCTACACAAGATGACCGTATGTCTTTTCATTTTCATTTAATCCAAAATGGGTGTCAGAATTAATCTTTAGTAATTTTTGGAATTTGTTGGACCTATTACTCCCTGAACACTAAATCTGTGCAGCATAGAATGGCATGATTGTTTTGAATGCTTACTTACGTGCTTCACCAGAATAGAACATCAGGTCTAGATCAAGAAGAGCACTAACCACAGATTCCTGAAACCATGTGCAATATCAAATTCTTATTTCACAGTTTGGAAGTGGAGAGATTTTGTACCTCCATCATTTTATTGGGTTGCAGCTTTAACAGTTTAGTTGCAGTGTGAACTGTGCTTCTTGATATTCCACATTGAAAAGTGAAGAGACATAATGACTTTTTCAGGCTTGCTTTTAGTCAAACACCCATATCGTGAATTTTTTCTTTGGTTAGTATGTGCCTTTTTTGAGTTTGCTTTCTGCCTAACATTCTCAAGAAATTGTGTATAAAACTGTAGTGTCCTAGTATATTTGAGTAAAATCATACTGCACATAGTAGTCAGGCACCATTTGGCACAGCCAAGCCCCTTGTTACTTCCTGTAGCTCATAGGTCTGCTGCTACTGGGATGTTCACACCTAGATCTAAATGTTCATCGGTACACACTGCTCACATTCTACTACCAATCAGTTCATGACCTTCCATACTTGGAATGAAACTATCACTGATGGTTTATCCACACCCTAAAGACCTATTAAATTAGAGTTCTTATCACTGGTTCTTAATCTGTGCACAGATAAACGCTAACTTGCTGTAGGACACTCAACAGCAGTACCTCATATGAATCCTGGTTCTGTACCTTTGTAATGGTCGATAGAAAAGTTTTTTACCCTGGAAATTTTTTATTGTGATCTGTGGACTACAGATCAACTGAGCAAGACCAAACCTGAGCAAACTGAAACAGAAAAGCCATCATTAGTTGTGACCAAGACAAAGAAGAGAAAAACCAAACTTGGCTTATTCAGTATTAGTGACTGGCTGTTGGCTTAATGGCTGGTGTTTGATTAGCATTGTGACTGGCTGTGCACTTAATAACTGGGGTTTGATTAGTGTAGTTACTTGGTGTGGAATTCATGACTGGGGTTTGATTAATTTGTGGGAATCATGACTGGAGTTTGATTAGTGTAGTGACAGACTGTGGGCTTAATGGCTGGTGTTTGATTAGTAGAGTGACTGGCTATGCACTTAATAACTTGGGTTTGATTAGTGTAGTTACTGGTTGTGGAATTCATGACTGGGGTTTGATTAGTGTAGTGGCTGGTTGTGGAATTCATGACTGGAGTGGATTAGTATAGTTACTGTTGTGGCATTAATGACTGGGGCATGATTAGTATAGTGACCGGTTGTGGGATTCATGACTGGGGTTTGATTAGTGTAGTGACAGGCTGTGGGCTTAATGTCTGGTGTATGATTATTATAGTGATTGGCTGTGCACTTAATGAATGGGGTTTGATTAGTGTAGTTGTGGAATTCATGACTGGGGTGTGATTGGTATAGTGAGTGGTTGTGGAATTCATGACTGGGGTTTGATTAATGTAGTGACTGGTTGTGGAATTCATGACTGGGGTTAGATTAGTATGATGACTGGTTGTGGGATTTATGACTGGGGTTTGATTAGTATAGTGACTGGTTGTGGGATTCATGACTGGGGTTTGATTAGTATAGTGACCATTTGTGGAATTCATAACTTGAGTCTGATTAGTATAGTGACTTGTTGTTGGGTGGATGACAGGGGTTTGATGCCCAACAGGGAAAGGATTTTTCTCTTCACCCTATCCCTTGCAGCCTCCTATCCAACTAGTACAGCAAGGTCTGTCTGGAGCTGGCCATGGGTCAGGCCAGGAAGTTGACCACACATGTCTGTCCAGTCCCAACATTAAGGTTACATGGAACTACACCTCCACATTTTGTTATGTGTGAGAGTCTTTTACTTTCTACTATGTAGTACTGTTTGTAATGTTTTAAACTCAAGTTAATTAGCTTTTAGTTTTAATACTTTCAAATCCTATGTCAATATGCACTCTATTTGAGGCATCTTAGGTCTATGTGTGACTGCCATATAAGAAATATGTTGTCCAGGAAAGTGGATTCCTGATATTCTTACAAATGTTACATTGAAAGGGGCTGTAACAACACACGTGTTATTCAGACTAATAATAATTTTATTTGTACTGTATGATAGAAAACAATGGAAATGATCTGCAATTGGCCCAGACTAGTGGGTGATAATACAGTAGAACTTGTACTGACGTTAATTGCACATGTTAAATCTTTTGGAATATCAAGAATTGAAAAATATGTGAGGCTGGCTAATGGGTGTCAGACCATTGATGTCCTAACAAGCAGGTCATTACAACAAATCACATTGTATGGGTTTCTACCAAGATTGTGATTGTTTCATGATGTGATAATTGAATATGTTAAGTGGGTTGTCCTTACATTGATGACTGTAGAATTCGGATGTATTTTATTAAATGCTTTCTTGTCACACTTGGAGGCCTTAACCTTAATGTGAATGTGTATAAAGAATGTGAAGGAAATCACTGTGTTTATTGCTAGCTTCAAAATGTTGTGCATATTGAAGAGTTTTTATAAATATCTTGAAGTGCTAGAAACGTATAACAGATTTGTTTACGGGTGAATAGCAGAATGCATTTTACATACAGATGTGTGCACGTGTGCGTATGTGTGTGTATGCGTGTCCACATTGTCTCCTGTTGGTTACAGATGTGTCTTACTTTGCTTTTCTCTTTATTTCTCTTCTGTCTCTAATCCTCACCTTTTTCCTCAATTTCTCCTATCCTGTCTCCTGGATGTTTCTTTTCTTCCAATTTTCTAATTTTGCAATCATATTCATGTTTCCTGTGTTCTGTGAATTTTTGTTTCCATGTGTTCTGTGCTTGTGTTTTCTTTAATTCCTAATTATGATTTTATGTTTCTGTTTTAAAACTTATATATTTATAATTTAATTTTCATTTGAACATCTTGTGTCTTGTAACTGCTTTGATTTCCTACTAATATTTATTGCCTTGTCAAACTGTGTATGTCCAACCATCACTGCCCCTTGCTGTCACACAATTCATACTACACATACCTGCCTCACAAACTCAATGTCCATATGACACATCCAACACCACCAAATCTCCTACCCATCATCTCATGACCTGACCTAACTTTAGGTACGCCATTCTTCACTAACTCGTCAGAGTTCTCACCGGGCTTCATATAAAGGTCACAGGCGACATCGTTCGGTAAGTTAATGAAGTTACTCAGTCCTGGACTTTTAAATGAGTGATTCATTTTTATTGTATTCAGTACTTGTGTGGTAAGCCTAAATGCATATTTGGATAGTGTTTCCTCTGTAGCAATTCACTATACTTAGCCTATTTCTCGTTACATCATAGTTGATTGTTAAGTGATGTGATTGTGAGGGGAATGCGTAAGCAAGAATTTAGCATAGTATGTGAACTCTGATCTCTGTCTGTTCGTGCATGGTTTTGTAACATTTTATGGGAAGAAAATGTATTCATAATTCTTTATTTACATTATCAGTTTGACTTAAAGGAATCCCAAAATCACAGTTATAGTTATGAAAATTTGCTAATGAAGTATCAGATTCATCGGGTAAATTCTTTTAAAATTCTGACTGATGTGTTAAAGTATTGTAAAATAATGTAGTTGTTAATGTTATTCATATTCATACATTAAGCATGTTACTCATATAATTTCAACTAAATGCACTTAGAATTAACAAAGCTACATTGTAGTTGTCCATTGTCTGCACCGTCCTACATACTCTGGCTTAAATAAGCCATCCCAAAGGAGAATCGAGCACGAAGGAGGATAAGAGACATATGTACACATAGGTATACATCACCGTCACATGTGTAGAATAAACGTATATGGGATATTGCAGTAAGATGTCAGTATAGTATATAATATTCATAAATAATTGATGTTTGTATATTTATCTTTATTAAAAATTATAATAAAGAAGACCTTAAAGTGTTGATGTATATATGACTTTGATTACAGTTCATTTGCATTTGCACTTTTTGCATTAAAACACATTTTAATTTTGTCTTCGATCCTAATATGGATTTTGTCCTTGTAATCATTTATGTAGTGTGCACTGTGTAGGAGAACACTCATTACTAATGAGTGATAAATATAGAAACATAAATTATTTACATCAACATAATATAAAATACTGATATGGTACTGCATTATTTTGTATTTGTATGTTCTACAAATTTGATGATGGTGTATACCTAGCTGTATCATTCGGTGAAGAATTTTTTGTCTTGTGGGTTGCTATCCAAAAATTTAAAGATTAAGATATATAGAACTATAATTTTGCCTGTTGTTTTGTATGGGTGTGAAACTTGGTCGCTGACATTGCGGGAGGAAAGGAAGTTGAGGGTGTTTGAGAATACGGTGTTGAGGAGAATATTTGGACCTAGTAGGGACGAGGTAACGGTGGAATGGAGGAGATTGCATAATGAGGAGCTAAATGATCTCTACTCCTCACCCAATATTGTGCAGGTGATAAAATTGAGAAGAATGAGATGGGCTGGGCATGTGGCTTGAATGGGTGAGGAGAGGGGGGTGTATAGGTTCTTGGTAGGGAAACTGGAGGGAAAGAGACCACAGGGGAGACCTAGGCATAGATGGGTGGATAATATTAGGATGGATCTCCAGGAGGTGGGATGTGGGTATATGGACTGGATTGGCCTGGCCCAGGA